>Ga0172362_10005138_pt1 | contig 11341 bp, 7 predicted proteins | sample LakKivs1_kivu2a2_FD_114534 | JGI IMG/M metagenome (GOLD analysis project Ga0172362, IMG submission 114534) | Sediment microbial communities from Lake Kivu, Rwanda - Sediment s1_kivu2a2 | ecosystem: Environmental > Aquatic > Freshwater > Lake > Sediment | place: Rwanda: Western Province, Lake...
GTAATCAATGCTACTTTTTCATCAGGCATTAATTTTTTAATATTTTTAGCAAGCACAGTAGCACATTTGATATAATCTATATCTTTTGTATTTTGTGCTATTATTACAAAACCTCTATTCATTTCATCAACTCTATAAAAACTTCTTTATTAATAACGTGGAAATCACAATCTTTAATATGAATATATTCTTTTCTTATTTTGTTTCTTTTCCAACTATCAAATATAACTGTATAGTCAGTATTAAATTTTTTATTAGTATCTGGATACATTTTTATACCTTTGCCTATATGTATTAAATTCCAAGGTATTATATCTTTATCTAATATAGTTTGTCCATTAACCATTCTTAATGCTAATGTTAACGCGAAATCATTTCTGAACGTTCCTTCTAAAAAGTTATGCATATGTGCATAATGTTTATAATTTTTCTGTATCATACCTATACAATCAAATATGTCTTTAGCTCTTTTAGTTTTCTTGAATGCTACTACAGTAGCCCATAATGTGTTATGACTAATATTACTTAATGATTCTTGATTTTGATTATGTTCCATCAAAAATGTGGTAGTATCGTGACAAGCAAAATCATCATAGAAATCAAAAACCTTTAACAGTCTATCGCTATTGACCATGTAATCCACATCTAATAACAATGTTTCATCATATGGGCTAAACTGATAAGCCTGATATCTACCCTTGTTTATCCAAGTTCCCCACTCTCGTAGATTATCTCTTTCGGGTTCAATAGTAATAATATTATCAAACTTGTATTTAGGTTTTTTAGGTAATGAACTTTGGTCTGTAACTAAAGTTACCGGTAGATTTAAAAAGTGGTTGATTCGCTTGGCTGTGAATTCAGCCATGTCATAATAGTTAAATTTTTCACCATTAAACGCGAATAAGATAACACCGCGCGTCATCTCTTACCCTCTAATGCCTTCCATTCTTTATAAAACTCTTTCATAGTATCGTTATATACTTTGCGTAGATCATCAAGCAGTTGTTTTCTATCAACTTCTCTAGGATACCCAAATGTATCTTTCAATATTAATTTCTTAGTTGAGAAGGCATTTAGAAAGTTTATAGTAGCTTCATCAGCTCTCCATAATCCTTCTTGACTTGCTAGCAAGAATTTATCCTTATACTTTTCTTTAAGGTATTCTTGCGCTGTTTTATAATTAAACCTGGCTTTCGCCTCTATTAATAATTGTGTTGTGTCCATGGGTTTCTCGTTCTGTTCAACGAGTATTTAGATGGACTAGATATCAGCTAAAATTATTAGGAGCCAGTCTGTGAACCAGCAATAGTAATTGTTCCCCAAGTATTACTAATGTTTGTAGTAGAAGGTGGAACTACTGTGCAGGTTGTCGCTGTGTTTGCAGAAATTACCTGAGTATTGCCGGGAGGAACTTCATCCCATATAGTGGATATAGTGATGACGTTTCCTGTATCTCCGTTTGAGCCTACAGTTCCATTAGTTTTGGTGACGACTTCTATGAAGCTACCTACATATGCCGGGGTTGACGTATTAGCTGTCTGTTTAAATATTGAAACATTTGATGTAGTCTGTGCCATGTAACCGCTATTTTGACTGATAGTTGGACTATTACCACCGCCACCGACTTTGGTGACACCATTATATGCAGTTCCTGCTATAGTGCGGCTGCCGCTTGCTTGACCACTGATGACTACCGTACCGCAATCAGTTGCTAATGCACTGAAAATGTTGTCCGGTGCAGCTCCGCCTGGATGACTGAATGTCATCTTGATCTGACCACCTGCATTGAAGAAATAACGTGCCGCATCACCATTAGCAAATGTAACTGTATGTGTGAATGTAACTTGATCACTCCATGTAGTACCGCGAGTCACAGTATTTGCTGAAGTAGACCCTTGTGCTGTAGCATTACCTCTGTTAGTGTAGATTGTTTGAAGATTAGTAGGAATCGCTGAATTAAATTGTATCAATCCTCCTGATACTGGCACAGTTACGCTAGTGATAGTTGAGCCTTGGTGTGCTGCTGCGCTTGCTGTGTTTGATACTATCGATGCCCATTGTCCTGTGGCTGCTACTGATGTTCCTGCACTCACGTTAGCAACTGCAGTCTGTCCATATCCATTAGCACCTCCACCAGTAGCCCACACTGCATTAATGGTGTTTGCTGTTGTTGTAGGGTTACCACCTGCTAATGTATTTAAGTCGGTAGCTTGTATTAAACCAAATTGTGCATATGACATGTTTTGCTATTCCTATTATCTAATCATTACGATGGCTTCTACAAAATCTGTACCATCAGTTAGTTTATCAGTAAGGGCACGTCCAATAGTATTAAAGGCATTTGCTTCGCCTTCTTTTGCTGCTCTTGCTATTCCGTTACCTGCACTTACTAATCTTTGACCTTTTAATATCTTGCCGGTGCATTTTACTTTCACGCGACCAGACACAGCTACAGGAGGATGAGTATCATTATCTCCTGCATTTGAATTCATAAGATAAGCGGCTGAATTAGATATTACTCCAAATACATCCTCGCTTAATTCGTATTTAACACTGGTGATCTCTTTTATGCCGCCTAATTGCACTACTGTGCCCGGTTCTAATACTGCATCTGCTTCAAATCTTTCTGCTAAGTCAGCGTATGTTGCTTGTAATGTTGATCCAGTAGTCAAGGTCCAAGTACCTGTCAAGCTTCCAGGTGTCGTATTTGCACCTGTAGTTATTATAGCAGTAGTTAAAGTACCTATGTTTGCAGTAGTTATATTTGCATCTACTATATTTGCCGATATTGATATAGAAAGATTTCCAAAGACTCCGCCAGCACCTGATATTGTGTTAGTAGCAGTGATATTTCCGCAAGCTACGTTACCTGTAACTGTGACTTGTCCGAAAGTAGTCACTCCATTCGATGATGTGGTTGCTAAAGCTAACCATTCGCTAGCAGGTGCGTCATCTTGCGGACAGACATAAAGTATGTTACTGTTTGTGTTGAACCAAAGCTGACCTGTTAATGGATTAGCAGGGGCCGTGTTGCTTGCGAAATTCTCAAGAATATGTACGAAATTAGTATCTAATGTTTGTCCGTAGCCAGCGTAGTTTCTACCAGGTAGCCCTAAACTTGAACTGGTAGTGTTGATAGTACCGTCAGCAATGGTCGTTAAGACTTGTCCATTGCTTTTAACTATAATATATGCCATATCTTAAAACTCCGCTCTTTTATTTATCTTAAATTGTAATTAGGTTCGTCAAGCTTTGTATGCGAACCGTATAATCTATCTGTATTTGACGGTTTAATGACTTCTGTACAGGGTGAAATATAACATGGGTCAATAACCTAGTAATAGTATTACCTGCTGCGTCAGTACCGTAGTTTGCCAATAATCCAAGTTCATCGAATATATAGGCTGAATCCGTTTGTGTGCTATTGTCGAATGCTGCTTGGCCAGCTGGTTCGCCGTAATCTAGCAAGCATTGCACTAATATGTCACTATATAAACGACCAGTAGTATGATTAACAGTCATTTTATTACGTGTGGGATCTAGATTTTGTACGCTGTTGTCATCTACTATTTTCGCATAAGTTTCATTGTATAGGGCGGCATTTTGCCCTGTAGTGTTAGGAGGCAAATATGTGATAACACCGGTATCATCTACGCTAGCCCCACCGTTTCCAAATGCCATCTGATATATGTACCCCTGACCTCTATCGCTTAATGTGTCAGCGATAGCTTCACTCATGGTTTCATAGTTGATAGCGTTCTTTTTATCTACAAAAACTTCTAGAGAGTTTGGATCGTATATTTTTAAAAATCCTTCAACCTTATATGATAATATAATTGACATTTAATCGTCGCCTCTCTTTTGTACCAATACTTCTTTATTGTTAGGATCATAAATCTTCACGCTTGAAGAAAAGTAAAACCCTCCGTGTTCGTTAGGTTTTTTCTCAGGTTTATCCTGTTTTTTCCCCTCAGTTTCAGACTTATTGTTTATAGATTTATTTATCATTTAGGTTATATCCAAATCTAAGAATTGTGCTGAGGGGGTAGTACTGATCTGCAATGGATCTCCCTCAACTTTATTATAGTTATAGCTATTCCAAGTTCTTCTATAATTATTATCGCTCATTCTGTTGAATTCTAGTTTGCTATATACCTCAGTGTATTTTGGTAATCTTTCATTCACTATAGTTCCGTTAGCACCCCTCTGGAATGATGTGATAGTGTTATCATCTAAATTGACTTCATACATAGCGATCTCTTCGCCATTAATGAATATTATCTTACCAGTAACAGTAGTTATAGTGATGTGATCTCCGGGCTGTATCGCATATGGTTTATATGTGATTTTTACTTGAGGGGCGGTATTGATCAAATCTAACTGTACATATTGAGGTTGTATAAATCCCTGTCTCTCAGGATTATTATTATAAACTTTAATCTGTAATATATCATTTTTATCTGCAGTTAGTCCGATATAGAAATGATTATCGATAGGTACATCTACAGTTGTATTTTGTGTGATGACGTTAGTTAAACGAGTAATATTTTCAACATATATTGTTCCCGATAAATCGATTAATTCTTGTGTCAGCCAAGTTCTAGTATTTGTATTTGCTCTATATACCGTTCCTTCTCCCTGCTCATTAACAAAATTCATATAAACTTCTTCATCAGGAGTTGCGGTAGGAATCATACTAGTGATCATGACTGTTTGAGAACTAGTGATCGGTGATAATATACCTAATTCATTTATATTATACAAATATAATTGACTGCTTGGAACTCTATAGCCATCTATAGTCACATATAATCTATCTACATTATTTTGTGACCATTGGGATACTGTTATCAATTCTGTAGCTACCGCATCAACAAGTGCTATTGATTCTCCGTTGCGTACTAATGAGACTTTTATCTGATTATTATTATAGTCAATTTCTGAAATGTAATATTCTACATCGCACAATAATCCTCCTAATATATTAACATTAGGTGCGGATGTTCCCTTTGTAAAGTATATAGGAGTTTTTAATATCAAATCTTGAACATCATCAAGTACTATAACTTTACCTGATAATGTAGTACCATTTTTGATTTCTATCACACTAGTAGTATAGATCATAAATGAATTTGACATCCAAGTATAACCATTTACTAATAATCCATTGTCTATAGCAAATCTGATAGGATAATTAGTAGCTCCTACTGCATAGCTAAATTGTAATTCTGGGAAATTAGGATCGTATTCATATAAATCAAATTCAGTATCATTAATTACATGAACATAAAATTGTTTGTTATTCAATTGAACAAAATTATTTAATCCACCAATTCTAATCAAATCGTTAGTTGCATAATTATGTGGTGTGCCTGTTTCTACACGTATAGTATTTTGACCGCCTATCAATAATTGCAATAATCCAGTGCTTGGGAAAGTATTTACAGGATCGCCTGACATGTCAGTGATAGTGAATGTGGTTGGCCCAGTTACTTGATCAAATAGATATACTGTACCTAGTGTGCTAATACCTCCCATGCTAGACTGTATAGCAGTACCTGTGCCGGTGCCTGGTCCGGTTGCTTCAAATATACCGCCTACTACCGGAATACCTACATAACCAACAGAGTTCCAATCAGTATCACCGACGTATTGAATGCTATATTCTGTGCCTATTTGTATTTCATCTGCTGCTACTAATGGAGCTTTGAATTGTACATATTGCCCGTTAAGTCCTACAAATGTTTCTGTGCTTGGGCATACAAACTCACTACCTGCTAAAGTAGCGCTTATAGTAGTAATTGCAGCAGGTAATGCAAACGTGTTATCTATATTCACTATATTAGATACTGTTTTGTTTATTATAGTTTGTGTATTCAAATATTGCCTTGCTGTATCGTTAAAGGTTGTGACACATATATTATCATTGCTTGATGGGGTCAAACTAGTAAATGTGATAGTTTGTGTTAAATCATCAATAACATATTCTGGAGTATTGATTCTTAAACCATTGATCTCTACAATAGCATTTTTGGATTCTGCTTACTTATAAAATTAGTTAATGTATAGGGTCCGACAGTTCCATTACCTATAAAAATCTGAGGCTCGGGCATAGAATATCCAAATTGTTCTGGTTCTGTTTCCCCTAACATTGTATAACTTAAATAATCGACATCAGTATCATATTGATTTGCAAACATTAATTTTGCATTTATACCGTTAGGAGTAGCACCTATCGCATAATCATTTGTGATAAACGTAGATACTCCTGCAGCGTCAGTCAATAGTAATGGATTACCTAAATTATTAGGATCTTCTAATGTGAATTCATTAGCATCAACTATTTGTAAGATATTGTATGTAGTTAATGGCTCTATATTGCCATATATGTTAGCATCAAAGTAAATAGTTTGTCCAGCTATTAAACCGCTAGTAGTCAAGCAAGTTACTGTGTTAGTTGAAGAACGTGTTCCTGTAGCTTGTGTAGTTTTTCCTAAAACTAATTTTTGACCATTATGATAAACTGCTGGATCTGTCCATACATTCTGTAACCCTGATTCAATCACTATGAACATCGGCCCTTCACCTGTAGTTGGACCACTTGTTAAACTCAATGTTGGACCTGCAACTCCTGATATCAACGTGTCACTGATTGTTATTGATTTAGTGAGTGTGCTGATAGTTTTTACATAATAGGCTACAGGGTCTTCGTCGATTCCCCCATACACATTACCTTGAAATTTAATCTGATCATTGATTGCTAGGTCGCTTATGTCATCAACAAATATAGAATTTGTTTCACCTTCAATGTATAAAACATTGGTATAATCAGCACCAGAATCAAATCTAATTATGCCACCACCTTCAAATATCGTAGCGTTATATCTGCAATTTAGATATATTTCATTAAATCCTGTAGTAGTATTAATTCGTAATGGATCTGTGTTGGTATTAGCTTTAACTAATTGATTTCCATTACCTGTTTCGTATATATCTATTCTGATAGATCCATTATCTATAGGATTGATCAATGATATACTAAAGTCTATCCAATTTACCGTATAGTCTATATTTTCGTATAGCGTAGTTGATAAATTAGTGATACTGTCGATATATGAAACTAATATTTGCTGTGGGGTCAATAACAAATCAGCAAAACTATAAACATTTGATATGTCGGCTAGTAATTCTGTAGAGATAACTTTATATCCTACACCTGCATATACTTGTGCGTCCCAATTAGTACCAGGACGTGTTGTCACAGTCATTGCTAATTGATCCCTGACTACTCCTGCTACCAACTCTTCTGGAGCATAACCTTGTTCGAATGGTCCACCTGATACAGTATATGCCGGTTCTACTACATTAAACACTGCTGCGCCGGTCCAACTATCTCCATTGTCTTCGCTAGTTATCAAAGTATTATCATTACCTACTGCGGTATAAGTCAAGCTAGGTGCTACATAATTTACTGCGTTTAATGTCTTGGTAGTACCTGAAGGTAATATAGTCCATGCGCCTGTAGGATCAGTAGTTCTAGCGATCAATCCATCTTCACCTACTGCGATAAAATATGGAGCTACATATATGATATCTTTGATTATGCCGGTGGTAGCAATGCCTGCGCCCTGCGTCCAAACTTCAGCGTCAGTGCTAGTCACTATCAATCCATTTTCACCGCCTGCTACTATGATATCAGAATTGGCGCACAAGCTGAATAATCCTGCTGAAGAAACTACTTCGCGCTTAACCCAAACTAACCCGGTCTCGCTTGTAAGAACAATATATTTGCTTGCACCTTTACCTACAGCCACATATCCATAAAAATCATTATCTACCTTAGTTATGGCATATAATGTCTCAGTGGGATCTAATTCATAAGTTTCGTTCCAAGTAAATGTATCATCGCTTGTTACGACGTTTTCTCCTACCGCTACGAATCTATTGATATTTTCTGTTTTTCCGTTAGGATAAGTCACAGTTATTACGTTATGTGCCACAGATTGTAGGGATAATGAAGCTACATTTAAGCTGGTCATATCATATGGTTCGTCATCGAACGGTGTAGATCCATATGGAGTGAAGTATCCATTAGTCGACCAAGCTGTACCATTATTGCTACGGAATATAGGTGTAGCACTATTGGTAGTAGTCATTATATAAAACCCTGCCGCATAGATTATATCTGTGAGACCCAATGGTCGATTTGCAAGTTGCGCTATTTCCCAATTGTTTCCGGTCTCGTCTAAAATAAAGCCTGAGTAATTAGGTAGATTTGCAGGTACTAGATAGCTCTGACCATTGTATATGATTGCGGGCATATCTATATTTGTAGGATAGAATGGTTCATCCTGCAATACTGTATCCAAACTAAATTGTTTGAACGGATCGAAGGCGTTACCTAAGTATGTGCTATTAGGATATGTGACTCCTTTATATAATTGTGTGAGGTCTATGCCGGGCATATTGTCAGTTGGTTGATAATAACCTATAGCACGATCCATAGCATTTAGTCTACGATCATCGCTGCGCATCTCTGCCCATTTACCAAGTATGAACGTATCATCATTGTTTGACAACACACATTCCCACACTCTATTATTATATTTGACTATACTTTGATTGAAATAAAATGGTTCAGGTAAGAACGCGAATGATCCTGGTTTTGCTGCAGTTACAGTGTTTGCTCCCCAAGTTATTGAAGTTATAGGTGATTTGCAAACTTCAAACTCATTTCCGGATCCGGGATCTGTTGTCAAAGTAATATCATTACCGACTAGTGTATTGATATAATAAGTTGTTCCTGATTGTATATTTGTATCATTACCCAATGTTCCGGTAAATATGATCATATCATTTAAATCAAAATCTGCAGTATTTTGCAGAGTTATCACATTTCCATTGGCAGATAAAGGTATTGTAGTAGTATAACCTACATATGGAAGTTGTGAAAAATCAGCAGGTACTGTCATTAATGGATTTTCATATACTGCTACTGTGTCTATAGTTATAACTTTAAAGTAATAATTTTTTATCAACCCTATAGGATTACCTTCAGCTATAACAGAAGTTATACCTCCCTCATCATCTATGGCATTTACAGTTAAAGTAAGGGTGTTATTTGCATCTGTACCGCCTAAACTACTACCTCGTATTGTGATTGTGTTTGAGACCGCATATCCTTGACCCGGATTATTGATTAATGTTCTGTATCCACCTAAAATATAGCTTACATCAAATGATGCAGATGTATCGATTTCTTGTATTAATAATATATTTTCATCAATTTCAGCAGTTAATATAATTTCTGGACCACCTATTGAGCTATTGACTGTAAAATAATCTGCCCCGGTGCCTACCATTGGTCCTGCGCCTAGGCTCAAATCTACTTCTTCTCCATCTTTAACAAAACTAATTTTAAAACCAGTATCCGGAACTATTGATCCAGGAGTCACAAAATATTCTCTACCAATTTCAATACCACCTAAACCTATACCGCTGAATATTATAGGCATGTTGTCATATAGATTATCTGTATCTAATGTTTGTATCAAATTGTTAGTTAAAGTAGAAGTACAATTTACGATCAACGTTCCTATATTACCTACATAATATGTTGTTGTAGGTGCTAATCCACCTATAGGTTCTTCTAGAATAAATGGCATATTGGTATAGAAATTATCAATACCTTGTTCTTGTTCTATCGCTAATGCATTTATAGTGCTTAATGAAGCATTTATTGATCTTTCTATTATATTTCCATTTGGACCAGTCAAATCTGTATATTGGCTTGATGTAGGATATACTGTAAATCTTTGACCATTTATTTGTCCTGGGCTTACGGGACTACCTATATAAACATTTAATGATCCTGTTGCATTAGATAATTGAATTACATTTCTTTGATTTGTGAATATGCCGCCGGTTCCGCTACCTGGATTTACGTAACCAGTATTATATGTAGGACCACTAGGTGTAATACTGATTTCAATCAAGTTAGGATTGCTTATACTTCTTATATAATAAACTGCACCGGGCTGTATATTTCCAAATTCAGTTACATTATTTCCCGCTATCGTCATGTCACTGAATATGATAGGATTACCAACTCTTAATCCTACTACCGTAGTTACTATGACGAACCATGTAGGTCCAAATAATCCTTCACCAGGACCACAACTTACTACTCTGGTTACTAATGGATCAGGCGTGCTGCTGATTGTCACTAATTCATTATCTATCACACTAGTGATGAAGTAAGTTTCGTTTGTTTTAAGGTTACCAAATGCATTTGTATCCTTGTCAGTGAATAGTATAGGAACATTTCTGTATAGGCCTGACGTACCTTCTAAACCGATCGGTGTTAGGTCGATCCTCAAGAAATTTGTGCCGGCTATTGTTTCGCTTGCTGTTCTGATACCGGTATAATCAATCGTTAATATCGTTGTATCTGTTTTTTGTGCAGTAAATGCATCAAAAGCTATAGAAGGAATATAATCACCTACATTGAATATTACAGGTGAGATATCATCGGTGCTAATTGTAAAATCTGTATTATTTAAAATTTCATAAACGTAATATTCTGTGCCTTCAACTAAATTCGATGTGCCGGTATCACCTTCAAATTTGATAGGCATACCAACAGTGAAACCTATAGTAGTTCCGCTGTTATTAATATTTACGCTTGTAATCGTTGATGTTGCGACTGGTTGTGATTCGCTCAACGCATAAACACCAATACCACCTGGAGTACCGCTTTGCTGATTACTGATAGTCGTACCTGGCACGATTCCTGGACCTGTAATTTGATCATATTCTTTGATCTGTCCATTTGTGATACTTGTTACGGTTAGATTCGTGCCTGCGATAGTGCATACTGCTGTATATGAACCCAATGGTTGCAATCTAATTGAATTATTTACAGAACTCGTTTCACAGACTTTTCTTGCTAATCCTGAGTACTCTGTTAATGTAGTTTTACTTACATTTTCTATAGGGAACACAACTTCTTGTGCGCTTGCTAAGATCGTAGAAACATTAGGACTAGTGCTTGATAGTTTTATAGGACTACTAGTTAAACTAGTATTACCAGTGTATTCACCTGCAAAGAAAGAACCATAGAATATACCTGGTTTCCAATCTTGAACTTGGCTTGTATAGCTAGTTCTATCGAACTTGATGGTTATGTTGTTCTCTCTAATTGGATAGCTGCTTGTTATCGCGCTGGCTTTAGCGCCTATGTTTAATTGGTAACCTTCGCTATCATTGTCGCTAGCGATAGGAACTCTATTGACATCTTGCTGTGCATCTTTTAAAGTATAATATAAAGCTATCACATATA
>Ga0172362_10005142_pt1 | contig 11336 bp, 13 predicted proteins | sample LakKivs1_kivu2a2_FD_114534 | JGI IMG/M metagenome (GOLD analysis project Ga0172362, IMG submission 114534) | Sediment microbial communities from Lake Kivu, Rwanda - Sediment s1_kivu2a2 | ecosystem: Environmental > Aquatic > Freshwater > Lake > Sediment | place: Rwanda: Western Province, Lake...
AAGACCACCTTCTTGTCGAGGAATTCTCTGAGGCTCCTCGGCTTCCGATCGGTATCGGGTAGAGTGAAATCCGGCGCCTTTTGACCAACCTTCACCTTAGCTTCCATTCATGCCCCCTCACGGCTAATTATTGGAACCGTAAGATTAGAAGGTAGTGCTTGCCACCCCGCTACAAGCCTCGGCAAGGCTCAGGAACACGGAACCTTTCACAGCAGGGACCTAATGTAGCCGCCATCGACCTGAATCACAGCGCCAGTCATGTAGCTGGCTCTCTCGGACGCCAAGAACACAACTAGGTTGGCGATCTCCTCAGGTCTAGCCAAGCGTTTCAGAGGGATGGTGTTCGCCCACTCGGCGACCACATCCTCATAGGTTCTATCGGTCTTCTCTGCCGTGGACCTCGCTAATTCCTCGATCCTTCTTGTCAGAGTCCAGCCCGGACATACAGCGTTTACGAGGATCCCGTATTCTGCTAGTTCGTTCGATAGGGTCTTGGTCAGGCCGAGGATTCCTGCCCTGATGGCGTTGGATAGGATCAATCTCTCCGCCGGTTGCTTCGCCGCGAAGGACGTCATGTTGATGATCCTGCCCCATCCCTGCTCCTTCATGTGGGGTATCGCCTCTTTGCAACAGTCTATGACGCTCATCATTAGCGAGTCGACGGCGTTGCGCCAATCTTCTTGAGATGTCTCCAGAAAGAAGGATGGAGGTGGGCCTCCGGTGTTATTGACTAATATGTCGACTCGACCTGACTTCTCGACAGTCCTTTTTACAAGTGACTTGATGTCCTCCCTGTTTCTAAGGTCTGCTCTAAGAGGTAGAACCTCACTTCCAGTGGAAGACTCGATCTCCTCGGCAACTTTCCTCAGCTCATCCTCGTTTCTGGCGCATATAGTGACCTTGGCGCCTTCCTCGGCCAAACCGTAGGCGATGGCTTTGCCTATTCCTCGGCTGGACCCAGTTATGATGGCGACGCGATTCCTTAGCCCAAGGTCCAAGTTTAACCATCTACAATTATCTTCGTATTCTACTCATGAACTGCGTTACCGCCCTGTCCCACTCCCGAGTCTCGATCTCAACAGTAGTCTTCTCGCCCGGGCAGATTATGAGCGTAACATGTCCTCCGCCTCCCTCAAGGCTGAGGATATTCTCCTCCTTACTGCTGACCTTCAGGCCCAGCTCAGTCCCGAAGTAGGCAAGAGCCTCCTTGATGACAGCTTCAGGAGTCAGTCTCGTCTCAATACTATAACGCAAACTCTAAACCACCTTACAAGAACTCGATTCAGAGTTAGTGGGAACGCCTATTTAGGGGTTCCAAATTCCAGCAAAATAGACGCGAAGGAGTTAAAGGTCAGACCCTGCCTCCCTTGGTCATCCTCCTCAAATCCAAGGCCGCATCAAGCTTCTCCTTAGGGACAAGGTTGCTCTCAACAAGTACCTCGCGAATAGTCTTGCCCCTCCTATTCGCTTCTTGGACGACCTCAGCTGCTTTGTCATGGCCAACAAGTGAGGATATAGCTGTCGCGAGGGCCGAACTCATCTCCGCATAGCGTAGACACCTCTCCCTGTCGGCCTTGATACCCCTTACACATCTTTCAGCCAGCACTTTGGCGGCGTTGGCCTCCAGCTCGATGGACTCGAGGAGGCAGTAAGCAATGATGGGCATCATGACGTTCAACTCCATCTCGCCCCCCTGCCCTGCCAGGGTTATGGTTAGGTCGTTCCCTATCACTCGAGCGGCGACCATGCGGACGGCCTCAGGTATGACCGGGTTCACTTTCCCAGGCATTATGCTGGAACCAGGTTGAACTGCTGGAAGTTCGATTTCGCCAAGACCTGTATTCGGTCCAGAGGAGAGGATTCGAAGGTCATTCGCTATCTTCGTCAGATCCGCGGCCAGAGTCTTTAGGGAGCCGCTGAACTCGACGCACGCGCCTCTACCCTGCAAGGCTTCGAAAGGGTTCTCGGCTAGGCGATACCCTGTCCCTGTGAGGATACTGAGTTTCTTAACGATCATGGTTGGGAAGTCAGAGTGAGTGTTCAGTCCTGTGCCGACGGCGGTCCCGCCTATGGGAAGTTCTCGTAGACCTGTTTCAGTTGCCTCGATCCTAGTTATCCCATGCCGCATCATCGAGGCGTAGCCGCTGAACTCTTGGCCCAACGTGACTGGAACCGCGTCCTGCCAATGGGTCCTACCCGCCTTCACTACATCTTCTAACTCGCTGGCTTTTTCGGTCAAGGCTGAATGAAGCTCTCGAAGACTCGGAATCAGTTCCCTCTCTGTGGCCTCCACCGCGGCGAGGTGGATCGCTGTTGGGAAGACATCGTTGGTGGATTGGCCGAGGTTTACGTGGTCGTTGGGGTGGATAACCTTCTTGTTTCCCTTTTTCCCACCGAGTTTCTCTATGGCTAGGTTGGCGATGACCTCGTTCACGTTCATATTCGTTGACGTACCGCTGCCGGTCTGGAAGACGTCTAAGGGGAACTCGTCGTAGAACTCTCCCGTCCATATTCTTTCAGCCGCCTCGACTATGGCCTTCCCACGCCTCTCATTTAGGAGGTTGAGGGCCATGTTCACTTTGGCTGCGGCTAGCTTGATCAGGGCTAGATTCCTTATGAAGACGCGTTGGAACCGTAGTTCCGAGATCTTGAAGTTCTCAATCGCTCTCTGCGTTTCGGCGCCGTAGTATGCTTCGGAGGGGACCTTCACCTCACCCATGGGGTCCCTCTCTACACGGTAGGAGTCTTCGACCATCCCACATAACCTCCGCTCAGGACATTGTTGGGAAAGTAGAACGTTCTTCTCCTTAATATTATGGGGGATGTCGTTGTCAGGTGGCCGTTTATGGGCCATCCTTAACCTGCAGAGGATTGGAGATTCAAAATTTGTTTTGTAGGTTGTTGATTCTTCCTGAGATGGTTGAGTAAGGCGGGACTTATTTTTGAGGAAGCCTAATCATAATTTCTTACCGCAACGGGGACAATATTCAGAGTCCTCGGCTAGTTTTCGGCCGCAATAGGGACACTTGGTCTTTTTCTCCACGAGGATACCTTCTTTCTCTTTCGCAAGAAGTTTTCCGTCGCTGAGGAAGAGCATTCTCTCCGTTTCTGAAGCCATCTGACTGTCATGAGTCACCATCATAACTGTGGCTCCTTGGTCAACGGTTAGTCTGCCTAGCAATCTGACGATTTCGTATCCGGTCTTCTTATCCAAGTTACCTGTGGGCTCATCCGCCAGAACTATGGCAGGATTATTCGCTAACGCCCGTGCGATAGCGACCCTTTGCTGCTCTCCTGCGCTCAGCCGATGTGGCCTATGCTCTCCTCTTTCTGAGAGCCCAACCATCTTCAATAGTTCATTAGCTCTTTTTCTTCTCTCATCCTTTGATTTTTTTGTACCTTCCATCGGGAGTTCCACATTCTCGATGGCGCTCAAGTATGGTAGTAGGTTGAAACTCTGGAAGATGAACCCAATTTTGTGTCTTCTAATTTCGTAGAGTTTTTTCTCCGGAACTTTTGTGACGTCTTCGCCATCTAGAATTACTTTCCCGTGGGTCGGCTTGTCGAGGCAGCCCAACATGTTCAACAGCGTAGTCTTTCCGGAGCCGGACGGCCCCATGATCGAAACGAATTCTCCTCTCTTAACCTGAAGGTTCACATCAGAGAGGGCGCGAACTTCGCGTCCACCCAGTTTGAAGAACTTGTCCAGTTTCTCTGTCTCTAGGACCATTTCACTCATATTTCAACGCCTCCATAGGACTTGTTCTGGACGCTCTCCACGCAGGATAAAGGCTACCCAAAGCTCCTAGTAGAATCGCTGCGCCGAATGCCAACAACATCGTCTGCGGGTCTAGTGTAGCGGTAACAGACTGTATCTGAATTCCAGGATTTACGGTTCCTCCAGGGATCGTCCGTTGTGTGGGAAATAGGCTGACACTAGGAAGTAAGAGAGACGATAAGATGGGTGCTCCAACGCTTCCTATCACAACGCCGACCGCCCCAGCCATCAGACTCATCAATACGCCTTCGAGCATGAACTGGCTCATAACATTCCAGTTGCTGAAGCCTATCGCTTTGAGTATGCCTATCTCCTTTGTTCTCTCACGCACTGCATACAACATCATGACTAAAACAATCGAGCTTGTAGCAACAACTGCTATGCAAACCTCTTGAAAGGCCGTGGTTTGCATCTGACTGAGGGCTGTTTCTGCGTTTTGCAATGTACTTTGATAGATTTGTGTCGTTCTCTCGAGCTGGCTTAGACGGTCTTCATACGTTGTAATATATAACTCTGGATACAGATTGGATATTTCGCTGACTATTTCATCCACGTAGGACTGGTCTTCAGCATAAATGTCCAATCTACTTATATTTCCCTCATTATTAGTTATTTCTTGGGCATCATAAATATTCATATACAACTTTCGCAACTGAAGAGAATCCGAGGACTCATAAACCCCTATCACTGTGAAGTAACTTCCCGATATATTCACTTCATCACCAACTCCTGCTCCGAAGTATCCTGTGTTGTTTAGACTCAGCAGGACAACTCCGCTATCTCCCTCCTGCAGGTTTCTTCCTTCAATCACATCATTCGGCAATACAATATAACTATCGATGAGGGAGGAATTCAGGGGAACGCCCACGATCGTGTAATCTGGTACAAGTATGTCGAATGTACCTCTGGGCGTTTGAAGGGTCCGCGTTGTTCCCTCAGTCTTCTCCAAAAATGGAATAACGGCTTCAACACCTTGAATGGAACTAATTTCGTCGATGGCACTTTCATTTAGGAATTGTTCTCCCCCGGATAAGGAAGGACCCAAGCCCCAGGCAGATCCGGTCCTAACTCCAGGCCTAAATCCGGGTGAAAGGCTACACTCTATCAATGTTGTCGCCTTAGCGATTTGCTCTTCTGTTTCAGCTAATACGTTACTGTAGTCTTCACTTAGCCTCTCTACAGCTTGTTGGTTTGCCACGATGCCAGAGGGAATAGAGATCATTATTGCCATGGAGAAGCCTAGGGCGATGATGACCAATAGAACTCTAATCTTTCTTCTCGAAATATTTCTGAACGCTCTTGTCAAGACTCCCAGATCTTCCACCGTCCTCAGTACTCGTCAGTTAAGCCAAAAAAGGGGGAAAGGGATGAGAAGTTTCGCCTTTTTTCATGATCTGTATCCTCCAAGGTTGTCAGGTTGAAGCAGTTGTCGAACAGTTCGTTGACGCGTTCCAGTTCTCAACGCGCGCGTTAGCTTCGTCTTCTCCCATCTCTTGTACTTTTGATCTAGTGATAGCTAGTCTCGTGATGGCTATGGCAGCGATTTTAGGTAGCAGTGTACTAACAGTATACGCATCCGGTAGTGGAGAAGCAAGAATCTTTAGATGCAACCTGATTGCAGAACAGCGAGAGGCTATATCCGAGAATAGGATTAGCACCTTGTTTCCGACTATTCTCATCATCTCCCCTTTCCCCTTCAAGTACCCCTCTCAGGATGAAATGCATTTTAAGGATATTTCAAAATCATATCAGAATCTGTTCATAATCTCAGGGTTTTGAGATAGCTTTCAGAACGGTTCCGGATAGCTATTCGAAAATCAAACGCGGTTAAGGATCTGCCTATATGGTGTCGCGAAGCCGACTATTCAGACTTTTGCCGCAATCTGAAGAAGCGGTTTCTTACATCTCGGCCTGCGATTCGCTGGACAGACCTAAAGAATTGAGAGCATGCCCACGGCCCGAGTGTTTGCGGGGTATGTCGTTTTCCCTTGCATTACCATAATCAGGCCGAATAGGCTGATGAGGAGGAGACCCGCGTCTATTGCAATCTCTGGGGCCGGTGTCCCTTCTTTTAATGCGGCGATACTCTGCTTCCACAGCTTATCGTCTACCCACATGAAGATTAAGGCAGAGACAAGACAATAACTGGCCAGTAGACCCAGTATAGCTTTTTGCTTGTTTCTCATCATTTCTCACTCTATGCGGATGATTGTTGAATTAGGGTTAGGTGGATGGGCGGGTTCCTAAAAGCAGAGAAATATTTATTGTGAGCCCGTTTCTGATTATTGTGAGACTAATTGTCTGGTTTGGCAGAGTGTTCTCTTCAAGATAGGTTAAAAGACTATCCATATCCACAATGCGATTTCCATTAATCGCAATAATTATGTCGCCTCCAATGTATACGCTGCTTCCATCGATAGACGCTATGCTGGTATAACCTTTAAGGCCAGCTTTAGAAGCGGGTCCGCCACTTGTGACTTGTGTAATAAGTACCCCATAGGTGGTGTTAATACCCATTTTTTGAGCTATACTATAGGTCATATCTGTTCCAGAGATGCCAAGATACGGATGCTGAGTGTACGAACCAGTATTAACTAATGAGCCTATTTCACGTAGAATAGTATTTGAGGGAATGGCAAATCCTACTCCAGTCGAACCTGAAACAATCGCGGTTGTAATCCCTACTACTTGCCCTTTATCATTGAGGAGGGGCCCTCCAGAGTTGCCCGAATTAATTGGGGTGCTCGTTTGAATAACATCGGCTATTGCATAGTTAATAGTTGACTCAGTTATTGTTCGGCCGAGCGCGCTCACTATTCCAGTTGTCATGGAGCCAACTAAACCATAGGGGTTACCAATCGCGATCACATAGTCACCCACACTAAGTGTGGATGAACTGGTAATTTGAAGAGATTTAAATTCGCTTGATTGAGCCTCAACTGAAAGCACAGCAAGATCACTATATTTGTCAGAGCCCAAGGTTTCTGCTGCATAAGTGTTCCCATCATTGAATTCCACTGTAATATTGATTGCTCCTTCAATAACATGATAATTTGTGATGACGACCATGCGTCCAGTATAATTATAGATGAATCCAGAACCCTGAACAGTTCCCGTTACCTGCTGGCCTCTCCACGTTGTTTGCACTATAAGTCCCTGGATCATCACAATAGAATCTTTAATATTTCCATAGAGTTGAGATAGTGAAACATTTTCAGGAACCACTTGATACTCTGCGTCACTAATGCTAGTATAGTCTTCTAATTGTTGCTGTACGCTTGAAAGCTGTGTCCGAAGAATAGAGAATTTCGAATTAGAATCTAAATAATTATATACAACAAAACCTGTTTCAGCCACAATAATAATCATCAATATGAAAGGAAGATACTTCCACTTTGAAGGCTTAAACGAAGAACTCTCAGTGCGCGCACTATTATCATACAATTGTTTATACACCAAAGTGAATAGAAAGAAAAACCAATATTAAGAGATTTTTCAGATTTACACCCAAATCTATACCTAATCAGAAGTTATCAACTTAAGAGTGAGGACATCCAGCCTCTCCCGCAGGGCTGCCTTCCTGTAGAAGACGTCTGGATACTCGCCCCCTGATATGATTGTTTCATGGATAGAAGAGTCTTTCGACGCAGACATAAGCCTTCGAGGTTGAAGGCCCTAGCCGCGTACGTCTCCTATGCCAGGTCAAGCCTGACGACGGAGGTCTTTCTCAGACGGCTCTCGAGCTTCTGCTCTTCCCTGCTCGTTATGAAGACGGATTCTCCTGCTTCAAGGTGTTTCTTGATCTCTGTCAAATCTACTTCCTCAACCTCATCGACGTATACTCTCTGATACCTGTCATTCTTAAGGAACAACACTTGAAACAACCGTGTGTCGGATTTAACCATCAAAGACTTCACCTTCCCCTGAAGCTATTTGCTTATTCATTTCTTACCTACCAACCTCATCGTATCTAATCGCTTATACTTCCAATCGATTTTCGCTCTGTCCAAGAAGAAATTTGCATCTGAAACTTTCACCGTCCCTATCAATACGCGCTCCATAGGAAATAGCACTTCCGCCAAGAACAACTGCCACATATACGTACTGCTATCGTTGTGATTAGACCATACATATGTATCACTATCTCCGGAAATGGGATTAGGACCTTGCTCTTGATCGTTTTGACCGTCTCCAATTCCTTTTCGAGCACCTTTTTTCTCAATACGTATCGACTAAACTAAAAAAGGAATGAGAATTTATCGTCATGATAGCGGCCTAAGTCTAGGATTTTTCGATTACAGTCCTTGTTAAGATAACTATCCGCGTCACACTTCCTGCGTTCAGGTCAACCCATACCGAAGCTGTGCTTTTTGCATCCTTCTTCAGCATGACGATCGCCTTCGTTGCTTTTGTTACAACACTGCCATCTGCTTCGACTACAGTTTTTATGATCGGTCTAACGCCCGAAATACTGTAACCCTCAGCGAGTAGGTTCTGCACATCTTCGTCGCTTTCTGCTATGTTGATTACTGTCTGATTATACTCTGCGCTGACCTCGACAAATCCGTTGCGACTACATCCATCTAGCGTCCGACCTCCACCTCTGAATCCAAGTCCAGGTTCCCATAGTTCTAGTGTCGTGGAGTTTCCATCGTTATTGGTCGCGTATGCTGTTACGTACAAGCCACTCAACATTGCTGCAAAGGCAACCACTGATAGCAAGATTAGGGCTTTTCTTCTATCCGTTTTCGTTGCCTCCTTTTTCAGTTGTCTTAGTGAACTCACTCTATTTTAACGATTTTTCATAATTATATCAAAATCTGTTCAGAATCTAAGAAATCTCGGGATAGCTTTAAGAACTGCCCTAGATAGCTAGTTGAAAACCAAACACTGTTAAGGGTCTGCCTGTATGGCGTCTCGAAGCCGACCATTCAAACACTTGCTGCAATGGTTGATAGCTGGTACAAGGGGAGGCGCTAACAGGGCCCAGATAATAATAGCGATAAGGGAAGAGCCAAGGAATGCAAACCAGTTGGCCAATCTCCTTGGAGTGGATTATCGTACGATTAGACATCACCTGGACGTTCTGGAAAAAAACGGGTTGATAACGTCTATGGGAGAGCAATATGGGAAAATGTATTTTCTATCCAATGAGTTAGAGGCGAATTTCGAGGTTTTTGAAGAGATTTGGAATGGAATTGGAAAAAAACTAAAAAGCAGGGAAATGGAGTGAATGCCCAGATGAGGAACAGGAGTTGGTCTGCAGCCGCAGTATTATCCCTATTAGTGATAAACATAGTAACCATCTCGACTGCTTCATCTAGCCCTCTCGAGTGGCCCGAACCTCCACCGTGGAGAGAACTCTTTCTTCACTTGCTTCTTGCAAAGACTATTCTCTCATCATTGAACTCCATTCTTCTCACAATCCTGTTAGTTACATACATAGGGATCTACCGCAAAACTAGGTCAGAGTTTAGCATAGGGTTGATCGTATTCTCGACAGCCCTACTCCTTTACTCCCTTACATCTAACCCATTAATACACGGGCTTGCAGGCTTCAGAGTCTCAGGTCTCGGCCCCTTCACAATGCTGCCCGACCTCTTCACATGCATCGCCTCAGCCATACTACTGTACCTAAGTCGACAATAATCCACAGTATATTCGACGACCCTATGGGAATGGAGGTGGAGCATAACATATTCTAAATGGTGCTCCGGCCGGGATTCGAACCCGGGTCGCCGGCTCTCTTCGGCTAGGGCCTCGAAAGGCCGGTCTCAGCGCTGGGCGCTATACTGTCGGCCATTTGGTGTTGACCGGGCTATACCACCGGAGCACGCGCTAATACGGAACTGGCTAGTTAGAAAAGGCTTTCGCGGTGTGGTGGGCCCGAGGCGATTTGAACGCCTGGCCAACAGGTCTCCCACCGTGGTGTTATGAGCCTGTCGCTCTAACCAGCTGAGCTACGGGCCCCGGTCAATGACGTAACAAGAACCCTTTATTAAATGCTAGCCCTCTGCCGGAGGTGACGATTTCATGGTTTACACTGTTTCAAGGGAGTGGTCGACGGGGTCTTGTAGTGTCTAAGCCTTTTTGAGGGCTGCCTTCGCTAGGGTTTCTCCGAGTTTTCTGCAGGCTTGTAGGTCTCCTTCGCTTGGTACGCCTGAGGAGACGATGCCGTCGGCGACCTTTTCTAGTTTGAAGGAGGTGATCATTCTCTCTAGGCTTTGGAGGGCGGTGTTGCTTGAGCTGCCACCGGAGGTGAAGGCGGCTGCTGGTTTGCCGGATACTTTTTCGCGTATGCTTAAGGCTTTGTCGAAGAAGTCTTTCATGGGGCCGGCCATGTAGCTGAAGTAGTTTGGGGACCCGAAGGCTACGGCGTCGCATTGGACGAAGTCGTAGACGGTTGCGTAGTCGACGCGTTTGGCTGTGGCGGAGGCGCCTTCGACGGTTCGTGCGCCTTCCGCGATGGCGTTCGCTAAGGCTTCGGTTCTTCCGCCTCTAGAGTAGTATAAAACTAGGATTTCAACCATGTTTGACACCTTGGTCTAATGGTTCTCTGATAATTCTTAAATCACTTTTGACGCGCTCTTGCTTGAGCAAAGGAAGACAAAGGATATGAGATACAAGAATCTGGGGAAGACAGGCGTCAAGGTTTCTGAACTCTGTCTCGGAACTATGATCTTTGGTGGAAAGGTCGATGAGCCTTCCTCGATAAAGATGATCAAGCGGGCCATCGATCTCGGCGTCAACTTCATCGATACGGCGAACAACTATGAGTTTGGACGGTCAGAGGAGATTGTTGGCAGAGCGATTGGGGGGATGAGGGATGATGTCGTCTTGGCGACGAAGGTCGAAGCCGTGACGGGTCCTGGCCCTAATGACTTTGGGCTGAGTAGGAAGAATATTATGCGGGCTGTCGAGGCCAGCCTCAAGAGGCTTGGGACGGATTACATAGACCTGTATCAGGTGCATCACGTTGATCCCTCGACGCCCTTGAAGGAGACGCTTACGACCTTGGATGATTTGGTTAGGGCGGGTAAAGTCCGTTACATCGGTTGTTCGAATTTTCCTGCTTGGTATCTTGAGAAGGCTTTGAGGGTGAGTGAGGTTGAGGGTCTTGAGGCTTTCGTGGCTGTTCAGCCGCGATACAATGTAGTTGATAGGGATGTTGAGCGTGAGCTTCTTCCCCTCTGCGTCGAGGAGGGGATCGGCGTCATTCCTTATAGTCCCCTCGCTGGGGGATTCTTGACTGGTAAGTACCAGCTTGGTAAGCCGGCTCCGGAGGGGAGTCGGGGTGGGGGCAGTCCTAATTGGATTAGTCGGCGTTTCACGTCGCGGAATCGGGCTATTCTTGGGGAGCTTGAGAGGGTCGTTGGGGAGACGGGTCTGGCGATGGGTCAGGTCTGTCTTGCTTGGCTTTTGGCGAATCCTGTTGTGACTGCGCCGATTGTGGGGGCTTCGTCGTTGGAGCAGTTGGAGGTGAACCTCGATGTGGTTAATCATTCTGTGCCTGTGGAGGCCTTGAGGCGTATCGGCGAGGTGAGTAAGCCGGATTGGC
>Ga0172362_10005146_pt1 | contig 11332 bp, 5 predicted proteins | sample LakKivs1_kivu2a2_FD_114534 | JGI IMG/M metagenome (GOLD analysis project Ga0172362, IMG submission 114534) | Sediment microbial communities from Lake Kivu, Rwanda - Sediment s1_kivu2a2 | ecosystem: Environmental > Aquatic > Freshwater > Lake > Sediment | place: Rwanda: Western Province, Lake...
GCAAGCCCGTCGCCAGCGACTACATTCCGCCGGTGCTGGGCGAGCGGTACGGTGGCCTCAGCTTCGTGGGCGACGTGCTGACCAAGTCGCCCCTCGGCGAGCTCGGCGTCCTGAACGGCAACAACGGCGTGTGGTACGTCGTCAGCATGACCGACAGCCTGCTGGTCGGGACGTTCTTCACCGGGCGCGACGGCACCTGGGGCGGCCTGCCCAAGCGCGGCATGGACGTCACCGGCCGCAAGCACCCCGGCGAGACGTTCTTCGGCGACTTCATCAAGGCGCAGAACGGCAAGTACTACTGCGTGGTCGGCAAGGGCTTCCACGCGATATGCCGCGTCGAGGGGCTGGACGAGCTGCGCCTGGCGGAGGTGCCCGTGGAGGTCACCGCGCGCCAGGTGGAGCTGGCAAAGCAGCTCCGCCCGGCGCTGATCGCCAAGGCGAAGATGGCCAGCCAGAAGGGCCCGGCCAAGCCCGCGCTGCCGTGCCCGCCGCTGGCGGCGCGAACGAAGGGCTTCAAGCTCGACGGCGACCTGGGCGACTGGGGGCCGGCCGCGAAGAGGCAGCGGATCGGCAAACCGGGCGAGAAGCTGCTGTTCGACGTGGCCTACGACGACGCCGGGCTGTACATCGCCTACAGCGGCGTCAACGTCACCGGCAACGCGGCGCAGGAGCTGAAGTTCGCCTTCACCAGCGGCTTTGCCATCGACCTGCACGTCCGGCCCGACCTGGCCAGGAGGGGCGCCGGCGACAAGCGGGTCTTCTTCGCGCCGTTCAAGGGCCGCTGGGCGGCCGTGCTGTTCGACTACCACACGCGCGGCGCCGCACGCGGCGAGAGCTTCACGTTCACCTCGCCGGTGGCCCGGACGGCGGTGGCCTGCATCGCCGAGCTGCCGGGCGACAAGGCCCGCGTCGCCTTCAAGGCGGCCGCGCTGGCCGACGAGCAGACCAACAGGCGTCCCTGGACGGCCGAAGTGTTCGTCGCCTGGGACGCCCTCGGCGTCAAGCCGGCCGACAAGACCGTCTTCGGCGCCGACTTCGGCGTGCTGGGCGCCGACACCGGCGGCATCGCCACCGCCCGCCGGGCGTTCTGGATGGCGCCCGACAACGACGATGTGACCGACGTGGCGGTCGAGGCCCGCTTCAACGGCGAGACGCTCGGCAACGTGCAGATCAGGAAGTGAGACGCGCACAGGCCCGAGTTCGCGCCAAATGCCTTGATAACATGCCAGAAGGCCTCCATAGTGAAGATATGACCCGTCGCGAAGCCATTCTGACCGAGGTGCGGGAGTTGCCCGATGGGACGCTGGAGGCCCTCGCCAGATTCATGCACCTCCTGCGGGCGGAACGCCCGATGAGCAAGTGCGAGACCGCGCTGCTCAGCGAGCGGTCGCTCGGCAAAGACTGGAACAGCCGTGAGGAGGATGACGCTTGGCGGGACCTGTGAAGGGCGACGTAGTCGTCGTGCCGTTTCCCTTCTCCGACCTGACAGGGGCGAAGCGCAGACCCGCGCTCGTGCTGGCCGACCCGGGCGCCGGACGCGCCGGCCCCGCCGGGGGCAACGTGCATATCCGCAAAGGAGGCGGGCGGTACGCCCGCGTCACTTGATCCGGAAGTCGTGGCTCATCACGTAGCCGCCTTCGGCGTAGAAGTTCACGGAGTATTCGCCGGGCCCGCCGCCCGCGGCGGCAATCTTGGCCGGCGAGAACTGAACGCCGTCGCTGGCCACGGCCGCGCTGTAGTCGAACTCCTGCTTGGCCAGCACGTTCTCGCGCTTGCCCTTCGGCGAGATCGTCAGGCCGAACTTGTTGCGGTCCGCCGCCGCCGGAAGCGCCAGCACGGCGTACATCGTCTCCGCCGAGGCGGGGAACGTGTCGGTCACGTTCCACCGCGTCGCCGTCTTGCCCGAGGCCGTCCGCAGCGCCTTGGCGGGGCTGACCTTCAGCTTGACCGGCACGACGGCGATCTTGCCCACGATCATGCGGGCGACGTTGGCGACGGCCTCGCCGCGGACGGTCCCGGCCGGGACGGACCACTCCTGCTCGACGCGGGCGACGCTGTGGAGCGGGGTCGGCGTGCTGTAGAGCACCTCGCCGTCGCTGACGCGGACCAGCGACGCCTCGACGCTCACCACCGCGCGCGTCACGTAGTCGGTGTAGTTGACGCCGAGGTACGGCGGCCCCCAGCCGTACCATCCCGGCGGGCCCCAGTAGCCCCAGCCGTACGGATAGCCCCAGCCCCATCCGCCGCCCCACTCGTAGTGGCCGCCCCCGTGGTGCTCGTGGAATTCGCCGCCCTCATGACCCTCGCCGTGGCCGCCGCGATCGTCGCGGTCGAAGAACAGGTCCTCCGGCCGGACCGCCTGGCCGTCGATGTAGTAGTACTCCCAGTACGTGTGCGTGGTCATGTGGGCCGTGTCCTGCAGCACCGTGCCCGTGACGTAAGCGTCGGCGAGCTGGAGCCTGGCGATCTCCTTGGGAAGCTGCTCGCGCGTGACGGCCGTGGCGTCCTTGACGCCCTTGGCCTCCAGGTCGCTGCGGAGCTCCGACGGGCCGACCACCTGGTAGGTGCCGTTGGACCGCAGCGCCATCGCAAGCTGGCGACTCACATCCGCCCCGGCGCCCCTGCGGTCGGTCTTGTTGGTGAACGGCGTGACCGCCACCGTCTTCAACTCCGGCGTGTAGAACGACGGATAGCGGTGGACCCAGAAGGTCTTCTCGCATCCGGCCGACAGGGCCGCGGCACACATGGCCGCGACAGAAAAGGCCCACATCCTTCGCGTGGTCGTCATGGTGCACCTCTTGGAGCCGGCTTCGGCGCGGCCGCTGTTCGCCGTCGGGCGAGGCGCCGCCCGGTCCGCCTTTTGCCTGGCGCCGTTCCAGGAGCATTCTATTCCGCTTCCGCCGGTCGCTTGCGGAATACGGAATGGTTGCGGGTCGGCCGGCTCGCCGCCGCGAGACGCCGTGCGGCGCCCCGGCGAATAGAATTGGTTGTCTGACCGTGTGCGGCGCGCGGGTGGGGAGCCGTGATCTGCGCCGCCGGCCCGCAGGGCGCCACATGGGCAAGCAGAACGAAGACAAGGACTCCTCGCGGCAGGAGGACGCGCAGGCCGGCCGCCGCAAGCGCCGGCGGAAGTGGATCATCATCATCGCCGCGGTGGTGGTCGCCATCGGCCTGGCCGTCGGAATCCCCTACTACCTCTGGTCGCTGCGCCACGAATCGACGGACGACGCCTTCATCGACGGCAACGCCACGCCGGTCAGCGCCCGCGTGCCGGGGCGGGTGGTGCGCCTGGCCGTCCGCGACAACCAGTGGGTCGAGAGGGGCACGCTGCTGGTCGAGCTGGACCCGACCGACTACCAGGCCGCCGCCGACGGCGCCGAGGCGCAGGTGAACTCGGCCGCCGCGGCAGCGCAGGCCGCCGCCGTCGACGTGGTCCTGACGCGCGCGACGACCAAGGCGACGCTGGACCAGGCCCGCGCGGGCGTCTCGCTGGCGCGGGCGGCCGCCGTCTCCGCCGCCGCCGCCGTCAGCGCCGCCATCAGCAGCCGCGCCCAGGCAGTCGCCGACGCCAACGCCGCCCGGTCCTCCGCCGCCCAGGCCGCCGCCGACGTGCGGGCGGCCGAGGCACAGAACCACCTCGCCCAGGGCAACGTGCGGCGCTACGAGGAGATCGCCAAGGCGGGGGCCGCAGCCGTGGAGGAAATGCAGCAGGTCCTGGCGCAGTCGAAGGTGGCCGCGGCGAACCTCGACGCCGCGCGCAAGCACCAGGCCGCCGCCGGCGACCAGGCCGAGGCTGCCCGCACCGCCGTCGCCACCGCCACGCAGGCCGTCGAGGAGGCCCGCGCCAAGCTGGAAGAGGCGCAGGCGAACATGCGGACGGCCGAGGCGACGCTGGAGGCCGCCCAGACCGCCCCCCAGCAGGTCGCCCAGAAGGAGGCCCAGCAGCGCGTGGCCGAGGCGCGGGTGGTCGCGGCGCAGGCGGCGCTGCGGCAGGCCCGCCTGAACGTCTCGTACGCGCAGGTGCGCGCCGACGTGTCGGGGTGGGTGACGAATCGCACCGTCGAGGTGGGCGCCTACGTGCAGGCCTCCCAGGCCATGATGGCGCTGGTGCAGGAGGAGGTCTGGGTCGTGGCCAACTTCAAGGAAACCCAGCTCACCAACATGCTGCCGGGCCAGCCGGTGAGCATCTCCGTCGACGCCTACCCCGACGCGTCGCTGTCCGGGCGCGTGGCGAGCCTGCAATGGGGCACCGGGGCGCAGTTCTCCCTCCTGCCGCCCGAGAACGCCACCGGCAACTACATCAAGGTCGTCCAGCGCGTCCCCGTCAAGATCGTCTTCGATTCCCCGCCAGACCTGCGCCGCTACCACCTGGCGCCGGGCATGTCGGTGGTGCCCACCGTGAACGTCTCCGTCAAGCCGGCGCGCACGCCGGCCGCGCCGCCGCCCGCCGCCACCGCCCCGGCGGGGAGGGCGCCATGAGCGACCCGCGGACCGACCCTCCGGCCGAGCATCCCTGGCTCATCGCCGCCACGGTGATGCTGGGCACGTTCATGGCCGTCATGGACGTCAGCGTGGTGAACGTGGCCCTGCCGCACATGATGGGCACGTTCAGCGTGGACCTCTCGGAGGTCACGTGGGTGGCCACCGGCTACGCCATCGCGCAGATCCTCGTGATGACGATGTCGGGCTGGCTCAGCGCGATAGTCGGGCGCAAGCGCCTGTACGTCGGCTCGATGGTGGTGTTCATCGTCGGCTCGGTGCTGGCGGGCACGGCCAGGTCGTTCGGCGCCATGCTGCTGTACCGCGCGATCCAGGGCGCCGGCGGCGGGGCGATGATCCCCGTGGCCCTGTCGATCCTGCGCGAGACGTTCGGCAAGGCCCAGCAGGGGATGGCCATGGCCGTCTACGGCATGGGCGTGGTGCTCGCCCCGGCCATCGGGCCGGTCCTCGGCGGCTGGCTGACCGACACGTACGGCTGGCCGTGGATCTTCTACATCAACGTGCCCGTGAGCGTTCCGGCGCTGTTGCTGGCGCTGGCGCTGCTGCGCGACCCGCCGTACCTGCGCCGCGGCGTGGCGCGGATCGACTGGGCCGGCCTGGCGCTGCTGGCGGTGGGGCTGACGTCGCTTCAGCTCGTGCTGGAACGCGGGCAGGAGGAGGACTGGTTTGCCTCACGATGGATCGTGGCCGGGACGGTCGTGGCCGTTGCGGCGCTGGCGGCGCTGGCCGTCTGGGAGCTCCGCGCGCGCCACCCGGTGGTGAACGTTCGCCTGTTCGGCAACGGGCCGCTGGCCCTTTCGTCGGTGATCGGCCTGGTGTTCGGTGTGGCGCTGTTCGGCACGACGTTCATGCTGCCGCAGTTCACGCAGACGCTGCTGGGCTACCCGGCGTTTCAGTCGGGCTTGGCGGTGGCGCCGCGGGCGGCGTCGCTGTTCGTCACGATGCCCGTGGCCGGCTGGCTGCTGAAGCACCTCGACGGGCGCGTGCTGATACTGGGCGGCATCGCCCTGATCTGCTGGGGCTACTGGGACCTGGCGCACCTGTCCCTGGACGTGGGCTTCTGGAACCTCGTGCCGGCTCTGCTGGTGCTCGGCGCAGGCATGCCCTTCATGTTCGTCACGCTGACCACCATGTCGCTCAGCACCGTGGACCGCGCCGACGTGACCGACGCCTCCGGCCTGTACACCCTCGCCCGCACGCTCGGCGGGAACATCGGCTACGCCTTGACGGCCACGCTGGTGGCCGACTACACACAGGTCCACCGCGTCACGCTCGTTCAGCGCGTCAGCGCGTACAACCCCAACTTCCTGGCCCTCCAGGCGCGGGCCACGCAGTTCCTCGTCGCCGGCGGGCAGGACCCGGCCGGGGCACAGCAGACCGCCAACGCGCTGGTCAACGCCCAGGTGAACGCCCAGGCGGCCATGATGGCCTACAACGACGCCTCGCTGTGGCTCGGCGCGCTGTTCGTGGTGCTGGTGCCGCTGGTTTTCTTCCTTCCGGGCCGCCCGGCGCGAGAGGCAGGCCCCGGTTCCACCGTCGCGGCGTGACGCCGGCGCCCACCGGCGCCGCTCGCATCTCGCCAGGGCAACTGTGCGCCGCAAGTGCAGCCGTTATTCATGCCCCCCGGTCCATCCGCCGATAGATGCCAGCAAGGGTCGGAAGGCAGGGGTCATCAATACGTCGGTGCAGCCTTCCGGTGTCTCCAGCCGAGCCACCGGGGGGCCTGGAGCAGCTGGCATGGATACCTCGGGTGCGGCGCGGTTGCACGGGCGGGTCCCATCCATTGGCCGACGAACCAACCGCGAGAAGGGGCCGGCGACCCCGTCGCCGACAAGCTGGGCGGGACTGGAGAGCCTCGAGCCCCGGCTGCTGCTGAGCGGCCAGGACCTCACCTCGCTGCCGGGCCTCAACGCCGGCAACAAGCTGCTGATCGTCGATGCCGACGCCGACGCGGAGTCGCTGGTCGCCTCCGCGGCGTCCGGAGCGACGGTCTATCGGCTGGACAACGCCGCGGCCGGCATTCCGCAGGTCACGCGGGCCCTCGCGGGGCGCCGGGACCTCGAGCAGGTCATCATCCTCTCGCACGGCTCGCCCGGCGAGATCGACCTCGGCGGCTCCCTGGTCGCCGCGCGGCAGCTTCGGGAGGCGTCCGGGGAGATCCAGCTCTGGCGCGAGCACCTGGCCGACGACGCGACGATCGTTCTGCTGGGCTGCGACGTGGCCGCCGAGGCCGCCGGCGAGCAGTTCGTCGCCCTGCTGGCGGAACTGAGCGGCGCCGACGTGGCCGCGTCGACCAACCCCACCGGTCGGGGCGGCGACTGGACGTTGGAGTACCGCACGGGCGGCGCCGACGCGGAGCTGCCCTTCGACGCCGAAGCGATGGAGCAGTTCGCCCTGAGCCAGTCCCTTTACGCCGCCGACGCCTACGAGCCGAACGAAACGTTCGAGACCGCCCACTACATGGGGCAGTTCACCGGGACGTTGATCTACAACGGCACGATCCACACCACGTCCGACGAGGACTACTACAGCTTCTACACGCAGCAGACGGGAACCGCCAGTCACTACGTTCGGATGGATCTGGTCGACGGGGCCGGCACGACGCCCTACGACATCAACATGAGGCTGCTGGACTCGGGCGGCAGCGAGGTGGGGTCGAGCACCGGCACGGGCATGAGCGAACAGATCAGCCTGAACGGGCTGCCCGCCGGGCTGTACTACCTGAGGGTGTACGGGTTCAGCGACTCGATGAACGCCTACACCCTGACGTTCGTGACGCCCGAGGCGCTGCCCACACTGACGGTCTCCGGCGGGACGACGGCCTACAAGGCCGGGCTGGGCGCCGTGGCGGTCGATCCGGGCCTGAGCGTCACCGGCCTTGGGTCGGGCACGGCCTCGTCAGCCGGCGTTTCGATCGTCTCGGGCCTGAAGACCACCGAGGACCGCCTGCAACTGCCGGTCGTCGAGGGCATCTCCACGAGCTATGACACCGGCAGCGGGGTACTGAGCATCACCAGCATTTCGGGCGCGCGGACCTTCTCGCAGTGGCAGGCGGTCCTGCGGCAGGTCGAGTACACCAACACGCAGTCGCCCTTCGCCACGCTCAGCAACCGCTCGGTGCGTTTCACGCTCGGCGGGGTCAGCTCCTCCAGCAAGACGGTCTCGCTGGACCTGCCCATCGACTCGGCCATCCGCGCGCGCATCGAGGAGGCCTTCGAAGTCGTCGAGACCGTCGGCGACGGGATCGTCAACCTGGCCGGCCTGCCCATGTACGACGATCAGACGGAGGTGCCCTACACGGGCGGGCGCACCGTGACCGACCTGTTCTATCCCCACCTGGACGAGCTGGACGCCAGCGGCAACCCGGTGGCGGACTACGGGCGGTCGATCCAGCCGCAGCAGATCGGCTCGTTCCTGGCCGTTTCGGACGCCGTGGCGGCGTATCTGGACGGCGCGGGCGACGCGGCGACGGCGGCGGGGCTGAACGCCGCCATCGCGGCTCGCCTGGCGTCCATCGTGGACGGCGCCTCCCCGATGATCGAGGTGGACGTCCAGTTCGTCAAGCCGGCCGACACCGACGCGCGGTCGATCCAGGTGAGCATCGCGATCCAGACCTCCAAGGGCGATTCACAGGCGCTGGACCTGGGCGACGTGCTGAGCGACCTGAACCTGCGGCTGCCCGACGGGCCGACGGTCAGCGTCGGCGGCGGGGCGGCGATCGAGCTGTCGATCTCGGCCGACCTGGCGGGCCACACCTACGGAGGCGCACTGGCACAGAACAAGCTGACACTGGCCTTCGCGACGCTGGACGCGATCGCCGGCTTCGCCTTCGGCGGCATGGACACGACGGTGGAAGTCGGCGTCATCCGCGGGCAGATCGCCGACGGCAGCGGCACCGTGGCCGCACGTTTCCCCGTCACATTCGCCGGCGCCGCCAGCCGGACGCTGGACAACTGGGCCGGCGGGGTCGGCGCAGTCAGCGGCTTTGGGGCGCGGACCGGCACGGCCGAGATCACGCTGCCCATCTCCGCTTCCATAGGCGGCGTGACGGCGACGACCGGCGCGACCAGCCTGACCGTCGCCGACGACGACATCTTCGACTCCGCGGCCGCGACCTACTCAACCACCGACTTTGACAAGCTCCAGTTCTTCGCCACGCTCACCGTCGAGAACATCATCCAGGAGATCCTGAACGTCGGCGGGCTGTACGAGTCGTTGGGGAACTCCGGCGAGGGGCTGTTCGGTCTGGGCGTGCCGTTCGTGACCGACACGACGCTGGGCGACCTGCTGGACTTCCGCGCCGTCTTCGACGAGGCCGTCGGCTCGCAGGTGGACGTGGTCGAGGCCGTCATCAACACGCCGGGGCGCGACGAGCTGACCGACCCGCGGCTGCCGCTGTCGGCCGACGCCGAGCCGAAGGCGTCGATGTGGTCCGACCTGCGGGCGGGCTTCCAGTTCGGCGTGGTCGTCAACAACGACTGGCCGGTGGTGTCCGCGACGGTGGCGGCGGACAACTCGCGCCAGACGCTCGACGACCTGGCGGCGGACCTGACCGCCGCGCTGACCGCCGCCGGCCTGGACATCGAGGCCGCCAACGTCAGCAACAAGCTCGTCTTCACGGCGACGGACGTGTCGGTGCAGCACTTCGCGATCGTGCCGCAGGCCCCGGCGGCCGCGCGGCTGGCCCCGACGGCGCCCCCGGGCGACCTGAACACGCTCGCCGTCGGCACGGCGTACTACTTCCAGGTGACCGGCACGACGGCGGGGACCGTCAAGGGCACGAACTACTACACGCTGGACACCTCGGTAGCGGCGGCGGCCGTCCACGCCGGCCTGCTCGCCGACGGCCAGGCCGGCGTCGTCAAGGTCACGCGCGTCGGCGCCCTGGCGGTGTGGGGCTCGACGCGGAACGGCATCGCCTCTTCCGATGCGGCCTCGCAGCAGGTGTTCCTGGTCGAATCGGCCGACGCCGACATCCGGCGGCTGGGCGTGGTCAGCCAGGACGGTTCGCTGGGCGTGCTGGAGCTGCTGACGCAGGGCACGCTTCGCGCGTCGCTGCCGCTGGAGGCCGACCTGAGCGGCGAGGCGGCGCTGCAGGTGACCGTCGGCGGCTCGACGTACGAGGTGACCGTGCCCGACAACGCCCGCGCCGACCGGCTGACGACGCTGGCCGACGTGCGGTCGGCCCTTCAGTCGGCGGGCATCGCCTCGACGCTGCTGGACGCGCGACTGGTGAACGGGCAGGGCAACGCGGCCGGAGAAACCCCGGACGCCGACAGCGACTACTACCTCCAGTTGTTCCTGCCGACGGGCAGCGCGGCCAGCACGTTCAGCGTCGCGCCGGTCAGCGACATCCTGGCCTGCAAGCTGCTGCCGCTGGGCTTCCTGGTCGGCGAGGCGTCGGCCAGCCCGCGCCCCGAGGCCCTGCGGACATTCGAGGACTTCCAGAACGCCGCGCTGTTTCCCGACATCACGATCACGCCGGTCTACGACAACGTCGCCAACACCGTGACGCTCCGGTTCAAGGCGGCCCGCACGCTGGACGAGCTGGCCAGGGCGGCCGGCGCCGGCTTCGACATCTCGCCGCTGAGCGGCTTTGCGCCCGCCGACGGGGCGGCCGTCGACTTCTCGCCGACCGTCGAGATCGCCTTCGGCCTGGAGTTTCGGATTGCGCCGACCTCGCCGGTGATCCTGACGGCCGGGGCCGACGCGCCGAGCAACGGGCGGCTGAGCAGCAGCGCCGGCTTCACCGTGGACCTGGTGCTGGACGACCGCTACGACGCGACCGTGCCGAAGGCCTGGACCGACGCCAACGCCGACGTGCAGGACCTCATCGGCGACGTGAACCGCGCGCTGAAGCAGGCGGTGGACTCCCTGGGGGCCACCGTGGACCTGACTGCCGACCGGCTCGTCGCGCGGCGCAACGGCGACAACAACCGTCTGGAGCTTGTCACGGCCGTGCCGACCAACGCCGGCGCGGCCATCAGCGTCGCGCACACGAACGGACGGCTGAGCGAGGACCTGGTCGCCCCGTTCACGCACGACGGCGTGAACTACGTGTTGACGGTGCGTGCCGCCGACACGGCCGACAACGCCTCCTGGGCCGACCTGCTGGGGGACATCGACGAGGCCCTGTCGGGCGTGACCATCGACGCCAACGGCAGCGGCGCCGCCGACAGCGGCGAGGCGCAGACCTCGCTGGCGGCGTCGGTGTTCGCCACGACGGTTTCCGACGCGGCCGGGGCGCGCGTCAACGAGTTCGGGCTGTTCGCGACGGACCCGGCCGGGGCCGCCTGGCCGGCGGTGATGAACGTGCTGGCGGACGGCACGGCCGTCAGCGAGCTGGGCTTCACCGACGGCACGGACGCGACGAGCGTGCGTGTGACGGCCTCTGGGACGGCGGCCGCGCCGCTGCTGCGCAACCACACCGACGGCTCGGCGTTCGCCTCGGGCACCGTCGCCGCGGCGGTGCCGTCCTTTGCCGGCACGGTGCGCTACGGGTTCAACACGCTGGACTTCGCCGGCGTGTCCGACGGGTCGATCGACCTGAAGGCGGCCGTGCGTTTGGCCGACGGGGCGGACCTGACCACCCGCGAGGCGGGCAGCGACCTGGAGGCCGCCTTCCAGCGCACGCTGACGGGCAGCGACGGGACGGGCAGCGCCGCGGCCTGCGCTGTGCTGACGGACATCACCAGCGCCTCGGGCGCCGACATCGAGGCCGGCGCGACGATCCGCATCGCCATCCCCGACGCGGGCGACACGACCGTCGTCGTCGAGCAGGCGATCGGCCTGCCCATCCCGGTGCCGCAGGCAAACGCCGACGGCACGCTCA
>Ga0172362_10005147_pt1 | contig 11330 bp, 13 predicted proteins | sample LakKivs1_kivu2a2_FD_114534 | JGI IMG/M metagenome (GOLD analysis project Ga0172362, IMG submission 114534) | Sediment microbial communities from Lake Kivu, Rwanda - Sediment s1_kivu2a2 | ecosystem: Environmental > Aquatic > Freshwater > Lake > Sediment | place: Rwanda: Western Province, Lake...
TAGGATGATTGGAGGGATGGCGTAACCGCAGAGACGCAGAGCATGTTGAGAATAATAGATTCCACAGAGACGCTGAGAAAGATAAGGCCTAGAGAAGAATTAAACAAACTAACCGATAAAATAATTGGTATAGCAATAAAAATTCACAAGACTATCGGCCCAGGATTTATAGAGAGAATTTATGAACAAGCTTTACAACAAGAGTTTATAAAGAATAAAATGAAGCTCCACGGGCTAAAGCCCGTGGCCTCTTGGAGCGAAATACTCAAGCGGCCATTTTTCATCCTTGCCCTCAAGGGCAAGGTTTTCTGGCCGCGAATGTATAAATTTCGAATCACAAAAGCAGATTAAAATTAAATATGATGGTATAGAATTAGGTTTGCAGCAAATAGATTTTGTAGTTGAAGACGAAGTTGTTTTAGAAATTAAAGCCGTTTCGGAAATAAATAAGATACACATTGCTCAATTAATTTCTTATTTAAAGACCATGGAAAGGAGGCTGGGGTTGATATTGAATTTTGCAAGAGATAGATTAGAAATTAAAAGAGTTGTGAATAAATTTTAATCTCTGCGTTTCAGCGGATTTTTTAGTCTCTTGTAAATTTCAGCGCCTCAGCGGTTGCAATGAGGCATACAATTTCAGTTTTAGTAGAAAATAAACCCGGCGTTTTGGCACGTATTGCTGGATTATTCAGCGCCCGTGGTTACAATATTGCTTCGCTTGCGGTTTCAGAGACACTGGATCCCACTATATCTTATATGACTATAGTTGTAGAGGCAGAGGATGAGAAGATACTGGAGCAAATAAAGAAGCAACTTAACAAACTTATAGATGTGATCACCGTAACTGACTTTACCAAGAAAGAGCATGTGGATAGAGAACTTATACTAGTTAAAGTTAATTATTGCGCAAAGGATAAAACCAAGTTAGAGGGTGTTCTAAAGAAATACTCGGCAAAGATAATCCAGCATAAAGCTGATACAGCAATTATTGAGGCAGTGGGTGAACAGTTACAAATTAAACAATTTCTTGAAGATTTAAAGGATTTCGGTATTAAGGAACTAGTAAGAACTGGAAGATTAGCAATAGGCTATTAAAAGATACTGTTAATTCAAAATGAAAATAGCGTTTAGGGGTAAGTAAGGGGTGGGGTAGGGGTAACCCTCCTAACCCATACCATCCCTTTCTAACCCTTGAACGAAATTTAAGAGAAATTATTAAAGAATGGAGGCTGGAGAATGGCAAAGATTTATTATGATCCGGATGCAGATTTAAACCTTTTAAAAGAAAAAACAATTGCGATTATTGGTTACGGTATTCAAGGCCGGGGTCAGGCGCTGTGTCTGCGCGATTCGGGTTGCCGGGTGATTGTTTCAGAACTAGAAGGGACGCTGAACTTTGAGCAGGCAAAGAAGGATGGTTTTATCCCTGTAAGTGCTGCTGAGGCAGCTAACTCAGCCGATATTATCCAGATTTTAACCCAGGACCACGTGCAGGCTAAAGTATATAAGGAAAGCATCAAGCCGAACTTAAAGAAAGGCAAAGCTCTTTGTTTCTCACACGGTTTTAATATCCGTTTTAAACAAATAAAACCGCCAAAAAATGTAGATGTGTTTATGGTTGCGCCCAAAGGCCCTGGGGCGTTAGTTAGGCGGATGTATGAGGAAGGCAAGGGTGTTCCCAGTCTATTGGCAATTTTTCAGGATGCAACTGGCCAGGCAAAGGAGCTTGGTCTTGCCTATGCCAGAGCAATTGGTGCAACGCGCGCAGGAGTGATTGAGACGACATTTGATGAAGAGACCGAGACAGATTTATTTGGAGAACAGACAGTTCTTTGTGGTGGAGTTACGGAATTAATTAAGTCTGGGTTTGATACGCTGGTTGCAGCTGGGTATCAGCCGGAGATTGCTTATTTCGAGGTACTCCATGAATTAAAACTGATTACGGATTTAATTCAAGAAGTCGGCATCAGCGGAATGCGCCGCCGCGTTTCCAATACTGCCTGTTATGGCGATTTGACGCGGGGACCAAAAATTATTACGGAGAAAACCCGCAAGAGCATGCAGAAGATTTTAAAAGACATTAAATCAGGTAAATTCGCCCGCGAATGGATTAAAGAGAATGAGGCGGGTAGGCCCGTATTTAACAAACTTTTAGAAGAGGCCGATAAGCATCCTATCGAAGAAGTGGGCAAGAGGCTCAGGGAAATGATGCCTTGGATGAGGAAATAAGTCACAAGGACACCCCACATTTCCGGCAGGCAGGCAAAGATACAATGACACAGGTAGTGCCAAGTGCTCCAGTTCTCTAGGGCCAACGTAACGCTGGAGCACTGGTGCACTGGGCACTTGAGTACTAGCAATATATGGATAAAATTATTATTTTTGATACAACTTTAAGGGATGGAGAGCAGGCGCCGGGAGCGAGCTTAAATCCCGCGGAAAAATTAGAGATTGCCCATGCGCTTTCTGAGTTAGGCGTTGATGTAATTGAGGCAGGCTTTCCTATATCTAGCAGAGGGGAGTTAGAGTCGGTTAAAGGCATTGCCAAGGTAATTAAGGGACCAGTTATTTGTGGTTTAGCCCGTGCAATAAAGGCAGATATCGACGCTGCAGGTGAGGCAGTAAAAGATTCTAAACGCTCCCGTATACACGTGTTTCTAGCTACCTCTAAGATTCATATGCAGTATAAATTAAAAAAAGCTGAAGATGAAATACTCCGGCTTGCAGTTGAGTCAGTAAAATATGCTAAAGGTTTGTGCCCGGATATAGAGTTTTCACCTGAAGACGCTTCGCGTAGCGAAAGGCAATTCTTATTTAAGGTTATTGAAGCGGTTATTGAGGGGGGTGCTACCACGGTTAATATAGCGGATACAGTGGGTTTTGCTGAACCAGAAGAATTTGGTAATTTAATTAAGGCAATCAAAGAAAATGTTCCTAATATCGATAAAGCGATTATCTCCGTACATTGCCATAATGATTTGGGCCTGGCTGTAGCCAATTCCTTAGAGGCAATAAAAAACGGTGCCCGGCAGGTTGAATGCACGATTAATGGAATTGGTGAACGCGCAGGAAATGCTTCCATGGAAGAGATAGTGATGAGTGTTAGGACACGCAAAGATGTATTTGCTAATTTAGAAACACAGATTAAGAGCAACCAGATTTATAAGGTCTCACGATTAGTCAGCAATTTAACCGGCTTTGTGGTTGCTCCCAATAAGGCAATCGTAGGCGGTAATGCCTTTCGGCATGAAGCCGGTATTCATCAGGACGGTATTTTGAAAGAACGTTCTACATATGAGATTATAAAACCCGAAGATGTAGGCTTTACCGGCTCAGGCATTGTATTAGGAAAACATTCGGGTAGGCACGCCCTTAATGAGAGGCTAAAAGAATTAGGATTTAATTTGACGTCAGGACAACTCGATAAAATAAATGCGCGTTTTAAGGCACTTGCTGATAAAAAGAAAAATATATTTGACGACGATTTAATCTCTATAGTAGAAGATGAAATTAAGCTGATCAAGCCTATCTGGAAGTTAGAAAGTTTTGCCATAAATTCAGGAACAAATATAATTCCTACTGCAAATGTGGGTTTAAAATATAAAAATAAAGTCTTATTCGCAAAATCTTCTGGAGATGGACCGGTAGACGCCTGTTTTAAGGCGATAGATAAAATTACCGGCGTCAAAGGAGAGCTTCAGGATTACCGCATCGAAGCAGTTACTAAAGGCAAAGATGCCCTGGGCGAGGTTAGTCTTAAATTGAAAGCCAAAGTTCGTGTGGTAACTGCCCGTGGCTCAAGCACCGACATCGTTGAGGCATCAATCAGGGCATATATTAATGCCCTCAACAAAATAGAAAGTCTGTAAGATAAGGGTTACTAAAAGTTACTAATGACAGGTAAGATAGCAGTTTGTTAGTAACGGTTACTATTAGTTACAGTAAAAGTAACAGTTAGTAACCATTAGTAACCCCTCGTAACCATTAGTAACCTCTGTGAATAAAGATTCTTGCCCTAAAATCTACGGCGTCTTAGGCTATCCTGCCAAACATAGCCTTTCCCCTCTTATGCAAACGGCTGCCTTCCACGCCCTAAAAATAAATGCCGAATATAAAATTTTTGAGGTAAAACCAGAAGAGCTCGATGATTTTTTAAAATCACTCTCAGATGGAAATATATACGGTTTGAATATAACTATACCTTATAAAGAAGTAGTATTAAACTATTTACAATGGAAATCTCCGGAAGTGAGATTTATCGACGCAGCGAATACTATAATAGTTAAAGACAAAAATTACCTGGAGGGATGGAATACCGATGGTATCGGTTTTTATAGAGACCTAACGATAGATTTAAAATTTAACCTATCAGATAACAAGGTCATTGTTCTTGGTGCAGGAGGGGCAGCAAAAGCAGTAACAAATCAATTAGCCAGGCACGGCGCAAAAACTATAGTTATTTATGATATAGATAAAGACAAAAGTTTAAAATTAGCAGATAAGATTAATAAGGAATTTCCAAAATGTAAGGCTTTATCTATGGGTTCTATCGAAGGTTTGGATATAAAAAATATCGATTTACTTATAAATGCTACGCCAATAGGTATGAAAGATGCCGACCCTTGCTTAATTAAAGCAGAAATGCTGCATAAGAATTTATTTGTTTACGATCTTATATATAATCCGCCAGAGACAAAATTATTAGCTCTGGCAAAAAAGACTGGTGCAAGAACTGCAAACGGTTTAGGTATGCTTTTGCATCAAGGTGCGCGTTCTTTTGAATTATGGACAGCTCAAAAAGCACCCATTGAAATAATGAGGCGCGCCTTAAACGAAGGAGTTAGAAAATTATGATTGTAAAAATAATAGCATTTATTTTTGGTTCTATAGTTGGGAGTTTCCTGAATGTCTGCGTATACCGTATGCCTCTGGGCAAGTCTGTTGTATGGCCGGGTTCGCATTGTCCCAAATGTGAAAAAAGAATCCCCTGGTATGATAATATCCCTTTTGTAAGTTACATACTTTTGGGAGGTAAATGTCGCTTCTGTAAAGAAAGAATAGCGTTGAGATATTTGATAATTGAATTATTAACGGCCATAATGTTTGTCGTGCTTTTCAACTACTATGGATTAAGTTACGATTTATTTTTCTATATTGTTTTGGTCTGCAGTTTAATTATTGCTACATTTGTGGATATTCGGCACCGGATTATACCCGATGAGATTTCCTTAGGTGGTATGATTGTCGGGTTTATATTAAGTACTATTAGAGGAGTCAACCTAAATCCTTTGGCTTTTAGCTCTAGTCCTATGCTTGATGCTTTTTTAGGCATCGTATTGGTGGCGGAATAATTTATTCTAGCGGTTTTCTTTTCGACTTCGTCTATTTTAAAATTTTGAAAAAACCCCCTATCCAAGGAGAAACCGAATCCATGGGTGGCGGCGATGTAAAATTATTAGCGATGATTGGCGCATTCCTGGGTTGGCAGAAAACACTACTGACTTTTTTCCTCGCTCCCTTTTTTGGACTAATCATTGGTATCATAAACCTCATAGTAAAGAAAGACCACACTATACCTTATGGCCCATTCTTATCCATCGCTGCGCTTACAGCTATATTCTGGGCGGATAAAATAATCAGTCTAATCTTTATCCAATGAATGTAATCAGTCTGATTACTGACTTTGGCCTAACCGATAATTTTGCAGGGGTAATAAAGGCAGTAATTTTAAAGATTAATCCAGATGCCCAGATTGTAGATATTTGCCACGAGGTAAGACCGCAGGATATTACTCAGGCAGCATTTTTATTAAAGGCTTCATTTAAATATTTCCCTTTTGGCACTATCCACTTGGTGGTGGTGGATCCCAAAGTTGGCTCTAAAAGGAAAAAGATTGTTGTTAAAACAAGAAATTATTATTTTATTGCTCCTGATAATGGAGTACTCTGGCCTACCTTAAAAGATGAATTGCCAATAGAGATCATTGAGATAGCTAATGATAAATATTTTTTAAAATCCACTTCAGACACATTTCATGGCCGGGATATATTTGCGCCCATTGCCGCCTATATATCAAAAGGAAAAGATATCAGTGAGTTTGGTAAGAGGATAAGATCTATCAAAGAGTTAGTGCTACCCAGGGTCAAGATAATCCCTAAAGTTCTAACCGGAGAGATTATCTATATAGACCGTTTTGGCAATTTAATTTCTAATATCGATAAAGATATACTGTATAATTTTATTGAGAATAGAAAATTTAAAATCTCTATAAAAAATAAAACTATATATAGAATATCTAACAATTACACCGAAGTTCCCAATCTAAAACCCTTGGCTTTAATTGATAGTTACAATTATTTAGAGATAGCCATAAATTGCGGTTCAGCGTGCAATTATTTGCATGTGCATAAGGGCACAAAAATTAAAGTAAAGAGGGTATAGGAGACATACTTCTAATAAATCCGTAAGACATACTGTAAATCCTCTTACGATTATGTAGATTATAAAATGAGATTACGCAGATTAAAGACTTTATCCAAGCAATTTGTGTAATTAACACTTAAATCTGTAATTATTTTAAAAGAGGGTGATATGATGTCAGAATCAAATCTAGGTAAATATCTACCAAAGACAGCTTCAGGTGATAATTGGAAAAGAATCGGCTTGCGTAAGAGGGCCGGGGTGTTGGTTCCATTGTTTTGTGTATATTCCAGACAGAGTCTAGGAATAGGCGAGTTTATGGATTTAAAATTACTTATAGATTGGGCTAATCAGACGAACAATTCTATAATTCAACTTTTACCAATGAATGAATTAGGCTCTATATTTTGCCCTTATGATTCTGTGAGCTCTTTTGCTTTGGAGCCGGTGTATTTATCTTTAGGGTTACTTCCTCAGGCTAAGAAAGATTCTATTTTGCTTAAGATAAGGAATATAAAAAAAATGTTTCCCTTAGGCATTGCATATGTGAATTATCGAATAAAGAAAGAAAAGGTTTGCTTACTCTGGGATATATTTCTGGAAGAAGGCAACCACAATTCTTTAGAGTTTAAGAAATTTAGAGAAGAAAATATCTATTGGTTGGATGATTTTGCGTTGTTCAAGGTTATTAAGGAAGAGCAGGCTGGTAAGGCCTGGTATGAATGGGAAGATAAATATAAAAACCGCGATAAATTAGCGCTAGAGGATTTTCAAAAAGAACATGAGAGAGAAATTATTTTTCAGATGTGGATTCAGTGGCTCGCCTTTAAGCAGTTTAAGGATGCCAAGAAATATGCACAAGAAAAAAAAGTTTTGCTTAAAGGAGACCGGCCAATTCTTGTATCGCGAGATAGTGCGGATGCCTGGGCCCATCGGGAATTTTTTAAGTTAGACCTCGCCGCTGGAGCGCCGCCAGATATGTATTGTGCCAAAGGGCAGAGATGGGGTATGCCTACATACGATTGGGAGAAGATTTCAGCTGACGGCTTTAGGTATTTAAAAGAAAAACTTAAGTACGCTGAGAACTTTTACGATATATTAAGGATTGACCATGTAGTGGGCTTATTCCGTATTTGGAGTATTCCTTATAGCGAACCTTTAGATAACCAAGGCCTGAATGGATTTTTTGACCCCAAAGACGAAAAAAGATGGGGAGGGCATGGCCGGAATATATTGACCGTAATGCTGGATAATACAAATATGCTTCTTTGCGCTGAAGATTTAGGAACTATCCCTAAAGTATGCACTGATACCTTAAAAGACTTGGGTATTCCGGGTAATGATGTCCAACGTTGGGTAAAGGACTGGAAGGTGAAACACGATTTTCTAAAGCCCAAAGATTATCGCGCCCTCTCAGTAGCGATGTTATCTACCCATGATACTACTAACTGGTCAGCCTGGTGGGAGAATGAAGCAGGAACTATAGATGAGGCGCTATTTATAAGAAAATGTAGTGACCATCGCAAGATAGATTATAATAATGTAAAAGGAAAGTTATTTGATTTGAATTTATCCGGTCACGGCAGATTGCGCTGGTTAAATAGCATTGATTCCATTGAGAAACTGGTATCTATTTTGGATAAGAAAAAAGAAGAGGTAAAGGATTTTATTGATATGTATGAAAATACTTATAAAGAAAAAGATAAACTCTGGAGACATTTAAAGATTCATGGTCCAATGAGAGAAAAATCTAATTCAGGGATTGTCCGGGCTGCATTAAAAATAAGTTTAGAATCAAGCGCGATATTTTGCATAAATACCATAATTGACTGGCTATATCTGGCTGGTATCTTTCAAGGAGACTCTTATCACTACAGGATAAATACGCCCGCAACGATAAGTGAAAATAACTGGTCTCTAGTGATACCCATTTCACTAGATGAGTTGCTTAAGCATAAAGTTTGTGGCGAAATTAAAAAGATGGTGGTTGATGTGGGAAGGGGCTAGATAAGCGTAAAACTCAAAGCGGAGAATGGGGACGTTTCTATTTTAACCATCCTCCTTTTTGCTAAAATAGAAACGTCCCCATCCTATATATGTCAATACTGCAGGGACCAGAGTTTTATATTTCCAAAAGAGTTGGTAAGGCAATTATCGATTACAATATGCTGTCGGATGGCGATAAAATTGCCGTGGCAGTATCGGGCGGCAAGGATAGTTTGACGCTCCTGCGTGTTTTAAATGACCGCCGAGCTTTCGTACCGATAAAATATGAAATTCTGGCTGTGCATATCGATTTGGGGTATCCACGTTCATCTGCCAAGGCCTTAGAAAAGTATTTCAAAAAAATCGGGGTTAATTACCACATAGAAAAAGTAGATGTATTAAAGAAAACTAAGAAAAAAGATATCTCCTGTTTCTGGTGTTCCTGGAATAGAAGAAAGGCATTATTTGAAGCTGCTGACCGATTTGGTTGCAACAAAGTCGCTTTAGGTCATCATAAAGATGATGTTATAGAGACGATTTTAATGAATTTATTTTTTCAGGGAGAAATCTCTGCGATGTCGCCTAAACAGGAATTATTCCAGGGTAAGATTATTCTTATCAGGCCCCTTGTTTATGTGGAAGAGTATTTGATTAAGCGTTTTGCTAAAGAAGAAGGATTGCTGTCTGAAACCTGTGTCTGTCCAAATTCCACTACCTCTAACCGCACAAAAATGGCTAATATTATAAAAGACCTCAAAAGGATTTGCCCCGACGTAAAGACAAATATCTTTAAGGGAATAAAGAGGATAAAAAAAGATTATTTACTTTGATGGGAAGCAATTGAGTGATATAATAAAAATATGATCTGGGTTATAGGAGTATTATTTCTTTTTTTATCTATAATTATTATAAGCGTGGTTTTGAAGATTTCCTCTCAGGTTAATGAACGTTTAAACCAGATGAATCAGTCTATACAAGAAGCAAATAAGATTATCGGACAGAGCTTAGGCAGCGCAACCGATATATTTGGTAATGTCCAAGAGAAATTAGGTAAATTGGAAGAGAGTAATCGCCAGATTTACGAGATTGGTAAGGATATATCTAGCCTTCAGGAACTTTTGCGTGCACCAAAATTTAGGGGGCAGATGGGCGAGACGCTACTGGAAAATTTGTTATCACAAGTTCTGCCTAAAGATTATTACCAGATGCAATATCGGTTTAAAACTTCTGATACCGTGGATGCGGTAATCAGATTGGGCGACCGGCTTGTTCCTATCGATGCCAAGTTCAGCTTAGAGAATTTTCAGAAGATATTAAATGTCCAGGATGAGCAAGAAAAAAATACCTACCGCAAGAAATTCCTCCAAGATGTCAAGAACCGCATTGATGAGGTCGCCGCAAAATATATTTTACCACAAGAGAATACCTACGATTTTGCACTTATGTATATACCTGCCGAGAACGTCTATTATGAAATAATTATTAAAGAAGATACCCTCCCTTACTGTATATCCAAAAAAGTCATCCCCGTTTCTCCTAATACCTTCTATGCATATCTACAGGTAATCTGTCTGGGCTTAAAAGGTCTTAAGATAGAAGAAAATGCCAAAATGATATTAAAAAATTTAAGTATGTTATCAAATGAAATCGGCAAGTTTAAAGAAGATTTTGATCTTTTAGGTGTGCATCTTTTAAACGCTCACCGTAAATATGACGATAGTCAGAAAAGGCTGGATAGATTTTCAGATAGGCTTATCAATATTCAGGATACCAAATCCATAGAGCTAAAATAGGAGGTGAGCGATGGAGCAAGACAGAATAAGCCATGCGGGACTGGCCGCAGTTCTTTCGTTTATCTTTAATGGTCTAGGCCAGCTTTATAATGGTCAGATTTTTAAGGGGCTGTTGATTATTTTTCTTTCCGCAGTAAGCATGCTAATTTTAATCGCGGGAGCTATACTTATTGGGTTTTGGTTGGTAGGAAAAAGCATCTTTCAAGGACAGATTATTATTGGAGTAACCCTATTTTTTGTAGGTTTAATTTTTATTTGTATACTGGGTATCTATAGCATCCTCGATGCCTACCGTATGGCAGCAAAAAAGTGATTTTTAACAATCCTAATTTAATCTGCGCTTTTAGTAAGCGACCCCAAAATATGTCCTTGGCCTATGGCGACACCAAAGATTCAATCAATAATCGCAAAGGATTTTTGAACGAACTGGGTATTGATTATCGTGCCTTGGTCTGCGCCAGACAGGTTCACGGAAGTTTTGTCAGATATGTCCAAGAAGAAGACAAAGGTAAAGGCGCCTTATCTTACACTACTGCCTTACCCGATACAGATGCCCTTATAACCAACGCAAGAAATGTACCTTTGGCAGTATTTACTGCCGATTGCTTACCCATATTTTTGTATGACTCCAATACGTCAAGCCTGGGTTTAGTTCATGCTGGTTGGCGTAACAGCCAGGTAAATATTACCGCCAAGACCGTACAATTAATGCAAGAGAGATTTAATACTAAGACAAAAGATTTATATGTAGGTTTTGGCCCTTGCATAAGGAATTGTTGCTATGAAGTAGGAAGAGAATTCAGGGATTATTTTAGATATGGCTTGTTGGAAAGAAATGCTTGTTATTACCTGGATTTGGCGGAGATAAATAAAAATCAGCTTTTAGACTTGGGAGTTTCTGATATAAATATATTTGATTCTAAGATTTGCACATCTTGTAAGAATCAAGAATTCTTTTCTTACCGCAAAGAAGGCAAGTCCTGTGGCAGGATGATGTCTGTACTAATGCTAAAATAAGTGAGTGCATAAGTTATGGAGCTCGAAGAGCGACATAACTTATATGCACGAACTTACCCTTGACAATTTTTGAGCTTAGGGTTGTTTTCGGCATTAACCGTTATTTCAAAA
>Ga0172362_10005148_pt1 | contig 11330 bp, 8 predicted proteins | sample LakKivs1_kivu2a2_FD_114534 | JGI IMG/M metagenome (GOLD analysis project Ga0172362, IMG submission 114534) | Sediment microbial communities from Lake Kivu, Rwanda - Sediment s1_kivu2a2 | ecosystem: Environmental > Aquatic > Freshwater > Lake > Sediment | place: Rwanda: Western Province, Lake...
AAGACCTTCGGGTGGCGCGCCAGGGCGGCCGAGAAGGGCTGCCCGCCCTCCACGTCGGCCTTGATCTGGTACAGGATGCCGCGGGACTTGTTGTTCTTGACCTCCTCGGCGATGCCGGCGATGGCGGAGCGGATGTTGATTCCCGCCTTGATCATCACGGCGAGCTGGTTGGTGAAGGCCAGGACGTCCTTCAGCCCGGGGCCTATCTCGAAGCTGACGCTCCGCAGGCGCTCGTAGGCGCCGACGACCCCGCCGGCGGCCGGGGCAATGCTCACCACGAACCCTCCATGGGCGCGGAGCATGTTCGTGGCGTCCAGGAGACTGGGGGCCTGGACCATGCCGGCCTGCGTCTGCCCGGCGGCGTCCCGCAGCTCGTACTTGTACGCGGCCATGCGATGGTTCCTTCGCTACGCGCTCAGCGCGCGGTGGAGGGCGTCGGGGCGCATGGCCTTGGAGGCGGCCTGCTCCCAGGCGATCACCCCGTTGAGGTAGAGGCCCTTGATCGAGTCGTCCAGCGTGCACATGCCGCGGGCGCGGTTGGTCTCGATGACGTTGGGGATCTCGTGAATGCGGTTCTCGCGGATGCAGTTGCGGACGGCGGAGTTGCACACCATGATCTCGCAGGCGGGCACCATGCCGGGGCGGTCCTGGCGCTTCAGCAGCGTCATGCTGACGACGGCCTGGAGGGTGTTGGCGAGCATGGCGCGGATCTGGTTCTGCTGCTCGGGGGGATACACGTCGATGATGCGCTCGACGGTCTGGTGGGCGTTCTGGGTGTGCAGGGTGGACAGGACCAGGTGCCCGGTCTCGGCGGCGGTGATGGCGGCGGCGATGGTCTCCAGGTCGCGCATCTCGCCGACGAGGATGATGTCGGGGTCCTGGCGCAGGGCGTGGCGCAGCCCGCTGGCGAAGTGCGGCACGTCGATGCCCACCTCGCGCTGCTCGATGATGCACCTGTTGCTGTGGAACTCGTACTCGACGGGGTCCTCCAGCGTGATGATGTGGTGCTGAAAGCGCCGGTTCATCGCGTCGATCATCGCCGCCAGCGTCGTGCTCTTGCCGCTGCCCGTCGGGCCCGTCACCAGCACCAGCCCGCGCGGCAGGTCGATGAACGTGGCCACCACGGCCGGCAGGTTCAGCTCCGCCAGCGCCGGCACGCGGTCGGGGATCGCCCGGAAGGCGATGGCCACCATCGACCGCTGGTAGTGGGCGTTGACGCGGAACCGCGCCAGGCCCTCGATCTCCGTGGAGAAGTCCACGTCGCGCTTCTCCTCGAAGCGCTGCAACTGCACCGGATTGAGCATCTCCTTGACGTACGCGGCCGTGTCCGACGGGCGCAGCACGCCGTAGCCGTCTGCCGGCGCCAGGACGGTGTTGATGCGGAACTGCGGCGGCAGGCCCGGCACGAGGTGCACGTCGCTGGCCCCGCTCTCGAAGCCCTTTCGCAGGATTTCCTGAAGGTTCGACATATCGCGGTTCCCTTTGTCAGCGTTCAGCTTTCAGCATTCAGCATTCAGCGTTCAGCGGCAAGAAGCCATAGCCGCGTGCCGGCTGACCGCTGATCGCTGATCGCTACGTTTCCGTGACGCGCATGATTTCCTCGATGGTCGTCAGCCCCGCGGCGGCCTTCAGCAGCCCGTCCTCGCGCAGCGCCCTCATGCCCGACCGGGCCACCGCCGCCCGCAGCTCCGCCAGCGTCGGGCCGCGGGCGATCATGTCCCGCAGCTCCTGGTCGATCTCCATCAGCTCGTAGATGCCGACGCGCCCCTTGTAGCCGGTCTGGCGGCACTTCTCGCAGCCGGCGCCCTGCCAGAGCTTGGGCGGGCTGGCGCCGATGCGCTTCAGGTAGCGCCCCTCGCTCTCGCGCAGCTCGGTGAGGGGCTTGCGGCAGCCGGGGCAGATCCGCCGCACCAGCCGCTGGGCGATGGCGGCGTTGAGGGCCGCGGAAATCAGGAACGGCTCGATGCCGATGTTCACCAGGCGCGTGATGCTGGAGGGGGCGTCGTTGGTGTGCAGGGTGGACAGGACCATGTGCCCGGTCAAGGCGGCCTGGATGGCGATGCGCGCCGTCTCCTCGTCGCGGATCTCGCCGACCATGATCACGTCGGGGTCCTGGCGCAGCAGGCTTCGCAGCGCCGCGGCGAACGTCATGCCGATGTCGTCGTGCACGTGCACCTGGTTGCAGAAGCCCAGCTCGTACTCCACGGGGTCCTCGACGGTGGAGATGTTCAGCCGGTCGCCGTCCATGATCTGCAGCGCGCTGTACAGCGTGGTGCTCTTGCCGCTGCCGGTCGGGCCGGTCACCAGCACGATGCCGTGCGGCTGGAGCACCTGGCGCTGGAAGGCCTCCAGCGTGTCGGCCTCCATGCCGAGGTTTTCCAGCCCGACGGTGATGGCGCGGTTGTCGAGGATGCGGATGACGCACTTTTCGCCGTGGATGATGGGCAGGATGCTGACGCGCAGGTCCACCGTGCGCCCGTGGACCGACGCGCGGATGCGCCCGTCCTGCGGCAGGCGGCGCTCCGCGATGTCGAGGTTGGCCATGATCTTGAGGCGCGAGATGATCGCCGCGTGCATCTTGCCCGGCGGGGCCTGCTGGTCGAACAGCACCCCGTCCACCCGGTAGCGTATCCGCAGGCGGTTCTCGCCCGGCTCGATGTGGATGTCGCTGGCCCCCTCCTTGACCGCCGAGGAAATCAGATAGTTCACGTACCGGATGACCGGGCTTTCGCCGGCCAGCATCTCCAGGTCGGCCACCTCCTCGGTCTTCTTGTCCACCACCTCGACGGTGTCCTCGGCGATGTCCTTGATGATGTCGTCGACCTGCTGGACGGGATCGGCCGACAGCTCCTCGATCGCCCGCAGGATGTCCGCCGGCGGGGCGACGGCGAGCTGCACGCGCCCGCGGAGGCGGCGCTTCAGGTCGTCGATGAGGAAGATGTCGGCCGGGTCCGACAGCGCCAGGCGGATGCCGTTCTCGTCGCGCCCGACGGGCAGGACCAGCTTGGCCTTCAGGTACGACACGGGCAGCAGGGCGAAGATGTTGCGGTCGACCTCGGCCGCCGCGGCGCGGAGGAAGGGCAGCTTGAAGTAGCAGGCGACGGCCTGGAGGGCCTCCACCTCCGTCAGCACGTTGGCCTGGACGAGCACCTCGAGGATGCTGAGGCGGGGGTTCTCCTGCTGGCGCTGGCGGGCCTTGTCGAGCTGGTCGCGAGTGATGCGCCCGTGGTCCAGGAGGATTCGCTCCGGGCCGCGGATGGCCGCCTCCGACTCGTCGGGGCGCCACAGGACGTCGAAGTCCGCCTCGGCGCGCGCCGCGGGCGCAACGGCTGTCGCGGCCTGTCCGTGGCTGTTCGCCTCACTCGCCACTCGAGCAGATCCTCCCAGCGACGCATCCGCACAGAGCCGCGTCGTGACGACGCGGACGCCCGGGAAGGACGCGACGCTCGCCTCCTCCTACGGCATCTTCAGCACGTACGTCTTGTCTCTCCAGGTCAGCTCCACCTCCCGGGTGGAGATCCGCCCCACGGTCCACGGGCCGATCTTCTGCCCGCTGGTCAGCAGGTTGTTGGAGATCACCGCCATCGTCTGCCTGCCCACCAGCACCGACTGCAGCCGCAGCGTCCGCAGCGTGGCCATCGCCTGCTTTTCCTCGTCGGCGGCGGCCAGGGTCTCCGGTCGGACCTTCGGCTGCTCGACGGGCTTCGTCTCCGCCGCGTGCGAGTGGAACAGGAAGGGGTTGCCCTTCAGCGCGACCGAGGAGACCTGGCGCTGCTTGGCGGCCATGTAGAACTCCCCGACGATCGCCTTGGCGGTGCTTCGGGGCTCGGCGGCGCCGCCGGCGGCGGCGGCCTCCAGGAGGTCCAGGGCGCTTTCCACTTTGGCGTGGACGGTGCTGTTCTGGGCCAGCGCCCGGCTGGGCCCGCTGCGCAGGCTGAGGGCGTAGAGGCCGGCGAAGCCGGCCAGGTAGATGCCCAGCACCATGAGGTTGCCGCGGCTGAGGAAGGCGTTGCCCGCGGCGGCGGGCGGCGGGCCGCCCTCCGACTGCTCGACCGGCTTCAGCTCGACGCCCTGCGGCAGGGCCGGAGGGGCGCCGGCGACGTTGAGGTTCACGTTTTCCTGGAGCATGTCTTGGCGTCCTGCGCCTCGAAGAAGATGGAGATTTCCAGGTCCGCCGTGACGGACCCCTGCTGTCCCTTGCGCTCGCCCAGCGTGAGCTGGCAGATGCGCATGATGCGCGGCTGGTTCTCCAGGGCCAGCAAGAAGCGATAGAAGCCCTGGAAGTCGCCCTCGAACTGCATCTTGATGGGCTGCTCGGCGTGGGGGCTGGCGGCCTGCACGAAGACGCTGCGGCTGCGCTTGGCCATCGTGCAGATGCTCTTGGTGGTCAGGTTGTTGGCCTCCGCCAGGCGCCAGACCTCCTCCAGGACCTTGTCGATTTCCTTCTCGGTGGGCAGCTTGGATTCGAAGAACTCGATGGCCTTGGACAGCTCGGCGATCTCCTCCTTCAGGTCGCCGATGCTGGCGGTGGCGCGGTTGAGCTTCTGAAGCTGGCGCTGCTTGGCCTCGATCTGGGCGCGCATCTTCACCTCCGCCAGGTCGCGCGGGCGGAAGACGAAATACCACGCCCCGGCCACCATCCCCACCAGCAGCATCGCGTACAGCAACTGCCGCAGCACCTCCTGGGCGGTCAGCTTCACGAGGCACCTCCTTCGCCCGCGGCCGGCGCGGTCCGCCAGGGCGGCACCGGCGGCGCGGCGGCCTGGCGGGTGGTCGGACCGCCCGCGGCCGGTCCGGCCCGCTCGGCGCTCCTGCGCCGCATCCATTCCACGGCGTCCAGGGCGTCGGCGTTCGGCTTCAGGCGGACGGTCAACTGGAACTGGCGGACGAGGCCCGTCTCCTTGGTGCGGGTTTCCTGGCTGAAGACCAGGTCCACCTGCTCGGTCATGGGGTTCTGGGCCAGGTTGGCGATGAAGCGGGCGACCTCGACGTCGGTGGCGGCCACGCCGTTCAGCACCATCGTGACCACCGTGGCGGGCGGCGTGGCGGCCTGGATGGCGCCGCTCTTGAGCTTCTCGTGCTTGGAGCGGGCCGCGGGGGCCGGCGCCTGCGACAGGACGGTCTTCATCGCCAGCGACGTCAGGGCCGCCCCGTCCGGCAGGGCGTTGACCACCGCCGCCAGCGTGCAGCTTCGCGGCAGGCGCTCCATCAGGGCGGCCGAAAGCTCCGCCTTCCGCAGCATCGTCTGTTTCTGGACCTCCAGGCGGTGCATCTCGTCGATGAGGCGGGCCGCGTCGGAGTACTGGGCGTTGATGCGGGCGCAGACCTTCCGCGTGTTGCGCCCGTGCTCCTCGCTGACCAGCGCCGCCGCGCCGATCGTCCCGGCCACCAGGACGAACAGCAGCAGGCAGATCACGTTCGCCCGGTGCTGGAAGCGCCGCTGGAGGTACTCAGCCGGCAGAAGATTGATCGTGCTCATCGCCTCGTCCTCTCAGGCGGCGGCGCCGAGGCTCAGGCCCACGGCCACCGCCCATCGCGGCTGCGGCTCGCGGCGGTCCAGGACGCTGTCCAGCCCGGCCGGACCCACCCGCTGCACCCGCACCAGCGGGTCGCCGACCTGGGCCGGCACGTTCAGCCGCTGGGCGATGGCCTGGCAGAGGCGCTTGTCGTGCGCCTGTCCGCCCAGGAAGATCGCCCGCTCGATGGCCTGGTTGCGGAACACCGAATCGTGGTAGCGCAGGCACTGGGTCAGCTCGTCGGCCAGGCGGTCCAGCGGCCCGGCCAGAAGGTCGCGAATCTCCGCCTGCGGGTCGCCGCTGTCGGCGTCGGCCAGCGTGCGGCGCATCCGCCGCGCCTCCTCCGGCGAGATGTTCATCGTTTCGGCCACGGCGCGGTCGAACAGGTCCCCGGCCACGTCCAGGTTCCGCGCGAAGACGATGCGGCTGCCGTGCGTCAGCACCACCTGCGTGCTGGCCTGGCCCAGGTCGATGAACAGGATGGCCCGCCGCGTGTCGCCGCCCCGTCGGAACAGCCGCGCGAAACACTCCACGATCGCGCACGACTCGACGTTCACGCCCACCACGTCCAGCTTCGCCTTCCGCGCCATCGCCAGGTAGCCGGCCAGCGTCGAGCGGGCCGCCGCCGTCACGATCACCTCCTGCCGCGCCTGCCCGTCGCCGGCCGATTCGCCCGCCACGATGTAGCGCACCTCGGCCTGGTCGGCGGGGAAGGGCAGCTTGCCGGCCAGCTCCTGCAGGACGGCCTGGCGGAGCTGTTCCGGCGGGCAGCGGGGCACCTTGACGTGGTGGACGAACGTGGCCTCGGCGGGCAGGCTGAGCACGCAGGCGCGGCCGCGGAACGGCGCGGAGCGCAGCAGCCCGCGGATGGCGGGCGTGCAGAACGCCAGACGGGCGTCGAGGCCCTTGCGGGCGTCGGGGGGCACCTCGGCGGCGGCGGCGGCGAGCAGCTCCACCTCCTCGCCGCTGAGGCGCAACTGGGCCATCTTGACGGCGGTGGTGCCCAAGTCCAGCCCGATGGGGAGGACCTTGCCCTTGACGACCTTCAACGACATTGCCAACTCCGTTGCCAGCAGAGCCGCGGCGCCTCGCCGCGGACGCCTATGGAGGCGGCCTCGTCGGCCGGGGCACCCGCCCCGACACGCGGTGGATCCGCGCGGTTGCGATCCGCGAGGGACCCAGCGCTTCGCGTGCCAGCCTTACGGCTGGTTTGCCCTTCTCCGCGTGCCGTACCTTCTCCTGAACTTAACATGCGTTACAACTGAGGCTTGGACCACGTGCCGCCGGACGGCGCCGATTGCCGCCTCCGGTGGGGTTATCGGCCATCAGTCGCCCCACGTTAAGTAGTCGCCGGGCCGGCCAACCCTCGACGCCGCACGGTGTCCACACCCTTGACATCGCCGGACGTATCGGCGAAGGAAATGGCCCCTTGCGGCGTCCCTTGCGGCCCCAACGAGGGTTGTAGAGATAGTGGCGTGCGCCACCAGGCGGGCTGGGCGCACGAGGACAGCCGACGTAAACCCCTGGATAGCAAGGCAACGGGAAGAGCAACATGAGCAGAGGCATGAAGGTCGCAGGCTTTGTGGTGATGGCGGCGCTGGCGGGTGTGGCGCGGGCGCAGGAGAAGGCCGAGCCGAACTGGCCCCAGTGGCGCGGGCCGAAGCTGGACGGCCAGTCCAGCGACGTGCCGAAGGCATGGTCGCCGCCGAAGCTGCTGTGGCAGCAGGCGCTGGCGGGCGCGGCCTACGGCAGCCCGTCGGTGGCCGGCGGGGTGGTGGTGGTGACCGATCACAAGGCCGAGAAGGAGGACTACTACCGCGCCTACGACGCGGCGACGGGCAAGGAGTTGTGGACGTACACGGTGCCCAACACCAACGAGATCGACTACGGCGCCGCCCCGCGCGGCACGCCGCTGATCTACAAGGGCAAGGTCTACGTCTGCGGGGCGCCCGGCGACGTGCACTGCATCGACGCAAAGACGGGCAAGCCCGTCTGGAAGAAGGACTTCCTGACGGACTTCGGCGGCGGCGAGGTGCCCACATGGGGCTTCTGCTCGGCCCTCGTGCAGGTCGGCGGGAACATCATCGCCATGCCCGGCGGCACCCGCGGCCGCTGCCTGGTCGCCCTCAACGGCGATACCGGCGCCACCGTCTGGGCCGGAAAGGGCTCCGGGGCCAACTACTCCAACCTCATCGCCGGCACCTTTGGCGGCGTCGAGCAGATCATCGGCTACGACGCCGGCGGGCTGCGCGGCTGGAACGCCAAGACCGGCGAGTCGCTGTGGACCCTGGAGGTCGACGTGTCCAAGGGATACATCGTGCCCTCGCCGGTGGCCGTCGGCGGCAAGGTGCTGCTGGCCAGCGAGGACGAGGACACGCGCCTGTACGGCTTCAAGGAGGGCGGCAAGATCGTCCCGAAACCCGAGGCGACCAACGGCGAGCTGGCGCCGGAGATGTCCACGCCGACCGTCGCCGGCGAACTGGTGCTCGGCCTGTCTCAGAACGGGCTGATATGCATGGACCCGGCCAACAAGCTCAAGACGCTCTGGAAGGACGGCAAGGAGCGGGCGTTCATGGGCTCGGTGGGGTTCGTCGTCGCCACGAACGGCCGGGCGCTGGTCATCGGCGACCCGGGCATCCTGGCCCTCATCACCGTAGACAAGGGCGGCGTCAAGGTCCTCGGCACGGAGAAGGTCTGCAAGGGCACCCAGTGCCACCCCGCCCTGGTCGGCAACAGGATCTACTTCCGCGACTCCAAGAACCTCTACTGCTACCAGTTCGGCGGGGCGAAGTAGCCGGCCGCGGGAGCCGAAGATGGACCATCGACGCTGGCTGTCGGCCGCGGGGGCGATGCTTCTTGCGGCCGGGTGGCTGCGCGCCGCCCCGCCGGCCGGGCTGGACACGTTCACCGGCGAGGCCACGGTTCTCCTCTCCGGCGCGCTGGAAAAGGGCAGCAAGGACAAGCCCTCCCCGGCCGACCTGGAGCTGTACCTGCGCTGCCGCGACGGCAAGTGGCAGGCGGACGTGCTGGGCTGGTCGCAGTTCTTCGTTCGCGGCGAGATGTCCGTGCGCTCCTACAACGCCGTGGACCACGAGGGGCAGCTAACGCGGGCCGGCGCGGCGGGCGGCGAGATGAAGCTGGCCGTCGCGATGGACGTCGGCCCGGACTACAAGTCGCTGCCGGGCGGCCCGGCGGACTACCAGATCACGCTGCGGCGCGACGGCGACCTGCTGAGCGGCGCCTACAAGGGCACGTTCGGCGACGTGCCGCGAGAGGGCAAGGCGAGCGGCACGCTGACAAGCGGCTTCTGGCCCCCGGCCGCAAAAGGCTTCGAGCCGCTCAAGGCCGACGAGCATCCGCGACTGATCTTCCGCGCCGCCAACCTGGCCGAGCTTCGCCGCAAGGCCGCCACGCCGGAAGGCAAGGCCATCCTCGCCCGCCTCCGCGAGTTGCTGGGGGGCAGGTTCACGCTGTGGCACGCGGCCGGCCGGGGCCTGCTCTACCAACTCGACGGCGACAAGACTGACGCCGACAAGGCCCGCGCGCTGGTCGACCGCATCGTCGTCGAACGGGCCAAGGACGAGCTGAACCGCGGCCTGTGGTGGGGCGCGCCGGAAATCGCCAACCACGCGCCGGCGGTGGCGGCGGTGGCGCTGGCCTACGACCTGGCCGGCGCCGGCTGGGACGCCGATTACCGCCGCCGCATCGCCGGCCTGATCGAGCAGGAGATGATGTTCCTCATCCGCGGCGGCGGGCGCGAGTACGAGCCATGCGCCCGCATGGGGGGCTATGCGCTGCAGGCCGGCTGCGCCGCCCTGGCCGCCCTGTCCATCATCGGCGACGCGCGCGACCACCTGCCGCCGGAGACCAAGAGCCTGGCGCTGGCCGAGCCGGCCGTGCGCCAGCGCGTCGCGGAGTGGAAGAAGGCTTCCGACGCCCACGTGGCGGCGGGCAGCACAACCGACGCGGCCGCCTGGGCGCTGCGCATCGCCACGCGCCGCCTGCGGCGGGTCTTCAGCGACGCCGGCGGCTTCGGCGACCACGGCTTCAGCCACGAAGGCGACCGGTTCAGCCGCACGCCCGTCGCCATGGGACTGCTGCCGGCGATGGTGGCGTTCCGCTCGGCCGCGGGGGCCGACCTGGCCGGGGCCGTCGGCGGACAGTGGCTCCTGCTGCGGCGGGCGATGGAATGCCTTCCGACGGACAAGGGGTGCGTGTACCCGGCCCGGGACAGGTACGGCGGGGGCGTGGCGCCGGCCGCGTGCGGGGGCGACTTCGCGACGGGCTTCGGCCTGTGCCCGGAAGACCTGCGCCCCGCGGCGCTGTGGTGCTGGAAGCGATGGTTCGGTGCGCCCGCCTTCGACATCGCGCTGCCGCACCAGGCCGCCCACGCCATGGCGGGCTGGCCGATCGGCGTCAAGGAAGCCCGGCCGGAGGGCCTGCTGCCGCTCACGCTCCACGACCGCCGGATGGGGTACTTCGTGTTCCGCAGCGGCTGGCGCGACGACGCCAACGACAACATCGCGACGCTGCACCTCAGCCGCACGGGCGGCGCGATGGGCGGGCTGCCGCTGGTCGTCTGGGCGCTGGGCGGGGCCTACGAGCTGACGCCGCACGACGTGAGCAAGCTTCGCCCGGGCGGGCCGCCGCCGGCGCTGGACCGCGTGCTCAGCCCCTTCAGCGGCCTGGCGTGGTACGGGATGGACGTGGCCGGCTTCGAGGCCGCCCCCGACGGCGCCTCCGTCGTCGCGATGACGCAGAAGACACCCGGCGCCGAGCACAAGGCATCCGTCGCGGTGGACTACAGCGGCCTGAGCGGAAGCCTCGTCCTGATCGCCGTCGCCGACGTCTGGAAGCGGCAGGAGGCCGCGGAGAACCCGGCCGAAGCGGCCGAAATCGCCGCGTTGCTCGGCACCGCCGTCGAAGACCCCACCAAGGCCCCGCCGCGTGTGGAGACCACGGCCGCCGGCAGGGGGGCCGCCCGGGCGATCATGATCCCCACCCGGAGCGACCGGCGGTTCCAGGTGGTCACGTTCCAGGCCGGCCAGCCGCCGGCGTTCCGCGTCGAGGGGCGCGGGCTGGAGGCGGCAGTGACCGTCGGCAGGCGGACCGTCCGTTTCGACGGCGCCAGGATTGTGCTGGGCAAGTAAGCTCGACGATTTCGGGCGAAAGAGCGACGAACGCGATTCGGGGGTATCCAGACCCGTCCGCGGGCCCGTTCGCCGCTCTGGCGCTCCAAAAACGGTAGTAAGCTACGCGTTTCACCGGACCGGCGGGGAAGAAGGGAAGGCGGGTTGTCCGGCGCGAGGCGGGCGGGTATGCTGAAAGCTGCGGCGCGGGAAGATGCACGCTGTCTCCCGCGGCGTTCCACCAGCACGAGGAGCTTGCCGTGAGATGGTCTGGAATGCTCTCATGCGAACCGCTGCTGATTGTCGTCCTGGTCGCCGCGGGAGGGCTGGCTGGGGCGCGGGGCTTGCTGGCCGCGGAGGCAGTCAACTTCGCCCAGGACCCGCGGGATGGGCAGGAGGGGGCCGCCCCGGAGCCCGAAACGCCCGATGAGCCGAAGGTCGTGAAGGCGACGGGCTTCTCCGACGAGGCCGTGCAGCAGGCCATCGACAGGGCCTGCCGGTTCCTCTGGTCGCAGCAGCGGGCGGACGGAAGCTGGGCTGGGCACGGGGGCTATCCGGACGGTCCGGCTGCACTGGCCGCGTATGCCCTGCTCGCCAGCGGGGTCAGCCCCATGGGAGAACGGATGGCCAAGGCCCTGGACTGGCTGAGCAAGCAGGAGTCGATGAAGACCTACTGTCTGGGGCT
>Ga0172362_10005149_pt1 | contig 11329 bp, 7 predicted proteins | sample LakKivs1_kivu2a2_FD_114534 | JGI IMG/M metagenome (GOLD analysis project Ga0172362, IMG submission 114534) | Sediment microbial communities from Lake Kivu, Rwanda - Sediment s1_kivu2a2 | ecosystem: Environmental > Aquatic > Freshwater > Lake > Sediment | place: Rwanda: Western Province, Lake...
AAAAATTGACTCCAAAAACAACTTTCTCAACGGATTCAAAACCGATAAAGATTTTATAAACGCAATTGTAAAAATTAATAAAGAAATCAAAATCAGCAAATTCTCATAATTATAAATAATTATAAATAATTAAAAATTATTTATCCGTTCCTTTCCCATTTTTAAAAAATATTATCTATTAATGTCAAAAATTGCACTTATCACCGGAATAACCGGACAAGACGGCTCCTATTTAGCAGAATTTCTCTTAGAAAAAAATTATCAAGTCTGGGGCCTCATCCGCCGCTCCTCAGATATTAATACCCATCGCATCGACCACCTATACTCCAACAAAAATCTTATTCTCCGCTACGGCGACCTCTCCGACTCCGCAAACCTCCTCCATATAATGTACGAAATCAAAAACTCCTCACAAAATATCGAAAAACTTGAAATATATAACCTCGGCGCAATGAGCCACGTAAAAGTCAGCTTCGAAATGCCAGAATACACCGCCAATGTCGACGGAACCGGCGTCCTTCGCCTCCTTGAAGCCATCCGTTCCGCTGGTCTCACCCACATAGCCCGATTCTATCAAGCATCTACCAGCGAACTTTACGGTAAAGTAGTTGAAACTCCCCAAAAAGAAACCACACCTTTCTACCCACGCTCACCATACGGTGTCGCAAAATTATACGGATTTTGGATAACCAAAAATTACCGCGAAGCATACAATATGTTTGCTGTTAATGGTATCTTATTCAATCATGAAGGTCCAAGACGTGGGCCAACATTTGTTACCAGAAAAATTACAAGAGGATTAGGAATGATACTAAGAAGTGAAAGAGATAAACTCGTTATGGGTAACTTAGACTCAAAAAGAGACTGGGGTCACGCCAAAGATTTCGTAAAAGGAATGTGGCTTATGCTCCAACAAGATAAACCAGATGACTATGTTCTCAGCACAAATGAATACCACTCCGTCCGTGAATTTATTGAAAACGCATTCAAAATGAAAGGATTCGATATCAAATGGAAAGGTGAAGGCATTAATGAAATCGGATATGACTCTATCACCGGAAAAGAACTCATCTCCGTAAATGAAGCATACTACCGCCCAGCTGAAGTAGAATTTCTTCTTGGTGATTCTACCAAAGCACGAACAGAACTCAACTGGAAACCTGAATATTCATTTGAAGACTTAGTCAGAGAAATGGTTGAAACCGATGCATCATCTATCCATTAACATAATAATTTCCTTCAAATTATTATATTACTTCCTAACCCTACCATAATTATCCACAAACCACCTCACCGACCTCCCTATCCCCTCACCAATTCCCGTCCAATTTACCTTTATCCCATATGACGACAAAAACTTCATCAACTTCCCATTATCCGCCGTCTTCTTATACTGACCATCCGCCCCACTCACATCAAACTCCATCCTATGCACATAATTAAACTCCTTCGCTATCAACCTCGCCACATCCCCTATCGCATACTCCTCCTCATTCGACAAAATTATCGGCTCCGCATCATTATAAAATAAAAATACCCATCTTATCAACTCCGCCAAATCATCACTATATATAAACTGCCTCAACGGCTTACCCGAACCTTTCACCACAAACCTCTCCCCTCCCCTCTCCGCCAAATAACACCTATGTATCAACGCCGGAATTACATGCGCATCCTCCAAATTATAATTATCACTCGGCCCATATATATTCGTCGGTATTATACTCACAAAATTATCTCCATACTGCTCCCTATACGCCCTACTATGTATATCACTCATCCTCTTAGCATACGCATAAGCATCATTAGAAAAATGCGGAGGACCATCATGCAACATCTTCTCATTTATCGGATAAGTAGTCCTATCCGGAAATATACACGTACTCAAACAAGATATCAACTTCTTCACCCTATTCTCATGCGCCGCCCTAATCACATTAAAATTCATCAACAAATTATCCTCCAACATATTCACCTTATAATTCATATTCTTAAATAACCCACCAACATTCGCCGCCAAATGTATTATCGCTGTTATCTGATTATCCTTCAAATACCTATCCAACTGCTGATAATCCAATATATTCAACTCACTCGAACGCGGAATATATAACCTATAATCCTTCATTACCCTCTGCAAAGCACTCCCCACCAACCCAGAAGCACCCGTTATCAAAATTCTATCCCTCTTCTTACTAATTAACGGATAATCACTTACAGAATTCCACATCTGAGATAAAATATTATTACCATCAAACAACTCATCCAATGATATATCCTTTAAACTATAATTCTCATTCCATAAATGCATAAAATAATTTCCCTCCGGCGCATTCTTCAATGAAAATATCGGATAATTAATACAACTCTTCAAAACTTTCTCACTATACAACACACCATAATCCCTACCACCACAATTACTCGAAAATACCCAATCCCTTACATTAACACCCAAACCAAATTCTTCCACAATACTCCTAACCACCAATGAACCCAAACCAGATATCATCTCCCCCGACTCAATCTTAACTCGATTAACCTCACACAACTCTATAGCCCTCCTCAAAGACTCATGATACCTCGGAAACTTCAAAATATATGACGCCGGCATCGACTCCCTATACTCCCTATCCGGCTCAGATACTACCAAAATCTTAAAATCTGAAAAATCAAAAAATCTACGACAAAAAACATCAGTATCAACCCAAACCTCACCTGTCTTATACATCATCGTAAAACGAAATAAATTAGAAAAAGCTGAATAAGAACCATTCTGATAACAAAAAATCTCCGACTTAGGTAAAATCATATCAGCCTTCTTTATCACAACACCTTCCGGAATATTCCTTACCAAATCATAAACATAAAGATTAAAAACATAACCATGCTTCAAAAAAGATTTAATACACATTACCGATAAAGGTGATAACTCCTCCCCTATCCATAAACTCGATACCTCCATTAAAAAAATAAATATTAATTTTAAACCCTTTTTCCGAACTAAATAAAATCCATCAAATCATCATCCCCCTCAAATATACCCTCCAACCTATACCTACCAACCACCATACCATAATTATCCAACAAATAACACAACCTCTCCACCCAACTCACCTCATCATACCCATCCATAACCAAAAAATTAGGATAATCCATCGGACAAGACACATTCTCAGATATCAACGGTATCACACCACTATAAACCGCTTCCCTAAAAACATTAGAATTACTATCAAATAAAGACGGTATCACTATTACTTTCGACCTCAACAATAACCTTCTTACATCCCCCTGCGCTATCAAAGGATAAACCTCAACATTACTAAAATCTTTAAACATCTCCTCTCCATTCTCCCCAACCACCACCACCCTATAACCCCCCAATCTACCCCCAACACCCAACATCTTCCTAAAAAACCCAATATTCTTCACCAAACGATTAACATTAGATGATATAACTATAATATCTATATCCCTATCTAACTTTTCATCCAATTTATTCATAACATTATACTTAGTCGTGTCTACCGGTATCCCCAACAACTTCTTCCTACTATCAAAATATATCTTCCGAAAATATCCAATCGTCAACACCGAATTACATATAATCAAATCAGCTACCTCAATCGCCTTCTCCTCCTGCTGCCTCCTTACCACACTAAAATCTACAATCTCTTTAGCCCCACACTCCAACTGCGAAAATCCCAATATCCCCGAAACCAAAAAAATATTAATCGCCGTAGGAAAAGCTATCTTCACTAACTTAGGAGCCATACAATTCTTACAAAACGCTATATCCGGCATCCCACCCAATCTTCCTAACAAAATACTCTGTATATCAATATAAGAAAACTCACCATAATTCACCCCAATCACACCCCCTATTCCCTCCGGATTAGCTTTAACCTCTATCCCATCACAACTATCCACAAACATCCCATAAACATCTATCTCCTCACTTCCCCTCAAATATTTTATAATATTATATGCATTTGTTGAAGCACCACCATAATAAGGATATTGAGTAGAAGCCACCAAAACAATAATTTTTCCCATCCTCTTCAACTCTATACTATCCCTCAAAACCAAATCCTCAAAATATTTATCCAAATTACAAGAATAATATATCTTACAATAATCCTTAACAACAAATTCATCCAATTTATAATAAGAAATATCTCCTCCATAAAATAATTCTACCCCAAAATCACTATATACTTCAATAGGAATCTCAACTTTATATTTATTAAATAATTTCAAGTAATTTTCTACATATTTTATATCGTTTTCATCAGAAATAATAAATTGATATATACGAATATCAGAAGAATTAAGATATTTTATATCATTTTCGTTAGATGCAATTTTATTATGATATTTTTTCAAATTTTCAAATACAATTTCATCAAAAAAATACTTATTTACTGATATGAAATTATTCTCTACCTTTTTTAAAATTAAATTATCAGAATTTACTAATATTTTTAAAACATATTTTTCACAACCTCTCAAATAATCAATACTATCTGAAATAACCACAAATTTTTTAACATTTTTTCCATCCAATTCATAAATTTTATCAATTTTATCCCTCAATTTTATATCAAATACCTTATTCACAACTTTGTCTCCCAATAAATACAAATAATTACTTACCTTCAAAAAATGATTCCTATAAAAATAATATTTCTCCTCAAAATCAACAAACTTTCTCCTAAAAATTCCCAATAACTCATTAAATTTCAAATAATTAATATTTATATACTCCATCTCAACCCCACAAGATATAGCAACATTCAAAAATGGATCATATATCGATCTCAAAGACTCCATTAAAGTCAATTTTATCTTACAAACATCCATAAAAATATTATCACTACCCTCAATATAATCCCTAAAATCCTTATTCACCCCAATCTCTCCACCCCCATAAAAAAAAACCAACCTGCGTTCCGCTGACCACCGACCCACAAAATCAATTTTAACAACCTCACCTTTAAACCCAAATTCCCTACCATAATACTCACTATCTACCTCAGATAAAAAATAAAAAACAATATTTTTTCTACCCCTAAAAAATAACATCAACCTCTCACTCAAAATCTCATAACCAACCAATAAAATATATATCTCACCTCTACTAACAATCAAATCATCATTTAAATCCTTTAACCCAATATGCAATACCGGCCTTCTCACCCTACTTTCTACCAAAAATTTATCTATAACCTTCCTCTTAAATAATTCATCATAACATACCGGATTATAATACCTTATTAATTGTGAAAATAATAACATAAAATCTTATCTATTATATTTTATCATTTTATACACAACAATAACTCCTTATACCTCTCCAATCCAACCTCATTTGAATAATTTTCCATAACATATCTTCTCCCCTGCTTAGCTATCTGCTCCCCTATTTCTCCCATAAAATACATATAATATTTCTTCTTAGTTATCAATCTCCCACCTTTTGTACAAGGAATATAATGTCTATATGCAATTAATCCCAATTCTTTCTCTAATAAAGGAGATTCTTCAAAAAAACCAATACATCCAACTGCTAATATCTCAATAATTTTAGCCAAATTAAAATTCATTGGATAATCATAATAACCAAAAAAAGCTCCCTTATATTGAGATAATATTTTATAATAATTAATACCTAACGGTAAGACCTCATTATCATAAAAATATTCTTTTTGCTTCGGCTTTTCAAGATAATCTACAAAAGAATCCATTTTTTTACTACCAATTTCATCAAAAATCTGTTTTCTTATCTTATATTTATTATTTACACAACCAGATAACAATATTTTATCATATCTTTGCCAAAAAGGTAAATTACATTCTTTAATAAAATTAAAATCCATACTGTAAAATAAAAATTTTGTTTTTTTAAGCATTTCTGGAGCAATATTCTCAAAATATATTGGAGAAGGAGTTATAATTAAATCACAATAATCCAATTTTTTTATTCTCTCCCCATTCTTATAAAAAGCCTGCAAATCATCCTGCCATAAAATAACAAAAATATTCCCAAATCCACCCAAAAAATCATATTTTTTAATTACCGGATCCAAAGCCTTCGGATGAAAACATAAAAATATCACCCTCTCATACCTCAAAACAACCTCACACAACTCCTCACATATTTTTTCCATCGATTTCCTCATAAATTCATCCAATTTTTCTATTTCTTCATCAGCCATCATTATATTTTTATCCAATTCATCAATAAAATTAATAAATGGTGTAATTTCTATATTATTTTGTCTAAAAAAATCTTTATTATCAAATAAAATTTTTATATTATTAATAATTGGATAACTACTATAATATTTATTTTTATTAAAATAGAAAAAATATACTTTAATCATATTATTAAAAAAATAAGTTTATATTAAATAAAAAACTTAATGATAAAAATATGGAAATTATAGAAATATTAAAAAATAAATTCTCAAAAATACCTTTTTTCGTCCGTATTATCGAAACAAATAATAAAATAATAATATGGAACGATAAAAATATAAAAATTAAAATAAAAAAAGAAAATTTACCCAATATCAACGAAATTGACTCCTTTGTTGAATTAACATGGAAACTAATTATGAATAAAGTCGAAAAAAAATACGAAAATTTTAACAAAAAATTATCCATCATCATCCCCAACTACAATAACGAACTTTTTATCGAAAAAACCATCCAATCTATATTAAATAATACCTATCAAGATATAGAAATTATTTTTATTGACGATTGCTCAACAGATAAATCCTTAGAAATAGTAAAAAATAATTTTAGTAACAATAATAGAGTTAAAATATATAAAAATGAGGAAAATAAGGGTGCATATTATTGCAGAAATAAAGGTATATTATTATCAGAAGGATATTATGTGACATTTGTTGACGGGGATGATTATGTGGAGGGTGGTAAATTTGAGTATGAGATAAATGGATTGGAGAAGTTGAATGAAAATTTGGAGAATAAAGATAAATATTGGGCTTATGGAACAAGATTTATAAGAATGTATGTAGAAAATGATATAGAAAATATAAAAAAATTTCGAAAATCTAATAGTTTTGTATTTTTATATAAGAGACAATTGTTCAACTATTTAGGATTATTCCACAATAATCGCTTTGGAGCCGACTCTGAATTACTAAAAAGAGCAAGAATGTATAATTATAACTTTTTTTTAGATGAAAATACCTATATGTATTATGCTCATACAATTGAAGGTAAAAATTTGACACAAATATATAAAACTGATATAAGAAGAGAATATATGAAGGAGAGGATAAAAGCTTTAAAAGAAAAAGAATATATAGAAATGGCACTGTTAGATGATGATTTAAAAGATTTTCTATGTAAGATAGAAATAAATAAAATAAATAATTAAATATGGATGGAAAAACGATATTAGTTACAGGAGGAGCAGGATTTATAGGCTCCAATATAGTCTATAAATTATGGAAAATGAATGTTAAAAAAATAATTATATACGATAACCTATTTTCCGGCAAATTTAATAATATTTCCCCAATAATTGGAGAAAAAGTCCAATTTGTTAAAGGAGATATTCGCGATTTTGATCTTCTTAAAAAAACTTGCGATAATGTTGATATTATCTGCCATCAAGCAGCATGGGGAAGTGTCCCCAGAAGCCTTACTGACCCCCTCGAATACCACAATAATAACGTAACAGGGTTTTTAAACATATTAGAAGTTGCCAGAATTAAAAATATTAAACGTGTAATATACGCAAGCAGTAGCAGTGTTTATGGTGATGATACAAATTTACCTCGAAAAGAAGATAAAATTGGAAAACAATTATCACCTTATGGGTTAAGTAAGTATATAGATGAAATTTATGCAGATTTATATATGAGATGTTATGGATTGGAGGTTATTGGATTGAGATATTTTAATGTTTTTGGAAATTTACAAGATCCAGATGGAGTTTATGCTGCGGTTATACCAAAATTTATAAAATTAATATTAGAAGGTAATCCTTTAACAATAAATGGAGATGGAAATATAAGCAGAGATTTTACTTTTGTTGATAATGTAGTTGATTTTAATATAAAATGTATGGAAACAAATAATAAAGAGGTTTTTGGCAAGGTTTTTAATGTTGGAAATGGAAAAAATTATACTTTAAATGAATTAGTTAATAAATTAGGGGAAATAATGCAAAGAAGTCTTAATGTAAAGTATGGACCAAGAAGAAAGGGAGATATAGATAGTAGTTTAGCTGATATTACATTAGGAAAAGAACTACTGGGATATGAACCTATTGTAAATTTTGAGGAAGGATTGAGAAAAACAGTTCATTATTTTCAAAATTATATAGTATAAAAATTTAAATTAAAATAATTTTTAAATTATGAAAAATTTAAAAATTGGAATAATTGGATTAGGATTTGTCGGAGGAGCTATACTAAAAAGTTTTTCTGAATTAAATGTTAATATTCACTGCGCCTACGATAAATTTAAAAATAATGGAATTGGAAAAATAAACGATTTATTAAATTGCGATATTATATTCAGCGCATTACCTACCATATACAGCGATAAACTAAAAGAATATAATAAAGAACCCTTAGAAGAAAACTGCAGTTTTTTACAAAAAAATGATTATAAAGGACTTTTAATTATTAAATCTACAGTTGAACCCAATACCTGCGAAGAATTATCCCAAAAATATAACCTAAAAATTCTACATAACCCAGAATTTTTAACCGCCAGAACCGCCTATAACGACTTTCATAACCAAAAACATATAGTAATAGGCAAAACATCTACAGTAACTGATGATGAAGCAAGAATAATTGCAGATTTTTATAAATATTTTTATAATGCTGAGATTAGTTTATGTTCATCTATTGAAAGTGAGAGTATGAAGATATTTTGTAACTGTTTTTACGCAGTAAAAGTCCAATTTTTTAATGAATTATACTTAGTCTGCAAAAATTACAATATAAATTACGAAAATGTTAGAGAATTAATGCTAAAAAATGGTTGGATAAATCAAATGCATACAAAAGTTCCAGGTCCTGATGGTAAGTTAAGTTATGGTGGATTATGTTTTCCTAAAGATACAAATGCTTTAAATGAAGAAATGATTAAGAGAGGTATTCCCAATGGGGTTTTAAATGCAACAATTATGGAAAGAAATTTAATGAGAGATGATAAGGATAATTGCGAGTAAATAATTATTCAATTTAATATGCCAACTGGACTTATTAAATTAATTAAAAAAGACGTAGATTTAGTTCCACTTCAATTAGGAATTGAATGCAAACCCAATCGCTACCTCAACTACCTCAACAACTGGATAAACTTAGACGCCGAATTAAAAGATATATCCAACGTCACAATAATTTTTCCATTTTTAAGCCGCAGATTTGAATTTACCTACAAAAATAACACCAAAGAATCCTTCTTTTTCAATGATGAATACAAAAACCACGTCTGTCTCCTAAGCTTTGAAGGAAAAGGCTCCTACTACCTTAAAGAAAATAAAGAAAATAACCACTTCTACCAAATTGATACCCTCTTCTTAAATAACGGACTCAAAAAATTCTACCTCTCACACGACCTATCCCACCTAAAAAATAAAGTAAAACTTTCATACGGATTAGAATATAACTACAACAACGACGACCCTACCCTTATATTCGGCTTATACAATAAAAATGATATAAATTACCTAAAAGAAGCCAAAAGATATGCTATTCTATGGGGTGGTTCAGATATAATGATAAATAGTAAGTATAGAAGTGAGGCTATAGAAATAATAAAAAATTCAAATTGTATAAATTATGCGATGAGCAAGAAAATATTTAATAAATTGAAAGAATTAGGCGTAACAAATATAGAAAAAGTTACAATATCATTCTGCTGGAATGATTTACACTATAAAATAAGAACCAGAAATTATTCAAAAAAACAAAATATATATATCTACGATGGATTGGATAAAAGTGCTAAGAAAAAAATCATATATAATCAAGAAATTGTAGATAATATAATAAATGAATTGGGTGATAATTTTAATTATTATAGAAGTTCTGATGGATATAGAGAAGATATAATAAATTTATATAAAGATAGCTTTATAAGCTTAAGATTAACTGAATACGATGGGAATGCTAATTCAGCGCAAGAATGTGGAATGTTAGGCATACCAGTTATATCTAATCAATCAATGAATCATTGCATTAGTTGGAAGAATAAAGATGAAATAATAAGTAAAATTAGATACATTTATGATAAAAATATTAAATTATACTGGGAAAAAGATGGAATTAATTTATTATTTATATCAAATGATTTACCTGGAAAAGGTGGAGGAGCGACTTTTACTGGACACTTGAAGGATTATTTGATGGAAAGAGGATTTAATATTTGGGAGATATATTTGGTTCATAGTGAAAATAATGAAACAGAATTGGATGGAAAACGCTATATAATTAAATTTAATCATAAAAAGAAATTAGATTTTACAGATTGGATAAACTTATCTACAAATATTAATAAAGATTTTAGAGATTTTGTTAGAAAAGGCTTTAAAATAATTTTAAGATCATCTGTTTCTATAGAATTGAATGTTTTAAACAAATATGATGTAATATTCTTATCACCAGGTATCTACAAAAATGACCTTGAAGGTGAGTATGAATTGAAATATATCAATAATTCAAACTTGAAAACATCTTCTATTTTTGAAACATATGCAAACAGCGCATTAACACAACGCATTTTCCACAAATTTGGTATGAATGAAGTTGGATTATTAGAAATAAACCTGCTTCAAATGAAAGAAATGAAAGAATATAATGAAAGAGATATTGATTTTATATTTGTTGTTAGTAATATCGACAGAAAAATTAAAAATGCCAAATTATTTTTTGAATTAGCTAAAAGAATCGATAAAAAATTTGTATTAATATCAGCTGATAATATAAAAATTGGAATCCCTAAAGTAGAAATTGCAATAAACCCAGAAAATTTAAATTCATACTACAAAAGAGCAAAATGTCTAATCAATTGCTCATATTTTGACAGCATGAGCAACGTCGTTTTAGAAGCAATAAATAATGGCTGCCATATTTTAGTATCAGAACAAAATGGAATCGTAGATTATGTTGGGGACATGAGGTCTAAATTTGTTGTAGAAGGGTATGATATTCGGGTTTGGGAGGAGAGGATGTTAGATGTTTTGAGAGGTTGGGGGGAGATGTTGGATGATAGGAAGAGGTTATTGGATATATTGAGGAGAAAGAGTTGGGAAGTAGAAATTAAATTATTG
>Ga0172362_10005150_pt1 | contig 11329 bp, 16 predicted proteins | sample LakKivs1_kivu2a2_FD_114534 | JGI IMG/M metagenome (GOLD analysis project Ga0172362, IMG submission 114534) | Sediment microbial communities from Lake Kivu, Rwanda - Sediment s1_kivu2a2 | ecosystem: Environmental > Aquatic > Freshwater > Lake > Sediment | place: Rwanda: Western Province, Lake...
ATGATGATTTTGATGATGACGATGATGATTTTGATAATGATGACTATGAAGATGATGGTGATTTTGATGATGAGGATGATGATTGAGAAGAATAAATGAAACCCACAATTAAAGAAGCCTATCAATTACTGCATGAAGGGACATTAGCCTTAGCAAAAGTTGAGGCTAATGGAATACGTATTGATATTGATAGGCTTGAAGCAACAATATCAAAAGTAAGCAGATATATTGATAGACTTACAGAGAAACTAAAGGATGATGAAATATGGCTAAAATGGCGTAGACGTTTTGGATACAAAACAAACATAACTAGCCGAACACAGTTAGCAAAAGTAGTCTATGGAGAGTTGGGTTATGAATCTGAGAAGAAAACTAAATTAGAGAAGAGGGAATCTGCTGATGAAACAAGTTTAAGAAAATTGAAAATTCCATTTGTTAATAGGTATTTGCAACTAGAGAAATTAAAGAAGTTAAGAGCTACTTATCTTAATGGAGTAAAAAGGGAAGTTGTTGATGGTTTCTTACATCCTTCTTTTAACTTAAATTTGGTAAAGACATTTAGAAGTAGCTCAGATTCACCTAACTTCCAAAATATACCCATACGTGATAAAAGAGTAGGAAAACTAATAAGACAATGTTTTATCCCAAGAGAAGGCAATGTTTTACTGGAAATAGATTTTGGAGCATTAGAAGTTAGAATTGCAGCATGTTATCATAAAGACCCTGCAATGCTAGCTTACATAAAAGACCCTACAAAGGATATGCACCGTGATGCAGCTTGTGATTGCTATTTGCTAACGCAAGATCGAGTTACAAAAGATATAAGATTCTATGCTAAAAATCAGTTTGTTTTTCCAGAATTCTATGGAAGTTACTATGCTAAGTGTGCCCCTAATTTGTGGAATGCTATAGATACTGCAAAATTAGTAACATCTAATGGAACACCACTAAAAGAACACTTAGCTGAACAAGGAATAAAGAGATTAGGTGCCTGTAAATCAGGACAAGAGCCAAAAGATGGTACATTTGAAAAACATATCAAGGAAGTTGAAACTGATTTTTGGGAGAACCGATTTAGTGTATATGCCCAGTGGAAAGATGATTGGTGGAATGAATATCTAAAGAATGGTTACTTTGACTTATTAACTGGATTTAGAGAAGTTGGTGTCTATAAGAAAAATGACGTAATTAACCATCCAGTACAGGGGGCAGCTTTCCATTGTCTGCTGTGGTCACTAATTCAATTACAGAAGTGGCTAACAAAATCAAGATTAGGAGCGATGATAATAGGACAGATACATGACAGTATTCTAATAGATTGTCCAAAGAAAGAAATTAAGAAACTAATTAGTAAAGCCAAGTGTATAATGACAGGGGATATAAGGAATGAATGGCCTTGGATAATAGTACCTTTGGAAGTGGAAGTAGAAATTACAGAAACGAGTTGGTTTGAGAAAGAGAAATATAAAGAATGAACTGTAATCCTTGGATAGATGAAAGGATTGACACACTTTCAGAAAATGAGAAAGCAATTTTGTATATTCATGCAGCTATGGATGAATTAGCTCGTTCTGGACTAATTCTTTCCAATCCAGAAGTATCAGTAAGATTTATGGGCAGAGCTTTCTATGAAAGAATGAAAGAAAGAAAATATACTCCTAGTGATGATAAAATGTCTGACATTATGCTGTTTATATTCAAAAGAAAAGTAATACCAGCAATGTCAGCACACAAAGTGATTAGGCTTCTGGAGAAAATTGGAATAGAAGGAATTAAAAAAGTATTGCAAAATGACTAGAACAGTAGAAGAAATTGATTATCCAAAAACTGTCGAAGAATACTGGTTACTTGTAGATTATTATGCAGACAATCTACAAGAACTTATTGCACAATTTCACCCATTTTATAAACAAGCACACTACGATATGCCAATTACTGCTTTAAGAGCAGAAAGAATTTGTGAGATAATACGAGAACAAATTGCAGAAATAGAACCACAAGATGATCCACAAGTAAGATTTAGAAAATATAAGAAAGAGAGAAATCCAGAAATAGTAAATCTTCTAAATGAAACTTGGTTTGGTGTACCTGAATCTTCTTATGTTCACTCCAGAAATAGTTTTTATACCTTGTGTGATTTGTGTTCGGAAGGCTATTTAGTACAACTAGATTGTGAGGAAGATGAATAATGGACTATCATTCTTTCCTACAATCAAAAGCAAGAAAAAATGAACTGCATGGCTTTAAGCCATTGTGGATGCCTGATTTTCTATTTGATTTTCAGAAGCATTTAGTCGATTGGGCAATACAAAAAGGGAGGGGAGCTTTATTTTCTGATACTGGTACTGGCAAAACTTTTATGGGATTAGTATGGGCAGAAAATGTACTAAGAAAAACAAATAAACCAATTTTAATTTTCACGCCGCTAGCAGTAGGTCCACAATTTGTAAGGGAAGGGCAGAAATTTGGAATTGAAGTAAATCATACTAGAACAGGAAAAATTAAGAAAGGAATCAATGTAACAAACTATGAACAACTATCTAAATTCAATCCCTCTCAGTTAGGTGGTGTAGTCTGTGACGAATCGAGTATCTTAAAACACCGTGATGCTAAGACAAGGAAAGCTGTTACAGACTTTGTAGCAGAACTAGATTATCGGTTACTTTGTACTGCTACCCCTGCTCCCAATGATTTCATGGAATTAGGCAATTCTGCCGAAGCATTGGGAGTAATGCGATATTGTCAAATGCTTAGTATGTTTTTTGTCCATGATGGAAAATCTACACAACAATGGACAGTAAAAGGACATGCTAGAAAAAGATTTTGGCAATGGGTGGCGGAATGGGCAAGGGCAATTAGAAAGCCTTCTGATCTGGGATTTAATGATGATGGTTTTATTCTACCACCACTAAATATAAAAGAGCATGTAGTAAGTAGTGGAAAACCAATAAATGGATTATTTGTACTAGAGGCACAAACATTAGATGAGCAGAGAGTAGAGAGAAGAAATACAATAAAACAAAGATGTGAGAAAGTAGCTGAGATTCTGCCAAGAGATCGTCCATGTTTAGCATGGTGTTATTATAACAATGAGGGTGACTTATTAGAAAAATTGGTACCTGATGCAGTACAGGTAGCAGGATGTCACGATGATGAAACAAAAGAAAGACGGCTAAATGATTTTGCATTAGGAAAAATTAGAGTATTAGTAACAAAACCCAAGATAGGTGGATTTGGATTAAACTTTCAACATTGTGCTGATATTAGTTTTTTCCCGTCGCACTCCCACGAGCAGTATTATCAAGCTATTCGTCGTTGTTGGAGATTTGGACAAAAAAGAGAAGTTACTGCAAATATAGTGACGAGCGAAGGAGAAAGATTAGTAGTCTCTAACATGAAGGAAAAAGAGAAACGTGCTATTGAAATGTATGATGGAATAGTAAGAGAAATGTCTGACTTTCAATTAGGAAAAACAAAAAAACAAGAAGAACTACAGGAAATTAGGATTCCATCATGGTTATAACTGGTGTGAAGGATCAGAAGATAACAGATGAATACTGTTTATATTGTGGAGATTGTTGTGATGTTTTACCGGCATTAGAATCTGAATCAATAGGATTCTCAGTCTTTTCTCCTCCATTTGCCTCATTATATTCGTACACTGATGAAGATGCAGATATGGGAAATAGTCGATCTCCTAAGGAATTCTTTGAACATTTTTCTTTTCTAATCCCAGAACTGTTTAGATTATTGATGCCTGGTAGAGTTGTAGCAGTACATTGTATGGATTTGCCAGTGTTCAAACGTGATGAAGAAGAAATAGGAATTTACGACTTTCCTGGAGATTTGGTAAGAGCTTTTCGTAAACAAGGATTCGTTTTTCATTCTCGTTTTTGCATTTGGAAAGACCCACTGATCGCAGCAGTCCGAACAAGAGCAATAGGATTAGCACACAAACAGTTGGTAAAAGATTCTTCTGTTTGTAGAACAGGAATAGCTGATTATATATTAGCTTTCCGAAAACCTGGACAAAATCCGAAACCAATACGAAATGAAAACAGTCTTAGTGAATATTATGGATTGAGAGAAATCCCAAGAGAATTAAATAGGTATGTTGGATGGGGTGATCCCAAAACAAACAAAAGAGCACACTGGATATGGCAACAATACGCTTCCCCTGTCTGGTTTGACATCGACCAGACAAATGTATTGCCATACAAAAAAGCAAGAGAAGGTGATGACGAGAAGCATATCTGCCCTCTTCAAATTCAGGTTATAGAAAGATGTATTGCATTGTGGAGTGCAAAGGATGATGTTGTTTTAACACCATTCATGGGTGTTGGGAGTGAAGTATATGTTGCAGTAAAGAATGGGAGAAAAGGAATAGGTGTTGAACTCAAACGCAGCTACTTTAAACAAGCTGTTAGAAATTTAGAAAGTCTGAAATATAAGCAACAAGTGCAGAAAGGATTTGATTTATGAATAAGGAAAATCAAGTAAAGAATATCAGGAAGATGAAAAGTTTGCACACCAACTAGCAAATGCTTGGAATAATTTTGTTGACACAAAGGTAGAATAAATGGAACTTTATAAAAAGTATCGTCCTATTCAATTCAAGCAAATCTTCGGACAAGATTCCGCTGTCAAGTTACTTTCTGACTACTTGAAAACAAATACACTTCCCCATTGTCTACTTTTATCTGGGCCATCAGGGGTAGGAAAAACAACGATTGCAAGGATTCTCAAAGTAAAACTTAACTGTTCTGATTTTGATTACTTTGAATTAAACCTTGCTGATGTTAGAGGAATTGATGAAGCACGTAATATACGATCACAAATAGGACGTGCCCCGATGGGGGGTGATTGTCGAATATGGTTGTGCGATGAAATTCATAATGCTACAAGGGACTTTCAAGAAGCTATGTTAAAACTATTGGAGGATACTCCAAATCACGTTTATTTCTTTCTCGCTACTACTCGACCTGAAAAACTAATCACCACTATACGCACAAGGTCCACACAAATAGAGCTAAAACCTCTTTCTCCAAAGATTATGGGGGAACTATTAGATAGTATTTTGTCTAAAGAAGGAAAGAAATTATCCGATGATGTTAAGGAAAAGATAATTGAGCTATCTGATGGTAGTCCAAGAAAAGCATTAGTTTCCCTTGATAAAGTAATTACTGAAGAAGATGAAGAAAAACAACTGAAATTACTTGTAGAAAATAGTTCAGAAGCTCAAGCTATAGAACTTTGTAGGCTGTTCTTTTCTAATTCAAAAGCCACCTGGTTTGATGCTGCAAAAATTCTAAAAGGAATTGAAAATCTTGACGAGCAGTCAGAAAACATAAGATGGTTGGTACTGAGTTATGCTTCTAGTGTTGCATTAAAGAATCCAAAAATGGGTGAAAGGGCATATAAGATCATTGATATATTTGGTAGGAACTTCTGGGATAGTAAGAAAGCTGGATTGATTGCGGCATGTTATGAAGTTCTACATTCGTAGAAACAATTCTGGTAGTTGCTTTGTATAATAGGGTAGTGAAGAATATGGAAATTGTATTGATAGATTGCCATAATGGATTCGTTTTTCTGAGGAATCAAAGTGGACAAATAATCATTAGAACAACAACTGAATATGGATTAAAAATTAGTAGTGTTAGAGATGAAAAAACAAGAGATCAAATTCCGTTTGTTTTTTTCATTGATTTACAAAGAGGGATAATTGGAAGGTATGCAAATGATGGTGATACAATAGTTACAAGTAAGGGGTGTTTTGTACCAATTTTTGAATTGAGAAAAGTAGTAATCGAGAAAATATCGGAGCAATAAAATGAATTATCGAGACGAAATAAAAATAGAATCTCTTGTTGGTGAAGTGTTGACACACATTGATGTTGATGAGGTAGAAAATATAATTTTACTAACAACTAAATCTGGAAGACAAATAAAAATCTTTCATGATCAAGATTGTTGTGAATCTGTGTCTATTGAAACTACAGAAGGAAATTGGGACAAATTAGTTGGCAAGGTAATAGAAGAAGCAAGACAGGACGAATTTTATAACCTTGATCCTAAGCCTGGAGAATATGCAGAATCTTGGACTAGAACAAATTTGATCTTTCGTGTAAATGACCAAACAGTTATCTCAAAGTGGATTGGGGAATCAAACGGATATTATTCAGAATCAGTCAACATAGAAGAATTTCGGTCCAGACTAACTGAAGGAGAATAATAATGAAAAAGCAAATAGCTGAACTCGAATTAGGAATTGACCAGAATGATCTCGATAAGGAGTGGGTTAATCAACCTAGTCTTTATTACAAGTATGCAACAGATTTAGCGGATGCTAAGCAAGATTTAGAAGAAGCAAAATCAGATTTTGATGTAGTCAAAGCAGAATTGGATCAAACAATACGTTCATTTCCAGAAAAGTATGGACTTGCAAAATTAACAGAAGCAGGTGTAGCTTCTGCGATTCCAAATCAAGATCGCTATAAGATAGCAAGAGATAATGTTATTGCAAGAAAACACGACGTAGACATTTTGGAAGCTGCTGTATCAGCATTAGATCATCGAAAAAAGGCACTCGAAAATCTCGTTTCATTGTTTTTAGCAAACTATTACTCTAGTCCAAAGGCACCAAATCATGGTAGGGAACGTATGGCCGAAGTGGAAAAGAATTCCATTACTCAAAGAGTACGAGGTGCCCTGCAAAAGGGAGAATGACTTATGGAATATCTTGTTTACTTTCTGTTATTTTTGTTGGTATTTCCTGTATTGGTGTATGTTTCTGTTAAATTAGGTACTGTAGCTTACTATCGTGGTAGACATTTGTTTCGTGAATCTTTGAAAAAGGAAAAGTCTAATGGGTCTATCAAGCAAAAGACGCGAAGACAAGCGTAGTCCACTATCTGCAAGGCATACTGTAGACACTCATAAGGTAGGATTTGAGCGAACGACACTCAAAGTATCAGATGATGTTAACTTCTTTGCTTTAGACAAAACGGGCACAAAGCGAATTGATGTGATCCCGTATGTAGCTGGTGAAGGGAATCCGGCATGTGATGCAGGTGATATTTACTTTGAGCGGACATTTTATGTCCATCGTGGCATTGGACCGAATCAAGAAAGTTATGTTTGCCTTGCAAAAACTGCTAAGAAACCTTGTCCAATCTGTGAATATCGAGCAAAGTTACAGCGTGACCCTAATGCAGATGAAGATTTGATTAAGGATTTAGCACCAAAAGAGAGACAACTTTGGAATGTTATTGATCGTGATAATATGGATAAGGGTGTGCAATTATGGGACATTTCCCATCATCTTTTTGGAAAGATTCTTTACTCTGCAATTCGCAACAGTGATGAGGAAGACAATTACGAATTTTTTGCAGATTTGGAACAAGGCAGCACTCTGAAGCTTGGAATATCAGAGGAATCATTTGGTGGCAGAACTTTCTATAAGGTAGAAAGTATTATCTTCAAGCCTCGTAGTGAGCCTTATGATGAAGATATTATCAAGCAAGCACACTGTCTTGATGAATGTCTTGCAGTTTTGGAATATGATAAATTGAAGGCAATTTTCCTGCAAACTACAGAAGATGAAGAAGAGGAAGAAGAAAAACCAAAAAAGAAGACTACAAAAGTAGAAAAAGAAGAAGAGGAAGATGACGATTGGGAGGATGATGAAGAGGAAGAAGAAAAACCAAAGAAAAGTACAAAACCTAAGAAAGAAGTAGCAACTGCTGAAAGTGTTGGACTAAAGAAGGGAATGCAAGTTGAACATGAAAATTTTGGAACTTGTACTATAATTAGAATTAGTCCTGATGGAACAAGTATTGCAATCGAAGATGAAGATGGAGATTTGCACAAAGCTATCGGAGTGGAAGATGTAGAAATAGTTGAAAAGAAAAAGAAGGTAACAAAGGCTGCTAAGGAAGAAGAGGATGACGATTGGGAAGATGAGGAGGAAGAAGAAAAACCTTCTAGTAAGAAATCTAAAGGTCCTAAAGAAGAAAACGATGAAGAGGAAGAAGAGAAACCAAAGGAAAGAACTACTTCTAAGAAAAGCAAGTCAAAGGACGAAGAGGAAGAGGACGATGATTGGGATAAAGATTGGGATGATGACGAGGAATGATCCTTGCAGTTGAGGGTTGGTTGATGACGGTGTTTGTGTCCTACCCATTTCTAGTGGCACTAGAAATGGGTAGGACTTTCTAAACAATTTTATGAGGAGAATCAATTACGTTACATAAGTTATTTGGAGACGATTACTCTGGTTTTGAAGAATATGTTATTCAGATTGCAGAAGAATGTATGTATGGACAATTGAAAGTGGAAATAGTTAGAAAGACAATTGAAGCCCTGAAGCAAAAGGACTTCTGTGAGGAGGTTTCAAAAAAAATAGACGAATGCTTGGAAGAATTTTTAGGAGAGAAGAGTGAACATTCCGCTACATCAAAAGAAACATCAGAAGAAATAGAAAGATTGATAAAAGAAAAGAAACAATTACAAGATAAGGATGAATTAAAAAGTGGAGAGGAGTTTGTTCGACAAATGGTTATGTACGAGACAAATAGCATTCTTAAAGAAGCATTTAAGAAAAGAGTAACAGATATTGTAAACAAAATATTGTCAGAAGAATGGACCTCAAGAAAAATAGAAAGATTTGTGAGGCAATTGTTGTATAAGAATATTGATGATAGTGAAAAATCAGAAGCAAAATGAACACTGAAAATCTCAAAAAATCACTACGAAAGCAACGTGAACTGACTCCAATCGTCGATAGTGATTATTTATCTACAGGTTCTACACTATTAAATCTTGCCTGTAGTGGGAGGATTGATGGAGGCTTTCTCAAAGGCCACTATTTTTTCATTGTTGGGGATTCTGCTAGTGGCAAAACATTTCTATCGTTAACTTGTTTAGCAGAAGCCTCCATCAATCCTCATTTTGCAGACTATCGTTTCATCTATGACTCCAATGAATGTGGGGCCATGATGGACATAGAAAGATTTTTTGGGAAGGCAGTAGCAGAAAGACTTGAACCACCTAACAAAGAAGATGGAGAAGATAAAGCTAGTCAAAGTGTAGAAGAGTTTTACTACAATGTAGACAATGCTGTCCAAAATGAAAAACCATTTATCTACATATTGGATAGTATGGATAGTCTAACAAGCGAAGCAGAGGTAGATAAATTTTCTGAGAAGAAGAAGGCATTTACACAAGGAAAAGAAACACCAGGGAGTTATGGGGACAATAAAGCAAAAGTCAATTCTGCAAACCTACGAAGATTGCTAGGTCCACTACGAGAAAGTAAAAGCATCCTGATTATTCTCAATCAAACAAGGGACAATCTTGGATTTGGATTTGAGAAGAAAACTCGTAGTGGTGGACATGCACTAAGATTCTATGCAACGATTGAAATTTGGAGTAGCATTAAAGGAAAGATAGACAAAACAGTAAGAGGAAAGAAAAGAACATTAGGAATACAAGCAAAGTTGCAGATTAAGAAGAATCGTATAGTTGGGAGGGAAAGAAGTGTAGTAGTTCCAATTTATTATAGTTATGGATTTGATGACATTGGGGGTTGTATAGATTATTTGATAGAAGAAGGATTTTGGAAAGAAAAAGCTGGAAATGTAAGAGTGTTAGGGATGGGGCCACCAGCTACCTATCGAAAAGAAGTATTGATTAGGAAAATAGAAGAAGAAGGATTAGAAGGGGACATTAAGCAATTAGTTCAGGATTTGTGGGAAGATATTGAAAAAGAATGTGAAGTGAAGAGAAAGAAGAGATATAGTTAATCAAAGCACGAATAAGGAGAAGTGAGATGAAACTTGTTAAATCTAGTATTTTGCTAACACCTGAACTTGCAAATGAATATCTAAAAATAAATACATATATAGCTCAAAGACATTTCGATAGGAGATTCAAAAAAGAACTAGCTAGAAAAATAAAAATTGGTTTATTCCATGAAGGTTGTATTGCAATAATGCACTACCTCAATGGGAAGTCAGAGATGATGAATGGTCAACATCAATGTGAAGCCGTTATTGAATGTCATAATAACATAGAGTGTAGATTACACGATTATTTTCAGGAACCTGAAGATACTGAAGAAGATGTTGCAAAAGTTTTTGCCCAATATGATGTACATAAGGCTAGGACACGAAGAAATGTATCACAAATTTATGCTGTCCAATTTGGAATGGCTGAGTGGCCTATTTCTTGTACTAGGTTATGTGCATCAGCACTCAGCTTATTAGAATCTAATCTTGACAGTCCCAAAATAACCTATGATGAAACTGGTCATTTGTTAGGACAATACAAAGAAGATTGTGTTTTTATTAGAAATTTATTATTTGAAAGTTCAAATTCAAAAAGATCAAAACATTTGCAACGGGCAGGTGTTGCTGCTGCAATTATTGCAACTAGAAGAGTAAATGAGCATGATGCTATTCTTTTTTGGACCGACATCAGAGATGGCGAATTGTTAGAAAGAAATGATATAACATATAAAGTAAGAGAATTTCTTATGAAAATAAAGATAAACATAGGAGGAGGGGCAAGAGACCCTGGATATAGACATGTTTCTACAAAACATGCCTATTGCTATTGTATAGGAATGTGGAACAAATTTAGAGGATATAGTGCTGGTGGTGATTACAAATGGAGAGGAAACACCCCAATACCAAAATAGGAGACTATTTATGTCTAACTACACCCTCTCCGACTTAACAGCAATCCGTATCGAATCTGAAGAAAATGGATTACGATTGGACCATCATCAAATATCAAAGATTTTGGATCATTTGTCAAAACAGATAAGTAAATATACAAGAATGATTAACCTAATAGAACATTATATTAACTCAGACAGAAATCTAAATCGATCTACTTACATAGGAGCATTTCTGATAGAAGTAGCTAAGAAAATGGCTAAAGAAGCGATTGGAGAAATCTCTGGTTCTAAACAAGAGGAGAGTAAAAATGAATCGACGTAACTTGCTACTTACTTTGATAGCACTTCCATTTCTTAAATTCCTACCAACTACACAAATAGAAAAAATAGTATCACTTAGACCTAAATTAACACTGAAACAAAGGATAGCAATAAAAAGAAAAATTGCAGCTTTGTATAGAGGAAACATAGATTATGCACATCCAAAAGTAATTCACAAATTGATTTATGGCTTAAATCCAATACATACTATATACCAAAAAATAGGAGAGTAAAAATGACCAATGATAATGATTCTCTTTGGGATGACAACGACGATAGGAAATCCTCGTTTCTCATTGATGTAGATAATGAATTCGTTGACGC
>Ga0172362_10005151_pt1 | contig 11329 bp, 8 predicted proteins | sample LakKivs1_kivu2a2_FD_114534 | JGI IMG/M metagenome (GOLD analysis project Ga0172362, IMG submission 114534) | Sediment microbial communities from Lake Kivu, Rwanda - Sediment s1_kivu2a2 | ecosystem: Environmental > Aquatic > Freshwater > Lake > Sediment | place: Rwanda: Western Province, Lake...
CTTCTGGAACAACATCCCGACTACATAATTTTCTCCACCAATTTTAAACCGTCGGCTCCTGCCGAACGGGCATTGATGCTTCATTCGGAATTCAGGGCAAAATATTCACCCAGCGGGTTCCCACAACGGGGAAGTATCGAATGGGCAATATTCTACAGGAGAGAAGGAAATATCGATTTGAAAAATGATAGAATTCATCCAGATATTATTTTCGCCAACGAGGTGAGCGAAGGATTCAGCCAACTGGCCCGGGAAAATTTGATCGCTTCATATAATGCTCTTGAGAAAGCGGACAAGAATTTGCGAGAAGATTGCGCTCTTCTGTATGCCGCGATGGGCGAAATACTGTTGCGACGGAATATGCTCGACAGTTCAGTGGTAATGCTCGATCGAGCCGTACGGCTTGATCCTGAATCATGGATGGCGAGAATGTCACTTGCGACCATCGCAAGACTGACGGGCGATTCCGCTGCCATGAATGAACAGATATATGAGATAGATCGCTTCGCTCCATGGACGTTCCAGCAATAGGTCAGAAAGTATGAGCGCCGATACCTGCTAATTGGCAAATAACTTGATAGATTAATATACTGGAATTATATAAGACACATTTTATCGACCTGGCGTACTGAACCTACCTGAATAAATTTAAGAAGAAATGCTATTGTATAAAGGATCGTCAAAGCCAGTCGGGGTGACTCGTTTGAATTTCCTGAGACTATTTCTTAGCATCCTCCTGGTCTTAATTGGCCCCGCAGTCGTCAAGTCCCAGGGAATTTCTGATGCCGGATCAGGGGATTCCCTGCGCGCTCTTGCACCCAGAGTTTACATTGACTGTTACGATTGCTGGGAAGACGATTATGATTATTTCCGTACTGAAATAAATTTCATCAATTTCGTTCGCGATCGACTTGAGGCCGACATTCATATAATAATCACTACTCAAGCAACTGGCGGAGCCGGGATGGAAGTTACTATCGAGTTTCACGGTCAACAAAAGTATGAAGGGATATCGGATACGCTGAAATGCTATTTGGAAGCGTCGGACACCGACGAGATGCAACGCTCCCGGGTAACCGGCATCATGAAAATGGGGCTTCTTCGATACGTGGCAAGGACTCCCCTGGCCGAGCAGATTAGCGTGAATTATTCGCAACCCGCTAAACCGGCGGAAGTGGTCGACAAATGGAACTACTGGGTTTTCCAGACCTCAATAGACGCCTGGATTCAGGGACAGAAATCATATCGGCAGTTTTATGACAACGTCTCATTATCCGTAGAAAGAACTACCGACGCCAATAAGTTGGATATGACTGGCTGGCTGAATTATAATGAGACGCGCTATACTACTGATGATTACAACTCGCTAAATATATCCAGAGGCAAAGGCACTGACTTGATGTATGTATGGAGCCTGAGTCCCCACTGGTCCCTGGGAGGCTATGGCGAGCTCTACTCATCATCATACAGCAATCAGGAATCTGTGGTCTATGGCGCCGGCCTGATCGAATATAATATTTTCCCTTATTCGGAATCCACGCGTCGGCTCCTTTGCATCCGTTACCGCCAAGGAATTCAGTATATGGATTACCTTGAGGAGACCATTTATGACCATCACAATCAGTGGCTGCATTCCGGCAAAGTAACTCTGGTGGCCGACATAAAAAGAACCTGGGGATCAATATATGGCTCGCTCGCGGGCTCGGCATACTTGTATGATTTAAAGAAGAATCGCCTTTCACTTTATACTCAATTTTCGCTGAGAATATTCAGGGGTTTATCATTTAATATATCATCCAATGCGTCCCGCGTTCGGGATCAAATTACTCTGCCCAAAACTGATTTAAGTCGCGAAGACATCTTGCTTAGAATAAGGGAAATGGCAACAAGCTACGATTACTATGTCTCACTGGGGATCAGCTATACTTTCGGCTCAATTTATAATAATATCGTTAATGTGCGCTTGAGCAATTGATTATCAGATTGCTATTGACATCACTTTCTTTCCGATTATACTGATGGTAAATAAATTATCTTCCTTTTAGGTATCATTGCGTTTTATGACTCTTGACAATCGGCCTGTCGATTTCCCAATAAGGGACTGCCGGCAATTTCGAGAATGTGACAGGCGGATTATAAGAACATGCAAAAAGGAGAGATTTCTGCGCAATAATTGGTTTATCCCGAAGATGCCGAATTCCCAAAAGATTCGCACGGGAAAAAACAAGATTGGAGAATGGAATGAACATTTACGTAGGCAATCTGGCACCCGATGTCGGAGAGGACGACCTGCGCCGGGTTTTTGAGGGTTTCGGCGGGGTATCTAAAGTCACCATTATTAAAGACAAATTCAGTGGCGAGCCGCGAGGATTCGGATTTGTTGAGATGCCCAACAATGGCGAAGCTCAGGCTGCTATTAGCGGGCTGAGCGGCACAGAATTAAATGGAAGAGCGTTGAATGTCAATGAGGCTCGCCCGCGAACCGAAGGTGGCGGGGGCGGCGGCAGGCGTGATTCCCGTGGCGGCGGCTATAGCGGAAACAGACGCCGCTTTTAAATTATCTGCGATAAGAGGAAAAATAACAAAATGAGCCATTCTATTTGAAACAGGATGGCTCACTCATCTATTTCCTGATCGAAATTTGTATTCCGACTACTCCCCCTTCTCATGCATTACTTTATCCAGAATACCATTCACAAACGACGCCGATTCTATCGTACTATAAGTCTTGGCCAATTCAATTGCTTCGTTGATCGCCACTTTGACCGGGATATCTGGCATATACTCAACTTCGGCAATCGCCATACGCAATATATTCTTATCGACGATAGCTATTCTGTCCAATTTCCAATTGGTGGCCAGCTTTGATATATATTTATCTATCTGCTTTAAATTATCGATGGCGTTGCTGAAGAGTGTTCTGGCAAAAGCGATCGAGTTATCATCCAATCCGCTCTTTTCGATAATGGATGCTTGAATTTCCTCCTTTGACTGCCCCGCCTGCTCAATGGCGTACATCGATTTCAAAACCAGTTCTCGGGCGCGTCGGCGTGTACTCATTTCTTCTTGCTTCCGATCTCTCGATAAAGATTAGCCATTTCGATCCCGCTCAAGGCGGCGTCCCATCCCTTATTGCCGGCTTTGGTGCCCGCCCGCTCAATCGCCTGCTCCAGAGTATCGGAGGTAATTATTCCAAAAATCACCGGTAGTCCCGTATCGAGCGCCAGACGGGCGATCCCTTTGGATGCTTCATTAGCGATATATTCATTATGCGGCGTGTCTCCTTTGATAATCGCCCCGAGGCACAGGATCGCATCATATTTTTTTGTCTCGATCAACTTGGCGGCGGCATATGGAATCTCGAAAGAGCCCGGCACCCAGACCACTGTAATCGATTTTTCATCCGCCTGATGTCTTATCAGGCAGTCAATGGCGCCCTCCACCAGTTTCGAAGTCAATAAATTATTGAAGCGGCTCGCCACCAGGCCGAACTTCAGACCTGAGGCATCTAATTTTCCGGCAATTTCAGTATATGGCATATAGTCTCCTATATAATAGATAATAAATGTCCAAGTTTATCGCGTTTCGTCTCGAGATATTTCAGGTTGAATTTAGTGGGCGTCACCTGTATCGGAACTCTGCTACTTATGGTTAGGCCGTACCCCTCGAGCCCGATAATTTTCCGCGGATTGTTGGTCATCAGCCTGATTGATGTCAATCCCAGATCGACCAGTATCTGTGCTCCGATACCGTAATCACGCAAATCCGCGGGAAACCCCAGTTCCTCGTTCGCCTCGACCGTATCTTTCCACGCCTCCTGAATTTTATAAGCGAGTATCTTATTGGCCAGTCCTATTCCTCGCCCCTCCTGGCGCATATATAAGAGCACACCGAGGCCTTCCTTTTCAATCATCTTCATGGCATTAGCAAGCTGCTCGCCGCAATCGCATCTCTCCGATCCGAAGACGTCGCCTGTCAAACATTGTGAATGTACCCTTACGAGCACATCTTTCTTTCCCCTCACATCTCCTTTCACAACAGCCAGATGATGGTGCTCATCGGTTTCCGATTGATAGAGATGCAGACGAAAGTGACCGAATCGCGTCGGAAAATCGACAGCCGTGATTTCACTCACCAATTTCTCCGTGCGCCGGCGGTACTCAATCAAGTCCTTCACTGTAATAATCTTTACACCAAATTCCTTCGCCATTTCCATAAGCCGTGGCACCCTGGCCATGGAGCCATCTTTATCCATTATTTCGCAGAGCACACCGATCGGTTTTAGACCCGCCAGGCGGGCCAGATCGACCGATGCCTCCGTGTGTCCGGCGCGAGTAAGCACTCCCCCATCCAAAGCAAGTATGGGGAAAATGTGACCCGGGCGGCATAAATCTTCCGGTACGGAATTATCGTCTACCAGAACCTGAATGGTTCGGGCTCGGTCGGCGGCCGAAATTCCGGTGGATGTCCCACTACAGGCATCTACCGAGACGGTAAAGCGAGTACCATGCAAGGCGCTGTTGGCCTCGACCATTGGCTTCAGCTTCAGCCTCTCAATCCGATCATCTGCCAGCGGAGTACAAATCAATCCCCTGCCATGCAAAGCCAGGAAATTAATAGATTCAGCAGCAACCTTCTCTGCCGCCATGATGAAATCTCCTTCATTCTCGCGGTCTTCATCATCGACGACTATGACCATCTGCCCGCTCTTGATTGCTTCTATTGCTGAAGGTATGGAATCAAACTTAGTCATTGCAACTCCATGAATTTATTACCAACCACTGTTGATCAATTTCTCTATGGTTAGATTGCTCTTTTTCCCTTTTATCATGAATTTGGCGATATACTTGCCGATTATGTCAAACTCAAGATTAACCTTATCGCCCCCTCTAAACATATTTACTGTCGTCATGTTCCGCGTAAATGGAATCAGATTCACGCTGAAAATTCCCTGCTTAATACTATTTACCGTAAGACTAATTCCATTCAACGCTATTGATCCCTTCTCAATAATGAAATCTTCAAATTCCTCCGGATAATTGACCGATAGCTCAAGAATATCCGAGTTCAGACTGACCTTATCGATCATACCCTTTCCATCCACATGACCGGTCACAATATGCCCTCCCATCCGCGAAGTTGGGAGTAATGCTCTCTCAAGATTTACCTTCGTTCCTTTTTTATATCCTCCGACAATCGTTTTGTCAATCGATTCGGGAGAGGCTTCCACGGTGAAATTATTGGCGCCTGATCGTGTGACCGTAAGACAGCACCCATCAACGGATATAGAGTCACCCTCGGCGATTCCTGTCGCTATACCCGGCGCTTCAATCGCAATTATCTTATAATTTCCCCTCGCGCCAATGCCCTTGATTGTACCTATTGTCTCAATAATTCCGGTAAACATCAATTCCTCTTCGGATAGCCCGTGAATAACATATCATCACCGCAAGGAATGAATCCGGGGACATCGAACCTGATTGCACGCACCAGTCTCTTAATATTCAATTCCCCCACTGCCTCTTTTCCTCTACCGATTATCATCGGCGCAATCACAAGATACAATCGATCAACCAGCCCCAGTTTTAAAAATGATGTCGCCAATTGTCCGCCGCCTTCCACCAGAAGATTCTGAATGCCGAACTCCCCCGCATTGCGCAAAAAATCGGCCAATGATAATCCATTCTTTTCTTCGCGGACGTGCCAGACGATCAAATTTTTCACTTTGATTTTCTTAGTCGCCGATGAAGTGGCGAGGATCGTTTTAGCATCCTTATTCTCCGCAAATAAATTTATTCTGGGAGAGAAATCAGGATGACGTGATATAATAATTCTGTACGGATTCTTCCCTTTAACCAGCCGGACTGTCAATTGCGGATTATCCGCCCTGACGGTGCCGGCTCCCACCGCGACGGCGTCAGACTCCGCCCGCAGATTATGAGCGAACTCTCGCGATTCGAGGCATGATATCCATCGGGAATCTCCTGTTGCAGTGGCGATGCGCCCATCGAGCGACTGCACCGTCTTAAGAACCACAAACGGCCTTCCCGTTTTAATATATTTGACATATGCTTCGTTAAATTGCAAAGCCTCACTTTTGAGAACACCTGTATGCACTTTAATCCCGGCCCTAATTAAAATCGCGGCTCCTTTACCGCTCACCTTGGGATTGGGATCTCTCATGGCAAAGACTACCCGGGCGATTCCAGCCGAAATTATAGCATCGGTGCACGGTTCGGTTCTTCCAAAATGACAACATGGCTCCAGATTCACGAAGAGAGTCGCCCCGCGGGCAGCTGCGCGAGCCTCCCCAAGCGCCAGTACCTCAGCATGAGGTCCCCCGGCCCGCTGGTGATACCCCTTACCAATCACTTGACCATCTTTGACGATAACTGCCCCCACCATCGGATTGGGCGACGTTTTCCCGCGCCCTTTCTCGGCAAGTTCCAGCGCCATCTTTATATACTGCTCGTCAGCCTTCTCAACCATAAAAAAACCCGATGCACTATCGGGGATATCCTGTCCAGATACAGTTCCAGAGTCGGCCTTCTTCTCTCATCCGGACTTTACCGTCGGGGCCGGAATTTCACCGGTTCAGTCCCCCTTTCAAGGGAGTCGCGGCCTGTCACCGCCGATCGAGGAATTTCACCTCACCCCGAAGAATCTAAGACAATATACGAATCGACTTGTCACGCGCAAGGGGAAAAATGGACAATTTTGCAGCCAATTGACCATAAAAATATCGCGATACTATTTTTGGCTTATTTAATAGCTCTGGATATTATTCGTTTCCCTGCCTCCGGCAGGAGAAATTTTCCAGGGTCTCCAGAACGGTCTCGCATTTGAACGGTTTGGTGATGAGACTATCGATCCCCTTCGACTGCAAATCCGAGACACTTTGCTCGATTTCCCATCCGCTGATGAGAATTATCTTGATCTTTCGATCAACGCTTCTTATCTGGCTGGCCAGATCCAGACCTGTCATCCCCGGCAATCCCAAATCGACTATCAGTGCGTCAAATACGGCCCCTCCACAGATAGCGATTGCCTCTTCGCCGCTGGAGGCTGCGGAGACCTCGAAACCATGACTGAGAAGCGATTCTCCCAGCATTTTCTTTAATTCCTCGCTATCTTCGACTATCAAGATCCGGAGAAGACCCCCGTTCGACCCGGCAGAATCACTTGCCTTCTCAATATTCCCTTTCTTATAGGCGGGGATTTCAATCATGAACTTCGTTCCCTTTTCGGGATCAGACCTTACAATTATATTGCCGCTATGCATCTCTATGATTTTCCTGCTGACCGATAACCCCAATCCCGTCCCCTTTTCCCCTTTTGTCGTGAAAAATGGATCAAATACCTTACCCAGGATATCGTCCGGGATTCCGCTGCCGCTATCGGAAACAACGATATTCACTACGCCGTTGACCTGACGACAGCTGACACCAATCTCTCCCCCCGACGGAAGGGCGTCAAACGCATTCAGCAATAGATTCGTGAAGACCTCCCGAAGTCCCGCCGGCTCTCCCAGAACCTTGATTTCTTCCGGTACATCTTTTTTTAGAACTATCTTGAGCCCTTTTTCCTGAGACAGTCTCTCCCAGTGCGGTCTGACCATCTCGATCGAATCATCGACCACTTCCAGAATAGAAACGATCGTATGCTTGGTCTCAATTTTTGTGCGAGATAGCTGACGCAGGCGATTCAGGATTTCGCCCGAATCGACGGTTGCCTTCTCGATCAATTCCACATCGTGGGAAAGCCTCGCGGCCAGCTGGGAATCGGAAATATTTCCCAATCTACCCATAATCAACTGGCTCCGCCCCATTATGGCGCCCATGATATTATTCAGATCGTGAAGCACCCCTCCGGCCAATTCGCCAAGTATTCTCAAATTTTCGAGAGCCGCCAGCTTGGCATGCATTTCCGCCTCCTGCCTGGCATATACCTCGATCGCCTTCCTGCATTCGACCCGGTTGAACAGATTCCCCAGATAGCCGGCTACGGTTTGGAAAATTTCCGCAAATTGAGTCAAATACTCTTCCGCCATCGGTGAACCGACAGCCAATATTCCCATTGGGACATTCTCGAATTTTATCGCCAACAGCATTTCCGACTTCAGGTTATTCTTCGAGCTACTATATACCGCGCCGGCCGGAGAATCTATTCTGCCCGATCGTGACAGGAATTCCCCGGTCTCGACCACTTTATTGAGATCGGGATGATCCACCGTAATGGGCGTGCCATCAATTTGGTAAACATGCTTTTTTTGTCCGGCATCGCCAACGATATCAAATCGATTTTCAAGCTGATTGTATCTTATCAATCGCAGCCTGCCAATATGTATCGATTCGCCCAATGCATCATACAGGAATCGGGCGATTTCTTGACCCGCCTTATCCGAAAGAATCATCCGGTCCAGCGTCGGGAATAGCCGATTCCAATCGGGACACGCTGAAAAATGTCTGTCATCTAAACCGCTTAGAATCTGTCTCAATCTGGCGAAAAATAGTGCGAACGAATAAGAAGTAAAATTAGGCACAAATCCGGTCAGCAAATAGTTATTTTGTCCGCCGATTTCACCGCCCAGGACAAATCTGACTGCAGGAGGTGATTTTAGCTCGGTAACATATGTCGGCACAATTCCCTCGGGAAGAAACATATGTCTCTCCGCAATAGCTTTCTTGTATCGATCGGCGCTTGCCTTATCGAGAACCGAAGGCATGTCCTCGTAGTAAGTCATCTGGCCGGCAAGTTTGCGCAGGACAAATTCGTCTCCCGACCTATAATAGAAAGATGCCTGGCCTCCCCCCATGAATCCCACCAGCCATTCTGACATCGCTCTCATGAAGGCATCGAACGATTTATTGGACGCCAGTAATCCCAAAATTTGCAATGCTATAGAATCACCGGCGGTAAGTTGGTCGTTGATACCAAAGATCAAACTGAAATATTCCGATACGGAAAAATCGTCCAGCAGACAGCGAAATTGGCTTGGATCCGAATGGTCCTCGCTGCAAACAAGCCCCCCCACCACAATATTATCGACTCCAATCGGGACAAAGATCTTTCCTTCGAATGGAATCGGTGATAAGAGAAGCTCGAAATCCTTGTAGACAATGTCGTCGAATAGATCCGGGGCATAGTCCGAATTCAGTTGGTCGGGCGGCACGTACAGGAATCGCTCATCATGCTGATCGATAAGCTTGTCCGTCACGGAAAAATACAATCCCGGCAGAATAGTCGTGAGATAGATTTTAATGCCATTATCCGAAGCCCCCTTCGGGGCCGAAGCCGGAATCTCAGAGCTATTTTGATTTCCAAAAATCTTTATCTTATAACTCATTTTAATATTCTGGAGTCTCCATTCCGCCAAGCGATTAGCGCCGGTTCAGCCGGCTGCGATCATCGCTCGAATAGAGACATCATCTGCTCTGTTGACCTTTCGATCTTGCTCATTATCTCATCCGAATCATCCGTCTGCCCAATCCCCTTGCGCCTTAACAATTCCACCGATCCGCGGAGGCTGATAAGGGGGGTTTGAAATTTGCGGTAAATCTCCAGGCGAGACGATCCGCTGATCAACTGATCAGGCCTGCCGGTCTGAGGCTCCGCCGTGACTTTGCCAAATTGTATCAGCTTAATTCCATTGGCGACAGCCGCCGCCACCCCCTTACAGAAGCAGATTCCAGCAGAATCATAGGAATTCCTCTCCCAGTGCCGCATTTCGCCGAGAGTTATGATTCCATAGGTCATGTCATCGACGACAATCGGCACTATCAACGCCGAATGAGCTCCCTTTATTACCAGAGATTCGGCCTCACATTGATCCATGCAGGACTCGCTATCGTTCTGATTTATCAGAAGAAGACGATTTTCGCTTATTACCAGATTATGCCATGGAGTCATCTCTCGGGATAGCGCCACGCTCTTGGTCTGCAAATCCATCGCCGGACGAATCGTTTGCACCGCCCGTGTGAAAAGCTCCGTTTTCTCCGAATTCAATGTGGAAATTCGTACTACAGTCGTGCTTACATTATCAATTATTAATTCTGCAGCCGCCCTCACCAGAGAATCAATGTCGGAATATTTATTTAGAGCCGTTTGAAAGGCGGTAAGCGCGCCCAGATATCTATCGCGCTCAAAACCTGTTCTTCTGGCGATTTCTCCTTCAATCGCCGGGACGAGAGATGAAGCCAGTATCTCCGCCGCCAGCAAGTCCTTTTGTTGGAAATGATGGGGGCGCGGATGACCGAGCGTAAGGACTGCCGAAACCCGCCCATAATTGACCAGAGGGATCACCATCAAATTCTTCTGCCCGCAACTTATCAATAATGAATCCGCTTCAAGATCTCTGCGGCTGTCAATATTATCTATTATCAGACTTCGACGATCCTCGAAGGCCCGATCCACAAAATCATTTTGATAATAGGGACTGCTGAGTCCGTCCTGGAGAAGATTCCCTCCAATTCCGACCGTATAGCGAAGAAGATTTTTTCGATGCTTCTCCGGCACCGCGAGTGAAAAATATTCGACCGACATAGATTCATGGAATAATTTATATATCGCAGGCAAATGAATCTTGATATCTCCGCGGACGGCAAATATTTTTCTGGCTCGAAATAAAAAATCAACGCTTTTTTCATAAAATGATTTCTTCAGGGCGCCGAATTGCTCCATGATCATAATGGAAAATATCTTGCCAATTCTGTCGAGCATCAATTTTTCATCCGGACCGAGCGGCGAATCAGGTTTGCCCCAGAAAAACAGGACTGCCTTCATGCCGCCGCCGACCGTTATCGGAACGGCATATTCCGCCAGAGAACGGCTCTTTTCAAAGAAATGCCCGGCTGTAACCATGCTCGCGGCATTTTTCTCCAATGAATTTTTTCTCTCGTCCGTAAGATTCAGGCAATTGGTGCAAATAAATCTCTTCGACCTGTGGCTGTATCTAAAAACCGCGGAACAGAGGATGCCGAGTTGTTGATTTAATAAGTCCGGTAAAATTGAGAAGGCGTGTCCCGCATCCGCGGTTGTATCCAATACCCTCTGTATTTTTTCAAATGACTCGTGCTTCTTGATCCTCATTAGTTCAGCGTTGTCTCGTTTCTTCTTTGCTGGAAGCCAGATGGTTATGCCGGCAATCATCATAGCTACTCCCGCCACTATTCCAATTACCTCCAGAAGTTCCTGGTACATCGCCTCCTCAAGAAAAGGGACATTCGTGAATAAATTTTGATGCCCCGCCAATTGAAGCAAAGAACTGAATGCGAGAGCCGCCAATCCGCCCAGGGTATAATTGTAGCTGTCTTTGTTCTCGTTAAAGGTC
>Ga0172362_10005152_pt1 | contig 11328 bp, 7 predicted proteins | sample LakKivs1_kivu2a2_FD_114534 | JGI IMG/M metagenome (GOLD analysis project Ga0172362, IMG submission 114534) | Sediment microbial communities from Lake Kivu, Rwanda - Sediment s1_kivu2a2 | ecosystem: Environmental > Aquatic > Freshwater > Lake > Sediment | place: Rwanda: Western Province, Lake...
ACGCCGTCTCAAGCCCGGCGCGCGCATTGTCTCGCATGAGTTCCCGCTCGGGAGCATCACGCCGGACAAGACCGTGGAAATGACCTCCCATGCCGACGGCCGCAGGCATAAGATTCATCTCTGGCGCTGTCCCCTCGATTCCGGGGAGAAATAGGGAAGGCGCCACGACTCGTCCTTCGTCCGCGGGCCGCACAGCTCGTTCCATCCAAGATAACGTCGAACGGCTCTGGCGCCGGTCCCCCCGCCGGCATAACCGAGAAACGAGCCGCGCAACCGCGCCCGATCAGCCCACGCTTCGTCGGGGGTTGCGCGGCTCGTTTCGTCGAACCCCGGCGTCGGACCGCGCCAGGGCGGGTTCGCTTGTCCGGCCGACCGGGCCTCCATGCCCGACCAGCCCGACGGAATTCGGCTTACTTGGTGAACTGGTTCGCCGGAGTCACGCCGTCCCACGTCAAGCCCGCGACGGTCAGAATGGAAACCTTCGTCTGATAAGAACCTGAGGGAGCGTAGGAAATCCTGCTCGTGGCTGAGCCGCTCGCATCCGTCCTGACGGTCAGGACTCTGTAGATCCGTCCGTTCAAATAGACGAGCGTCAGGGCCGAGGCATTTGCCACCGGGCTTCCCTGGTCATCCTCGACGTACAGGGTGACGTAGAGGTCGAGGTTGTTCTGAAGGCCGCCCGCCGTGCGATACGTGATCGAACGCACAGAGACCGTCGTTGCGGTCGGCGGCGCCGCGTTCTTGACGGTGACCAGGACCGAGTGGCTGGCCGTCTGTCCCGCCGTATCGGTGGCGACGGCGGCCACCGTGTGACCGCCATCCGCGGCAGAGGTCGTGTTCCAGGGTGCGGACCAACCGTTCCGGCCGTCGGAATCCACCGCAACCGTCTGACCGTCGACGGTGAACCGGACGCTGGCGACGCCTTTGTCATCGCCGGCCGTGGCAGTGAGGGTGATCGTGCCCGAGACGGTCGCCCCGTTCTGCGGACTGGTGATCTGGACGCTCGGCGCGGCGTCGGCGTTGTTCACGGTCACCGTGATCGCATCCGTCGCGGTCTGGCCGGCTGTATCTGTGACTCGCGCAGTGAGCGTGTATTGGCCTGCGGCCCAGGAAGTGGTATTCCACGACGCCGACCAGCCATCGGCGGCCTGCGTGTCGAGGCCGATTCGAACGCTGCCAATGAGGAACTCGACCTGGGTAACGCCTTTGTCGTCGCTGGCGTTGGCGCGCACGACCACCGTGCCGGAGACCGCGCTACCCTGCGCGGGCGAAGTAATATCGACGCTGGGCGGGTTATCCACCGGCGTTGGCGGAGGCGAGCCTGGCCCCCCGGCTGCCCTCTCGGCGTCGACCAGGCCGTACCCAAAGCTCGTATCGAACCCCGGAGTTCCGAGATCTTCGGCGGTGCTCGTCAGTCGGTCCCGCACGGCCGCGGCCGAGCCAAGTCCCGAAGCCCAGGCCAGCGCCGCGACCCCGGAGACATGCGGGCAGGCCATCGAGGTCCCGCTCATGTAGGCGTAACCGCCGGTCTTGTACGTCGACAGGATGCTCACGCCCGGCGCCGCCACCGCGATCTGAGGGCCGTAGTTGGAAAAGGACGCCCGGCGATTCGACGAATCGGTGGCCGAGACAGCCACCACCGATGTATAAGCCGCCGGATACAGGACCGCGCCGGCGTTGTTACCGGCGGCCGCGACAGGCAGGACGCCCGCGGCGAAGGCACGGTCGCAGGCGCTCTTGAGGCTCGTCGTGCCTCCGCCGCCGAGGCTCATGGACGCGACCTTGATGCCGTGGGCCACGCACCAGTCGAGGCCCTGGATGATATCGCTCGTATAGCCGCTGCCGGTGTCGCTGAGCACTTTGACCGCGTACAGGACGGCGTCCGGAGCGACCCCCACGACACCGGTGGCGTTATTGCGGGCGGCAACGATTCCGGCACAGTGCGTCCCGTGCCCGTGCTTGTCGGTCCAGTCGGCTGGATTCGTGCTGCCGTCCCTGGTGGAGCCGACGAAATTGACGCCGCCGGCCACCACCAGGTCCGGGTGATTGGAGATAATCCCGGTATCGAGGATCGCGACCTTCACTCCCTGCCCGGTATTACCCGCCGGCCAAGCCAGATCCGCGTCAATGCGGTCCACGCCCCAGGGTATGGTCTGGGCCAGGGCATACAGGATGACGTCCTCCTCCACGTACTCCACATCGGCCCGCATCCTGAGCTGGCGGACCGCCTGATCCGACAATGTCGCCGAGACCACCGGCACGATCTGCAGCGATCGGTGGACGACCCCTCCCCGACTGCGAACCGCCTCGGCGCGGGCCTGTGGGGTCTGCGGGCCACGGGTGGCCTGAAAGCCGACCAGCGTGCGGCGATGGGGAACCGGCCGCTGGCCCAACGCCGCAGACACTGGGCCCAGGACCACCAGCACGGACAACATCAGAAAACAACCTCTGCGCATAGATCTCACGAGTGAGCCTCCATGAAAGAAAGAGATTTCATCTACACTTGCCTGACACTACCCCCAGGGACCTCCGTCACACCCACGGATGCAGGGCAACAGAGGGGTTGCATATTAGGGAGGATTCTACCCCGAAAGGGGGAGAAGTCAACTGAAAAAGCCGGCGCCCTGTGGTTTTTGTGTGCGACTACATTTCGCGCGGGGGGCCGGGTGGCAGCCTCAAGGCCGGCAGGCCTTGGGGATGGTTGGACACAACAAGATCCAAGGATCGTACCGACTCCGCGCGATAGCCCTTCGTGGCGAGGCGCGCTCGGTGGTCGCCTCCGGGTCAGCTCTTGGCTTGGTCGAGGATGAGGTCTTTGACCTTTTGACTGGGCAGGTTGAGGGCCCCGAAGGCCGCCGCAGCGCCGGCTCGCAGGGTGGGATCGGTCTGCGTGGACTGGATCAAAGCATAGATCGCGTTGACCGCCGCATCGGGCAGCATGTTGCCGTTGAGCTTGGCGGAGTTGATCAGGGACTTGAACGCTGCGATCTGCACCACCATGTCATTGCCCGCATCCAGCGCCATCTCCGCGATCGCCCGCTGGGCGTTGGGACTATTCAGGTAGGACAGGACCTGTGCGGCCAGGACCCGGATTTCCTGCTGCGGGTCCCGCGTGGCGGCCACCAGGGCCGACAGCGCCCCCGACAGATCAATCACGGGATTGCGGCTGACGGCCAGCTCGAGCATGGCCTGCACCGACCGCAGAGCATAGGCATCCGCCAGCTCCGGCGTCCACCGCTCGCTCGACAGAGACACGGTAGGTTGGCCGCTCCTCGTCAAGGCCTCGGCCAGGTTCTGCACGACGATGGGGCTTTCGGTGAAGGCCTGCCGCGGTCCGGCGTTGCCGATGGCGATTGCCGCACTATAGCGTACCGCCCGATCCGGGAACGTCAGGGCCTGCATCAGCGGTTGCGCCGGTCCCAGCGTGAACATCAGGGACTTCTCCCCCGCGGTGGTGGCCAGGGCCTCCACGGCGCCCAGTGCCACGGCGGCGTTGCGATCGTTGACCGCCCGCGCCAGGGCCTGATGGAGGTACTCGGGACCGGCCGTGGTCGCATAGACAAGGGCATCGGCGTGATTCGCGCCGAAGTACTCGGGCATCGGGACCCCGGTGGCCTCGGCCTTGAAGAAGGCCGCCAGCCATAGACCGATGGACAAGCCGAACTGCGGGTCGGCACGCAGGGACCATTCGCAGCACCGCATTACCATCAACTCGTGGAAGAACTTCTGGTCCACCGGGACGCGAACGAGGCGGCCGGCCTGGGCATCCCAGAACCAGATGTTTCCAAAGGGCACGTCCGTCGCCGGAGTGAGGGACTCGTCATGGTAGTAGTACCTCTCCCCGAGCTGGAAGAACAGGGCGGCCGCCGCGCCATTGCCCGCCTGGGGGTCGATCTGGCGAATCGCCTCGACCGCCAGGGCCCTCAACTCCATAGCCGGAGAACTCTCGACCACGTACTTGAGATAAGGCAGCGCCTGGGGATAGCCGATCCTGCCCAAGGCCCGAATGATCTCGGCCTTGAGCTGGTCGTTGTTCGTCTGCAGCGCGGCCGCCAGGGGCCGAATGGCCGGCCGGCCGATCTGCGGCAGGACCTCGATCAGGTCCGAGAGCTTGGTCTCGAACGTGGGATTGCGGATCGCTTCACCCATCGCATCGAGCATGAAGGGCACCGCGTACTCGCCTGCATCGCGCAGGCGGCGGGCCGCCAGCATCTTGCCTCGCGGCGTGCTGCTGAGCCGCTTGATCTCCTCCATAATCAGCGTCGGTTCCGTGCGACGAAGAAACCGTCCCTGGTCGACAACCGCCAGAAGCTGCTGGGTCAACTGGGCCAGCTCGTCGTCGTGGGCGGTCTCGGCGGCCTTCATCGCGATTTCATAGCCCGTTGGGTTGGCCTCGACCAGTTTGTACAGCTCCGCCGGATCGGGATTGCCCTGGAGAACAGCCCGCGCATAGCCCTTGGCAAGGTCCAAACGGCCGATCTTGGTGTAATGCAGGAAATCACTCCAGTTGTCGGCCAGTGTTTGCGTTTGGCTCTGTGCCAGACCGGTCCCAACGATGCCACATCCGATAACCAGAATCAATGCGACGGTTCGTCCGCTCAACATCAAGACGTCTCCAAATCCCCGTGGTCCGGTTATGGGACCGGCCGCGGCTGCAAACAGCGGGAGAACTGGCAAAGAAGACCCCTACCTCGCGGCGCTTGCAGTCGGGCGGTCCATTCCTTTCGTTGACGGTTACAAACAACAAGCCGTCGTAAGTATTCGGCTCCAACACATTTATACTAAAGTCAAATCCCCCGCATGTCAACAAAAAACGCTCTTGCCCATACCACCCATCTTTACAGACGACACCGGGCAAACGTTGAGCCAGATATGTATCGATGAGATGGACGGAACGGCGCATAGAGCTCCCCTGATCGCGCCCGGTGCGGGTTTGACGTGAGATGCGCGGCCCTGCGTGGAAGTCGCTCGCTATGAGTCCTTGTAGTGTCGCACCCGGTCGTGGGCCAAGCCCTCGCCCATGACGGCGAACAGCAGCAGCTCCACCGAGATCAGCAGGTAGACGGGACCCAGCAGCGCGCTGCAGACCAGCGCCAGCTCCCGTGTCGCACGATCCCAGACCTGCCGGTCGCAGTGATGAACGACCGCTTCCGTGGCGAAGTAGGCCAGCACCCCCGACAGAATCCAAACTGACACCAGCACCCCTGTGAGAGCCATGATTGCATCCTCCAGACAAAGGATTGGTATGGCTTCAACGGTGCAAAACCAGCCAGTATCACGTTCGGACGACAGAGTCGTTCGCTGTCTGCCATTATACCCGATCCCGGGGATGCAAGTACATCTTTATTGAGGTTTCTCCACAGTCCATTCGCCCATTGAGGGGAGGGGAAAGGCGTATGCGCGGCGGTTCCGCGGTCAACAGGCCCCGTCCCCTTTCGTCTTCTTAGCGGCCCACCACCCGGGCCAGGTCGTCCTCGCTCAGGTCGTCGCCCAGGAGGACTTGGGGGACTCGCGTCCAGCCGACGAGGTTGAACAGTTTGACGCGGACTTCGTGGGACGCATAAGTGGGAAAACGCACGGCCAGATGCGTGAACTCGGTTCTCCCGGTCGCCTGCAGTATCGACGTGACCTGGGCGGGTGGATCAGACGCGACGTAGCGGTCCGGACACTCAAAGTTGTTCAACCAGACGATGTCAACCCGGCCGACGGTATCCCAGACCTCCACACACCAGACCGTCGGATAGCTCCGCGCGTCAATCGACTGCAAGACGTCACTCACCAACTGCTGGAGCTTTGCAGACCCTCCCTCGCTCAACGTCTGTAGAACGGGCTTCACTTGCGGGCCAAGTCCGACGAGCCAGCGGGTGGCCTCGGTGACCACGTTCGGATCGCTGTCCGTCAGGAACTGTTCGATCGCGGCCAACGTCATCGGCGGAGCCGAGGGCATCTCGCTGGCGACTTCCTCGAAGATCTCGGCGTTCTCAACCACCTCTTCGCCTTCGTTGACCTTCCCCCCGACCAGGAGCACCGCTCCCGAGTCGAGACTCGTCGCGGTGAAATACGACCAGCGTGGGTCGAGCAGCAGGCTGCCCGCCAGGGAGAATGTGCCGGTGGCCGGGTCGTAGATCTCCACCGTTCTGGCGTCGTAGTTGCCGCCGAAGACGGCGATCCGTCCGCTGGGCAGCAGGGCGATCTTCGCCCCGCGCCGGCCGAGCCCGAGCGTCGGGCCATCTTCTATCGCGGCCGTCCTGGGATCGAAGATTTCCGTGCTGCGGACGAACAGATCATCGGGCCAGCGCACGCCGCCGAGAATCAGCACTCGGCCGTCGGGCAGCAGAGTCGAGCAGTGCTCGTACCGCGCCTCGCGCAGTCTCGTCCGCACGACGCTGGCAGTGCCGGTCCGCACGTCGTACAACTCCAGCGTATCCAGACTGGTCTGATCGGGCGTGTCCCCATCGCCGCCGGACCCTCCGATCACAAGGATGCGGTCTTCGTCGAGCAGAACCGCCGTGTGACCGGCGCGCGGAACGGCCAGTCCTTGCAGGGGACTGAATTGAAGCGCACGCGGGTCAAAGAGGCCGCAGAGGCCGGTGGACTGGAAGTCGATGTCATACCCGCCGCAGATGAAGACCCTCCCATCCGGCAGGGGCACCAGGACCGGGAACCGGATGTACGCACCGGCATAGGGCCTCTGAATACTCACGTATTGCTCGGTCGGGTAATCGAAGATACAGTCCTGATGACCGTTGACCAACAGCGCGTTGCCGTCCAGGAGCGTCGCCCCGGCGCAGTCGCCGAGGTCCTGCGTGGCTCTGGTCGTGATGAACTGCTCCGTGTTCGGATCGAAGATCTCCATGTCTGTCCGGCCGAACCCGCCGAATACGCCCACCCGGCCGTCGCCAAGTCGCAGGGCGACGTGCCGATGTCGCGCCGCCTTCGGGGAGTGCTCCGTCCGATGGGTCTGATAGAGGAAGCTCGCCTGGGCCTGCACAGCCCCGGCTGCCGTCAGAAGAAGCGCCAGAGACATCCCCAGGCACCGAATGACACGACTCCCTTGACGCCCAGACGTTGACGAGTTCATTTCCCAACCTCCATTCCCCGCTGAAACAGACCGGACCCGAGCCACGATTCGACGTCATTGCCCGCTTCCGTGGGCGTGAGCGTACCATCCCTGCCGATTCTCCATCGGTCCGTTGCATTATACTCTTTAGCACGTGCCCACGCCACTACCAGCCCATTTCCCGGGCATGGAGAACCGGGGGACCACCCGGATCGCTCGGCAGTCCGTTCGTAGTGACGCCGTGAGGCGTTATCTTCCCTTCTCTTTTGAAGTCACGTCGGGTTGAAGACATGCCCTCACGGGCACATTACAAGCAGTCCCTCTCCCGTCCCGGCCTGCCCAATGTCCCGGAGCCTATCGGCGTCGGGCGGTCGCGTCGAGTGCGTAAAGGAAGAAGTCGGCGCTGTTCGGCGGAGGGGTCGTCTGGCCCGTCAGCGCCACATGCCGACCCCTGAAGACCAGCGAGATCGCGACCTCGCTGCCGTCGTCGGCCCTGCCGGTGAACCGGACAGATTCATCGTCGCCAATCACGCCGGCAAGGCGGGTCAGATTGAATACCTCCTCCAGCCGGCGGGGAGCCTCCAAGCCGGTGGAATCGACCAATCGGGCGTTGACCTGGACGAAAGAGGCTGCGCCGGATTCGCGAGCGACCCGCAGGCGGAACCGTCCCTTGATCGTGTAGACCTTGGTAATCCCGGCGATCCCCCCGGTCCGGGTGACCGTGCTCTGACCAGGGGCGAACACGTACCGGCCGCTCCTCGGGAGGGAGGACGCCGGACGGGCGGCGGCATCCAAGGCGAAGAGGAAGAAATCTGCGCTGTTCGGCGGCGGAACCGTCTCGCCTTTGAGCTGGACACGACCATCCTGGAAGACAAGCGTGACCACGACATCGCTGCCGTCGTCGGCCACGCCCTGGAATCGGATCGAAGTATCATCGATGATCGTGCCGGCGAGGCCGGTCAGGTTGAACACTCCATCCAAACCACGGTCCGGCTCCAGGCCGGCGGGATCGACGAGGTTCGCATCGACCTGGGCGAATGAGGCGGTCCTTTGCTCCGCATCCACCGTCAGCGCGAACCGGCCCTTGACGCGATAGGTCCGTTCGACGCCGGCGATTCCGCCCGTTTGCGTCACCGTGCTCTGATCCGCGACAAGCACGTATGCGGTCGTCCAGGCGGACTGGCCGAGAGCGGTCACACCTGGCATGATGAACAGGCACGTTATCACCGTGAGAAACAGGGACTTCATGGCGAATCCTCCTTTCTAACCATGTAATGCGGTCTCCGTCAGGACCGCTCTCCATCCATAGTGCGCCGGGATCGAGCTTGTTCAGGCGGATGAAACACCCGCAGGGGTCAAGGCAAGCTCCCGAGCGACCTCCGCGAACTTCTCGACCGCGAAATCCAGGTCTCCACGGGTATGGGCCGCAGAGACCTGCGTGCGAATCCGGGCCTGGCCCTGCGGGACCACCGGGTAGGAAAAACCGATGGCATAGACGCCCTTTTCGAGCATCCGGCGGGCCGTCTCCTGGGCCAATGCCGCATCGCCCAGCATGATCGGGGCGATCGGATGATCGCCCGGCAGGATCCTGAGCCCGGTCCGGGTGATTCGCTCGCGGAAGTAGCGGGTGTTCTCGCGGAGACGGTCCAGCAGTTCGGTGGAGCGGCTGAGCAATTCAAGGGCCTTCAATGAGCCGGCGGCGATCGCCGGGGCCAAAGTATTCGAGAACAGGTACGGCCGACTCCGCTGGCGGAGCATCTGAACGATCTCCCTGCGGCCGGAAGTGAAGCCGCCGCTAGCGCCCCCGAGGGCCTTGCCGAACGTCCCGGTGATGATGTCCACCCGCCCCATGACGTTGCGGTACTCGGGGGTCCCGCGACCCGTCCGGCCAATGACGCCCGTGGCGTGGCAGTCGTCGATCATGACAAGGGCATCGTACTTGTCGGCCAGCGTGCAGATGTCGTCCAGCTTCGCGACGTAGCCATCCATCGAGAAGACGCCGTCCGTCGCAATCAGGCGAAACCGCGACGCTTTTGCGGATTTGAGCTTCTCTTCGAGGTCCGCCATGTCGCTGTTATTGAATCGCAGGCGCTGGGCCTTGCACAGGCGGACGCCGTCGATGATGCTGGCGTGGTTCAGTTGGTCGCTGATAACCACATCTTCCTCGCTGAGGATCGTCTCGAACAGACCGCCGTTGGCATCGAAGCACGAGCCATAGACGATCGTGTCCTCGGTATGAAGGAAGCGCGTGACCGCGGCTTCGAGGTCCTTGTGGATTTGCTGGGTCCCGCAGATGAAGCGGACCGAGGCTAGGCCAAAGCCCCACTTTTCGTAGCTCTCTCGTGCGGCCCGGACCACCTCGGGATGGTTGCCCAGACCCAGGTAGTTGTTCGAGCACATGTTGATCACCGACGGTCCGGTCGAGACGGTGATCCGATTGCCCTGCGGGCTCGTGATGACGCGCTCCGGCTTCTCCAGCCCGGCCCGGCGCATCTCGTCGAGCTGCGCCGCCAGATGGGATCTCACGTTTCCGTACATGCCTGTGCCCTCCTGATAAGACGAGCGTATCGAAGCATGTAGGGTGGGTTCTCAACCCACGCGTCCATACGCCTCGATCGTGAGGAACGCGTGGGTCAAGGACCCACCCTACTCCTTCCACGTCAGTACGACTTTGCCCGAGTTGCCGGAGCGCATCGCTTCGAAACCCTTTTCGAACTCGCTGTAGGGGAACCGGTGCGTGATCAGCGGCATGATGTCCAGGCCGCCCTGGATGAGCATCGTCATCTTGTACCAGGTCTCGTACATCTCCCGGCCGTAGATGCCCTTGATCGTCAGACCGTTGAAGACGACGAAATCCCAATCGATCTCCGTACGAGGCAGAATGCCGAGCAGTGCGATCTTGCCGCCGTGAGCCATGTTGGCAATCATCTCGCGCAGGGCCTGCGGGCTGCCCGACATCTCCATACCCACGTCGAAGCCCTCCTTCATGCCGAGTCTCTTCTGGGCATCCTGAATCCGCTCGGTCCGGACATCGACCGTCAGGGTGGCGCCGGCCTTGCGTGCCAGCTCCAGGCGATAGGGGTTGAGGTCGGTCACCACGACATGACGGGCACCCACGCGCTTGGCGATCCCCGCCGCCATGCAGCCGATAGGTCCGGCCCCGGTGATCAGCACGTCCTCCCCCACGAGGTTGAAGCTGAGCGCCGTGTGGGCGGCATTGCCCAGAGGATCGAAACAACTCAGAACATCCGTCGATATGGCGGGATCGCAGTACCAGATATTGGTCACCGGCACAGAGATGTACTCCGCGAAGGCCCCATCGCGATTGACCCCGATCCCGCGTGGCGCGCTGCACAGATGCCGCCGGCCGGCTAAGCAATTGCGGCACCGGCCGCAGACCACGTGCCCCTCGGCGCTGACCAGGTCGCCCACCTGGAAATCGTGCACATTGTTCCCGAGTTGGGCGATCCGCCCGACGAACTCATGTCCGATCACCATGGGCACGTGGATCGTCTTCTGGGCCCAGGCGTCCCAGTTGTAGATGTGCACGTCCGTGCCGCAGATCGACGTCTTGACGACCTCGATCAGCACGTCGTTGATGCCGATCTCCGGGACCGGAACATCCTCGAGCCAAAGACCGACCTGCGCCTTGCGTTTGACCAATGCCTTCAATTCCGTACCTCCGGGTACTGCCTCAAGCCGCCATGCTCTTCCGTCGCGGGCCATCATACGCCGTACGCTCCCGCGCCGCCAGTCAAAACGTCCCGCGTCATTGCCGTCCGCGAAGGCGACTGGAAGCTGGTCCACAACGGCCCGGCTACCGATCGGAACGGGCACGCCATCCCTCAGGTCGAGGACTTCCTGAGCCATCTGGCCGAGGATGTCACCGAGACAATAAGCCTCGCGACCGAGCATCCGGAGATCGTGGAACGGCTGAGAGGGCTTCACCAACGGTGGGCACAGGAAGTCGAACAGCAGTGATCACACCGTAGTAGGCTGAGCTTCGTTCGTAGTGACGCCGTAAGGCGTTATCTTCGCTCTGGCAGACAGCCCACGAATAGAGGATATGCCCTGACGGGCACACTACAGACAGCAAGATCAGGCGAACGCCTTCCGCAGGAGCGCCAAGCCCTTGGGGATGGCGGTCCGCCAGTCCTCGTTGCCCTCGAACTCGAGCGAGACGTAGCCCTTGTACCCGTGCTTCTTCATGATCCGGCCGATGCGGTCGTAGTCGAGGTCGAGCGTGTACCAGAGGCCGCCACCGTAGT
>Ga0172362_10005159_pt1 | contig 11322 bp, 19 predicted proteins | sample LakKivs1_kivu2a2_FD_114534 | JGI IMG/M metagenome (GOLD analysis project Ga0172362, IMG submission 114534) | Sediment microbial communities from Lake Kivu, Rwanda - Sediment s1_kivu2a2 | ecosystem: Environmental > Aquatic > Freshwater > Lake > Sediment | place: Rwanda: Western Province, Lake...
CAAGGTTTAATGGAATGCTGTTTTTTTTGCTGTGCATGCCTGGATTTGGTCTTGTAACAAAGGTTATTCCTTTTTTCTTTATTTTCCACGACCTTGGTGCGGTTAATCTCTTTAAATGTTTTTTAGCCATCTTAAATCACTTTTTTTCTTCTTGCTTTTTGATTGTTTTATCAGTTTTTTTTGGCTTTTTTATTATTGCCATTCTTTTTTTATCATCTAAATTAATCTCGGTTATAACCAGATTTGAGGGATGTACTGGATAGAATGCCTTTGTTCCATCTTTTTTTATTATTTCAACGCCTGATATGTAGACTTTTGTTTTTTTCAGATCAACTCTTTCTATAATGCCTATTTTTTTCTTGATCTGGCCCCTTGATACAATAACCTTATCACCCTTCCTTAGCCTGATACTCCTTTTGTTGTATTTTTTCATTAAATTTTTTGAAAGATGAGCAGACATTAATTTACCTTTTATATGCAGGGGAGCATTATGGCTGTATTTGCGCTGCTTCCTTGGCTGCTTGCTTTTTATCCAACTTCTTGAAAATTTTTTTTTCATGATTATCACACAATGATTCTTGCCAGCTTTGCTATGAAAGGCCATCTCTCACAGGCTTCTTTTGCTATTGCCCCTTTGAATATTGTTCCCTTTGGATTTCCCTTTTCATCCTTTAAAACTACAGCTGCATTATCCTCAAACTTTATCCTTGTTCCATCTGGCCTTCTGTATTCCTTTTTTTGCCTGACAATAACAGCCATTACAACCTGTTTAACCATATCAGGGTTTCCTCTCCTTACAGATGCCATAACAAAATCACCAACACCTGCACTAGGCATTCTTCCCTTGACAGTCTTGGCTCCTCTTACACTAAATATTTTGATTATCTTGGCTCCTGAATTATCACATGTTGAAATTTTAGCTCCAATCGGCAATCCTTTTGTTACTTTTGCTTTTAATGCCTTCATTTTTATGATACCTTCTCAATTATGACAAAATGTTTTGTTTTGCTCATCGGTCTGCATTCCTGCACTTTAACAACATCCCCTTCTTTTGCATTAATGCAGTCCGGGTTATGTACTTGTAGTCTTGTTCTTCTTTTTTCATACCTCTCATATTTGGGTATGTACTGCCTTCTCTCTATTCCAATGGTTGCTGTCCTATGGGATTTAGCACTAACAATTTTCTCACTAAATACCCTACCCCTTAGCCTTAAGCTGCCGTGAAAAGGGCAATTTTTATCATTGCATTCCTTCTCTGGCTTTGCCAGCATTGGTTTTTTTGGCATGGCTTGTTTTTTCTCTGTTTTGTTATTCATGAACATTCACCCTTGTTTTATTCTCTCTTCTGGCCTTGTTGTTAATGATTTTCCATTGATTTGGATATTTTTTTCCTTAAGCTTGAATTCAAAAATACACTGGTCTTTGATTATGCTTTTTTTTCCTTTTTTTGTTTCAATTATAAACATATTTTTTGTTTCATCAATTACCTTGCCTTTAAGGCCTTTGTTAAAGCGGTTTTCTGATTCAATAACCTCTACATCTAGGCCTATTAACTCGCTCCTTGCAAGCATTTTCTTATTAAAGTTCATTATCTTACATCAATTGTCTCTTGTGAAAAACCCATCTGAACAAGGTTTTCCTTAACCCTTTGTTTGTGATCTCCCTGAAGCTCAATCTTTCTCTCTTTTGCTGTTCCTCCGCATGCAAACTTTATTTTCAGCTTTTTTACCAGACCCTTAAGGTCAATCTCTTTTTCATCAATGCCTTCTATCACTGTATACTGCTTGCCAAACTTCTTATTTATCACATATACTTTTATCAGCTGACTTTCCTTTGCTATTGTCTCACAAACACATAGTTCTTTGGGCAGCCCACATTTAGGACATACTTCACTCATTGCTTTTTTTCACCACCTTTGGTTTTTAGGACTGTCAAAATCCTTGCGACAGTTTTTTTTATTACCCTTACCTGCCCCAGGCTCTTTGGATTTGTTCCCGTGGCAATCTGGGCATTATGCTTGATCATCTCTTTTTTGAGCTCCTCAAGCTTTATCTTTAATTCCTCAGTGCTCATTGATTCAATTTCCTTGATTTTAAGTGCCATCTTAATCTTTTTTCTTTAGTTTCTTTTCAGGTTTTTTTAGTAGTTTTTTTGTTTGCCTTTTAACGGCTTTTTCACTCTCTTTTTTTGGTTTAGTTTTCCTATCTTCTTTTTCCTGTTTTTTTTTCAATTCTTCACTCGGCTTTTCTTTCTCTTTTTCTGCCTCTTCCTTAACAGGTTTTTCTTCCTTAGCTTTTTCTATAATTTCCTGTTTTTCTTCCAAAAGCTGTATATTATCTGGCAGCTTTATGTCAGGGGGCATAATGCTTACCTTGATGCCGATAACGCCTGTTTTTATAAGAGCCTGGACCTTTGCTTTGTTTACCCCATATATTGCAATATCACCGCATTTTTTTAGATAACCTGAACAGACACGCCATGATTTTGCCCTTGCTCCAGGTATCTTGCCTGATATCACAATCTCAATTCCAAGTGCACCAGCACTCATTACCTCTTCCATTGTCTTATGCATAATGCCCTTAAACCTTGCAGTTCCGAACCTTTCCAATGATTCTGCAATTTTCCCTGCAACAACCTCTGCATCAAGGTTTATTTTGTCAATCTCGCTTATTTCTATCTGGGGATTTTCAAGCTCAAAATTATTTTTTAGGCTTTTTGTAAGCTTTGTTATGTTCTGGCCCTTTCTTCCGACAATCAGCCCTGGGCGAGCTGCATGGATTATTATCTTTTCACCAAGAGGCGTTCTTTGGAGTTTTGTATGGCTGTAGCCAGAGCCCTTTACATTCCTGGCTATCATTTCCTGGATTTGGTATTCCTTCTTTTTTTGTGCAACAAATTGCCTTTCAATCATTTTTTATCAGTCTTTTTCTCTTTTATTTTCTTAGTTTCTTTTTTCTCTGCCAATTCAAAAGCAGTTGGCACTTTTTCTTTTTCTGATTTTTCTTCTTGTTGTATTTTATCTCTAATCTCCTTGACCTTGGCCTCTATTTTTCTGTGCTCTTCTTCTTTAAGCTTGTCTTTTGACTTTTCTTTGACATCTTCAGCTTTTGGTTTTAATTTTTCCTGCTCTTTTGCTTCAACATCTTTTTTAATTTCCCCTGGTTTTTCAGGCTCTTCTTTGATTTCTTTCTCATGCTTTTCTTTAGCTTCTTGTTTTGGCTTTTCTTTAATCTCTTTTTCTTCAATTTCCTTTTTAGGCTCTTTTTTCTCTTCCTGTTCTTTGGCTGGTTTTGGTTCTTCTTTTTTGGCAGGTTCTTTTTTTGGCCCCCCCTTAATCTCTTTCTTTTCCTTCTTTTTGAGTTCTTTTTCCTCAACAACAATCTCAACATTAGTTCTTTTCATTGCTATTCTAGTTTGTCTGCCGTAATGCCATGACTTGGGCCCCTTCTTGGCGCATATATGCACTATCTCAAGGCTTGATGCATCTAAGCCCTTGTGCTGCGCATTTGCCTCAACCAGATTTATTAATTTTAATATTTCCCTGCATGCCTTTACAGGATATTTCCCAGGGCCAATCCCGTGCTTATGGCCAGCCCCTTCTGTGAATCTTTTGAATGGAACAGGTTTTTTCATACCAATAATTTCATTTAATGTTTCCCTTGCCTTCTCAAGTTTTTCCCCCCTTATGAGATTGCATATTTCAATGCTTTTCTTTAGTGATATTGGCATTAACAGCCCAGCGGCCCTTGCCCTATGCTCATTTACCCTTGCTGAATATTTGTATTGAGACATTTTATTACCTTACTGAAAGACTTGCACTTGACCTTGTGGCTCCAACACCCGGCGCATGATGTATTACTTTTTTTCTTGTCAGCACAAATTCCCCAAGATAATGGCCAATCATCTCAGGCTGTATTAATAAAGGGATAAATTCCTTTCCATTATGGACCCTTATGTTTTTCCCAACCATCTGCGGAATAATTATTACATCCCTGCATTCGGTTTTTATGTTATTGCCTTTCATTATCTTATCCATAAATGTTCTCTCTGATTCTGTTGCTTCTCTTTTAAGGCTCCTTCTCTGCCTTGCAGGAGCAAGCTCTGCAAAATCATTGATGCTCATTTTTTTTAGCTCTTCAAGGGTTTTTCCCCTGTAGCTGAATTCCTTTCTTGCCATTTTACTTCTTCTTCCTTCCCATCCTTCTTGGATGTATTGCTCCTACTTTTCTTCCTGGAGGAGCATTTTTTGGCGCTATTGTTGGTTTTCCCTTATGTGCTGAGCTTGAGCCGCCAAATGGGTGGTCAACAGCATTCTGCGATGTTCCGGATATGCTTGGCCACAGCTTGTTTTTTGCCCTCATTGCATAAAATCTTTTTCCAGCCTTTAAAAATGGCTTTTCCTTTCTTCCGCTGCCTGCAATAATGCCGATTGTTGCCCTGCAGTTTGGATTAAACTCCTTTTGTTTTTTTGAAGGCAGCTGAACAACAACCTTATTTTTTATCTTTGCTATAATCCTTGCAAATGCTCCAGATGACCTTACAAACTTTCCTCCATCACCTGGCTGGCCTTCAATATTATAAACCAATGCTCCTTCAGGGATATCCTTAAGCAAGAGCATATTGCCATTTTCTGCAGCTATTTTCTCGCCATATTCAACAACCTGCCCCACTTTTATTCCCTCAGGGGCAATCATTAGGTTTCTGATTTTATTCTCGTGTTCTAATACAGTTAATGGCGCTGAATGGCCGGCACATTTTATTATATCAATAATTTTTGCATTTAATTTACCTTTAGAAGCGATAAAGTAAGATGCCTTTCCTTTATACCTGAAGCTAGGCGCCCTGTATGTTGGGCCCCCTTTTCCTCTAGCCTGCTGTATAAGATTTTTACCCACTTTACATCAACCCTAGTTGTGTTGCAATATCAATAGCTGGCGTGTCATCACTCAGCTTGACATATGCTTTTTTCTCATTTCCATTTATTGTTAAATTAACTTTTACAACCTTTACCTTGAACATCTCTTCAATTGCTTTTTTTACATCCTGCTTTTTTGCATTTCTGCTTACCACAAAAATAAGCTTGTTCTCTGACTCCATAAGCCTTACAGACTTTTCTGTTGACAATGGGTATTTGATGACTTTGTACGGCTCCATTTTACATGAATAATTTTTTATCTCCTAATTCTTTTATAGCATCCTGTGTCCAGATAGCTAACCTGCCGGGATTGGTTGATGGTGCCAACACCTTTGCATTAATTGATTTAACAATTCTCACATTAACCCCTGCTATGTTTTTTGCTGCCTTCAACAAAGCACATTCTTTTGAAACTATGATTAATGGGCCTGCTTTGCTTTTGTATTTTCTGCCCCTTTTCTTTCCCTTTCCGCTTCTAATAGTTCTTTCATTAACCCTTGAAAGCTCTTTTTCAAGGCCTATTTTTTTCAAAACATCTTTTACCTGCTTTGTTTTTCTAACTGATTCAAACTTGCTTTCTATTATAAATGGATAGTTGTCAGGAATAATATGGTTTTTAGCTACAAGCTCTTTTGATAGTGTTGCTGCAATTGCGCTTCTTATTGCCTTTCTTCTTTCCTTTTTGTTGATTTTCTTTGTCCAGTTTTTGCCAGCTTTAGGTGGGTGAGCTTTTCTTCCGCCAACTGTTCCAGGTGCAAAGGCCCCAACCCAGTTCATTCTTGTTCCGCGGCTGCTCATTATTTTCCTTGGAACTCTTGAAATCCCTATGCCATAGGCAGTCTTGTAATCATGCCTTCTTCTTGATAGCTTTGCAGACGCCCTTTTTCCAGCCATTGGGTCTGCTCCATAGGCCTGCCTTGCATTGCCCTGTATTGAGATAACAGCTCTCTTTATCAGGTCTGGCCTTACCTCTTCCTCAAACTGTATAGGCATTTCCTGCTTTCCTATTTCTTCTTTTGATATATTTAATATTGGCAGTTTCATTTTTGAATATTAATATGCTCTATCTCAAATGTTTCTGAGTGTTTTCTTTTATGCGGCCTTATAGCATTGTTTAACCTTATAAGCCTTTTTTCAGTCCCCTGTACAGAGCCCTTTAACAGGATGTAGCTGTTCTTTACAAGGCCATAATGCTTAAATCCTGATTTTGGGTTTATTTCATTTGGCTTGTCTGAAACCTTTATTACCAGTTTATTGTAATCTGTTCTTGTGTGGTATCCTGTTTGGCCTGATTGCGGGACACGCCAGATTGCTGACTGAATCCATGGGCCAAGGTTTCCGACAGAGCGCTTCTTTTTCTCTGATTTATGTTGTTTTAATGACACCCCAAACCTCTTTATAACACCTTGCAGGCCCTTTCCTTTTGTAACAGCATGCGCATCAACTAACTGCCCTGGCCTTAATATTTCTGTTAATGTTATTTCCTTGCCAAGTTTTTCCCTTGCATAGGCAAGCTGCTGCTCTTTTGCTCCTCCAACAGCAATCTCAAAAACCTCTGGCTTTTTCTTTCCTATGCCTGTTAAGCTAGGCTGTGTATAAACCAAAAGCCTTATCTGATCATAATTTTCAGGCTCTTTTTGCTTGTTTTCTTTTTTTGGCATCAGCATCTTTCTCTTGAGGTTTTTGTCAAGGTTTTTTGTTAGTATCTGGCTGACTGCCTTTAATCCATAAGCAGTTCTCTTGTAAAACCTTATTGCAGCTGCTTTTAATGGCGGGCACTCTATTATTGTTACTGGCCTGAATATTGATTCTCCTGGAGTCATTGAGTGAGGCCTTGTGCTTTTAATTAACAAGTGAGTCATTCCAACCTTATATCCTGCAAATCCAGTTATTTTGTTATTACTAGAGCTAGCATAATTTCTTATTCTTGGATAAGCTCGTCTAGCCCTTTTTCTAGGCCAGAACTGCATGCTTCCGTGTCTTGGACTTCTTGCCTTTCCCATCTTATTATACCCTAATCTGCTAAATAACCTTGAATTGCAGGTTTTAGTGCAAAAATAAGCCTTTTAATAAAGCTTTCCTTTTAGAACAAGTTTAATTGCTAAACTTTGTACTGAAAAACTTTTTTTCAGGCTTGTTTAGTGCTTTATAGTATTTAAATCCCCTATATACCTATTTAAATACTCTGAATGAATTCCTTTAGAGAAATAACTAGTGTTTATAAAGTTTTGTTTTTTGAATTTTACCTGTGTTAATGATTAACAAATCACTGTTTTATAACTTATTTTGTTAATTATTAACTAAATAGAATTACTCTTTGTTTCTTGAATGCTACATCCCACTGCTTGAAAAAGGATGTAATAACAGCTTCTTTGCCTATTGGGATTAAAATGCTTCCTTTGCCGAGTTCTCTTCCCTTTAATTCAGCCAGAACCCCTTCTCCTTTTTTTCTGCCAAATAAAGCATATGAAAATCTAACCTTATCAGAGGCTTTTTTGTCTCTTAGTTCATACCTCATAATCAAGAAAGAATCAAAATTCAGTATATTGCTTACTGATTTCATGTTCTTAATACTAAACCCTTCATGAATTATGTTTCTGTGTGCTCTATTGCTAAACATGTCATCGACAATTAGGGGCTCTATATGCAGATTAAGCTCAAGTTTATCTCCGATTTTTTTAATCTCATAATCTATGTCTTCGATAAGCTTATAGTCTTTATCTCTAAATAAACTGATCAAGTCAATATCTTTTGGTTCTTCTTTACTTTTTAATGCTGAGCCAAAGATATATACATCAACCAAGTATTTTTCCTTTTTTAACAAGTTCTGTAAGTTTCTCTTTAATTTCTTTATCTGTTGGGATTTCAATATTTGTGTTTTTAAATGCATCTTTAATCCTCTTTTTAACCAGCTCTAATTCTTCTTTTTTCAATTCCTGAGTATAAGTTCTCCTATAAGCCGAGAATAGCTTATCAGTTATAATATATAATTCAGGAAACCTTAGTTTTAATATCCTGAATCTCTCAGTGTGATCTTTTGGTCTTTCACCAATTTTAGCAATGATAAAATCATCTGCTGCAAATAAAGCCTTGAAAAAATTAGAAGCAGATTCAGAACACATGCCTAATTTTTCTGCTATACAGGCTATCATATAATAATTTTTTGCTTTAGTTTTTAGATCTTCTTCCATCCTGTTAATAATTAACATAAACAACTATTTAAACCTTTCGTTGTTAACCATTAACATTATATGCCTATCTAATTATTTCACATTAAATACTCTGAATAAATTCCTTTAGAGAAATAACGGCTCTGGTGCAACCCTAGAAAGATTTAAGAGGCTCAAGGCCTCTTTTGTTGTATATTATAAACACCTAACAACAAAAAGAGGTGAGCCCCATGAGAGAATATTATCCAGACTTCTTAAACTTTATTGATGAAGCGCTTAAATTAGCAAAGAAAATTCCAAGATACTTTTCAAAGTATAGCAATAGGATTTACTGCAATCATCAAAAGCTTTGCATACTTGTATTAATGCAGAAGCTAAAGACTACAAGCAGAGGAATAGTCTCTTGGTTAAGATCCAACTCTGAAGCAAGATATGTAAATTCTATTTAAAAAGTGAAGATTGTGTTAAAAAAGTGGGAGAAAATTAAGACTTATTTAACAAAGCTTTTTTTTGAAGAAAAATAAGTAAGATAAGGAGCTTAATGCCTAATGATTTCTTGTATTTCAGAGAGAAGTTCTTTATTTAGTTGTATAGCATTCTTGCTTTTCTTAGCATAAACAACAAAGGACTTTTTAATAAGACTATATATAGCTTTTTTAGCATCTCCATATTGGTGTGGCATAAATCCAGATTTCATTACTCTCTCTAGTCTTATATGCTTGGCTCCATACAACCTTCTAGAATGCATTACTTTTAATATTGCAATTTCAAAATTATTTAGGCTCATAAAACTATTTTCAAAAGAATAGCTATATAAATCTGCCTCTTATTTTATGTTTAATATTGGTTATTTTTTAACCAACATTGGTTAAAAATAGGAAGATTTAAATATAAGTTATAATTTACTATATCCATGACAAGTTTAAATGATGAAATGGGAAAATCTGTATTTTTAGAGAGTTTTGGGGACTCTTCAATAAACAGAATTTTGGACTTTTTAATAGTGTTTGATAACTTTGATTATAGTATGGTAGATATAGCTATAAAAGCAGGAGTTGGTTACTCTACTTTAAAAACATTAATAAAAGAACTATTGAGAAAGGGTTTAATCATTCAAACTAGGATTAGTGGTAAATCCAAGATGTATAAATTAAATAAAGAGAATCCTCTGGTGAAAAAATTTACAGAATTTTATTGGAACATAACAGATGAGGCTATTGGTAAGGAAGTAAAAACACGAAAAGAGCAAAGCTCTTTTGTGCCCCAGAAACCAAAGGTTTCTGTGAAAGAAAAAATAATTGTTTCACATTAATCCTTCTATTTTGTTTAACTCCTTGCCCATCTTACAAGCAGATAGACAAAGGGCGTATCACAAATAGCGATTATAACTTTGATTATAAAAACCCCAAAAATTGTAGTTAAAATTGAATTTAATGGCAAGACGCCTAAAAATACAATTGAGATAAATAATATGCTATCAATTAATTGACTTACAATTGTGCTTAGATTATTTCTTAACCACAGATGTTTGCCTTTAGTCAATTTTTTCCAGAATGAAAAAGAAAAAACATCATGGGTTTGGCTTACTATATAGGATATTGCTCCTGCTATTACAATCCTTTCACCTATCTGCCAATATGTTTGGACCCTTGTATTATCTACAGCTTTGTAAGCCTGTGCTTTGGCTTTATCCAACAAAAATTTTATGTCATTAAGCACTTGGCTATATCCTCTAGAACTTGTTATGATTTGTTTTTTCATAGCAATACTTCTTTATAACTGCTTTATAAAATCTTGTTAGTTTTTTTCGGAAGAAAGAATAAGTTATTCGTAAGTTTTTTAGATTCTCTGAAATAATTAATATCTTATAGAACTAATTTTTTCTTGTTTTTCCTTTCTTAACAGATTTTACTTTTATTCTGCTGTAGTTGACAGGGTTTTTTATTCTGCTGCAAAGATTGTCTGGCTCGCATATTCCTATATCCTTGTAGTAAGCAGCATTATCGCAGTTTGGGGGCAGGACTTTCTTTCTGTTCCTTTTGTGGTATTTTAGCTGGCCAAGCAAACTAACCTCTCTTAATGGCTCATAATTTTTTTTGTTCCATTCTGTTAAAAGTTTTTCTATTTTTTCATAATCCCAGCCAACGCTTGTAAGGAAATTTATCAGTATGAAAGAAAACCTCTTTCTTCCGTCCTTTAACCCTAATAATCCTTTTTTTATGCATGGCGGAAAAAAATCTTCCTGAAGTGCAAATCCCAATGACACATATTCCTTTTTTTCTGCTTCAGCCCTTTCATCATATATTTTATGGTCAAAGGCCTGTATTATTAATTTTCCTGCCTCGCCCTTTTTTACATTTTTCCTGTCCAGAAACCTGAATTTAGTAATCCTCAGTGTTTCTGGTTTTGCAGAAGATTTCTCAAAACCCAGAATTTTGTCAGGGTCAATTGGGATTGATGCAAGGCCTGATTTCTCATGCAAAGAATAAGCCATCCTATACAAATGCCTTGAAGAAATAAGCATGGCGTCAATAAAAAGATTAACTTTTTTTCCAAACTTTTTTCCACCGCATTCCTGACATTTTTTAATTGCAGGGCCTTGAATTTTTTCCATGTAAACCTTGTCCTTGTCGCAAAGCATATACTTAACAGACTTATCTGCACTTACTGTTTTCCCGCATTTTGGGCATATAAACTCAACCTGTTTTTTGTCTTCTGGCTTTAATCTTGCACTACATTTAAGGCATATATCCTTTGTGAACTCATCAACATCTTTTCCTGTTCTTTTAAGAAAATCATTAAATTCACTGCTTTTAATTATTTTTTTTGATAGCCCAAAGCCCCTTTCCTTGCTGTCAACATAATCTGCAAGATAACTCAAAATTCTTTTTGTTGATTCAGGAAAAAGAAGCCTTGTTTCATTATTATGCACTTTTTCTGGAAATGCCTCAAACGGAACGCCTATATGAAATCCCTTATTGCCTGAGAACTTGCAGCTTATAGAGCTTATACCATGCTCTTTCAATGCCTTTATTATCTCGCTTGCTATAAGCTTTGTTATTTCCCAGACCTCAAAATCAATATCAATAACAAGATCCCAGCCAGTCCTTAAACTATCAGCATCTTTTTTGCTCATAAGTGTTGTTAGCTGCAGGGGGTTTCTCCAATGCTCTTCAGAAACATGGAATGATGTAGCTCCCTGCTTTACTTGCTCAATAATATCTGTTGGGTATTTCA
>Ga0172362_10005161_pt1 | contig 11317 bp, 9 predicted proteins | sample LakKivs1_kivu2a2_FD_114534 | JGI IMG/M metagenome (GOLD analysis project Ga0172362, IMG submission 114534) | Sediment microbial communities from Lake Kivu, Rwanda - Sediment s1_kivu2a2 | ecosystem: Environmental > Aquatic > Freshwater > Lake > Sediment | place: Rwanda: Western Province, Lake...
ACAATCAGTCGAACTTCATCCTCGTTATCCTGGACAACAATGCTACCGCTATGACTGGGTTTCAACCGCACCCCGGGACCGGCATGACAGCTATGGGAGAACCAACAAGAACTGTAGACATAGAATCTTTATGTCGTTCATTGGGAGTGCACGTTGAAGTCTGTGATCCATTTGACCTCAGAAACGCCACTCAGACGCTCCTGAGACTGATGGCCAATGGCGGTGGCCCGAGAGTAGTGATAATGCGACACGAGTGCGAACTGGTCAGGGGTAGGAAAGAGAAGCCCAAACACAAGGTGCACGTGGACCAGGACAAATGCGTAGGCGACGCATGTGGCTGTGACAACCTATGTACCAGAGTATTCATGTGCCCCGGGTTGGTATTGGACAAAGAAAGTGGCAAGGCCAAGATAGACGACGTAATCTGCACCGGGTGCGGCGTATGTGCAGACATCTGCCCGCAGGGAGCCATCATAAAGGAGGCGGCATGACGACAAAACAGTTAGTGAAAGACCCGTTTAATCTTATCATCACCGGCGTCGGTGGTCAGGGCAACGTAATGATATCCTTGATCACTGGCAACGCCCTGGTGAAAGAGGGCTACCTGGTGACAATTGGGGAGACGTATGGGGCATCCCAACGAGGTGGCCCGGTTATGAGCCATGTACGGGTCTCCAAGGAGACCCAGTGCAGCCCGTTAATTCCGGATGGCCACGCCCATGTCATTCTAGGCATGGAACCAGTGGAGACGTTGCGGATGATAGCCCAGTTTGGCAATCCAGACATAGTCACCATAGTCAACCCCAGACCAATATATCCCATGGATTTCGCCGGTAGTCAGACCGAATACCCGGACCTGGATAAGCTCATGCAGACTATACGAGAGCTGTCTGCCAGGACTTGGATAATAAATGCGACCGAGGAAGCACAGAAGATGGGCAGTCCTATGTTTGCCAATGTGATCCTAGTTGGCGCTCTTGTTGGCTCCGGCGTTTTGCCCCTAGATCGGAGGTCGATCGAGCCAGTTTTGCGAGAGACCTTCCCCGGCAGAATTGACGTCAATATGAAAGCCTATCATAAGGGCATACAACTCCTTGCACAGCAGTCGACGAAAAAGAGGCTCTGATGCATTCTCATCTCGTTCAACTCGGCTAGGTCGATAGGCAAAGGAATTTTGGCTCCTAGCTTCTCTTGTGCCGTTTCAGGAAATCAAGAATTGTCCTGTTTGCCTCCTCTGCAGCTTCTATGAAAAACTCGTGTCCGGCACCTTCTATTATTGCCAGCTCCGCTCCTGGTATTCTGGAAGCCAATATTCGAGAATTTTCTACGGGAATCAGTCTGTCGTTGTCTCCAGCAATCACAAGAGTAGGTACTTTTATTTTGGGTAAGAGTTCATACGTGTCGTGGCCCGCCACAGCCTCTGCCTGCCTGGTCGCTCCGTGCGCAGATGTCGGGTATTCAAGTTGCTTAGACACTCTTTCTTCGATAATATCAGGTTTCTGTTCGATGAACCTCTGGCTATAGCAGAAGGGCATTGCCCGCCTTGTAACCTCTTCGGGGGTCATCTTTCCGAAGCGCTCGAAGTCAACGAGAGCCGCCAGTGACTCAGGTTTGGGTTGGACACTGTGGACGCCACCGCAGGTGGTACAGCCCAGTATGAGACTGATAACCCTTTGCGGATAATCAAGAGCAAAGTGCTGGGCAATCATTCCGCCCATAGAAACCCCAAAGATGTGGGCCACATCGACACCTATCACATCAAGCAATCCTGCGACATCTCCCGCCATCATCGCCATAGTATACGCAATATCCGGTTTATCACTCCGCCCTGCACCTCTGTTATCAAAGGCAATAACCCGGTACTTCTTTGAAAGAATTGGAATCTGTCGGAACCACAGCCCTGAGTGACCGGCATAGCCGTAAATAAGAACCAGTGGTTCTCCTTTACCATGAATCTCATAATAGATGCTTATGTCGCCAACCTTAGCGATAGGCATTTCAGACCTCCTTCGATAGGTTCCGTTAGCTGCAATTATGCCTGGAGAATGTCCTTGTGTCGAATGGCACGCTCCAGGGAAGGCTGCATCTTCATGTCCTGGAACTCTTTGATGGCGAAGTCCAGATGCTCCAGCGCCTCGGCTCGCTCCTTTGGATAGTGCTCCAGCAGTAGCTCGGCAAGCTGGAGGCGGGTGAGGGCCAGCTCAGGGCGGAATTTCATCTCCGTGCAGGCCTTGATGGCTTCGTAATAATGCTTGCGGGCTTCGTCATGTCTGCCGAGTAGCGCCGCTGCCCCTCCCAGATGCCGACCTGCGTGTGTAGTGAGCCACAAACCACTTGTGAGGCGGTTGCTGCCACCCAGCCGGTGAAGGAGCATCTCAGCCGCTTGGTGATGTCCCGCCAGCACCGCGACCTCCAGTAATGTGATGTCTATCCATATCGGGGTCTCGTCCTCGGCTGAGCCAATGCCGGGGCGTGATATGACCAGCCGTTCCAACATCTCAGCCACCTCAGCATTTCGACCCAGGTGTACCAGGCAGAAGAGGATCACCTTCTCAGCGCCTATGTTCCGGGGGACGCTTCTCGTGCCCTGAAGGTTGACCTCTAGGGCATGGCCAGCGTCCCCGAGGTATACCCTGGCCGGCAATATCCAACTTGTCCACATCGCTGCGAATTCAAGGATGCCCAATTGCTCGGCACGGCTTATGGTGCTGCGGCGGATTGCCACCGCCTCTTCCAGACGCCCATCCCAGATGGCCATAATAGCGTCATTCAACATGGACAAGATAAGCCAGTGCGGCTGTCCGCTGCGCTCAGCCACTGTCTTCATCTCAGCCATGATGTCTTCAGCGCGGCGGCGCCGGCCAAACTCTAGGAATGTGTGCACCATAGTCAATAGTGTCCAGCCACGTATAGCCAAGTTCACGCCAGTCTGGGACTGTTCCACCAGCTCTTCCGCTAGACGTAAACGCTCCTCATCATGCTGTGGCGCTGACACCATGGAGAGCCATAATGAGGCTATAAACCAATACATATCGATATCTCCCAGATGACGGGCCAGGTCCAGGCCTCGGCTGATGAGAGCAACCCCTTCTGGTGAGTTTCCTCGGGATACTTTCACATAGCCCGCCATGGCATCGGCCAGGGCACGCTCAATCGTATTGGCTTTGGCATAGCGGTCAGCTCGAGCAGCCCACTGTGCCGCCTCAGGAGAAGCATACGCATTCAACGCATTGTGTCCTAACCCCCTTGCCGCTAGCAGGCAGGCCTGAGATGCACGCTTGTTGTCGGCGATAGCCTCAGCCAGGGACAACGCCTGTGGTGCCTCGGTGCTGACAACGCGTCGATGCTCACCAGCCATAATTAAGGCATCGCCCAGAGCCAGAAGCAAGTCACAGCGCTTGGCCTTGTCCTCCGGATCCAGCACCTCCTGCACCTTGAGCGCCTGCTCCAGCAGCCTTACTGTCTCTCCGTAGGCATAAACGTCCGTAGCTCTTTTGGCTGCCATCTCGCCGTAGGCAATCGCCTTCTTCAAGTCGGCGGGGTCGGTGGAATGAGAGAAATGTTCAGCCAATTCGGTGGCGTGTTCCTCCAGTCGTTTGGCGTACAAGGTTTCCAGGGAGCGCGCTACCTGCTGGTGCAGCTTCAGACGCTGCGGAGCAATCATCTCCTCATACAGAGTCTGGCGGAAGAAGGCATGCGTGAAGCGGTAGCGCACCACGCCTCTCTGGGAGTGCTCTTCCAGTACCGACAGTCGCACAGCTTCCTTGAGGGCGTTGACAAAGATATCTTCATTGATGCCAGCCACGGCTTTAAGAGTGTCCAGGGCAAACTCCCGCCCGATAACCGAGGCAACGGCAAGGAGCTGATTACACTCCGGACTGAGCAGGGACAAGCGCTTGCCGATGACATCCCGCAATCCTTCGGGGATGCTCATCTCCAGCGGGGTATCCTTTGTCGGTTGCCAGCGCCCCTCTTTCCGGGCGATGAGTCCCTCCTGGGCGACATAGCGCACCACCTCCTGCACGAAGAGAGGATTCCCTTCCGTCTGGCGATGCACCGCCTCAGCCAGTCCCCAGGGGACGCTTTCCCGCGTAATGCTCTCCAGCATACGGCGGACCTCATCAGCATTCAAGCCGCGCAGGAGAACGCGGCCGTAGGTGGACACGCGCCTTAGCTCAGCCAGCGCCGCTGACAGGGGATGGCTGCGGTCCACTTCCACGTCGCGGTACGTACCCACTATCAGTAGTCTGGCACCAGCCAGATTATGCGAAAGATGGGTCAGCATTTCCAGTGTGCCCTTATCGGCGTCGTGCAGGTCTTCCAGGACAACCAGCATGGGTTGAACACTAGCGGCGTTACTTAGAAACTCGGTGACCGCCTGCAAGAGCCGGTATCTTTCCTCTTCAGGGTCTTTCTGGGGCCGGAGTTTAATCTTGAGTCTTTCCCTTATCTCCGAGATAATACGGGCTACATCAGCAGCGCCGCTGCCCAGCTCTTCCCTGAGGTCTTTGGCCTCGCGGCTGAGCACATAAGAGCGCAGTGCCTCGACGAAGGCCAAGTAGGGCAATGACAGCGAGCCTGCCTCATAGCAGTGGCCGACCAGCGTCCTTCCACCGCGCAGGGTTACATAGGTTGCTAGCTGCTCACACAGGGCAGTCTTGCCAATGCCCGGCTCCCCCGTCACCATCATCAGTGCACCCTGGCCCGATATAGCGCCATCGAAGGCCGATTGAAGCTGTTTTAGCTCTGGCTCACGGCCGACAAATACCCGGCGGTAGAGCGGATTTTCAGCGGGGGCTTCCTTAGACGGTTCCTTCTTAACCTTGCCTGCCTCGATTGCTTCCAGAGCCTGGAGTGTAACCGCGGCCGATTCCGGCCGTTTGTCAGGGTCCTTCTCCAGTAGTTGCAGAATGAGTGTCTCCAGAGCCGGGGGCAGGTCGGCCCGGTGCCAGGTAGGCGACACCGGCGGAGTGTTGATATGCTGCCCGATGATGGCTATCGAATCGTCTCCGACAAAAGGCGGACGTCCCGTGACCATCTCGTAGAGCATCGCCCCCAGCGAATAAAGGTCAGCTTTGACGGTCACCTTCCCACCCATGGCCTGCTCCGGAGGCATATAGGTCACTGTGCCGACCATCATGCCGGGCTGCGTCAGCCGTGAGAGGTCTACTGCCAGAGCCAGACCGAAATCTCCTATCTTGGCGGTGCCATCGGCACCCAGCCAGACATTGCCGGGTTTGATGTCACGGTGGATGATTCCTTTGGAATGGGCGAACTCCAGGCCCCGGCAGACAGCCTTGGCGACACCGACTGCCTGCTCGATGGGCAGCCGATGCTCCGGAGCTTTCTCAATCAAGCCTTCGACGTCACCGCCAGGCATGACAGGTATAACGATATAGGGCTGTCCTTCGTGGTCCCCCATATCGTAGATAGCAACGATGTTGGGGTGGTCGCCCAGTCTGCCCATGGCCCGGGCTTCGCGGCTGACGCGTGTTCGAGTAGCGTCATCCAGCTTCTCGGTCTTGATGAGAGCAAAGGCCACATCACGGTCAAGCACGGTATCATGGACGAGGTAGACCTTCTTCTTGCCGCCCTCACCCAGGAACTTCTTCACCTGATAGCGCCCATTGGCAAAGGAGGTTGGCTCAATTGAGGGCGTGGTTGCTGCTGGCTTAGCCAGGGAACCGCCGCACTTGTTGCAGAACTTGGAGTCCTGGAGATTGATATAGCCACACCGGGGACATTTAAGCCGTGTCTGAAGGGATTGACCGCAGCCTCGGCAAAAGCCAGAACCTTGAGGGTTTTCTGTTCCGCACTTCGGGCACTTCATCAGCACTATCCTCCCACGTTGCTAAAGTCCATGACCATCAAGGTGGAATGTCAAGCACCTCGCATGTGAGTCCTTCCTTGCTGGTTTTTTCGGTCAGGGAAGAGAAAAACCGAAGGTCTCGGAAAAGGTTCTATATTCTCTCATGCATGGCTCAGCACGGATGAAGAGGAAACTCTCGGGAACCTGCTGTAAGCGAGTGCTAGGCTTCGCACGATAGGGCAGGCGTAATTTCGTTAGCCAGCTTGAGCTGTTGAGTATCGGTCCACTGCCACCGCAATGCATTTCCTCTTGACTCCAGCCGTAAGACTCCCCTGGCTGTCAATTCACCTATTCGCCGCTGGGCTACTGCGATGTCGATGCCCAGCTTTTCGGAAACCCGGCGGGCTAGCTCGGACTCGGCGCTGCCGGGATTCAGCGCGGCGATCGGAATGATTCTCCCCAGTTTCTCGATGATATCTCCCTGAAATAGAGCCCACACGAATTCGTTTCTTTCCTTTCCTTCGATTACATCGGCGCACTCCGCGTCTCCGTCTTTAGCCTTCTGCTTTATATCATCCCAGGCAGCTTCAATCCCTCGGTTATAGATTGACATGGCGTCCTCTACCATCTCTGTGCTCATGGTCGCTGTCTCGGTGATGGGCTCGTTGGCGTTATAGCGGGCCCAGTTCCGGCTGAGGACGCGGATGCCATAGTCTTTAGCTCTCTCGTGTATTTCGGTTCCAGGGAGAGGGGACAGCATGTGAAAGCCATACTTGGCCCCATATTTGTGGTAAAGCTCGTCGCCAAAGGCCAGAGACTTGTGCGCCGTATCCGGGCTCTCCCCGGGAAGTCCAAGGATGAAGGAATTAAAGACGTTGATGCCGGCCTCAGCAGCTATCTTCACCCCGCGCCTCACTTCATCGGGGGTGATTCCTTTCCTGATGGTCTTGAGAATGCCCTCATCAGCCGACTCGACGCCAAACAGTACCCATTCGCAGCCCGCCCGGTTCATCAGCTGAGCCAGCTCCTCGCTGATCCTATCCACCCGGGCAAAGGCGCTCCATTTTAGCTTCAAGTTACGTCGGAGCATTTCCTCGCAGACGGCCCGGGTGTGGTTGTGGTTGAGGGTAAAAGTGTCATCAACGATGTTGATTTTGGCCAGCCCGAAATCATGCTGGAGTTTCTCAATCTCGTCCACCACAAGCCCGGGGCTGCGAAAGCGGACTTTGGGGCCAAACATCCGACGTCCCGAGCAGAAGATGCAGCTATAAGGGCAGCCACGGCTGGTTATCACCGTGCATGGTGTGCCCAGGGCACGATACCTCGCCATGGGCAGCAACTCCCGTGCAGGCAAGGGGAGTTCGTCCAGGTCCTCAAGGGGGGCTTGAGGAGGCGTCTTTACCACCCTGCCTCCGTCGGCAAAGGCAATCCCGTGCACCTGGCGAATGTCTTTGCCTTCGGCCACTCCCCTAGCCAGATCGAGCAGGGTTCTCTCCCCCTCGCCAATGACAATAGCATCAATGCATGGTGACTGGAGCAGCGTCTCTTCCAGAGCAAAGGTAACATGAGGGCCGCCAATAACGGTGAAGATATGAGGGTCGAAAGCTTTGCATACCCTGAGGATCCTTCTGGCGATGAGGTAATTCAGGGTGACGCAGGTGGCGCCCACAACTTGGGGTCGATATTCCTCCAGTTCTCTCCTCAGCTTCCTCGGGTCGTAGCGGGTCACCAGGAAATCAAGGATCTTGACCTCAATGCCTTCCTGAACAAGGACACCGGCTAGATAACTTAAGGATAGAGGAGGGAGCGGGCTCTCCTCCAGTGGGTGTGGTGTGCTCAGCAGCAATACTCGCATAGGTATCGGCCAACGTCTCGCCACCCCACATCCCCGAATTCTCGAATTTGGCGGCATGAGTATAGCTCTTACCGTACCCAAAATCAACTATTGGAATAGAGGGGGTTGAGTAGCATTCACCTGTCCTTGCGATATTATCGCTCCGCGTCATGTAGTGGCGGGGTTCATCCCCGCCTCTCCCCCTCGCCCTCGATGGGCGAGCATTAACGTGAAGGTGAATTGACAGGGCGGGTACAAGACCCGCCCCTACGACGGCTCTTTCTGCTGTCATTCTAAGCGAAGCGAAGAATCGCAGAGTAGGCTGTTGTCTTCTCGTATCAATGTTGAGTGTCTACGGCAGCCAAGCGAGAAGGTTCTATGTTTTTGCGATTTCATGCTATAGAATTGAATAGAGGAGGTGAGCATGGCTAGAGGAACGAGGATAACTGTGGATTTGGGAAGCGTGCAGCTTCTCAAGGCGGTAAAATTAGCCGCTGTCGAGCAGAATAAACCAATTCGAGAAATCATCATCGAGGCGCTAGAGCAGTGGCTGAGAGGAAAGAGAAGCTCAGGAGAGCAGGATTACCTGGCTATGATGAAGGCTCTGGATGCATACCGAAACACCGCTGGGAAGGGCACTTGAAATAGCGGCGGAGCATTTCGTGGCAGGTTCTCACCCCTAGATAGACCGCGTATACTACCAGATCACGGGGCTTCGCTTGGAATGTAACGAGGCTCTTGTTCTCTCAAGTCTTGACAAGTCCGCAAAAGTCCTGCATAATCCAGATGAGAGGCGACAAGCATGGAAAAGCTTATGACCGTTGATGATGTAGCAAAGTATCTAAGTCTTAACCGTGAGGTGGTACTTCGGAAGGCGAGGAAGGGGGAGATTCCTGCGGTGAAGGCGGGCCCCAAAACCTACAGGTTCTATAGGGAGCAGGTTGATGAATGGCTCAGAAGTAAGACTACTATAAGGCCAGAACCTCTGGCTTACCCTTTGAGGGACAAGGAGCGTATGAGCAAGAAGCAATTGCCATCAATTATCAAGGAAACAACCACAAGGGAGAGAATCGTAAAGAAAACTGCTATTGCAGGCAAAGCAAGACAATTGCTCGTTCTTGAACAAGCCGCAAGATTGCGGGCCAAAATCGCGAAAAGAGTGGGGAAGCCCTTACCTGATTCTGCGCAAGAGATTCGAGCTCTAAGAGAGGAGCGAGCTCATCGTGGCTCCTAGAGTGTGCGTTGATGCTAGTCTGGCGGTGAAACTCCTGGTTCAAGAGCCTTATAGTGAGCGAGCGGCCCTTCTTTGGCGAAGCTGGATAGAGCAGGATATTGAGCGCATAGTCCCGTGTTTTTTCCCTTTTGAAGTGACTTCTGCCATTCGTGGCAAATGGGTTAGAAAGCAGTTGACTGAGGAAGAGGTAGAAGAAGCTTTTGGCATTTTTGCTACACTCGACTTTGTCGTAGGCAAGCCGAAAGCCTTACTGGGAGAAGCGTGGCACATGGCTAAAGAACTGGGACTTCCAACCCTCTATGACACAACTTATCTGGCTCTGGCCAAGCTATGTGACTGTGAATTCTGGACTGCGGATGAGGTCCTTGTTAATTCCCTGCGCGGAAGGTTTTCCTGGGTGAAGTGGATAGGCAAATGAAGCACAGGCCTCGTAGCAATGCGGGTGGTGGGGTGGGGGAAGAAGAATCTTTTCAGGGAGGACGATATGATTATTGACTTTCATACTCATCTTTGTGATCGCGACGGTGTGGCCCAACCTTTCTGGGATGGCTGGGCTGAAGTCTCGGCCTTGCGGGTTAACAGGCCGGTCGAGAAGGTGCAAAGACGGTTGCCGGAGTTCTGGGATGTTTCCGGTGACATGATAGTCAAGGATATGGATGCCGCCGGGATTGATAAGAGTGTGCTGCTAGCGATTGATTGGGGACTGGCCCGCTACCTGGGCGAACTTAAGCTGAGCATTGAGGGGATAAATAAGACCTATGCCGATGCAGTGAAGAAGCACCCCGGGCGACTAGTTGCTTTTGCCGGCATAGACCCCAGGAGGAAAGACGCGACCAGACTGGTTGAGAAGTTTCTCAAGGACTGGGGTATGAAGGGGATCAAATTCCATACGGCTGCCGGTTTCTATCCCAACGACAGGGTCTGTTATCCCATTTACGAGAAGGCATTGGGATGTGGAGTTCCTGTTTTGTTCCATACAGGGGAGGTACTCAAACCGCTTTATTTCAAATACTGCCAGCCTATTCATGTACAGGAGGTGGCCATAGACTTCCCTGCCCTGCCCATCATTCTGGCTCATACCGGCGGGTGCTGGTACTCGGAAGCAGTGGCAATCTGTAGCAACTCAACGAATGTTTACCTCGATTTATCCGTCTGGCAGCCGCGGCTTCTCCGCCCTCTGGAATTCTATCGAGCTCTGAGAAGGCTGTTAGATTCGGTCCCATGGCAGAGAGTACTGTTCGGCAGCGATTACCCGTTTCTGAAGCTGGTAGTTAATCAAGAGAGATGGGCCAAAGCCTTTACCGAGATTCCCGACTCTGTCAAGGAGCGAGGGATTGAGTTTAAAGACGAAGAAATCGCAGGAATAATGGGCGGCAACGCCGCCAGGCTCTTAGGATTAGCAGAATGAGTTCTGGCGTGTGCTAGACGTTCATTCCTCCGCTGATGACGAAGGCGCCGCCGGTTACGAACGAGGCAGCGTCAGAGGCCAGCCAGATTACCATCTCAGCCACTTCTTCAGGTTCGCCCCATCTCTTCAAAGGTATCATGGACCGGAAAGCATCGGCGTCTTTTCGTGCGCGCAGGTCTTCAGTCATGGCGGTCTTGATCCAGCCGGGGCAGATGGCGATCACCCGTATGTTGTCCCTCCCATACTCGGCCGCCGCTGCGTTGGAGATGCCCACGACGGCGTGTTTACTCCCGCTGTAGACGGCCAGTCTCTCCGCCGTGGACACTCCCGAGATGGAGGCGTTATTTATGATTACCCCGCCACCCTGTCCCTGCATCACCGGTATTTCGTATTTCATGGACAGCCAGACGCCTTTGAAGTTGGTGTCCACCAGTTCGTCAAAAAGCTCCTCGGTTGTCCGTATCATCCGGGCCATGATGCCGCCTACTCCGGCATTGTTGAAGGCGATATCCAGACGGCCATATTTCTTCACGGTCTGGTTTACCACATTTTCAACCTGTGAGGCAATCCGCACGTCGGTCGGGACAAACATCGCTTCACCGCCGGCCTTTTTCACCATTTGCACCGTTTCTTTCCCTTCCTTTTCCCTGCGGGCAGCCACCACCACTTTGGCACCCCGCCCTCCGAATTTGATGGCCGCGGCCCGACCGATGCCGGAGCTCCCGCCGGTTACCAGTGCTACTTTTCCCGCAAACGTGTCCATCTTTGGCCTCCTTTTTTGCTCACTAAATTAATGTCAGACACTGTTCCCTCTTCATGTTAGTTAGACAACTCTACCACCGATGAGCGCACAACCGCAATATGTGCGGTGTTTCCCAATCCATTTTCAGTCTTCACAACAAGTTGGGCCGTTTGATGGCTTTCTAGCGTCAGATAAGAAACCAACGTTTTGTGAGCTCTGACGTCAGAGTGACGCGCACGCGAAATACTTGACACCCCTGTCCAGTGGTCGTAGACTGCAGCTGGGGAAGA
>Ga0172362_10005162_pt1 | contig 11317 bp, 12 predicted proteins | sample LakKivs1_kivu2a2_FD_114534 | JGI IMG/M metagenome (GOLD analysis project Ga0172362, IMG submission 114534) | Sediment microbial communities from Lake Kivu, Rwanda - Sediment s1_kivu2a2 | ecosystem: Environmental > Aquatic > Freshwater > Lake > Sediment | place: Rwanda: Western Province, Lake...
AGGGCGCCAGTCGGTAGGGCGAGGGCCAGCGCGAGCAGGGTCGCGGTGAGCGTCGCCTTCGGGTGGTCGTGATTTCGAGCCCTCATCCGAGTCCTCCGACGTGCGCGAAGGGTGAGTTGGACCTCCGGATCCGCACCCTCCACGAGTTCTCTGGAAAGGAGGGCGTTACATTCGGCCGAACAGTGTTCGCTCCCGACGGCGGCAGCGGCGTGCGGGTCGCCGGCGCGGCAGGCAGCTAGACTGTGAGGCTGGCATTCGTCATCACGGCACCCGTGCCGACCGTCCTCATCCTCGACGACGTGCACGAGACCGCCGCCGGCTCCCCCGGGGCGGCGGTGCTCGGCGAGCTGATCGGCGCCCTCCCGCCGCACGCCCACGCGGTGCTCTCGAATCGCACCGCCCCCCCGATCGAGGTCGCTCGATACCAGCCCCGTGAGGTCCTGCTCGACGACGTCACCTGGCCACTGTTCGCGGAGATCGTGGCGCGGGAGTGCCTGGTGTTGTCGAGCTTCGTCGCCGGCACGCGGCTGGCCGGGCCTGCGTCTGCGGCATCGCCCGGGTCGAGCGACTCCTTTCCGCTCGAGCTCAGTAGTTCGACGAGCAGGTAGCCGAGCGGTTGTGCAGCCGGCAGTCGGCCTCCTCGACGAAGCCATCGCACTCGTTCACCGGCCCCGTCCCCTTGTACAAGGCGAAACGAATCGGCCCTGTCACGGGCGGCAACGATGATCTGGCCACGCGCATGGTGACGATGTTGGTTCCAGTCCAGCGAATGTCGAGGCGCTGCAGACCTTGCGCCGATCCAGGGGTACAGCTCGGCGGCAGCGCGTTGGCGTGGTTGCGATAGCGACGCGTCGAGTTGGCGAACGACCAGCCGTCCCGGGGGTCGCACTTCGGCGTCGACAGCAGCAAGTCGGGCAGCTGGACGTCGAGCAGGGTCGCGTTGCCGGCGCCGACATCGGTCAACACCAGGCGCAGCTGCTCGTCTCCCAGGCTGTTGCCCCCGATCGCCATCTTCATCGTGAGGCTGCTCTTGCCGAGTACGCCGAGGTTGCCGAACCTCGCCTGGTCGATGACCAGCCCTGCCGGGCAATCGCCCTCGTATGCAACCGCCGCCAGGTAAGCCGTCGCGGCACCCGAGGCAGACACGAGCGGCAGCGGTGAGAAGGGCGTGGCGTAGCTCGCGCCACCGTCGGTGCTGAACGCGCTGGTGAACGATTGCGTGGTGTCGTCGTAGCGCAGCTCGAGGATCAGCGGCCAGATGACGCTGCCGAGATCGAGCGACTCCTGCTCCATGATGATCTGCTCGAAACCACCGAAGGAGCCAATCTTCTCGTGGTGCGACAGGATCGACACGCCGGGCGCGACGGGTGGCCGCTGGAAACCGGCCAAGATCGAGTTGAAGTTCACGATCGACAAGCCGCTGTAGTAGATCCCCGCGGCCCCGAAGCTCTGCACCAGTAGATTGACCCCGTCGTTGCCGGCGATCGCCTGCTCGGGAAGGAGGAATCGCATCACCATGTCGCCGCTGCCAACCTGGAGGATCGGCGGGCTGCCCGAGGTGACGGCGCTGGTCTCGAAGGCCAACCGTGACGCCTGCCGTCGGGACGTGACGGTTCTCCATCGAGGGGGTTCTCGTGCCGGACCTCGAGATCGTGGTCATCCGGGACGACAGCGCGTCGCTCCCGATCTTGCCGCTGGTGAGCGTCCAGCCCGCGGCCAGCGCCACCCCGTGCCGCGCCCGCTTCACGAGCGGCGGAGTGCTTCGACGTGCGCCGCGAGCTCGCGCCCGAGACGGCGGGTCGCGGCGGCAGGATCGGCCGCGTGCGCGATCGTGAGCGCGGCCTCCGTGACCGCGCCGAGCAACAGGACGGCGGTCTCGGTGGCACGCAGCCCGTCGCGCAGCATCTCGGCCTTGGCGGCGGCCGTGAGCGAAGCCTCCAGCATCTGACCGAACCCCGGCTCTTCGCAGCGCCGCCACCGCTCCCAGCCGAGCACCGACGGGCCGTCCTGGAGGAGGATGCGGCGCGCGATCGGGTCGGCGATGACGTCGAAGTAGGTGCGCACGCCCTTCACGATGGCCGCGAGGGGATCGCGCGCGGCGCGGTTTTCCCGGCCGACGCGCGCGATCGTCGCGCGGTGCTCGCGGCGGAACACCTCCTCGAAGAGCGCCTCCTTGGAGCCGAAATGGTGGTACACCGCGCCCTTCGTCATGGCCGCCGCGGCGGCGATGCCGTCGAGCGAGACCCTCGCGTAGCCTTCGGCGCCGAACGCTACGCGGGCCACGCCCCACAGCGTCTCGATCGACGCCTCGGAGCGCTCGGCGAGACGGCCGGGCCGGCGTCGGCGGGTGCTCAAGCGGCGTTCAGGGCGACGACCGACTCGGCCGCGACGGCCGCGCGCCGATGCGCGAACGCGGCACGGTAGTCGGGGTCCCTCAGCAATGCGAGGAGCGCGCTGCGGTCCGGGTACCAGCCGACGACGACGAGATGGCTGCCGTCGGGCGCGCCGAAGAGCGACGTCACGACCTCGCTCGACAGAAGGAACCGTCCCCCGACGCGTTCGAGCGCGGTCACGCTCGTCGCGGCGTAGCTCAGAAAGGCCTCGACGCCGGTCGCGTCGCGATGATCGGGATAGGCGGCACGCTCGCGGAGCGTGAAGCGGTTCACCAGGGCCAATGGGCCGTCGGCTGCGTCGTCGAAGAGCGTCCGCCAGCGTGCGGGCGCGGTGGGGTCCTCCGGATCGTAGTAGCGGACGAGGTCGGCGAGCTCGGTGTCGTCCAGCATGGTGCGTCTCCTTTCGAACGAAGAGATACCTACAGTACGTACTGCGGGTATGTACCCGTCGCGGCGCTGGGTCAATCGGTGCGCCGGCAGACGAGAGAGACGTTCACGCGAAAGCGTATCGGGTGCATCGCGCGCCCCGTCGTGGCGGACAACGCGTCGGTGCTTCGCCGCCCAGCGCGGGCGTCGCCACCTGCGGCGGCCGTGGCCGGCAGCCCTGCCTGTGCCGCGGCTCGCGGACGGCGCCGAGCCGGCCGGCGGCAACACGCCTCATGCAAACCCGGGCCAAGGTCGATCTGTCCAGTGATGGAACCCTTGCGCGCAGCGGAACCCTCGGCGGACGCGATGGCGTCCGATGGGGCGGAAGCGATGGCGCATGCCTACGAGGTCGAGACGAGCCGGCTGCTGCGCAGCCGGCTGGCCGTCACGATGGCCCTGTATCTTCTCTTCCTCGGAACCCTGACGCTGTTCGAGCGTCGCCTGCCGGGCCGCGCGCGAATCGACGTCGCCCTGGCCATCGAGATCCTCTGCTGCGTGTCGGCGGTCGTGCTCGTGCGCATCCCGCGATTCGCACGTGCCGTCCGGCCGATCGCCGTCGCGGCGACCTCCGGCCTCGCGATCACCATGGTGGGCTACGCTGCATCGATCCAGAGCGCCTGGGACGCGGTCGTGATCGGGCAGGTGTGCCTCATGACCTGTCTCGCGATCCTGCTGCCCTGGGGCTGGAAGGCGCAGCTCGCGATCTCGACGGTATCGCTGACGGCCTTCGCTCTGGCGACGCCGTACCTCGAGCCTGCGCCGTCGAGCCTCTATGCGGTGGTCGGGCTGCTCAGCGCGGCCACCACGTCGTCTGTCGCGGCGTTTCTGGTCGATCGCTACCGCTTCGAGGCCCTCGCGCGCACGAGCGAGCTGTCGCACGCGTACGCCCTGCAGCGGGAGGAGGCAGAGATCTCGCGCGTGCTGCTGCACGTCGCGCAGACGCTGGGCGACTACATCGGCCGGGAAGACCTGCTCGAGAAGGTGAATCGCCTCGCGATCGAAGCGCTGGGCTGCGACTGGAGCTCGACCTTCGCGTACGACGACGAGCACGACGTGTTCCGCTTCGTGTCCAACGTCGGATCACCCGAGGAGCTGCGCACCGAGCTGGAGAGCATCGCGCTTCCGCCCGGCGCCCTGCCGCTGTTCGACGAGCTGCGCAACGACCGGCTCGTCGAGATCGCCGAGCCGGCGTCGTAGAGCGTGATGCCGCCCGAGCTCCTCGCGCGCTGGCGGGTCGCGTCCATGCTGTGCGCACCGATCTACCGCAGTGGGCGGCTGATCGGCGCGCTCGCGAGCGGCTACGTCGAACGCTGCGGCCCGTTCTCGGCCAAGCAGCGGCGTCTGATCCTGGGCATCGGCCATGCGGTCGCGGCGGGTGTGGACAACCAGCGGCTGATTCGCGACCTGCGCGACGCCAACCGCCACAAGTCGGATTTCGTCGCGACGATGTCGCACGAGCTGCGCACGCCACTGCACGTGATCCTGGGCTACGCGGAGATGCTCGCCGACACGGCGCACGAGTCGCCGCAGGATCTCACGCACTTCGCCGGCCGGATCCAGCACAGCGCGCAGGGGCTCCTCGAGCTGGTCGACGCGACCCTGGACCTCGGGCGCATGGAGTCGGGACGCGACCCGCTGCACATCGGATCCGTCGTGGTCGAGGGCCTTCTCGCCGAGGTGGCCGCCGATCTGGACCCGCTGGCGGGCGCCCGCGGCCTCTCGGTTTCGTGGCTGTGCTCGATCGGCGCTGCCGCCATCGCGAGCGATCGCGTCAAGCTGAAGACCATCGTCAAGAACCTCGTCGGGAACGCCATCAAGTACACCGAGACCGGGTCCGTCGTGGTGCGCGCGGACCGGCTGGACGACGCGCTCGTGCTCCGGGTCGAGGACACGGGCATCGGCATCGCGCCGGCCGACCGTGCCGCGATCTTCGAGATGTTCCGCCAGGTGCAGCGGGAGGGCGGCCCAGCCGTCGGCGGCGTCGGCCTCGGCCTCTACATCGTGCGCCAGCTGGTCGACCGTCTCGGCGGTACGATCGAGCTCGAGAGCACGCCCGGACGCGGCTCGAGCTTCACGGTGCGCCTCCCGGCCGCGTTCCAGGACGGCTGGTCGCTGCCAGGCGCGCGAAGCGTCCATGCCGGGTCTGGCGCGCTCGATCAGAGCGACTCGCGGAGCTGATCCAGGAGCTCGGCCCAGGTCGCCACGCGAGCCAGCGGCGGCCAGGAGGCGCAAGGCATCGAGTTTGGTCATGACGGCCGCGTCCGGCGTCGCGAAGCCCGAAATCAAATCTGGACGAGCACGGGCGGATGCGCTCGCGGGGACGCCGGGCGGTCTTCGACCCGCTCGAACACGGGAGACCCCATGCCTCACGCCAGCGCTCCTCGACAGGCCATGCTCGCTTTCCTCGTCGCTACCGCGGCCGCCCTCGCGTGCGATCCGGCGCTCGCAGCCCCGACCCCGACGCAGAGGTGCGAGGCCGCGTTCGAGACGGCCCTCGGCAAGGCGACACTCTGTCGTCTTGCGGCCGAGGCTGCCTTCACGAGGTCTCTCGACGCTGCCAAGCGCAGCACGGCGCTGGGCAAGTGCTCCAGCAAGCTCGCGGACGCGCTCGGGAAGGCGACGTCCAAGTTCGGCTCCGCGTGCCCGACGACGCCGCCTGTGAGCGCGTTCGACGACTTCGTCGCCGCCTGCAGCGATGGTGCCGCGTCGGGCTCGAGCGGCGGCAATCTGCCGGCCCTCAAGCCGTGCGCCGCGGGCACGATCGCGGTCGGCGGGGGCTGCTGGTTGCTCGGCGCCGTCGGCGAGACCTGCGATCAGGCATGCGCCCTCGCCGGGCTCGCCTACGACGACGCGACGGCGGCGGAGGCCGGCAGCGGCGGATCTCTCGCGCAGTGCGCGGACGTGTTGAACGCGCTGTCGCTGGGTACCGGGATCCCGATCTCCGTCGTCACGGACTTCGATTGCAACTTGCAGCTTCCCGTCGGCGGCGTCGGCTGCGGCCAGGACGGCAACATCGTCCTGTCGCAGGGTACTCGGTGCTTCGCACCGGCGACCACGTCGACCGCGTCGTTCGCCGGCGCTCGTCGCGCCTGCGCCTGCCAGTAGCGCGCTGACGCGCGCGTCCTGCACCACGCGGGACGACGAGGACAGCACCTGCGCGTGGTCGGTTCCGCCGTCACCGTGCGCTCCCGGCCTGTGCAGCGGCAGCGGCGACTGCCTGCACGAGAACCAGTGCATAGACGAGCCGCTCGACGGCGCCAAGCTGCCGCGCCGCCGCGCCGGCTCGGCCGTGGCCCGGCGGCAGCCCCGGGTCGACCGCGCGCCGGTGCGCATGGAGGCGCGGCCGGCTGCGGCCCGTCGCCGGGCGTTCACCACGGCGCCCGGATCCGAGCTCCGTAAATCGGTGCTTGGCGGCGCCTGCGATCCTCAGTCCGCCGAGCAGACCCCCCAGTTCTCTGCCAGGTTGGCCCGGCGACTGGTGCCGCACGTCGAGTTCTTTACACCCGGGCGCCCGTACGATCGCAGATCGACGAATCCGTTCCCCGTGACGTCAGACCGCAGCAGTGCCGCGCGCGTCTGCGCGAACACGCCGCAAGAACCGTTGGCGTCGACGCGGCTGTCCGAGATACTGAGCTTGCCGCCCAGGATGCCGCCCGCTCCCGCGGGCCCCACCGCCAGGGAAGCTCCGCAGTTGGTCACCTGTGAGCGCTTCACGCGGACCACAGCACCGGTGACACCCCAGCCCGCCGCGTCGCGGATCACCACATCGTCGAGCTTCACCTTCAAGCCCGTGACGGCAGAGCCGCCTCCTACGATCGTCCCTGGGCCCTTGATCGTGACCTGGCACTTTCCGTGGCAGTCGACGGCGCTGTGCTCGTCCGGGCTACTCGAGTTCCCGGTGAGGGTGAAGCCACCGAGGTCGAGGCGGCCATCGAGGATCAACGCGTGCCCGGGGTGGCTGGAGCAGTCGAGATCGCTCGCCAGCACGGCCCGCCCCTTCACTGCGGTCCCGCACGTGGTCACGAGAACCGGACCGGCGTTCGCGGGCGCGGAGAAGAGCACAAGGCCTGCGGCCAACGAGAGCATCGCGAGCGGGTAGGCGTGCATGGGACCCTCCTGGTCGTCGACGAGTGAACGCGCCCGAAACGTAGCCCCCCCGCCTCCATGTCGAGGGGAAAAAGGGCTCCCTGGCCGACCCGGGACGCACGACGCGGCGCGGGTCTGCCCCCGGCACAGATGCAATCGCGTTGCACGGGCAGTTGAGATGCGATAGGTCACGCACAACGCTGCCGCGCACGGCCGCGGGCGCATCCGACGCACACCCAGGGAGGTGAGATCATGCTGTCACGGTCCAGTTTCGAAGTTCACCCGCTTCCCCGGATCGTGTTCGCCGTCGGGGCCTCGCGACGGCTCGCGGAGCTGCTCGAGCCGCTCGGCGCAAGCAGCGTTCTCATCGTGACCGACCCGGGCGTCGTCGCTGCGGGACTGGTGGCGCCGATGGCGTCAGCGCTCTCGGAAGCCGGCCTCGCGGTCGAGGTCTTCGCGGGGGTCGAGGCCAACCCGACGGATCGCAACGTGACCGCTGGTGCTGCCATCCTTCGCCGGCTGGGATTGCCGGTCGTGATGGCGCTTGGCGGCGGCTCCGCCATGGACGCGGCGAAGGCGATCGCCCTCCTCGGGCCGAACGACGGTGGCCTGAGCGACATCCTGTTCGGCACACAGCCGCAACGCCCGGGGGCGACGACGGTCGCCGTTCCGACGACCGCGGGAACCGGCTCCGAGACGAACATGTTCGGCGTCATCACGGACACGGGGTCGGGGCGGAAGGTGTACATCGGGCATCCCAGCGTCAGGCCCGTGATCACCGTTCTCGATCCCGAGCTGACGCTCGGGCTTCCCCGGTATCCCACGGCAACCTGCGGCATGGACGTGCTGACCCACGCCATCGAGGCGCTCACCGCGGTCGGCGCGACCCCTTACTCCGACAGCGTCGCGCTCGGCGCCATCGCCATGGTCGCCGAGTGGCTACCGCGCGCCGTCGCGGACGGATCCGACATCGAGGCCCGCTCGCAGATGCTGCTCGCGTCCAGCATGGCGGCCATCGCCTTCAACGTCGCGGGGCTCGGCGCCTGTCACGGCACGGGGCACCCGCTCTCGGCACGTCTGCACGCGGCGCACGGACAGACTCTCGCGACGATGCTGCCCCACGTCATGGCGTTCAATGCCGACGTGTGCGCCGCGAAGTACGCCCGGGTCGCGAGCGCGCTCGGCGCGTCCGGTGAGGGCGACGACTCGGCCCGGGCTGCGATCGACGCCGTGCGCCGGCTGCGCGCCGAGGTCGGAGTGGATCGCTCGATCCGAGCGCTCGGAGGCTCTCCCGAGATGATCGAGCAGCTCGCCGCCGATGCGATGGCCGACATGATCACCTTCACCAACCCGAAGCCCGTGTCCCTGGAGCAGGTGGTGCTGCTCTACGAGCAGGCGATGGACTGAGCGATCGCGCACCTCGGAGGATCGTCAGCTCGTCTCCCAGAACGCCGCGTTGCCGCTCGCGTCCGCGGCGAGAAGGCCACGGTCCTGCGGATGCCAGTGGAGTGCGGTGATCTCGTCTTCGAGGGACGCGACGCGAATCGGCTTCGTGCCTCGACGCGGCTCCCACAGCAGGACCGACGTATCCTGGCTGCCGCTCGCCAGCACGCCCCTTCGCGGGCTGAAGGCGAGCCGGGTGCAGACACCCTTGTGGGACCGGAGCTGGATCGGGCTCGTGCCCTCCGGCCCCTTCCCGCGGAAATCCCAGACCGTCACGGTCGTGTCCCCGGAGGTGGCGAGAAGCTTCGACTCGCTGTCGAAAGCCAGCGCCTTCGGCTTGAACGAGTAGCCGCTCATCTGCGAGTCCCGGCCGGTCGCGAGCCTCCAGAAGTGCACCGAGTTGTCCTGGCTCCCACAGGCGACGATCTTCGCGTCGGGGCTCCAGGCGAGCGAGATCAGCGACCCCTTCCACGCGAGCTTGCGGAGCTTGGCGCCCGGGACGAAGGGCAGGATGTGGACGCCGCCGTAGCAAGCCACCGCGAGACCCGAGCCGTCGGCCCGCCAGGCGAGCGCGCTCACGGTGCTCTCGAGCGGCTCGGTCTCGACGAGCGGCTCTCCGTCGTTCGTCCAGAGGCGCACCTTTCTCCCCGCCGCGGTAGCCAGTCGGCCCCCGCTCGGTGCCCAGGCAACGTGCTCGACCCAGCACGCGCCGCCGCCCGGCAGCTCGCGAAGGAGCTCGCCGCCTCGGCTCCAGAGCTTGGCGCTCGGCTCCTGGCCGCAGGTGATGAACCGCTCGCCGTCCGGGCTGATGCCGACTCCCAGCACACCACCGGCATGCGCGTGGATCGTGAAGATCGGGCTCCCCGTCGCGAGGTCGAGCCCGTGAACCCGGCCGTCCCCCGCGCCGAGAATGCACAACGCTCCGTCACGGGAGATCTCCGCAGCCGCAACGTAGTCTCCCACGTCGGCACGCCACCTGGGCGCCAGCTCGCCCTCGGCCCGGACGCGCGCACGGTCCGTGGTCGTCACGCTCGGCATTGCTCGAAGCCTCGTGTCAGCGCGTCGCGGTCGAGCTTCCTGCCGATGAACACGAGGTCGCTCGCGCGCGTCGCGTTCCCCCAGGGGCGGTCTTCGCGGCCATCGAAGAGCATGTGGACGCCCTGGAACACGAAGCGATTCTCGTTCCCCTTGATGTTGAGGATCCCCTTCATCCGGAAGATGTCGGTCCCCTTTTCCCGGAGCAGCTTGGAGACCCATCGGTTGAGACGCTCGCCGTCGACGGCGCCGTCGATGTGGATCCCCACCGAGGTCACCTCGTCGTCGTGCGAGTGCCCTGCGACGAACTCATGCTCGGTCAGCGGTGTCACCTCGGCACCCCCGCGCAGGACACGCAGGGCGAACTCGGAGGGGAGGTGTTGCGTATAGAGACCGACACGCCCGGCCCGCGGCGCGCGCAGAACGAAGCGCTTCGCCCCGCTCGCCTGGAGCTGAAGCGACGCGGCATGACTCGCGTCGAGCTCGATGCTCGGCGACCCCGTCGTGACCTTCCGCGGCGGCTCCGACCACACGCGCAGCGCACGCTCTGCGCCCGGCCTGTCGTGTGCCTGCACGCCGTCGTCGAGATAGATGCCGACCACGTCCATGGTCGGGTCCGGGCCTTCGTCGAGCGCGAGCTCGTAGACGCCCTCCTGCACCTCGAACGTGCCGGCCCACTCGAAGGGGTACTCGGGCTCGAGGAACGTCGGCTTCGCGGCGACGGCGCGATCCAGGTCGAACCCGCCGACGTCGAGCACCGCCGAGATCGGCACGTTCGCGTTCTCGGCGCGGAGCACCTTGGCCATCACGTTCATGCCGGTCACGCGGCGCTCGAGGGCGTCGAGCTCCACGTCCGTCACGAGGTCTCTCTTGTTCAGGATGAGCACGTCCGCGAAGGCGATCTGCTCCTTGCACTCGCTCGAGTCCTCGAGGTGAAGCTGGACGTGTTTCGCGTCGACGAGCGTGACGATCCCGTCGAGCGAGAACAGATCGCGGAGATCGTCGTCGACGAAGAACGTCTGCGCGACGGGGCCCGGGTCTGCCATGCCCGTGGTCTCGACGAGGATGTGATCGAACTTGTCTCGCCGCTTCATCAGGTTGCCGAGGATGCGAATCAGATCGCCGCGCACGGTGCAGCAGATGCACCCGTTGTTCATCTCGAAGACCTCCTCGTCCGCGTTGATGACGAGGGCCTGGTCGATGCCGATCTCCCCGAACTCGTTCTCGATGACGGCGATGCGCTTGCCGTGGTTCTCGGTGAGGATCCGGTTCAGGAGAGTCGTCTTCCCGGAGCCGAGGAAGCCGGTGAGTACGGTGACGGGGATCTTCTTCATGGCAAGCACCTCCAGCGCGGATGCTCTGCCCTTACGTCATATGCAACCGAGTTGCAAGAACTGGACTGCCCATACCCCCCAGGGTATCGTCGCAGCATGCACACTGCCCACCACAAGAAGAAGCTCATCGCGCGCGTGCGGCGCGTGCGGGGCCAGATCGAGGCGGTCGAGCGCGCCCTCGAGGACGAGCGGGGCTGCGAAGCCGTCGTGCGTACGATCGCCGCTGCTCGAGGTGCGATCAACGCGCTCGCAGCGGAGGTGCTCTGCGATCACCTCGCGGACCACCTGGGCGCGCCCCGGATCCCGTCCAGGACCCGGTCCGCGGCCGCGACGGAGCTGGCGCAGGTCATCCGTCAGTTCGTGGGCTGAAACGACGTCGACACCGATCGCATCTGCGGATTCAGGCCCGCCGAGTGCACCTTCGACACAGCGGAGACCAACCTGACCTGTCGGGTGCGGCAGCGCTGACGCGGTCGTCTCGCTGAAGGGCGATCCGTTCGCGCAGCGGTCACAGAGAGCTCGCCAGACGCACCACCCAGACGATCTGGATGACGAACTGCACCAGGAAGAATCCGAACCGTAGCTGGACCGCTCGAACGG
>Ga0172362_10005163_pt1 | contig 11317 bp, 7 predicted proteins | sample LakKivs1_kivu2a2_FD_114534 | JGI IMG/M metagenome (GOLD analysis project Ga0172362, IMG submission 114534) | Sediment microbial communities from Lake Kivu, Rwanda - Sediment s1_kivu2a2 | ecosystem: Environmental > Aquatic > Freshwater > Lake > Sediment | place: Rwanda: Western Province, Lake...
GGCCCATCTGTTCGAGCAGGGATGCCCGTTCGAGGCGCGTCATGAGTTCCTGTTCCTCGTCGAGCTGGGCCTTGCCGGCGTCATCGATGAGCTTGAGGGCCTCGTCGAACCGCTTCTGGTCGGCGAGGAGGTTCGCGGCGAAGCGCTTTGCGACGGGGTCGTCGGGGCGCTCTTCCATCAGGTGCTTCACCTGCTTCTCGGCGTTGTCGGCCTCGCCGGCGAGGGAATAGAGCCTGCCCAGCAGCGAGCGTGCGGGGGTCTTGTCGTCCACCTTGTCGATGTTCGCCAGGATCACGTCGATGGCCCTGCGGAGGTGGCGCCGCTCGTAGAGCAGGTATGCGACGGCGAGGGCCTCTCGGGGCGTCTCGGCCCGCTTGATGACCGCGTCGAACTCCCGGTCGCGCTTCTCGGGCTGGTTGAGGGCGTCGTAGGTCTCGGCCAGAGCGATGCGGTAGGCGATGGGCGCGGCCTCGCCGGCGAGCTCGATGGCCCTGCCGAAGGCCTCCGCGGCGCGGTCGAGCTTGCCGGCGTCTTTGAGCAGCTTGCCGAGGGCGCCCCATGCCGCGGCGGTGCCGGGCTTGGCCCGCAGGATCAGCTCCACCTGCTCCTCGGCCTTGGCGTACTGCTTGAGGGAGGAATAGACTTCCGACAGCACGCCGTGGTAGGCTGCCTTGCGGGGGGCGTCGGCCAGGTCGATCGCCCGCAGGAAGCAGTCGGCGGCGTCCTGGAAGCGCATCATGTCGATGTAGAACATCCCCAGCCTCGCCCGCAGCTCGTGGTTCTCGCGGTCGAGGGCGATGGCGGCGAGGAACTCGGCCTCCGCCTCCGCGGGCTGGCACTCGGCGATGTAGAGCGTGGCGAGGGCCATGTGGATCTCGACGGCCCGCGGCTTGGAGGCCTTGGCGAGGGCCTGCCGCAGCGTGTCGACCGCCTGCTGCGTGCGGCCGGACCTCGCCAGCAGCAGCCCGAGGCGGTGGTAGTTGCGGGCCTCGCTGCTGCCGGCCGCGATCTCGGCGTTGAGCATGTCGATGGACTGCCGGATGTAGGCCTCGGCCTTCTCTTCGAGCTTGCCGGCCCGCGCCGCCTCGATGGCGCGGACGAGCACGGGGTACTCCTCGACGCCGGAGCCGAAGTCGGCGAAATAGGAGTCGTACTCGGCCACGGCTTCCTGCCATTTGCCGGCCTTCTCGAGGCACTTCGCGATCTCCAGCCGCAGCCGCTTAGGGTCGGGGTCCTTGGGCAGCAGGAAGCGGCAGACCTCGGCGGCCTTGACCCAGTCTCCTTTCTCCTCGAGGATGTCGATCAGCTCGGCGGCGAACGTGACGGGATCGTTGGCCTTCGGCAGGGCCTTCTGGAGGACCTCGACGGCCTTGTCGATGTCCTTGTTCTTGCGGTGGTACTTCGCGATCTGCTGGTAGATGAAGTCGTAGGACTGCTGCCCCTCGGCGGCCTGCGCGGCGAGTTCCCACTGTTCGAGGCCCTCCTGCGTCTTTTTCTGGAGCAGGAGCGTGCGGCCGTATTCGAAGCGGTAGCGGAAGTTGTCGGGGCTGAACATCACGGCCTTGGCATAGCACTCGGCGGCTTTGTCGAGCTTGCCGCGGCCGGCGTTGACGGCGCCGATGTGCGACCACGCGGCGGCCGAGACGGGATCGAGGCGCACCACTTCCTCGAGTTCCTCGAGGCCTTCGCCGGTCTCGCCGGTCCGCAGCAGGCTCAGGGCCACGCAGAAGTGGAGGTAGGCCTCGGCCGACGGCTGCGGGAGCTGATCGTTGATGGCGGGGGGCCCGGCTTCGGCACCCTCCTGCGGGGCCGCTTTGGGCGCCGCGGGTTCCTGTGCGGACGCCTGTGCGGCCATGCCGACAGCGGCGATGGTCAGCAGCGCGAGCAGCGGCTTCGACATCTTTTTTCCCCGGTAGGCTCTGGTTCATCGGATCGCAACGTGCTACGGGATCACCTTGTTCAGCGGGAATTCGATGATCCCCTGCGCCCCGGCCCGCTTGAGGTCGGGGATGATGGTCCTCGCGGTGACTTCGTCGAGCACGGTCTCGACGGCGAACCAGCCGCTCTCGGCGAGGGGCGAGACGGTCGGGTCCTTCAGGGCCGGAAGCATCGCCAGCACCTTGGTGCGGCATTCCGCGGGTACGTTCATCTTGAGGCCGACCTTGGCCCGGGCCAGTATGGCCCCCTGGAGGAGCATCGAGATGTTCTCGATCTTCGTGCGCTTCCAGGCGTCGCCCCATGAGCGTTTGTTGGCGACCAGCCGCGGCGTGGTGTGCATCAGCACGTCGATGACGCGCAGCCGGTTGCTCCTGAGGCTCGAGCCGGTCTCGGTCAGCTCGACGATGGCATCGACGATGCCCACTTTAGCCTCGGTCGCGCCGTAGGAGTACTCCACTTTGGCGGTGACGCCGTGCGCGGCGAGGTAGCGCTTGGTGATGTTGACGATCTCGGTGGCGATCATCTTGCCCTGGAGGCCGGCGGCGGCCTCGATGCCGGAGTCCTCGGGCACGGCGAGCACCCAGCGCGCGGGGCCCAGCGTCTGCTTCGAGTAGATCAGCTCGGCCACTTCCACGACGTCCGAGGAGTTCTCCTCGATCCAGTCCTTGCCGGTGAGGCCGATGTCGATGACGCCATCCTCGACGTAGCGCGACATCTCCTGGGCGCGGAAGAGGATCACCTCGATCTCGCTGTCGTCGATCGAGGGGAAGTAGGAGCGGCTTCCCACCTGGAGGGTGAAGCCGGCGCGCCGCATGAGGTCGAACGTGGGGTCCTGAAGACTGCCCTTGGGCAATCCCATCTTCAGCATGTTGTTCTCCAGGCCGGGATGGTCCGAGCGCCGTTTTGACGGAACATCATCGAACGGTTTGCGTGCCGTGGAGCAGTAATCAGTGCGCGAGCTTGCGCCGGCACGGCCCGCCGCGGCCGGCGGCGCCGAAGGGGCGTGCGGCAGGGGAGGGAGGCCGGGAGCTTCTGGCGGCGCCGGTCTGCCTGTATTGCGGCGCGGCCTTGCTGGCGGCGTGGGTCAAGGTGCCAGGCACCTTGAGTTTCCCTGCGTTTCTCAAGGTGCCAGGCACCTTGACAGCAGCGAGCTTCCCGTGCCGGCACTCTTCCCGCACCGGGCACCTGCCGCACTGGGGGGCGCTGTCGGTGCAGTGCTCCCTGGCGAGCTTCGCGACGACCCTGTGGACGTTGTGTTCTTCCTCCGGGGGAAGCATCGTCCGGATGCAGTGCATGATCTGGTCGGTCGCGCGAGCCGTCTTGACGAAGCCGATGCGTGCCATCACGCGGGCCACGGATTCGTCTATGGGCACCTCGACGCCGTCGAACTCGCTCCAGCGCGGCTTGCCCAGCAGCAAGAGGCTGGCGGACAGCGACTTGGGGAACCTGATCTTGCCCAGCATCCCGTCGATCTGCTGGGGCGTGTAGGTGTCGAGAACCTCCGGGCGGAGTGTGGCGGCCTCGTGGAGGACGCCCTCGAGGCTCTGCTTGAGGAGGCGCGGCACGCCGGAGTTCACCCCCACGCGATGCAGCTTCTCCCGGAGATGGTCCTCGCCGCAGATCCGCACCTCGTTCCAGTCCACGTACTCACGCTGCATGAAGCTCAACGCGCGGAAAGCCTCGTGCTCCTTGGCCTCGGAGGAGAGGATGGTGAGGATGAGCTGTTCGAGCAGCGTACCCGACCTGGTGCGGCGGCGCTTGCCATAGGCCCGGCCGAGGCGTTCGTAGACCCGGACGAGTCTGAGCTTGTCTGGCGGTCGTAGTGCCAAGGCATTCTCCTGTCACCCCCCACAATATAACCTATTATACAAAAAACGGCGGCGCGTGTCAACCTTCATTCGGGCCAATGGAGGGGCCGGGAGCGGCATTGAAATGTAAAATATTGTCGATACGCAGCAGTGACCCCAGATTGCTCGAATGCTGGATAATTCATCTTGATCTTCTTAAACATAATCAAAGTCATGCTTGGCAGCCTGTGAGACGTTCGGTCTTGACTTGGCGCCGAGAAAATGGTAAGATCAAGCAAAATGGATCGAGCATGGTCGACCGGAGATGGGCACAGTGATGATTGAAGGCGAAGGCGACCTGCGGGAGTTGCTGCGGCAGGTGAGGCTCCAGGCCGAGATCCAGCGCGGCATGGGCGTCGAGGCCCTGCCGAAGTCGCAGAACCCGCCCGCGCCGCGAAAGCAGATCCCGGGCGCCGCCGCTCCCGGGCCGTCCGGATCGGCACAGGGCGGGGCGCATACGGGACCCGCGGCGAGTCCGAGGCGTCCAGCGGGCAGGCGGCCGCGCACCCCGGCGGCTGAGCATGCGGAGGTCGTGCCGCCCGCCGAGGGTGTCGCGATGGAGCCGGTGCCGCCCCCGGAGTACGGCGAGGCCGAGCCGGCGCGGCCTGCGGCGCGGCGCGCCCGGCGCGACGAGCCGTCGCTGCCGGCGATGCCCCCGGCGCCGCCGATCCTGCAGGACGATCCGTTCGGGGAGCTGCGCACGCGCGTGGCCGGGTGCACCAGGTGCGGGCTGTGCGCCGCACGCACGAACACGGTTTTCGGCGAAGGGGATCCCCACACCGAGCTGGTGTTTGTGGGGGAAGGCCCCGGCGAGGACGAAGACCGCCAGGGCAGGCCGTTCGTCGGCAGGGCGGGGCGCATGCTCACGAAGATCATCCAGGACGGGATGAAGCTGCACCGGCACCGCGTGTACATCTGCAACGTGGTGAAGTGTCGCCCGCCGGGAAACCGCGTGCCCACGCGATCCGAGATGAGCGTCTGCCGCACCTACCTCTTCGAGCAACTGCGCACGATCCAGCCGAAGGTGATCGTTGCCCTCGGGGCCACGGCGGTGGAGGGGATGCTGGGCGAGAAAGTGGCAATCACGCGCTACCGCGGGATCTTCCGTGAATGGGAGGGCATCCCCCTGATGCCCACGTTCCACCCGTCCTACGTCATCCGCAACTATTCGCCGCAGACCCGCCAGGCAGTGTGGGACGACATCCAGACGGTGATGCGCCACCTCAGGGAGCAGGGCTCGAAGCTCCTGCCCTGAGCGCGATTCGGCCGTCCCGGCTGACCACGGATGCCAAAGGACATCCCTGCGCTCAAAGCCGTGACACGGAAAGATGGGCAGGCGGGACGCCCGCCCTACTGAACGGCCACATTCGCAAGCTGCTGGTGCGGACGGCGCTCCTCGGTAGGTCGGCCGTGCCGGCTGACCACGAAGGTCGCAGAAGCTTCGCGAGCATGCACAGCAGCCACACGGAATGATGGGCAGGCGGGACGCCCGCCCTACTGGGCTCCCGCGTTCGCAAGTCATTTGCGCGTGTCGGGATCTTCCGGCGCCGATGTTTTGTTATTGACAATACCCTGCCCGGTCCCTAAGATAAGACGACTGCTGCGTTTCGCGGGCGGGCGGACGTCCAGGCCTGCGGCCGCGGCGAGAAAAGAAGCGGGACTTCGACTTGAACTCGCTCTTTTTCCGGTGTATAATGGTGTTGGCAGGCAATGGCCGCGCCCCGGCAACACGGAGCCGCAACCGGGCGAGATACTTGTCGACGGCAACGGTTGGCTCCGGGCACTCCAAATCAGGACTCTCCACACATGATCTGGTCGCAGAACGACGGCTTGGGGCATCCTTGGCAGGAGAGGCAGTCGCTCACGAGGAAACAGGAGAACCGCCGGGAACTGGATCAGTTCTTCTCTGAATGCCTCACGTTCATCTCCGGCAGGCAGTCATCCGGCGGCAAGGCGATCGACTCGATCAGCGAGGGGGTCGCGGCTTTCGCGTTCCAGAAGTTCGGCGCCCTCGCGTCGAACGTGCTGAGGCACTGGGGCATCGGCTCGCCCGAGGAACTGGAGCAGGGCTTCGTCCAGTTCCTCAAGGCTTGCGGCTCCCACGGCACGAAGCGGGCCGCTGGCTTCTCGCAAAGCGAGGCCCTCAAGGCCCTCTTCCGCGGCGAGTACTGGCCGTGATGAGCCGCGCGGCTCCCCCCTGAACGGCCGCCGCTTCCACATCAGCATCAGGCAACCTGCTGGCCCTGCAATGCCCACGGAACCTTCCCTCACACCATCGGAGTCCCTGCCGCTCGCGCAGGAGAGCGACGTCGACAATTACGTCGCGCGGATAGCCCGCATCGCGCAGGAGTACGAGTTCGGCTCGTTCAGCGTCGGCACGCACCTTCGGATGGACCTGCCCCCTGAGCAGGCCCTGGAGGTCCGCCGCGACCTCAACGCCCGCGTGACGCGCGCCGTTTGCCGTGTCTTCCCCGGCCGCGCCGTCAGCCCCGACGACCCCGACATGGCGTTCCTCCTCCATTACCCCGGCCGGTGGGTCAAGTCGATCCCCACGCCGGTGTTCGTCTACGGGCGCTATTGCAAGTACACGCGCGACCTGCCGCAGGCCCGGTGGCTGTGCCTCTCGTGCGGTGGCCGCGGCTGCGAGCGCTGCGGCGGCACCGGCCGGATCCGCGTCAACTCGGTGGAGGAGATCATCGCGATGCCCCTGCTCGAGGCGATGCGGGCCGAGGCCAGCAAGATGCATGCGACGGGCCGGCAGGATATCGACGTCCGGATGCTCGGCACGGGCCGGCCCTTCGCGATCGAGTTGGTGAACGCACGGCGGCGCACGGCGGACCTCGATGCCATCCGCAGCAGTATCAACGAGCAGGGGACGGTCGCCGTCAGCCCGCTCTCCTTCGTCGGCCGCGAGATCGTGAGGGCGGTCGACACGGCCCGGGCCGACAAGACCTACCGGGCCATCGTGCGGGCGGTGCGGCCGATCGATCCGGCCGAGCTCGACGGGCTGTCGAAGCTGAAGACCCTGATCGATCAGCAGACGCCGCGGCGCGTGGCGGGGCGCCGGGCCGACCTCGTCCGCCGCAGGAGCGTGAAGGAGCTGACGGTGAAGGCGTTGGATGACGCCCGCGTCTTCGAGATGGTCATCCGCACCGAGACGGGCACGTACATCAAGGAGTTGATCAGCGGCGACGAGGGGCGGACCCGGCCGTCGGTGGCGGAGGTCCTGCAGACGCCGTGCGTGTGCGATGAACTGGACGTGCTGGCGGTGCATTTCGACCCGTTCAGCGGCGATTCGGCCTGACCGGCGCGGCGGCCATGTCAAAAAATCGCACCATGCCTGAGTCAGCCCGAAGCGCTTGGGACACCCACACAAGACCGGCCGCCATCCTTCCGCCTTCCATGAAATTCAAGCAGATCAATGGTTTTTCGGAATCGTGGCCGGCGTTGACGCAGCCGTGTCCAAAAACGCAAACGGCAAGTGTGAAATTCTGAACAAAATCCGGGGATTTCACTTGACGGCCACGGTTTTGTGTGGTAAACTTCTGTAGCAGAAAACGCCGCCCCCGTCAATCGCATGGATGCGTGCAGCCACAGTCACGAGGCGAGGCGTGAACGTGCAGGCACATTCGTGGCCTACTACTGCGGGCTGACGTGTGCGTCCAACCTCCCGGCGCCAGCAGTCAGACGCGTAAGCCCTGAAAACCTCTGAAAAGCACACCGGACGTGCCGAACATGCCTGTACGCTCGTTATCCCAGGTGCAGACGTGTCTGTTGCAGCGGGGCTGTTGCGCCCGCCGATCCGTCACTGCATCGATGGCTTTTCTCTGAGGTCCAGCGTGGCTTGCACCCCCGATTCGCGGCTGACAGCCGGGTCTTCGTCTCCTCCTCCAGCGGGGCGGCAGCTCGATCCCGATGCCGACCTCAAGGCGTTGCTGCATTCCACCCTCGGAAACATCCTCCAGGCGCTCGACTGTGAATCGGGCTCGGTCATGCTTTACGACCCCAGCTCGAAGGACCTCTGCCTCACCGAGACGATAGGCGACGGCCGCCCAGGGCTGGTCGGCTCGCGCCGGCCGGCATCCGCAGGCGTCGCCGGCTGGGTGGCCGAGCACGCCAGCCCGCTGCTGGTGGACGACATCGCCCGGGACGAGCGCCTCGCACCGCGCCGCAACAGCGAGCGAGCCTACAAGACCAACTCCTTCATCAGCGTGCCCTTGATGGACGGCGAGAGCCTCGTCGGCGTCGTCAACGTCTCCGAGAAGCGCGCCGGCGACGCCTTCCGCCAGGCCGACCTCGAGCGGCTCCAGGGGCTCTGCACGGAGATCACCGGCCTGCTGCGCAGCGGCCTGGCCTGCCGCGAGGTGTCGGGCAGGAACCTCTCCCTCTCCGAGAAGGTCGAGGAGGCCACGCGCCAACTGCTGAGCGCCAACTTCGAGCTGGCCCAGATGCAGGGCTTCCACGACAGCGTGCTGCGGAGCATCTCGCTGGGGCTTGTCACGTTCGACCGTGCCCTGCGGCTGACGTTCTACAACGATGCGGCCGGCGAGATCTTCCGCTTCGCCGAGGACGACGTGAACACGCGCAGCCTCGCGCGCCTCAAGATCCAGACGGCCGCAGGCGAGAGCTGGGCCGACGTGCTCGAGGGCTGTGTCACACAGCGCCGGCCCGCCACGCTGCGCCAGGCCGTATACCGAGCCGCCGACGGCCGCGAGGTGCTGCTCGACATCACGTGCGCCCCGCTCGACTCCGCCTCCGACGAAGGCGGCACGCTCGTCGTCGAAGACGTGGGCCGGGCGCTCCAGATCGAGCACCGGCTCGCCGAGAGCGAGCAGCTCGCCACGATCGGCAAACTCGCCGCCAGCGTGGCCCACGAGCTGAACAACCCCCTCGACGGCATCCTGCGCTTCACGAACATGGCCCTCCAGCAGAAGACGACCAATCCCAAGGCCCTCGACTACCTGCGCGAGTGCAAGACGGGCCTCGAGCGGATGTCGAAGATCGTCCGCTCGCTGCTGGACTACTCGCGCACGATCGGCAAGAGCTACGAGGACCACGACGTCAACGAGCTGGTCGCCTCGGCCGTCCGCCAACTCCGGCCGCTCCAGACCAACAACAACGTCACTGTCAAGACCGACCTCAGCACGGACGTCCCGCGGGCGCGCTTCACGAACTTCCTGGAGGTGTTCGTGAATATCATCCGCAACGCCTACGAGGCGATGCCGCTGGGCGGGGAGCTGTCGATCACCACGCGCATGGACGGCTCGGCGCTCGTCGCCACCTTCACCGACACCGGCAAGGGGATCTCGCCGGGGACCATCAAGAGGATCTTCGAGCCGTTCTTCACCACGAAGGACACCCGGGTCTGCACGGGCCTTGGCCTCACGATCTGCAGCGACATCATCGCGAAGCACGGAGGCACCATCGGCGTGGAGAGCAGGAAAGGTGCGGGGGCCACGTTCACCGTGCGCGTCCCGCTCTGATGCCCGCCGGCGGGGGCGTACCGGACCGCGGCAGCAGGAGCGAACACACATGGCCGACAAGCACATACTGGTTGTTGACGACGACCCGATCGTCTGCGGGTCGCTCACCGAACTCCTCCGCTTCGAAGGCTACGACGTCGAAACCGCCTCCGACGGCGAGGAAGCCCTCGCCCTGCTCGAGAAGGACTCGTTCAACCTCATCATCACCGATGTGAGCATGCCCGGCCTCAGCGGCTTCGACGTCCTCAAGCGCGTCAAGCAAGACCACCCCCTCACCGAGATCATCCTCTCCACTGCCTACGGCACCGTCGAGAGCGCCGTCGAAGCCATCAAGCTCGGGGCCTCCAACTACCTCACCAAGCCCCTCGTCGACGAAGAGATCAAGATGATGGTCGGCCGCTGCCTCGAGATGCAGGCCATGAAGGAGGAGAACGAGAACCTCCGCCAGCAGCTCGAGAGCCGCCTGGGCTTCCACAACCTCGTGGGCCAGGACTACAAGATGCAGCGCATCTACCAACTCATCGAGGCCGTGGCCGACACCAAGAGCACGGTGCTGCTCACCGGCGAGAGCGGCACCGGCAAGACGATGATCGCACGGGCCATCCACCACAACTCGTCCCGCCGCGACGGCCCCTTCATCGAGGTGAACTGCGGCGCCCTGCCCGACACGCTCCTCGAGAGCGAGCTGTTCGGCCACGTCAAGGGCTCGTTCACCGGTGCCACGGCCGACAAGCAGGGCAAGTTCGAAGTGGCCGACGGCGGCACGCTGTTCCTCGACGAGATCTCCACCGCCACGCCCGCCCTCCAGGTGAAGCTGCTGCGCGTCCTCCAGGAGAAATCGTTCGAGCGCGTCGGCGGCACCGAGACCATGCACGTCGACGTCCGCGTGATCATCGCCACCAACACCGACCTCGCCCAGATGGTCCGCCAGGGCACCTTCCGCGAGGACCTCTACTACCGCGTCAACGTGGTCAGCATCGACATGCCCCCCCTGCGGGAGCGCCCGGGCGACATCCCGCTGCTCGCCGAGCACTTCCTCAAGCAGTGCTCCGAGCGGCAGGGCAAGAAGGTCACGGGCTTCGACTCATCCGCGATGAAGGTGATGGCGCAGTACGGCTGGCCCGGCAACGTCCGCGAGCTCGAGAACACCGTCGAGCGGGCCATCGTGCTCTGCCGGAACGACCGCATCACGCTGCGCGACCTCCCGCCGGTGCTCCTCAACGGCCAGGCGGGCGAGTTCGTGGGGCAGAGCGTGATGCCGCTTCGCGTGGCCCTCGAGAAGCCCGAGCGCAAGATCATCGAGCACACCCTCCAGATCAACAACTGGAACCGCCAGCGGACCGCCGCGATGCTGGGCATCAACCGCACCACGCTCTTCAACAAGATGCGGAAGTACGGCCTGCTGCGCGAAGGCGCCGAGGCCGTCTGACGCAGCCTGCGACCGCACCATATCCGCCGCATTCCCACGAGCCGGGCCCGCACGCCTCGCGGGGCCCCGCGGCCGCAAAAAAACCCTCCTGCAAAAACTCGCAGCTTGAAATCATGCATGATCGGCGTACACTTGTACATAGAGGGAGAACGCGCCGGCCCGCGCCGGCGCACCCTTGCTGAGAGGAGCCGTCGAACGGGAGGTCGCCATGCCGACACAGATGAACACCCTGCGCCTGCTCGCCGTTTCATTCATTCTCATTTCGTCCGCCACCTTCGCCTCCGAGCTGCACGTCCCCGCCAGTTACCCAACGATTCAGTCAGCCATCAATGCGGCTTCCGAAGGCGATACCGTCATTGTAGCGCCTGGGAGTTACGTGGAGAACGTCGTCATCGACGGAAAGAACGTGACGCTGCGCAGCACTGATCCTTCCGATGCGGCCGTGGTGGCCGCAACAGTCATTGACGGGAACCAGGCGGGGCCGTGCGTCTCGTTCCTGAACGCGCTGTCAAGTGCATGCATAACAGGCTTCACGCTGACGAACGGCGATCCCGGTGTGAATTGTTACTCCTACCCGGAATGGCAGGTTTCTACGCCCAGGATCATGGGCAATGTGATCA
>Ga0172362_10005166_pt1 | contig 11314 bp, 7 predicted proteins | sample LakKivs1_kivu2a2_FD_114534 | JGI IMG/M metagenome (GOLD analysis project Ga0172362, IMG submission 114534) | Sediment microbial communities from Lake Kivu, Rwanda - Sediment s1_kivu2a2 | ecosystem: Environmental > Aquatic > Freshwater > Lake > Sediment | place: Rwanda: Western Province, Lake...
AATAAATTTTCCTAACGTATCCTTAACTGCCTCTTCATAGAATCTCGTGGACATCCAGGGTGCATTGGCTGAAATAAGATACCAGCGCAGTGCGTCCGCTCCTTCATTATCAAGGATGATGGTGGGGTCGACATAGTTTTTCTTGCTTTTGCTCATTTTCTGGTTGTCTTTGTCGAGAACAAGACCAAGGGTGAGAACAGTTTTGTACGGATTTTTATCAAATAAAAATACTGAGATAGCGAGCAACGAATAGAACCATCCCCGTGTCTGGTCTAATGCTTCAGTAATGAAATCAACAGGGAAATTCTGCTGGAAGGCCTCCTTGTTTTCAAAGGGATAGTGCCATTGGGCGAAAAACGATGAGCCGGAGTCGTACCAGCAGTCAATGACTTCTTTTTCTCGTTGCATCCGGGTGTTGCATTTCGGGCATTGGACGTGAAGTTCATCGACAAAGGGTTTATGGAGATCATAGGTGTCTGGGAATGACTGGCTCATCTCGCGGAGTTCTTGGACACTGCCGATGCACACCATATGTTTGCATTTTTTATTGGTGCACGTCCAAATCGGTAAGGGGGTGCCCCAGTAGCGGTCCCGGGAGAGTGCCCAGTCTTTTACTTCGCGGATGAAATCACCGAAGCGTCCTTGTTGAAGATGTTCAGGATACCAGGTAATCTTGTTATTATTGCGGACAAGGGATTCTTGGACGTTGGACATGGCGATGAACCATGATTCCATGGCATAGTATAGTAACGGTGAGTCGCACCGCCAACAGAACGGGTATTCATGAGAGTAGGTTTTGGTACCAGCAAGTAACCCCCGTTCTTCGAGGTATTGGATGATGCTAGGATCCGCGTCTTTCACAAACTGACCTTTCCAGAGGGTAACTTCCGCAGGGAACGTGCCATCAAGTTTCACGAGCTGAACCACGGGTAAATCGTACGTCCGTCCGATGTTATAGTCGTCCTCACCGAACGCAGGGGCGATGTGAACAATACCTGTTCCGTCTTCCATGGTTACGAAGTCAGCGGTTACCACGTACCAGGCTTTTTTCTCTGGCTGGGCATAGTTGAAGAGCGGTTCGTACTCCTTGTGTTCGAGGACTTTGCCGGTCATGCGGTCGAGGACGTCGTATTCCTGGCCTTTCAATAACACAGCAGCACGCTGCTCCGCAAGAATCAGGATTTCACCATTGTGTTTAATTTTCACGTACGGTTCTTTCGGATGCACCGCAAGAGCGACATTGGAAATGAGCGTCCAAGGGGTCGTCGTCCAGGCAAGGAAATATCCCTCCTCGTTTTTTATCTTGAATTTCACGAAAATGGAGGGTTCTTCCACGGTTTTATAACCCTGGGAGATCTCGTGTGTGGAGAGCGCAGTACCACAACGAGGGCAGTACGGGACGACCTTATGGCCTTTGTATAACAGTTTTTTTTCCCATGCTTGTTGCAGTGACCACCAGACTGATTCGATGTACTCGTTTTTCAAGGTGATGTAGGGGTGGTCCATGTCAAGCCAGAATCCGATCCGATGGGTCATGTCAACCCAGGCGCTTTCATAGCGGAACACGCTTTTTTTACATTCCTCGTTAAATTTTTTTATCCCGTATTTTTCTATTCCTTGTTTGTCTTCCAACCCAAGTTTTTTTTCTATCTCGATTTCCACGGGTAACCCATGGGTGTCCCATCCTGCTTTTCGAAGGATGTAATGGCCGTGCATGGTTTGGTAGCGTAACACCAGGTCTTTCATCACCCTGGTAAGGACGTGACCTGGATGAGGGAGGCCGTTGGCGGTTGGTGGTCCTTCAAGGAACACGTACGGGGTGCAGCCTTTCCGTTGGTCAATGGATTTTTGAAAAATAGTCTGTTCTTTCCAGAACTCTTGAATCTTTTTTTCTGTTTCTTTCGGGCTATATTTCTGAGGTGGTGAACGAATCATGAATGTATCCTCATGCGTCTCGAATATAGGTTGGAGCCGTCAGGTAATGGCACCACACCGTTAAAACCGTTTCCCTTATCGAGAAAAGGTTGTTAATAATCTCGAGGGTCAGGTGATTTCATAAGTTCTCGCAAGAGGCAGGTGGCGTAGCATCCTTTTTGTAAGAAAAACTGGAGGCGTAACGCCTGTTTTCCCTTCTGCAGATCATCCGAGGTGAGGGTCCAGGTTATAGGATCAACAAAGGCAAGGAGCGCCCGTCGTGCACCAGACGAGGAGAGGAACGGTATATCAGCGATGATGAAGTCACGTGGAGTGATCTTTTCGTTGTCATAGACTTGTTGTTCGATGTCTCCCATGATACCGTCAGCTATCGGGGTGTCGCTTCCGAACAGCGCTCCGGTGAGGACTGCTCGTTTCTTCTGTAGTTGTTGGTTTACCTTGTCGATGTTTGAAGGCTGCACAGGTATGATGGTTTCAGCATCGACAATACTGTTTCTGACAGGGAACACGCGGTCCCCAAGCATGGCGGAGTCGAGGGAAATGTCCTGTCGTATTCGCTCGCTCAGAATCTTGTTGAACAAAAAGGCTTGGTAGGCGCTGATAAAAAGCATGAGCAGGTTTTTTGGTAAGGCTTGTAATGCTCCGATAAAATCCTTCGGGTTTTTCACTAAAGTCCGCAGCATCATTTTCTCGAAATTTAGTGAGTTCGGGTACTGTTCGAGGGCAGCAGAAAAATCATGGGTGGAAGCAAGATGCTGCCGAAGTGTTTTTATTTCTCCGGGTTCCTCTGGCATCGGATTAGCGATGTAGGTCATGACCGCTTGTTCGAAATCACCGTTGATGATCGCGCGTCCTACAAGATGCGTTATTGGTCTGATGATGCCGAACCGTTGTATCCCATAATAATTCGGAAACCCTTTCAAGGTCTGTATCGGAGAAATAAGAGAATCAATCTCGTGCTCCGTCACCGTTTTATCAAGCATGCGGATGAGAATGTCGAAGGTGTTTCCAGCAAGATCACCAATGCGCACCGGTTGATCTGCGGTGTACACGTTGCTGATCTGAACGTCTTTGAGTCGTACATTCTGGAGTTTTTCAACAGGGATATTGAAAAAGGACATGAGCTGGGTGGTCACTGCTCGTTTGTCTTTTGTTCCAGCAAATTCAATACGTTGTTCTGACACATGTAAGCGGGTCGCAAGTTCCCCCACTAAGGTATGTGTCTCCCAGTTCACTGAAGAAACTTCAGCGATGGTGAAACGTCCTTGGTCCTTTTTCGGAGGATAAGAAAAACGTTCGATGACACGGAAATCTTCTGGAATCCTGCGCAGTTTTCCCCCAATACCAGCGGGACGAGTATAATACGTGTGAATACCAATGTGTTGTTCAAACGATGGGCTGTTCATTGGTAAAAGAGAAAAAAATGAGAGTTAAAAATTTTTTCCAAATGCTTTGATTTCTGCTTCAAGGTACTTCACCGCTTTTTTCAAGGCGTCTTCGGGAGCACCTTTTTTCACGCGTATGAACAAACGTTTTTTTGTGGCCATGGGGTTATCTGCCATGCTCGTGGCATATTCAACGTCCTCATTCTGGGCAAGGATGTGGGTGAGGGGATGAAGGATCGTGTCGGTTTCACCAGTGATTTCAAGTTCAAGTTCTGTTTTAGTTTTTCGAATGGTTTTTAATTCCATAGTCTCACATGTCCCTACAGTTTTTGTACGTCGATTTCCCCATAATCATAGGCGATTTTTCGATGTTCTTTATTCCCGCAGTTTTCGCATTCAAGGAAGTTTCCTTTTTTAACAAGCGAATGTCTACATTTAATGCAGAGTGCTCTGATAGCACCGAGATCACGGTCCCGTGTTTCGAGTTGTACGCTCGGGTGTGCTTGGATGACCTTAGCTCGTACAATATCTTCTGCTTTGTATTCTGTTGATGCGTCTTTGATATATCCTTGTGCTATTTCTTTCACATGGATGGTGGCATCGGTGTCTCCTGATACTGCCCTTTTTTTTCCAATCACATGGATGACATCAGCGATGATCATCGATGGTTTAGCCATAGTCACTTTTGCTAGGACGATATCCCCTTTTCTCAAAAGAACGGGAGTACTCGTCACTGGTTTGACCTCTGCGCTATGATGTTTTTCGTTCACCATATAGGTGCCGATGCGCGAGGCTCTGATGATGCCGTTTTCTTCAAATGTTCCTTCGCCAGGGAGGAGTTCTTCAGAGGTGGAGAGCTGATCTCCGGGCATGACAAGTTTTTGTTTCATGCATGGTCACGTTTCCTTCTTATAGTTCATGGTAGGCAAGTCACTGCTGGTTTTAAATGTTATGGTTAATATTTAAAGGATTTTTCAGGGTCCTTTCGTAAATAAAATATAGAAAACACAAAGAGTTATTCTCAAAAGGGGTGTAGAAGGAAGGGGAAAAAATTAGGGGGATAATATGAAGAAACGCAACGTCCCTTCCTCCTCTCCTCGCAATGTCTTTCTTCTCACTCCATAGTCCTTTCTTAAGTCTTATTTTGCTATACTGTATCATGTAATCAATTAACATTTAAAAAGGTTTCTAAATTTCTTAGGTTGGTTTTAACTTTTATATGGTATCTTTATTTTGGTATTATCTGCATAAAAAAGTTATATTTATTAACAAAAGTTACAAAAAATTATATTATTAAATAAAAGGTCTCGATGAAGGTTCAGACGTCCGCTTCCATGATTGAATTCAGAACCAAGGTTAGCTACCGCGGTCAGTTCCTCAAATATTCCTCTTTTCATCTGCATAATCAGATGTCTCATCGAGTGCTACGATTTCTTCAAGGGTGATCTACTAATTTATTTTTTTTGCTCTTTCAGCATAAAGAGCCTTTCTTTTTTTCTATTATTCTGATCGATATTTTTTCGTTTTGCTATTTTTTCTCCTAATCTTTAAATACCTTGATTGATAAAGTTTAGCAAGATATATATTATCATGGTTAAAGGAAGTAGGATAGGAAGGAAATGAACACAAGGAAGGAAAGTACAACCAGAATCTTCGTCTCCATTTGTCTAATTCTCTTTCTCTTGGTAGGAACCGTCTCACAGGTCGTGGGAATCACCTTAGTTTCATCCTCTACAACAAATACAAGTAACGATCAAGACACACCATCACAGCCTTCTCTTCAAGAGATGATTACTCACGCAGCACCAGGTTCAACACTGGTCATCAACGCAGGCATCTATCCTGAAATCATCGATATCAACAAACCACTCACACTCATCGGAGACACAAAAGAAACAACCATCATTGCACCCACTTCTTCTCTGAATAGCTACGCGGTGAGAATCACTGCTGAAGGAGTCCACCTGCGTGATCTTACCATTATCAATCACGGTCCAGGATTGTATACCACTGGTGTGAAAGTCTGCGCAGAGCACACAACGATTGAACGTTGTATCGTAAAAGAAACCCCGGTTGGTATCGCGCTCTGGAGCTCTTTTAATACGATTTCAACCTCTGAATTTTATAGTTGTGAGGATGAAGGTATTGTTGTGCTTGGCAGCGCATCAGCACCATGTTCCGATATCACAATTTCAGACTGTCTTTTTTCAGGGAACTGCGATGGGATTGAGCTACAAGAAAGCAGAGATATTCAGATTTCTGATTGTACGTTTATAAAAAATACGCATGCAGGGGTAGACGCGATAGGATCTTCGAATCAACGAACGAGCGTCATCTCCTGCACGTTTCAAGACAATACAGTGTTTGGTATCTACCTCGCAGGCGGCAGTAATGCACAGATACACTCCTGCACCTTTATCAGCAGTCCTCTTATGGTCCCCGAGAACTCAGGAACAATCCTGACTGATTGCCACTATGATACCGGTTCATCACCAGAACGGTTAGTCACCTCATATTCGGCACCGATTCTGTCCTCAGAACAACCTACAAAAACAAGGAAGGATTCTTCTTACAGTGATCAACCAGGGAACGGTATTCGTTCTTCTACTATCATTCAGATGTTCTTTGAAAAAATAATGTTACGACTGAGCGGATTAAAAAATCTTTTCATACTAAGATTAACAATAGTATGATAAAAAAAGAAAAAAAAGAAAAAGATTATTTTTTCTTTGTTTTCGTCGTGGTTTTTTTCTTCGCTGGTTCAGCTGCTGGTGGTGCTGCCGGTGGTGGGCTTGCTTTTTTCTTGCGGCCAAGTAAGAAGATTGCTGCGATGAGTATCACGATGACAATCAGCAGTCCGCCGAGGATCATCCATGCAAGATCAGGGATTCCTCCTTCTTGTGGTGGGGTGTAGCGTTTTAATGTTTTCGAAACAGGATCGTACATCCAATCCCAGTCTCCGTCTCCATCCTCGTCTATGAGATACCAGCCGTCTTGCATACCAAGTTCACTAGTTTGCTCTGTGGTCGCATTATGGAAGGTATCATAGGTGCCGTCTCCATCATCATCGGTGAGGTACCCGATGCTGTCCACATCAATTGCGTCGATGTAAATCGTTTTCTCTGCGTAGGAGGACGCGTTGTTTTCATCGGTAACCGTGACGCGTAATGTGTATTTTCCTGCGACCGTCCATCGATGTGAGGCGGTGAACGGTGTTCCACTAGGTAAGAGTCCGCTATCCGTGGATTGTGAGCTTTCATCGCCCCAGACGAAGCGGTACCAGATGGTATCGTTATCAGGATCGATTGCTGTTGCGGTGTAATCATAGGTTGTCGTCTTATTTCCGATGCTGAGTCCTGCGATGGTTGGGATACCTGGTGGGTTGTTTGCTGCCACAAGAATGGTTGCTGTGGTTGTGTCGGAATCACTTGCTCCACCGTCATCGGTAACGGTTAAGGTGACGGTAAAGGTTCCTGCGCTGCTGTACGCATGGTTTTTAATGACTCCGGTTCCTGTGGTGGTATCTCCAAAGTTCCAAAGATACGTGTTTATTGTTCCATCTGAATCGTAGCTCCATGATCCATCAAAGGTGATGTCTTCTCCCACGAAGCCTTGGTATGGTTCTCCTTTGGATGCGTTTGCGATAGGTGGTTCGTTTCCTCCTCCACCACCGCCTCCGCCTCCACCACCGCCACCTGATGACTTGGTGGTGAAGCTCCAGGTGTCAGATTCATTGTGAAGAACGGTATCGTTCGCTATCGCGTACCACTGGTAGGTTGTACTGTACGCAAGTCCTGTCCAGGTGGTTTGCGCGTAGGTTCCATTGGGAACGAGTGTTTGGCCTATCAGCGTCTGAGTGACTGCATCATAGAAATAAACGTACAACGAGTCTCCATTAGGGTCAGATACGAACACGCGTAAGGTTGGTGTCAGTGATACATCAGTCTGTCCATGGGTTGGTGTTGGGTCAGTTGGTTTGTAGGGTTCTTGATTATCATGAGAGGTGGTTGTGAAGCTCCAGATGGGTCCGCTGGTGGAGAGTCCATGGTTGTCGGTGGCTACTATCTGCCAGTAGTACATCGTGTTTTTCGCAAGTGCCCCTGGGTCGTAATGGGGATCTGCCTGATCATTTGATTTCAGCACGTCAGGTGTGGAGTCGCCTGCTTCAAAGTACACATCGTAGGTGACCGTGTCACCAGTATCTGGATCGCCACCGGTCCACCAGAGATCAACATAGAGACCGACGTTGGTTGCACCATTCGCTGGGTTCGGGTTGAACGGTGCGTACGGTGGTTGGTTGTCCCCCGTGATGATCACGGAGAGGTTGATGAACCATCCGTGTGGTGTTGGTTGATCAATGAGAAAACTTTGGTTATCAGTAGGGGTGAAATCACTGGTGCCAATATGAACAAGAAATTGGCCGGTTTCGTCTTCACTAGCAATAAAATCAATGATGTAGCGTCCGTTATCATGGGTGAACCCGTAGCAATCTGTTCTTCCGGGAATGGATAGGATGACTTTTGCTCCATCAGCTGCCGGTTGTCCGTTGACGGTGAGAAATCCCCAGACTGAGTACAGTCCTGATGGTGGTTCTGCTGCCGTCTGCGGAATCATGGGTAGGGTTAATATGATGAGGATGATTCCTGCGATATAAGGCGTTATTTTTTTTCTCTTCATACGTATCCTTTTCCTTTTTTAATCCGGTCTAAAGATTTTGTATTATTTATAATTATTCTCTTTCTCCTTGATGAGTTCCTATTCACTTTGTTGATGGTTTTTCACTTCCCGTTATTGCGGTGGTAGTGTGGTGAACTCCCATGTTGGCCCAATGGTGTACGCACTATGGCTGTCGGTTGCGATGATGTACCAATAGTAATGTGTCCCATACTCGAGTGTCCCTAGATCGTAGCTTCTGGTTGCTGTTGAGTTATCAAAGGGACCAATGGTTCCGATTGATGTTGGGTTTGAGTCAGTGCCAAAGTGTATTTCATATGTGACCATATCCCCTGCGTCTGGGTCTCCACCAGACCAGTAGAGATTTTGGTCAAGGTTTGCATTGGTATATCCATTGGGTGGTTCAGGGTTGGCTGGTGTGAAGGGTGCGTTGTTCTGTGAACAAACCACCTGCACCCATGCGTCATCCTCGCCATGGAAATTATCAGTGTAGTAGTATGCGTCCCCGATCGCTAGGTTCACGGACGGGGTTTCATTGCAAGCGATCGCTAATGCTTGGTATTCGATGTGTGCCCAGCATGGTGGGAGTGGTTTTGTCTTCCAGTAGTCCCAGTACAGGGTGGTGGTGCCATCAGCGTTCACGGTCACGTTTGGTTGCGAGTCAGGTTCCGTGAAATCGTAGTACCAATGTGTTCCGTTCTCAAAGATCACAAGGATCGTGGTACTTAAGTCGATGTAGCTAAGCTCTGCAGGCAGAGTGTCGATAAGTTCAGCTCCGGTGAGCATCACATTCCCATCGTTATACCCTGTGATATTATAGTGAACGATGTCACCGACAGCAACCTCGACGATGGGTTCTGGGTCGTCATCAGCCCAGTTTTGTCCATCCCAGACTGCTTTGGAGTATTGAATGCTTGGTGCGGGATCGATGAGGGTGATATCAGCTCCGATAAAATCGTTGCTAGCAACCATGAGGGGGTCAGCGTACCATGTTTGATTGATGGCTAGACCAAATGGCTCGTAGGCATCATAGAGATAATTACCGCTGAGATCAATGATTGCCACGACGTAGTAGACGCCTTCATCGAGTGCGTCAAAGGTGTAGGGTGTTGGGAGGATGGCTGAATCAAAAATCTTGTAATCTAATACGTTTAACTCAGGCCATGTGTCTGAGAGGGAGACAATCACCTGTCCATACCCTGATCCACCATTATAAATCGTTCCTGAAATACTACCGAGCTGCTGTTGGCATTGAATATTCACCAGGGCGGTATCCTCAGCGTAGAGCGTGTCACTACAGGCAGGTTCGACTGAAATATTCGCTGTGTTAATCGCGGTTGTTTCTGAGCATTCAACGACTTCTGCATCAAATTCAACGTAGACTTCAAAGCCAGGCGGTATGGTCTCTTCAAAACCAGAGGAGCTGTTCCACAACAGCGTCATATACTCTGATCCTGGATACTCCCAAGGTTCAATATCACCAGTGGGATACCAGGTCTCACCGTCATAGACAAACGTCATATTCGTACTGCCTTCGATATACTGCAAGCTGTTCGGGAGATAATCACGTAACTCACCACTCAGAAAATCACAGGTTCCATCATTGATTGCACTCATCTTGAAACGGACAACATCACCGATGGTTACGTTCCGTTCTTCACCCCACATGTCTTCAATATCATCACCGTTCCCAGGTACCCAAACTTGTTTCTGCAGGGATACATGTGGTGTTTCTACGATACCAGTACAGGTTCCTTCAATACTGATATCATAGAGGATGGGTGAGGTTTCAGAGGAGGTTATCTTCATGGTGACTTCGACTTCTATATAGCGTGCAGGAGGTGTTGAGGTAAAGAGTATTCCATTACCTGCTTCTTCCCATGGTGACCAGGTGAGCTGATCATCTGAGCTTCGTACTTTTACGGTGATGGAGGTGCCTTCAGGTTCATCACTACTCCAGTAGACGTGATTCCAGATTGTGCCTGTTACCATGCTGTCATGAACGACGTTCCATTTCCCTGTCACTACTGATCCAGCATAGCCGATACCGGTTGCATCGCTGTACGTGTAGGGGGCGTACCCGGTATTGAAAATACCTAGAGGTGCCCCAGTTTCCCCATCATATTTACACATTTTATCATTGTTCAAATGAATCGCCCAGACATCACCATTGGAGTCTACAACAGTACCTCTCACGTGGGTGGCAAGTTGTGCAGGTGCACTCCAAACAACACTACCATCTGGTCTAAATTTATTCATCTGCCCGTTACTCCCATGTCCTGCGTAGATGTTGCCTTCCAGATCAGTTGCTACACCAAACACATCGTAGCGTAACGCTGCTGGTTCACTGAAGAGATGTGATGAGGTGTTATAGACGTAGAAGGTGTCACTGTAACGTCCTCCCATGTACACCAGTGTGTTCTGTTGTGCGTCGTAGCTCAGCGCAATCCCGTAGATTAAACCTGGCGTGTTATGGATTTCATAGTCAAGGGTCTGTGTGTTGAGTTCCAGTAAGTTATAGCTGAGTGATGATCCCCAGAGAATCCCGTATTTATCAACGAGAGCACCATACGGTGTGTTACTACCCACAGAGACCGGTCCGAGCAAGAAGCTTCCATCGACACCGCTTATTTTGTAATATTCTTCGGTGTTGTAACATCCAAGCCATAAGTTTCCATCAAGATCGATAGCGAGGGATCGTCCGAGACCGCCTGGTGGGCCGACCTCGACAGCCCAGGCGATACGCTCGTCCTGGATTTCATCAGGATCGATTTTGTTATTCGCGTTGGAATCAACCAAGGGCATCATTTCATCAGGAGTGATTGTGCCATCACCGTTGGTATCATTCGAGGTATCCATGATTCCGTTTCCGTTCCGATCAATGTAATCATTCGTAAGTATCTTTAGCACGTCTGGTGATTTGTAGGAGCTGAATTGACGGTTCGCGACATAACAATTCCCATCGGGGTCCACGCAGGTTCGTGAGGGGGCTGGTCCGCTGTGCGAGCCGCCACCGTAGAAGAACGTCTTGTAGCGTGCGAGCTCCACGTTTTGTGTGGTATCCCATTTTGAGACACTGGATTCCCCAGCATTGGCTATCCACATGACGGGATAGACTATTCCTTGTCCAGGGGTGAGTTGGAGCTGGTTATCTTCAGCATAGACTCCTCCTGTGAAGGTTCCTTCGTTGAAATCAGCGTCGAGGCTGTACATGCGATCAGCATCGCATTCCCCTGACTCGGGGACGATGGTAAACGTACTGGTTTCCGTTCCCATGTTTCCTAGGATATCGTAGGCTTTGACGGTGACCTGATAGGATC
>Ga0172362_10005167_pt1 | contig 11313 bp, 19 predicted proteins | sample LakKivs1_kivu2a2_FD_114534 | JGI IMG/M metagenome (GOLD analysis project Ga0172362, IMG submission 114534) | Sediment microbial communities from Lake Kivu, Rwanda - Sediment s1_kivu2a2 | ecosystem: Environmental > Aquatic > Freshwater > Lake > Sediment | place: Rwanda: Western Province, Lake...
AATCGCCAAGGCGAGAAATTCTTATGTACGGCATGTGGATATGAGAATGATGCAGATTTAAATGCGTCATTGAATATCCTACATAGAGGAGTTTATAGTCCCTCTTTACCACAGAAAGAATTATTTTAACATGAACATAAAATCATATAAAAATAATAACTATAGCATACTATAAGGCACCATATAGTAAGTACTGGCCTCTTGTTTCTCAGTTCTCTAAAAGAGGCAATTATTCTATAACAGAGGTAGAAGCTGAAGAAATTCCAGGAGATAGAATAATCATAGGCGATCATGTGTTCTCTACTCCTACCTACATAGAAGTCAATCCCGATGGGACTCTTAATGACCAAGCAGATAGCTCAGAATGGTACACAAACGAACTATATCTATAAGGAGATATCATGGCTTTTACTATGGACCCTATGACCTATAAGACATTGTACGCCCGATTTTTTAGTCGGGGGACTCAGCCCCAAGAATTTCTTTACCTTGTAAGCGGAGTAAAAGATAAAGTAGTTCTTGATCTATGCTGTGGAAACGGCAGAATTACGAAATTATGTAAAGAGGCAAAAGCAGTTTATGCTGTAGATGAAAGTCTTAGTATGACAAAAGACATTCAGAAAGCAGCTAATCTTGATATACTTACTGCAAGCGTTTCATCAGCATTAGCTTTATTGTTAGAAAAGAATGTAAAAGCAGATGTAGTTTTTTGCCAACAAGCCATTAACTATTGGTTTAGTGAAGTTAATATTCAAGCACTATCCAAAATAATGGCCCCAGGCTCTTTCTTCATTTTCAATACCTTCAACACAAAACCTGAGCCTATTCCAAAAGTGAATGAGTATACCCTCGAAGGAAAAGAATATGTAGAAGTATCTTGGTCTGTAAATGAGACTATACACCATGTACAGTGCTGTACAGGATCTGCCCCCCACACTACAGAATTTTCATGGATATCCCCCTATAGATTTAGGGCAATACTCGAACCGTATTTTACAGTAACTGAAATAAAGAAGGGCAAAAGTTCTGTGTATTGCTGCCAAAGGAATGGATGATGATAAAAAGATTAAAGAGATTAATTTACTGGTTCGCTAATACTAACTGGTTTAATAAGTACACCTGGATAAGGGTCGTACAATGTTGGTTAGTTGGGCACCACCCAAAAACGTGGAGTGCTCGGGTCAAACGCGGAACAGGATGGTGTGCTTGGTGCGAAAGAAAAACCTCACTATCTCCTAGGCTAAGGAAAGAGATATGAGGATATACAAATTTCCAGCCAAACCTTTATCCGCAATAGAGTTCCAACCTATAGATTTAGATTATATCGTTTCTATAGGTCCTGTAACATCGTCAACCTTTCATAGACATAATATGTATGGGGAATCTTTTTGTTCCTTTACTATATACATAAAAGTAGGTCAACCTATAACTATAGAATACCTATCAGGCTCCTTCTCAGAATGCCCTAACTACTTAGTAGAAAATCTTAGTAAAGAACGAGAGAAACTTATAAACGCATGGGAATGGAATGGTAACTATAATGCCACTACTTAATGATGATGTACTCAAATTTGATGCCTTCGACACCGCTGAAAAAATAACTGGTAAGTCCTATAAGGCCAATAAGGAGACTGAGCTTTTAGGATTAGCTCTGCATATAGGACATTCAGAAGATAAGAAAGCAAGACTCAAGGAGTCCTGTGACACCTATTATGGTCAAACATTAGAGAACTATCTTCATATTGTTTATGAGTTGGGATTCAAGCCAGCATATTCAGAAGAAATCCCTCCTAAAAAAGATGAGGATAAACTCAGTGACGCTTATTTTATCTACTATCATCCAGATGGAATCATACTGGAATTTGATAGCTATTGGGGGATGAAGTCTGTAAATGGAGGGCGCTTCTTCTATAACTGGAGACCTAATCTTCCCAAGAGTAACAACTTCAGGGTACTCTCAAGTGGTACCTATGCTGTCTATGATGACGAGACTAACAACTATATATGGTCTGGTAATCATGACTGTAGAGAGGCCATAAAGTATAATATAGAAAAGCTTAGGGAGCACGGAACTTTTGTTACTCCCTGGGTAGATTGTCCTAGTCACTGGTTCTCCCATTATGGAGACAGAGTAGACAATGATGATTTCCTTGCAAAAGGAGATATGTATGGAAAGCTTTCAAAGCCCCGTATAGAAGCATTTCCTTCTGAGGTCAAAGAGTTGTTTGGTCCTGTACTTACTACACTTGGAAATACGATATGTTAGTTATGAAGCGTCTGACTATACCGCACTGCTATGATGCAGAGTATATCATATATGAATTTGCAAAACACAATATAGATTTAGGTATCTATATCCCCAGGGAAGATTTAGATATTTTCATTCGCAACTGTCTTATAGTCACGTACTTTCGATCTGTAGCAAAAGTAGGTAGTAATTCGCACATAAAAGTAGTTACTAACTCTTTTTCTGATTGGATAGATGAAGGGTCTGTAGGGGATATCAAAATAAACTCAGACATAATGCATAAACAATCTCAGTTCTCTCTTAAGCTTGTACAAAAGGGCTACGAGTGTACTTTATATAAAACAAGTGTAAAGGGTAATCAGAGAGGTACAGTACAGCATCGTTGTGTCCTTTGTAGAGGACCAGGAGATACTGTCGAAGAGTTTATAAAGAAAAATCCAGATATTCTTAAGTATCCTGTAAAACAGATAGAGGAAGGGCATGACAAATGGGATTTTGACCTTTCGAATGTAAAACCTGTGTTTGATACTAGAGAACTCCCGAAGCTCATTAGATATGAGGGTTTACGGGCATACATCCTGAAGATTTTAGGAGGAGAAAATCCATGCAACGCAGAAGTGATTCCATTAAGTTTTTAGAAGTTTACGATCCTGACACTGGCAGAGAAGGAACTGATGTTGTCGGTTTCTTCCAAGATTTAACAATAGGAGATATCTTCCAAGTGGATGACTTTTATCCTATAGATGCTATTATAGACTTCACAAGAAAAAACGGTATCCTTATCAGCCAGATAACAGGTACTAAGGAAGAATGGACTATAGAAGATAAGGTTTTCGAGGTTACTAATTTTTCAGATATAAGTTTTGTAGACCGCTGGTACAATGAAACAATCTGTTTGTTTACGGACCTATCGAGAGAAGAGCGTATGGAGCTAATGGATAGAATATATAAGAAATTCTGTGCTGAGTGTATGGCAGAAGCAGGAACTTGTGATTGTGCCTATGGACCTAGTGAGGAATAATCATGTTTTTGGATATATTCAAAAAGAAAGCTGTTAAAGAAACTTTTAAATGGAGAGACCGGGAAGGTAACTTCATATCCTTTTCCGAGGTGCCTACTAAAAGATTATTCTATACAGCAAATATGATATGGAACCATTCTCAGCCTGAAGAACTTCAGATATGGTACAATCATAAATATGAATTTGGACCTTTCTATACAAGCAGCTATATGCTTGAAGCTTTTAAAGAGGCTGTTAAAGAGCTATCTAAAAGAACTGATATAGGACCAAGGATGTTAGGTGTTGTACTGTTTTGGTAAGACTCCAGCAAAAAAGCAAATTCTAGACTGTTACTTACTTTTTGAAAGATTCTATTTTACTTTAATTGGCCGAAAAAGTATATTAGTACGAACAAACAGGAGGTTCTATGGAAGATCAGGTTATTTCAATCCAGTCAGGCGGTGTACCTATCGAGGTCACCGAGAAAAAGATGCTTTCCCCCAAAGAAATCAAAGAGAAAGCTAAACAGGCTCGTGCTCTAAAAAGACTCCAAGAAGAGTCTTCTCGAAAAGAAGCTCTGGAGAACGTACTTCAGAACGGACCCATTGAGGACATCATTCGTTGGCGAGATGCTGCCAGCTGCCGTGTCACAAAAGGGGACTCTTTGAAGAAAGACTACATCAGAGAGCTTGATGCTATCGAGAAACGAACACAGTCAGATATCCGATGGATCAGGAAGCTCAATAATGTCCTGAATGCACGTACTTTTGGACAACAGAAACATACCAAAGGCGAACGTGTACGAGTCAGCATCCGTAAGGAGGTTGTGAGAATATGAACAAGCAGGACCTGATACAGACAAAAGTTGAGGAGTACGTAAGCAAAGAGGAAATGTTCACCTCTGTGGACATCTCAAACGCAATCAAAGAAGATGGTGAATGGATTTCCAACCGAGACGTTCGGGATTGGTTGAAGTCCAATTTCCATAGTGACCCTATATTCAGCAACTACTGTCGCACAGGTATCTCCGTCTGTAATGACAGCGTGGCAGCAACTCTGTATCACCCAGCGTACAAGCTGGCTGAGGACTATGAGCCTCGGAATCAGCACGCTCTCACACCTTCAGAAGTAGATGCTATCAAAAGGGCGAAGTCTGCACAACCTGCGAAATCCACAGCGGACATCGTACAAATCCTCAGTACCTCCAATAACAGCACTTCTACCAATGGGAGCAAACAGGTAGGTCTTGTACGAATCATCCGGTCTGTTGAGCGCATCAAAATCCCTGGTGCCATCATCAAGAAACTCGGATACCAGCCGGGAGACCGCGTAGATCCCAGTAAGATCAAAACGGACAAACCCATTCCTGGTCGCCTGATCGTGAACAAGGACTATCGATTCTCAATCCCTCGCTCCTGCGTTGGTTGGGACCACCAGCCTGTGAAAGTCCTGATTAAGAGAGACAAAATTGTTTTTGAGAAAGCCTAAGCTGTATAGATAAAAACACTTTGAAGAAAATGGTAGGAGCAACCTACCATTTTCTATAACTACCGTAGGAGATAACATGGACTATTATTGGGGAAAAAAGACTACAAACCCATGTCAATCCAATAAAGTAGATGAAGCTGTTCCTCAAATGATACGTGCTGAATCTTCCGTTATAGAGATTGTACGCAATAACATATACTTCTACTCAGAGGTCGAAAGAGACAAGACTATCCAGTTGGTGAAAACTCTTCGATATCTTAACCAAGAATTCGAACTTCATCAGCGTAAATTTCGAGAACCCCCTTGTATAAAGCTCTTCATTAATAGTAATGGGGGAAATATCTTTGCTGGCTTTAGTGCTATGGATGAGATCATTACTTCTCGAATACCTATTATTACCATAGCTGATGGGTGTTGTGCCAGTGCTGCCACACTCTTATCTGTCGTTGGAAAAAAGAGGCTAATCAAAGCCCACTCACATATGCTTATTCATCAGATGTCTTCTATGTTCTATGGTAAATACCAAAAATTTGAGGATGAGATAGATAATCAAAGAAGGATTATGGAAAAGGTTAAGGGTATCTATCGTATGTATACAAGGATACCTGAGAATCAACTTAATGAGATACTTAAACATGACCTATGGTTTGATGCCAAAAAGTGCCTTGAATATGGTCTTGTAGATGAAATCATTCAGGGGTAAGGGATGACTAAGTTACATATCCTCCATGACTGGAGGGTTATCGATGCCTACTGTTAGGAGAGATCACAAATATATCTTGAATAGTGACTACAAAACTGTATATGCTAGTTCAAGCAAAACAGTTAATATCCAGATACTTAGATGTTGGAAATGTGATAAAATCAAACATAAGATACTTGATGCTAAGGGACAAGACCACACTAAAGAATTAGAGCTGTGGGTGGCAAAAGAACTTGTAGGTATGGGGCCTGAGAATAACAACAAAATTGCATTTATTTCATGACTGGAAGGTGATCGAGGAACAGAATATAGACCTTCCCTGTGATAGAGGAGACTATTACTATAGCACAGGAAAGTACACTATATGTATAGGTAGAACACACGCTGACATGTATCTACGATTCAACGTCCAAATACTTAAATGTTGGAAATGCGATAAAATCAAACATAAGATAGTGGACAGAGACGGAAAAGACCATAGTAGGGATGTACAATTCTGGGTACTTAAGGAAACATTGAAACTGGAGAAAAAAGATGGCTAATGTACTTATTGGTGTAACAGGAGGGATATCAGCCTATAAGATACCCTCAGTAGTAAGTGTTCTTGTAGATAAGGGGCACGATGTCCGTGTCATCATGACGGAAGCTGCCAAGAGGTTCATAGCATCCCTTACCTTCTCTTCCCTTTCCCATAATCCTGTCTACGATGATTCCAAAGAGTTCTATGGGAATGATGGGCATATCTGGCATGTAGAACTGGCTAACTGGGCAGATGTCTTCGCTGTAGCCCCTATGACTGCCAATACAGGTATGAAGATAGCTAATCATATAGCCGATAATCTTCTTACCTCTTCTGTAATGGTTTACACTAAACCACTGCTTTTATTCCCTGCCATGAATGTTCATATGTGGGAGAAATTTGAGAGAGCATATACAAATTGTTCCAATGGGGAACTCAAAGTTACTGTAAAAGATATAGAGACATTTGACCCTAAAAGTATAATACCCAATCCTGGATGTCCTGTAACTGTCATGTTCCAACCCGCTACAGGTAAGATGGCTTGTGGAGATATTGGAGAAGGTAAACTTATAGATACCCGAACTATTGTATCCCTTATCGAGAGGATGGTCATATGAGCAGCTTAATCGGCAAAAATATCCTAGTAACCTCCGGGGGAACCCGTGAGTACATAGATGATGTCCGCGTAGTAACGAATATCTCTACAGGCGCTCTGGGTGCTAAGATAGCTGAAGAGCTATACCGTAGAGGAGCTAAGGTCCACTATCTTCATGGGCAGGGTGCTCGTATGCCAGACCTCGAATACGGCATCTCTGAGGGCACTTTCAACTCATACCCTATAAAGACCTGTGCTGACCTTTATGAGGGCATGCATGCCCTTATCCCAGCGTTTGGGATGGATGCAGTGATACATTCAGCCGCTGTATCGGATTTCACGTTCAAAAGAGATGGTGAAGTCAAACTCAGTTCTGACGATGAAGAGGGATTCATTGAGTATATGAGAAAGACTATTACTCGGAATCCAAAGATTATCCAGGAAATAAAGGAATGGCGACCTGAGACTATCCTTATAGGGTTCAAGTTCACGGTTGGTAAAACCTATCAGGAGCTTATCGGTATAGCTCATGCTTCTGGAAAGAAAAGTAACTGCGATGCAGTGTTCGCCAATGATAAGTCTATGATGTCTGCAACAAGAGATCACATAGGATACTTGGTCAATGTATCTAACAAAATTAACTTTGAGACCCCCTTGGAAGTTAAAGGGAAAAATCGAATAGCTGCCGCTATATCTGAGTATTTGGAAGAAGCGTTCCAAAATGAAAAAGATTGATATACACTGCCATACTTCGAATAGAGCTATCAGAGATGTAGCTACATCCATTCCTAATGTAGCTGCTATCACTTCTCTTATGGACCAGCATGAAATAGAGAAGACAGTCCTCCTGGCAACCTATTTCCCGCATAAGCAGTCTGGAATAACCAACTTCCGGCTTTATGACTGGATACGGGATAATCCTCGATTCGTCATGTTTGGTAGTCTGGACTTCCAATACTATCCCAAACAGGGGATCAATGAGCTTGAAGAAATGGCAGAAAGAGACTTGATAGCTGGGATAAAGATATACACTTGCTATCAGGATATAGACATCGAATCAGTAACTTTCAAAAGTGTTCTAAGGATAGCCAAAAAATATGGCCTTCCTATGATGTTCCATACAGGACTATCATATGCCAGTATGAGGAAGTATAATACTCCGACAATTGCTGGTATGCGTACAGCAAAGATGTTGGAAAAGACTATCTTTGACAACTTTGATGTGACTTTTATTCTAAGTCATATGAGTAAACCTTTCTTTGAAGAAATCATTTCGGTATGCTCAAGTCACTTCAATGTCTATACAGATATGAGTGGTTTAATAGATTCTAAGTTCGATGAAGTTGAGATTCCTTCCTCTATAGAAGCAATAAAAAAATTCGTAGATACCTGTGGCCCAAAAAAACTCTTGTTTGGTACAGACTTCCCAGTACAGACTCATGAGCACTCTATATTGTTCGTAGAAGAGGCTCTGAAGGGATATACAGAAGAAGATAAACAGAGAGTTTATTACGATAATGCCTGTAAGGTACTGTTTAAAAAAAGAGGTACAAAATGAAGCATAAAAGCTTAAAAGAAGTCTTTGTTGTTCGATTTGAAGAGATTGGGTATTACGCAGAGGAACAGCCTGATTATGGGTGGAGTTTCACTCATGATATCATGGAGGCTAAACAATATAAAACTTATAATGGAGCAAACAACCATGTAAGAAGAGCCGCTACAATCCCTGAATACAGTACATATGAAGGGCAGATTGTAAAGATTTCAGTTGCTACCACTATAAAAGAAATAGGTGTACTAACAGGCTATACTGAAGAACAAGAAAGAAATGATAAAAAAGAAGCTGAGCTTTCAAACATCATAATTTCTCTATAAGGAGTACATATGCCTATTGCAATCAATGTCGCAGATATCGTAGAAGAAAACGGTAAGACTATTCGCCAGAACAATATGGAAAAGACCCATGACCTCCCTATCGGGACTCTCGTTGAAGTCAAATTTGACGAATGGCTTGATGGAGGAGCCTGCATGAAAGTCCATGCACGTCTGTGGGTATGGAGCCACGAAAGAGATTGTGATGGGACTCCTCTTTATACTTTGAGTCCTCACAGGAAAGACCACTTTGAAGGCGCTAAAATAGTCCTTCCTCCTGGTTATTGGGGTACTGGAAGTGCCTGGGATAAACAAAAAACCTGCTTCAAAGATAGTGTAACCATCAACATTCTCAATAGAGTGAAGTCAGGATTTGCCAGGGAGTCTCTTACCCCTGTGCCTATTACAAAAGAACTTGAAGATGGTGTTGGTGCTCTACAGTGGGATGACAAATGAACTGCAGTCACTGTGATAAGCCTATAGAGTTGGACCATACAAGTGTACTATTAACAGTCGATGGGGACTTTGCATGCTCTAAGCAATGTGCTGAGGCTTGGGAAAAAGAAAGAGACAATTTTTTTACCAATGTCATAACTGATGACCATGCTTTTTCCCAATGGCTTGGAGTCTCTGAGGATATGATAAAATGAGTCACGCAATGATGCTCCTCTTTGAAAAAGGAGAAGCCAAAAAGTTTAGGTCCTTTTGTGACCAGACCTTCAGGAAGGAAGTAGGGTATCGTCCTGATACCCCAGACTACAAATGTGTAGCTCCTTCTATCTCTGGTAATGCAGGGGGTATGTTGAAGATAAAGGATGGAGAAGCTACCTGCTGGATAGAGCTTGAAGGATACAAAGTAAGTATAGAGTATGCTGCTCATCCTATATGTCACGAATGGGCTGTCACTATTGGTAAAGAGATCATAAGGCACTTCAAGGTAAAGAAAGCCGGATGGGACAGTATAGGATACTGTCCTACAGTAGATGAGGTTATGAAAAGAGGACCTTTCAAAATGGAGTTATTAAGATCGCACACTCCCAGTGAAAAGGTTGTGTTATCAGGGTGGAAGAAAGCCTACGAAGAACAGGCACAGACGCTATTTAGGTCATTAGAGTGGCATAAATACACCACCAATATATTCAGACGGTTAGGTAAGGAGTAATCATGAAAAAAGTAACTCGTAAACAGACAGTGACTAAACCTGTGGTAGTAGAAGTCCCGGTATACATCACCTCGGATGAGGAAGAGTTCGATGATGAAAAAGGGGCACAAAGACATGAGAAGCTATTAAAAACGTACCCAAAGCTCGGTACGTGCTCTATCGAATGGATAGAAGATTACCTGTCTTCTAATTTATGTGTTGATAATGAGGGTGAGGAAGGATTAGAAGAAGCGCTGAAGTCAGATAAGGTGGTCATTATAGGAGCATATAGTGGTGGCGATGATCCATTCTTTGAAGTTGTAGAACCTTATCTTGTAGCTGTAGAAGCTGTGATAAAAGTACTTCATAGAAAAACTATAGGTTGTAACTACAAAAGATACGTTGATGGAGTCATCTACAAAGGTGAGAGTCTTTGTTTCAATGATAAAAAAAAGAGCGATGGTAGTGGTTACTATGAAACTGGAGAAGGTAGAAATATTAAAGAGGTACTAAAATGAGTTTACACTATCTAATAGGGGACGCTACAGACCCTAAAATAAAACCTGCTCTCATTTGTCATGTAAATAATGATATCGGAGGATGGGGAAGAGGCTTTGTTATAGCACTTAGTAAAAGAAACAATGCTCCCGAAGAAGCCTATAAGAAATGGCATCATGACAGGATCTCTCATGGAGTAGAATTCAAGCTGGGTGCAGTACAAATAGTAAAGTATGCCGATCAGGTAGTGGTAGCCAACATGATAGCACAGCGAGATATCAGATGGGATGGAAAGATTCCACCTATCCGGTATGATGCTCTGAAGGAATGTTTGACTAGCGTTTTCTGGTGGGCTAAAGAAAAAGGGTACACGGTACACTGTCCCAGGATTGGTGCAGTTTTAAGTGGGGGAGAGTGGCCTATAATAGAAAAAATCATAAAGGAAACTATGACCGTAGAGACGTATGTATATACCATAGAAGAACAAAAGGATAGATGGCCTACAAACTATGAAACCCTTTAGAAAGGGGTTCTAACTGTTGATTAAAAAATTATGAAAAACTATTAAAAACTATGTAAAATTAATAATCTATTAATATAAATACTTAGTGAAAGGTTAAAGTTTAGAAAATCTATTAATAATATGATTGATTACTATCATAAACAAAGAGAGTCGTATACAATATGAAATTTGTTAGATCAACTAAATGTAGCTTGAAGTTTGCTACAAAACATAAAACCGAAGAGTTACAAACTATACTTACTGAATATGGTAAAGTTTGTAATATCTTTATAGATCATTTTTGGAAGAATGGAACTCCTTCCAAAGCTGAACTTCTTAAAGATATAGTTGATCTTCCTAAAGGTACATGGTTAAGTGCCCGTCTAAGAAAAGTATCCGCTCGTGAAGCTATTGACATGATCAAGGCAACTAAAGAGAGATGGAAGAACAAACCAGATAAGATGAAGATGCCTGTTCATAAAGGTAAAAGAATGTACGTCTCTTGTACAATAGCTGATCTGAATGAGTCAGAGGAATCTACTGAATTTGATGCATGGTTACATATAGCTTCGGTAGGAGATAAGCATATTTTAGATTTGCCCATTAAATTCCATAAGCATTTCAATAAGATAGCATCTTTAGGTAATAGACTTAACAGCTATATCATAACAGATAAGTACGTTCAATTTAGTTTTGAAGTTGAAACTTTACCTAAAAAAGAAGGTAACAAAGTCTTTGGCATAGAT
>Ga0172362_10005171_pt1 | contig 11309 bp, 14 predicted proteins | sample LakKivs1_kivu2a2_FD_114534 | JGI IMG/M metagenome (GOLD analysis project Ga0172362, IMG submission 114534) | Sediment microbial communities from Lake Kivu, Rwanda - Sediment s1_kivu2a2 | ecosystem: Environmental > Aquatic > Freshwater > Lake > Sediment | place: Rwanda: Western Province, Lake...
CATGAACCCGTGGTAAACTCCGGCTTGGATTCCGGATTGCGGACCAAAGTTTTTTTCAATAGTCCCTGCTCCCAGGCTTGTTTTAGTTGCTCAAGTTCGGCGTTTACCGGCATGCTTTTCTCCTCCGGGTTTAGCATGGTGTCTTTCTCAGGTGATCAAAAGGCGTCACCGCATCCTTGCGAATCAGACGGCGGTTCAGGGTAGACTGTGTGCAATAATCAGCGTTTTGCGGATCCATTTTTCGATGCCCAAAGGCTTAAAAAATTAAAGAAAAATGACCAGAAAAACAAGCCGCATCGGAACCATAAGGTTGCTTACTATCGAACAAATAATTGATAACGGCAGAGCTGTAATGATTTTTGTTCATTCGAAGGAAATCCATCCGGGGCGGTCTGCTTGTCTGCCTGGACGGGATTGGTTAATATTTAACTATGAACGCCGTCTTATCGAAGCACGTATCGTATATCCTGCGGGGAACACTGATCCTGTCAGGCATGGTTGTAATTTACCATTTAGGCTGGGGACGCCTGGCCGGTCTGCTGCCGTTTATGCCGGCTTTTCGCCGTCTGGAGACGGAGAAAATCGTCATTTTTTATCACCGGGGAGCACATCCAAAAGCTTTCCTCGCGATGCAAGAAGTCCTGCCTCAAGTAGAGGATTTTCATCATTTGAAATTTAAGCACAAACCCGAACTGGTTCTCTGCAGAACCCGGGCAGAAATGCAACGCCTGACCGGTACCAAGACACGCTTTGTTACTTATCCTGTGCGAGGACGGGTTTTTGCGTCACAAAAAGGACAGGATGACGGATTGACAGGCACAATTCATCTCGATGTTTACCTGCTCCACGAACTTTCCCACAGTATCCTGTATCAGAAAATGCCGGGTATGCGATTCAGGCATTTTCCGCACTGGTTACTCGAAGGCGTGGCGACCTATAGTGCCTGCCAACGCGGAGTGGATGGGTATTTGAGTCGGGAGGAAACCATAGCCTATCTGCAAAAGGGTTACTTTCTTGATCCGCGCGACTGGGAGCAGCGGGCGTTTTCTGCCGGAAAAAATTCCAAAGTGATGTTAATGCCCAACCGAATTTGGTTCATCTATTCCGAATTCGCGACAATAGTCGAAGACCTGGTCAAAGACTTTGGCGAGGAGCAATTTATCGCCTACCTGCATCGGTTATTGACCGGCGATGATCATGACTTGGTTTTTCGGGAAATCTTTCAGACTAATTTTGAGATATTTCTTGAGCGGTACAGGAAATACCGGTCCCTTAAAACAACCCAATCAGCTTTTGATCATGGTCAGGAGCATCTTGAATTTGGATAATGCCTTGACGGCGTGCGGATGGTTAGCGGGCATGATGATCGCCTGGCTGGCACTCAGAGTATATGGATGACCATCGATACGGATTTCGGCTTCCCCGTCGATAACCTGCACCAAAGCATCGAATGGGGCGGTGTGTTCACTGAGTTCCTGACCAGCATCGAAGGCAAACAGCGTGACATTGCCACCCGGGACCTTGAGAATCACGGAGCTGACAATCGCCTGCGATTGATAGTTCAGCATTTGCTGGAAATTAAGAATCGGATTGGTTGAAGTCATATTAGCCCTTCTTATTTTAAATGACCTTTAATGGTGACGATTTTGGTGGTAAGCGGGTAGTGCTTGTGAGCCTGAGCCAATGCCCGCCGAACGATTAGTTCCACGCCTCCGCAACAAGGAACTTCCATGCGCAGAATGGTAATGGAATTGATCTGATGCAGGCTGAAAATATTGGTCAGTTTGTCAATATAATTTTGGATCGTCTGGTCGAGCTTTGGACAAAATATGATCAGGATACGACCGGATAAAAAATCTTGATGAAAATTAGCGTAGGCAAACGGTGCACAATCAGCGGCGATCAGTAAATCAGCGTTATTAAAAAATGGCGCCAAAGGATTGAGCAATTGTAACTGCACCGGCCACTGATGCAGCCTGCTTTCGATTGCGGGCATAGCCGATGCCTGCGGAGATTCCAAGGCCGCCTGGCATAACCCTGAAGCGCAGGTAGCGGCGATCGGCACGGGTAACTGATTTTCCCGCAGAACGGTGCATGCCTGATCGTAGTACTGCAGTTCGCCGTGATCGAGAAGATGCTGGAGATGGGCTCTGATCGTATTCGGCCCTGCCGCAATAATGTTGCGCATTACCTGCCGTTCGTCATAAGGCGTCGCTTCCCTCTCGATGATGCTGATAGCGCCCTCGGGACAATGACCAAGGCAAGCCCCCAATCCATCGCAAAACAAATCGCTGATTAAGCGGGCCTTGCCGTCAATGATTTGGATCGCACCTTCCGGACAATTGGGGATGCATAAACCGCAACCATTACATTTAGTCTCGTCGATCGTGATAATTGGTCTTTTCATGTTTGTCCCTGAGTAAATAGTTAGTGTTCATTAACATCATGTTACGGATTGGCTGGTGTGATCAGTTTTTTAATCGCCTCCCAGAGCTGCAGGCCTTCGGTGTTTAGGTCGAATCCATAGCCGCTCAGGCACCACCGGTCAATAATGAGACGCATCGAACCGACGATAAGGTGAAAAAGCTGGTTGAAGGTAATATCAGTACGAATCGTGCCTTCACTTTGCCCCTGGCGGATGGCTTTGATCAGCAAAGTGCGATGCTCGTCCATGATTTGCAGGATTTTCGGGGCCAGCCGAATCTCGTCTAAAAATATTTCCTCTGCGAACATCACCTTGGCCAGTTCCGGGTCGTTGCTGAAAATCATATAACGATCACGGAGAAACAGTTCGATCAAATGTACCCCGCTGTGTTGGGGATGGTCGAATGAGTGACGAATTCGTAATGAGACTTCTTCGAAATGCGCCAGAATGCCCAGCATAATCGCCAGTTTATTGGCAAAGTGGCGGTAGAGAGCCGGTTCGGTTACGCCCAATTCCTGCGCTAACCTTTTGGTCGTGAAAGACTGAAAGCCATGATTGGCGATCAGTACGATAGCCGCACGAACAATTTCCTGTTGGCGTTTGGTGGGTTGATTCATGGTTGATGGTTGGTTAAGTTAGTAAACACTAACATAATCTACTGTGGAGAGGCAATCGGAAGCAAGAAAAAAATGAAGAGTAAAACGCTAACCAAGCGGTCCGTTGATAAGGCCGGTGGATTTGCGAGATTTCTAGATTATGGAAGTTTTAAAATTCCAGGATAAAGCCCCCGACGGGGAATAATTTATATTGATACACCGTCTCCTTGATTCCGTCGGAATCGTAGGAATAATCCCAGATGTTGTCGCGATTGTAGATGTTCTGGATTTCGATGTAGGTGACCAAATTAACTTTATTGAAAATATAACGGCGATTGAGTTTCAGATCGAGGCGGTGATAGGCCGGAAATCTTTCAGTGTGCAGTGGCTGATGGGCAGAGATATACCAGCGTTGCGTATAGGGGTCGTAATCCTGTAGTGTGTATGGTTTACCACCCAAATAGCGCCAGCGCAGACTGAATTCGACTTCATCACCCAAAGGTAATAACCAGGCTGTCGGACGATACCACCATTTGGTTTGGAGAGCATGGTACCAGGGTTTATCTTTCAGCTTTTCGCGATACCCGAAAACCAGGGTCAGAACGTGGCGGAAGTCGAAATCCGCGTCATATTCGCGGTTAGTATAACGCGGATCACTGGCTTTGGCGACATAGTAGGAATAGCTGAACATCCAGTGGAAGCGGTCGTAGAGCTTTTTCTGCAGGAAAAATTCAAGTCCCTCCACGTGACCTTGGCCGTGATTGACGAGCTCCATCTCGGAATTATCCAGCGAATCGGGAGTCAGGTCGGAAGCCATGACCGGAATATCACGCATTTGGCGGGTATAAAATTCGAGTGTGGCGCGGATATCGCGGGTGAAAAGATGCTCGACCCCGATGACAATCTGGTCTGAATACTTGCTTCTCAATTTTTTATTGGCCGAATTGAAAGCCATAAAAATGCCCAGCGGTGTTTGATAGTGCCGACCAAAACCGGCATTGATTTTCGTCACCGGCGAGAGCTGATAGGATAGGCCGATGCGTGGTGCCCAGCTGGTGAATTTGGTCAGTGCATAATGGTCGAAACGGGCGCCGGCCAGGATGGTCAGGGCTTCCCAGGGAGACCATTTGTACTGGAAATGTACGGCGGTTTTGTACGAACTCAGTTTGCGGTGAATGTCCCAGGCCACCGGAATTTCCAATGTATCGATAACGACCGTCGAATCAATAACACCCGGAGCCGGCCAGTTGTTTAATATTGTCCAGTTGGGCGCTCCATCGAGATAATAAGCATGCCCAAAGACCGTGTCCGGTTGGGCCCAGTTAAGGTAATTACCGTAACAGTTTTTCAAATTAAAGCCGCCGGTAATTTCCTGACGATCGCTGAGACGATGGACAAAATCGCCTTTCAGCGCCTAATCAATTTCCGTAATATCGCTCTTGGAATAAACTGTTCCATTGTCATGAAAAACCCGGTACCACCACCAATTCTGGACGGCGAAAGCGGTCAGCAGCGAGTAGGTATGTTCATCCCATAAGGCTTTCCAGGACAGACCGGTCGCCCACTCACTGCCCTTGACGTTGACATTTTCGGCGCCCCGCGAAGCTTTTTTGTCCTGATTGACGACGTCTATTTTATCGTTACCGTATACTGTGTTCCAGAGGAGCTTGTGTTTTGGATTCAGGTCATAAGTCATTTTGGTCTGAAAGTTAAAATAGTACGGCACAGCGGTCAATCCGGTATTGGCAATGATCAGATCGAGATAACTTTTATGAAAGCTGAACAAATATGAACCGCGCGCTCCACTTAGTGGCCCCTCACTGAGCAGACCAATTCCCGACATGCCCATATCAAGACTCGTCTCTCTTTTACGGCGATTGCCTTCCCGCAAGGAAATATCCATCACGGATGAAGCCTTGTCACCATAGCGCGCCGGAAAGGAACCCGCATAGAAATCCACCTCGCTGATGAACAGCGGATTGATCATGCCGATCGGGCCGCCGCCAGTGCCGATTTCACCAAAGTGATTAGGATTCGGGATCTCGATATGGTCGAGAATGAACAGGTTTTCACCGGGCGCTCCACCCCGTACGACGATTTCATTATATTGGTCAGATCCGGAAACGACGGAAGGTAAGGCCTGCATCATCCGCTGCACATCCATTGAACTACCGGGATCATTGATGATTTCGGTAAAATCAACCGAGCGATCGCTGACGACGGCATCTTTGGCTTTTTTGAAAAAATCCGGCGTGACCACAACGCTTTGCAAATCCAGCACGGTCTGAATTAATCCGATATTCAGGTGAAACGTACGCCCGGGGCTGACCGGCAGATTCAATTTGGTTTGCGGTTCGTAACCCATCATCTGGAAACGAACATGATAACTCCCTGGCTGTAAATCCATCAGGTAAAAAGTACCATTAATATCCGTGGCGGTACCAAGCTCGGTACCTACGATGAAAACATTGACCCCCGGGAGTGGTTGCTGAGTGGAATTATCCACCACAACCCCACTTAAACCTCCCCGCCGTATTTCTTCTCCGCCCAGCAAAACACCGAACAAACATAAAGCAGTCAGGATTACGCGTTCCCTTTTCATCATGTACCTCGCTAATATTCCTCGGAAATTAAGGAACATTAATCTGAACGCGAAAAAAATTATCGTTACCAAATGAGACATCAGGTAAGGACGATCAATGTCCATCATGGAATGTTTTTGTTGCAAGATGTAAAATATTGTTGACATTTAATAAAATATATTGTACATTAAGGGTGTAAAAAATTTCGGATTCGAATCTGAAGCAATGTAAAACCAAACCATCATCAAAAGAAAGGAGTCAAAATGTACCGATTACCGATTGCGAATTTTGGCCTTTGGCCTGAAGGGGTTCCGGGGGCGGAACCGAAGAGAGACGTCCCGGATTATCCTTCGACCAAACGCCAAGTAACAAAGAAGGAGGAAATCCATGAACATGAAACTTAAATTAGCCCGGGTGGCAAAGAATTGGTCACAGCAGGAATTGGCGGAACGCGTGGAAGTTACGCGGCAGACTATAGGACTGGTTGAAAAAGGGCAGTTCAATCCGTCATTGCAGTTGTGCATCAGGATTGCACGGGCACTTGGTAAAACATTGGATCAATTATTCTGGGAGGTTAATGAAAATGAATAAAAGTAGTTTGAAACTTGATGAACGACAGCGTCAGATTGTGCGACAGGTGACGGCGGTGATGTACTTTTTTAGTATACTGTATCTGGCCGGATCGATTTTTTATCGTGAACATATTCTCGGGCAGGCATCTACGGAGTTTGACGATATTGCTATCCTGCTGGTGATTAACGTGTTTGGGATAGGACTCGCGGTATTGTGGGCTGGTGGATTTGTCATCGAAAAATTCCGCCCATGGATCATTGGGATAGTCTATCTTGCCTGGGTAGTCTTAGGGACGCTCTATACTGTTCTGATACGAAGGATCCACGATTGGTCGGTAATCTTAGAAAAGGTTGGCATCATCTCAGCGATTTGTGCTATTGTCACAATCGTCTATCTGGGAGTGGCCTATTTGAGCCGCCGCCGATTGAATAAGAATCTCGAATAACACCTTGCTCTCGTCTGAGGTTAAGCGACGTCGCATCCGGTTTGAAAAATCGGATGCGGCGCGTTTTTATATAAAAAGACGGTAACGGACACGGCGGGGTTGACTGCCGGCGGCAATCACTCGGTCAGCGAGCGTAAAAAGCGGTAATAAGGCACAGTGGTCTGAAATGCTTCGCAAAGCTCCTTAATAAGCAGCGCAGAGAACAATCGCCGGTTTATTCGGCAGTTCTTCACGAGATAGAAGCTTTTCCAGCTGAGCCAGTCCAACAAATTAGACGGCAGTTGTGCCTTGATGGGGCGTTTATATTTATCGCCGGCAACGGTAAAAATGCCTCGTCGAGTAATAGGGCTGGTAAGTTTAAGAAACTCATCAGGATGTTCGCACAGGAAATCGCGCAGGCGTTCCATCAGGTGATAGGGAGCCTGGTAAAATCCCATTCCGTAGCGATAAAAATCCGGAAACAGTTCGAAGAAATAACCCGGTTCGCTTTTCCAATCAGTATGCGGATATTTGAAAACTATCCAGAGATTACTGCGATAGGGTGATTTATCGCGGGCAAAGCGGGTGTCCCGGTAAATCCGGGCGATGGTGCGGTTGACCGCGGGAGTGGTGTCGAATAATGGGTCAATACTCAACATCAAGGTGCTTAAATCCATCACCAGCTGTTGGAATGGCTTTAAAATGTGGTCGTAGTACTCGGGGCGGTGTTTTTCGAACCAGGTTTTGTTATTGTTTACCGCCAGCACCCGCAGAAATTCAATGGATTGCGGCGCAAATCCTTTAAAATTGTTCGGCATCAGCGGATGGTGTCACCACCGGGACTAAACGCAGGCGGAGAATAAGCTACGATCAACCAGTGCCCGCGTTCTTTGATCAAAGCAAAAAAATCATAGCTGGCGGGAGTATCTGGCAAGTCACGGTCAGCCAGATGATCCGTATGCTCGAAAACGGCGATGGCGAACTTTCCTTTACCGAAAATTTCTATTACGGATTGCCCGGGCTTCAGAGAGTTGGCGGGGCTTGTGACATTATTGATCTTACCAATCGAGGCAGCCGGCGGGAGCGCGACAGATCGGGCATGCAACAGGTCGCGGTAATTGAGGGAGTCAGTTGGATTATGCAGTCCGGCATAATAGTTTTCAATTGTTTTGCGGACTTGAGAACGGAGGTGGTTTTCTTCCAATCGGTTGATTTTTTTAATGATCGTTTGTCCCGTGAAAGCAAATACCACAATGGCAATTAGAAGAACAAAAGGATTTTTCAGCCACTTTAATAATAATTGACGTCCCATTCGTTTCCCCTGACTGAGGAGCGAATTACTTCAGGTTTTCTTTGAGCTTCGCGGCATAACGGCGGCTCATCACAAACGGCTCTTTGATGCCGCGCAGATAGACTTGATAGGAATAGTTGAACCATTCCTCGAGACGCTCGACATATTCCAAATTGATGATACTGGAGCGGGGGATGCGGCAAAAATTTTCCGGCAGGCGGTCATCCCATTCCTTCATCGATTTTTGCACGAGACCCTTGTGACCATCACAGAGAAACAGTTCCGAATAATCGCCAGCAGCGGTGATGCAGACGACAGACTTTATTGGAATAAATTTATATTGGTTGTTGAACATCAGGAAAAGATGGTCGATGTTGGTCAGCCGTTTCATTTTAGCGAGGTCAATGTCTTCCTGATTTTCGATCCGCTCGATGGCGCGTCGGAGCCGGTCGGGGCTGACCGGTTTCAACAGGTAATCCAGGGCGTTGATCTCGAAAGCGCGGATGGCGTATTCGTCATAGGCGGTCACGAAGATGATTTTAGCCGTGACTTTCGTCTTTTCGAGAAGTTCGAAACCAGATTCGCCGGGCATCTGAATATCGAGAAAAATGACATCGGGCTGGAGTTCCTCGATGGAATTGATGGCGGCGGCGACGCTATCGGCCTCGCCGATGATGTGGATGTTTTCAAAATCCTTGAGCAGGTCTTTGAGGTCCTGGCGAGCGAGGCGTTCATCGTCAACAATCAGCGCGTTATAGTGTTTCTTCATCGTACGACTCACATTTTTTATGGATTTCGAATCTAACCGTTACATGCTCAGGTAATTTATCAATTTTAAAGCAATAATTCTGCGCATAGGCACTTTCGAGACGCCGCCGGACATTTTCCAGGCCGGTTCCGGTGCTGTCACCCGGTTGTTTCAAACCCTGATTGGATTCGATCCAGTGGCCGGTGTTGGTGACCTCCACGCAGAGCGTGTGATCGACGAATGTGGCCCTAATCCAGATTTGCAGAGGCAGGTTACTGGTGCGCATGCCATATTTGATGGCATTTTCGACCAGGGGATGAATCAGGAAGCTGATAATGGGAAATTCCTCGGCGCGGGGCTCGATCTCGAAGTGAATATCGAGCTTGGATTCAAAGCGACGCTTTTCGATGGCGTAGTAGTGCTGGATGGCGTCGATTTCCTGTTTGAGGGGCACCTCAATCAGGTTCTCACTGAGCAAGGAGTATCGCAGGAATTCGGAGAGCTCCGTGATCATCGCCTTAGCGTTTTTTTTATTTTCGGAAATTAAAGCCCGGATCGAGTTAAGCGAGTTGAATAAAAAATGGGGATTCAACTGGTAACGGAGCATTTGCAGTTGCGCCCGCTGGGCTAAGGCATGGGCGCGCTCGGTCTGGGTTTTCTGCTCATTCCATTCCAGCCAGTACTTGATACCGTAATAGAGACCACCCCAACCGATAAAAACAATCGAATTCAGAAAAAGGGTCTGAAGAAGCTCGGTAATTTTGGTCTGTTTGATCAAAGTCAGATGCAGATTGAAGACGGCGCTGATCACGGCAGTGTAAAAGATATGTTTAGCGGCGGCGAGCAGAATGCCGGTCAAGGTCACGGTAGCAATCAGGTGGCGGAAAGACCAGGTTCGGTAATTTAAATCGCGGAAGACATAGCGCTGGATGGTTAGGAAGAGCAGGAGGGAAAGGTAGTAAATCAGATACTGATAAATTTTTGCCGCAGGTGCATCGCCCCAAACCTGTAGTTGAAGAAAGTGGATTAGTGAATAACACACCCAACCGGAAATATGCAGAGGCCAAAATGATGTCGGGCTGATCGTCAGGCCCCGCCAATATTTTTTAGCTTTTACCTTCTTTAAGTTCGCTGAATCAGGCATTGGTGTTCCCCGATATGCGCTGAATGATTTCCATGCGAACGCACATTCCGTCTTTGCTTTCCTCGATGGTGAAGCGATGATTGTTGGGGAAGGCATTTTCCAATCGTTGGCGTACATTTTCAAGAATTTTGCCATTCTGCTGATCGTGATTTTTATCGGGGATTGGTTCCAGCCACTTGCCAGTGTTGCAGACTTCGACGGTCAATCGGTCGCCCACCACCGAGGCTTTGACCGAGATTCGCAGAGGCATGGGACTACTACGCATTCCATAGCGGATGGCGTTTTCCACCAGGGGGTGGATCATGAAACTCAGTACCGGATAATCCTCGGCCAACGGTTCGACCTCGATTTCGACCACCAACTTATCCTCATAGCGTTTTTTTTCAATAGCGAAATAGTGTCGGATGGCTTCAATTTCTTCACTAAGCGGGACGTCAGTATATTGACTGCTGATCAATGAATAGCGGAGGAATTCCGATAATTCAGTGATCATTTCCTTGGCATTTTTTTCGTTTTCTTCAATGAGGGCGCGGATCGAATTTAAGGTATTGAAAAGGAAATGCGGATTGATCTGATAGCGGATCATTTGCAGATGAGCACGATTAGCCAGAATCTTGGCGCGTTCGGTGGTTTCCTTTTGCAGACTCCATTCGTTCCAGAATTTTAATCCGAAATATAATACGCTCCAGGTAAAGAGAATCGAGCCCCAGAGATAGGCATAGATCATGTAGTAACGCCAGGTAGTCGGGACGACCATGTCACCTTCCTGTTTCATGATCAGGTCCAAACCTTTATCCACTACCCACCAGACATTCGTACCTGCGATGGTGACCAGCAGGATGATTAAAATAAGCCAGAGCATGGGGATGGATTGATACCTGATCCGGCGATATAGCGAGCGCATGCCCGTACTGATCAGGAATCCGGACACGACTAATAGCGTGTTCCAGAGAAACAGATGCCACGTGTAGGAATGGCGATAGCTGAAATATAAAATGTGATCGTAAACGGCATAGAGCGACCAGCCGAAAAGTTGCAAACGCCAGAACGAGAGGGGTTCTTTTTTCGGCCGGAATATCATGATAGACTGAATACCCTATTCGTAAACAGCCATGGTTTTAGTGAGTTGGTATCTGGTGCGGTGCGCCGGTATATAGTTCTGATTTCTGATCATCATACGATATATTTTCGGAATGAAATAACTATTAGACAATTAAAAAATGAATGTAATTCCCGATAAACGGTTTGCAGTATCGTTTAACGGCACTATTGCTTTTAATGGCTTTATAAATACAGGCGGTTTGAGGTACATCATACAAAGTGGATTTGTGATATAGGCGCTAATGGATTACCATTCAGCGACATTAGTAGCCACTTATCGAAAGACGTTTCCCTATGGGAATGGTTTGGACTACTTTTGGACGTGAATGGGTATTGATTTACTGAGTATTCCAATTTGAGTCTAATAAAGACCAACGTGAAAAAAATGAAACCACGAACTTTAGGAGGATTTGTATGGCTAAGAA
>Ga0172362_10005174_pt1 | contig 11308 bp, 9 predicted proteins | sample LakKivs1_kivu2a2_FD_114534 | JGI IMG/M metagenome (GOLD analysis project Ga0172362, IMG submission 114534) | Sediment microbial communities from Lake Kivu, Rwanda - Sediment s1_kivu2a2 | ecosystem: Environmental > Aquatic > Freshwater > Lake > Sediment | place: Rwanda: Western Province, Lake...
TGCTTTCTTTGCCTCCGCTCACAATCTCCTCCAGGCTCTCGTTGATTTCCTTCTCACCGGACGCGATCTTGCCTATCTCGGACTGGCGGATGCAGGCAGAGCACAGGAACAGCTTGTCCGAGGCGGTGCCCAGCAGTTCGGCCATCCTCGCCGAGACCGCTTTGAACGTATCGAGCTCTTCTCCCTTTTCACGGGCGGCCAGCCTGACCGTGCCCTTGCCGAAATCTTTCTCCAGCAAATACTGCTGCCCTTCATCCTCAAACTCGATGCTCGTCCGGAACTGGCGGGCCGGGCCCCACGATACGTAATCTTTCAGTTTGCCGGCGGTGCTTTTCGGGTTTTCGAACAGCGCCACAATGATGCCGTCGAGTAGAGTGGACTTCCCCATCTCGTTGAGGGGACCTTTGACTACGTTTAGCCCGGGGCTGAACTGGGCTTCATAGTCGGCCAGCCTTCTGAAGTTCTTGAGCTCAATCCTTCTCAACCGCATTACAGGACTTCCTTACCGTCCAGCAGGGCTATGCCGTACTGAAGAGCATTCTCGGCAATTTCCTTTTCTTCGCCTTCCCGGCCTTCGATTTCCTTGTCCATCAGCCTGACGAATCTGCTCCTGATCAGCCGCCGCTCATCATCCCGAATCTGTGCCAGCCTGGGATGAGACCTGTCCATAATGCTGAGATGGAAGAACCTGTCTCCCAGGTCGGCTTCCAACTCCTCCGGGTTTACCATGAACTCGGCCTCGCGCAGGCCTTTCAGGGTGACCTGCCTTACCAGGTCCTGGTCCGCCCCTTCCGATATTCTCGCTCTCAGCGCACCCCGCTCCCGCACTTCACTCATGTCTATCTCAAGTTCGTCGTAGTCGCGGAGTCCGAGCTTCCTGGGTTCCACCTTGACCTCTCCTGAGTCCAACAGGCTGACCAGAAGCACCCCGCCCTTCTCCGTCTGGCCGGGTATCCACTCCGGCGGGCCGGGATACCAGGCCGGGGGCTTCTCCCAGCACCGGTAAGGCCGGTGCCAGTGTCCCAGGGCGATGTAGTCCATTCCGCTGGACTCGATTTCCTCGGGCCGGAAGACATGGTCGTCCTCCGCCGTCCTCCCCGGGATGTAGAACGACCCGTGGGCCATGGCCACGTGAAACTTGGTCGATGTCGAACGCCTGAGCCCCTTCAGCGGGCTGGTATAGGACCTGTTGCTCAGGTTCGGTCTCCCGTATACGGTCAGGTCAAGACTGGGATACTCCTTGCAGGACACATTTTCGTCGGTAAAGACTTTAAGATTGGGGCACTTCGCCTCGAAGTCGATCTTCCTATAGATTGATGAGGAATCAAGAGAATCGTGAGTGCCGGGGACAAGACACACCGGGATGTTTTTCGACCCGAGCAGATTAAATTGCTCTATTACCAGGTCTATGTTTCTCTGCGGCTGCTCATTGGAATCGAACAGGTCTCCGGCGAGCAGGACGGTACCGGCCCCTCCATCCAGCGCGGAGGCGATGACACTCTTGAATGTGGCCCTGAGCTGCTCACGTTGAGAGACGCCCTTGCTCCCCAGACCCAGGAACTTCGCTCCCAGGTGAATATCGGCAGCATGCAGAATCCTGAGCATAACAAACGCCCCTTTTCGGGGAGGCTTCCCGGGCTAACAAAACCAAAATCGCTAATACCGCCCGGGCAGCCCGCACAATGTCTCTTAGCCGCGGACCCTGGGCAGAAACAAAACGCCTACGGTCACGGCGGCAGCTACAACAGAAATCAGCCACAGCCCCACCCCGGCGGCCAGACCTACGGCGGCCGTTATCCAGATGGTGGTGGCCGTAGTCAGCCCAGCTACTCCTTCGCCCCGCATCCCTCTGAAGATAACTCCGGCGCCGATGAAACCCACCCCGGCCACTACGCCGGCCGCGACCCGGGAGACATCGACTGTGGAACCGCTGAACCCGTATATGGACACCAGTGCGAAAAGGGCCGACCCGGAGCCGACCAGTATATGTGTGCGAATTCCTGCTGCCTTGCCCGCCCATTCCCGTTGGAAACCAATGGCCGCCGCCAGGCCGACGGCCAGCAGAAACCTCAATACCATCTCCAGCCAGGGAGTCATACTCATCACCTCGGGCTCAGGAGAATGTCAGGGAGCATGGTTTCGAATTCAACAGTCGCTGCCACGTCGATTTGTTGACGTCAACAAACGACTCGGTGCATTCACCGGTGACGGCAACGGCGCAGGCCGTAGGAGCGCTCGCTATTCTTATCAAGACGTCTCCGATGACATCGATCGCTTCGCAAATGCCGGGAGTTGCTTCCGGATGGACAACAATGAATAGAATAAATGCCAGAGGCGAATTTGTCAACGACGGTGAAATCAAGGCATAATTGAGTACCTGGAGGCGAACTCAAAAATGGTGCTGATAGTAGATAACTACGACTCGTTCGTTTACAACCTCGCTCAATACGTGGGCGAGCTGGGCTGGCAGCCGGTGGTGCACCGAAACGACCAGATAACCGTAGCTCAAATCGAGGAGTTGGCCCCCAGCCACATCATCATTTCGCCCGGACCGTGCACCCCTCTGGAGGCGGGCATATCCAACGAGGTGGTACAGTACTTCGGCGGGAAGATACCCATACTGGGGGTCTGCCTGGGGCACCAGTGCATCGGCCATGTCTACGGTGGAAAGATCGGGCGGACCGCGCCGGTCCACGGCAAGACCTCGGCCATCCACCACGACGGCAAGACTATTTACAGGGGCCTGCCGAACCCGTTCCCGGCAACGCGGTACCACTCTCTGATCATCGAAGCTGAGGGCTTTCCGGTCTGTCTCGAAGTGACCGCCAGGACTCCCGAGGGGACGATAATGGGGGTGAGGCACCGGGATTACGTAGTCGAGGGGGTCCAGTTTCATCCCGAGTCCATTCTCACCGAGGCGGGACACGACCTCCTGAGGAACTTTCTTAGCTTTGATCGCCCGGTTTGGGGTGGAAGTCGGGCCCAGACCCGGAAGAGAGCAAAAGGCAAAGCTCAAAAAGCAAAATGACAAATGAAAATTCAGAAAGGCAGGATTCTTCCATAAGTGGCTGAAATCGTGTATCTCAACGGGAAACTCGTGCCCCGGTCCGAAGCCAGGTTGTCTCCGTTCGACCGCGGCTTCCTCTACGGATACGGCCTGTTCGAGACCATGCGGGCCTACAACGGCCATATCTTTCGTCTCGATTCCCATCTCACCCGCCTTCGCTGCTCGGTCGAGAGCATCGGACTGGCACACAACGATTTGACCACAGAGGAAGGGAAGCAGCGTTTGAAGGCGGCCTGCGCGGCAACTCTGGAAGCCAACGAGCTCGGGGATGCCCGCGTACGGCTCACCGTGTCGGCCGGAGAAGACAATATGATGGCCGATGCCTACGCTTCCCCCAGGCCTACCGTGTTAATCACCGGCCGGCACCTTGACCCTTTGCTACTAGAGAAATACCGGACGGGCTTCAGAGCAGCCTTATCGTTTCTGCGCCGTAACAGCCAGTCACCCCTGTCGCGGTTGAAATCCACCTGCTATCTGGAAAACATCCTTGCACGCGACACAGCCAGAGCTTCCGGATACGACGAAGCCATCTTCCTCAACGAACAAGGCAACCTTGCCGAAGGCAGCACGACGAATATCTTCCTGGTGAACAATGGAGAACTCATCACACCTTCCTTCGAAAGTGGCATTCTACCGGGCATCACGAGGGAGGTAGTCCTGGAGATAGCCCGGGCTGCGAGTATCAAGGCCTGCGAACGATGTGTGGAAGCGAGCGAGCTGGCTGATGCTGACGAAGCTTTTGCCACGAATTCGATAGTGGAGATTATGCCCGTTACCCGGTTTGAGGGGAAGGCCGTCGGCGCGGGGAAACCCGGTCAACTGACCAAAGAGTTGATGACCGCCTACGGAAAACTCGTAGGCGAGGCCGCGGAATCGGGCGGGCCATGAGCAAGAAAGATGCAGGTGAACTGCTCTTCGGAACTGGCGGCGTTCCCGTCAGCGCTGAGTCGCGTTCCACGGAAGCCGGCATCGAGCGCATTGCCGAACTCGGCCTGGGCTGCATGGAGGTCGAGTTCGTCCGGGGTGTGAAAATGAGCCCTGAGGTCGCAGCCTCCGTGGGAGAACTAGCGGCAAGAAAGAAGATTGTGCTGACCGCCCACGGACCTTACGCCGTAAACCTGAATGCAGTCGAGCCGCAGAAGGTGCACATGAGCAAAGAACGGATACTGCAGACTGCCCGCATCGGCGCTCTTTTCGGCGCTAAGAGCATCACGTTTCACGCCGCGTTTTATCTGAGAGACACTCCGGCGCAGACCTACGCCACCGTTAGGAAGCACCTGCAGGAGGTCGTCAACACACTGCACAAAGAGGGAAACAGAGTGACCATTTCCCCCGAGGTCAGCGGAAAAGTTTCTCAGTTCGGGAGCCTTGAAGAGATACTCAGGCTGAGCAGCGAGATAGAAGGGGTCTTGCCGTGCGTGGATTTTTCTCACCTGCACGCGCGGACAGGAAAGACCAACTCCTACCGAGAGTTCGCCGACGTCCTAGACCGGATAGGAGAAGAACTGGGCAGGCGGGCCCTGGACAACATGCATATCCACCTCTCCGGCATCGCCTATAGCAAAAGGGGCGAAATCAAGCACCTGATGGTCCGGGGCTCCGACATGCAGTACACGGAGCTGCTCAAAGCCCTGAAGGAACGGCGGGCAAAGGGAGTAGTCGTCTGCGAAAGCGTCCCCAACCTGGAGCAAGATGCTCTGCTGTTCCAGCAGACCTACCGCAAACTTGCGTAGACCAGACTCGTGACCATCGGTACCTCGACTACTTTGTAATACGTATGTACATAGTATATAATGGGGCGGTCAGGTCTCAGTTCCTATTCAAGCAATGCGAGATAGATTAACCATCGGGATTGTCGGGGCCGGTGGCGATGGCGTAGTGGTTCTGGGCAATCTTCTGCAGAGATTGGCTGCTTCCCAGGGGTATTTCGGCCAGATGCCCAGGTTTTACGGCCCCCAGATCAGGGGCGGAGCTTCCGGCGTAAAGCTAAGCCTGGATACGACCCGGGCGTCCGTGCCCGACGATGCTGCCGACATCATGTTGTGCTTCAACTGGGAGAAATACGACGAGCTCAAGCAGGAATTGCCGCTGGTAGGCACCAGCGTGGTCTTCTACGACAACGCTCCTCCCGAGGGATGCCTCAATTTGCCCGCGAAGTCCTTCCAAGTCGGCTTCTCTGAGATAAGCAAGGAGGTGATGGGGACAGCCGCATCCAAGAACATCGTGGCATTGGGATTGGTGGAGAGAATCCTGGCTCTGCCTGAAGATCTTGTGAAAAGCGCTACGCCCCACGACCAGACTTCAGCCCTTTTGGAGCGAAATCGTCCCGCTTACGACGCCGGCCGGCGTGTGCTTCCGGAGATCCGTTTTGGTGAGCTACGGCTGTCGCCTCCGCGGGACTCTTCGCCCAAGACCGTTCTTCACGGCAACGCAGCCGCAGCACAGGGCGCAATGCGCGCGGGCTGCCGGACCTTCTTCGGTTACCCCATCACGCCCGCGTCGGAGATCATGGAGGAAATGCAGGAGAGCCTTAACCATGGAAAGGGCGTTTTCGTTCAAGCCGAGGATGAAATAGCGGCAATTGGAATGGCGGTCGGGGCTTCCCTCACCGGCGCCAAATCCATGACTGCCACCACCGGGCCGGGACTGGACCTGATGACCGAGATGATAGGTCTGGCATCGGGCGCCGAAATCCCCGTAGTCATAGTTGACGTCGCGCGGTGCGGGCCTGCCACAGGAATACCCTCCAAGTCGGAGCAGTCCGACATCAATCAGGCTATTTATGGCGGCCACGGCGATGCGCCACGAGTGGTTCTGGCGGCCTACAACGTGGAGGGATGCTACCGCTTATCAATTGAAAGCTTCAATATAAGCGAATACTATCAAACTCCCGTAATTCTTCTCTCGGACCAGTTGCTCGGCCAGACTACAGTGGCTACCGATAGTGGTTTCCTCAAGAGGGATTACGCAATAGCGGAAAGAAAGAGGCCCGGCGGAGAACGCCACGAGCAATATCAGCGGTATGAGGTGACCCAAGACTATGTTTCGCCGATGGCCTTGGCGGGCGACGAGGGACTAATGTATCAGACTACCGGACTGGTCCACGATGAGAAGGGAAGACCGGCCTTCGATTTTGCCACGCACCAGCGCATGGAGGACAAGAGATGGCAGAAGCTTGCACCGCTCCGCGATAAGGACGAATTGGTCAAAGTCTTCGGAAACCAGAGGTCGGACAGAGGCATAGTGACCTTTGGATCCTCAGCCGAGTTCATCCTGGGAACAGTAGAGGACCTGGGCCTACAGGACGAAGTCAAGGTCTGTATACCGGAGCTTATTTATCCTCTGTCTGGCAGAGTCACCGCTTTTGTAAATTCCTTACGAAGACTCCTGGTAGTGGAAATGAATTACTCTGGCCAGTTCTATCACTACCTCCGTTCTCAGATAGATTTACCCTCTGACACCAGGAGCTATGCCCGGGCGGGCGCTCTACCGTTCGCCAGAAAAGAGTTATCAGGTCCAATAGCGGACTTAGCAGGATGAACAAGGAACGCGATTACAGAACAGATGTAAAGCCGGTCTGGTGTCCGGGTTGCGGTGGTTTTGCCCTCCTGAATGCGCTCACGGCGAGAGCCCTGCCCAACCTGGGAATACCGCGGCACCAGACACTTATCGTCTCGGGAATCGGATGTTCATCGAGGATACCGGGCTACATAGACACATACGGCTTCAACAGCCTTCACGGTCGTGCTGTGGTTATCGCGCAAGGAGCTAAGCTGGCCAACCCCGAGCTTACGGTTATCGCCATCGGTGGCGATGGTGATTTCTTTAGCATCGGAGCGGGGCATCTTCCCCATGCGGTGAGAAGGAACGTCAACGTAACCTGCATAATGCTGAACAACTTTGTGTATGCCCTGACCAAGGGGCAGACCAGCCCCACAACTCCCTATCTGCAGCGGGGCGAAGGGCCTTTTCTGTCTATGCAGTTCTATCCTCCGGTTGATCCGATTCTGGATATGGTCAGCTATAGCGTATCGACCAGAGCAAGTTTCATCGCTCAGGGCATTGCCACCGATGTCCCTCATCTGGCTTCGCTCATAGAGGAGGCAATCAAACACAAGGGTTTTTCCTTTATCAGTGTACTGACGCCGTGCGTCACGTTCGAGCCGCCGGAGTTCTTTAAGACGATAAAGGAAAGAGCGAGTTACCTCAAAGAAGGAGAACCTGTAGGGCTGCCCGATTCGTTCGCGGAGAAGCCCTGGGTTCACGACTCCAGCAACATCACCCTTGCTCTGAAACTGGCCCAAACGCCGGTGTTGGAGAAACCGCACATCGGGGTGATTTTCCGGGGCAAGGGGCGATAGCCAGAACCCGATTTGCGGCGGGTACCTCTGTAAGTAAAGTCAGGGAAATGCATATTGACCTCTGACCGTCTCATAGTTTAGAATATAGCTTCCAGCAGGTACTCCACACATTCGCGACTGATTCACTGGAGGACGGGCATTTCCGCCGTGTCAACTCCGTGTCAGCGCAGGGGGTCGAACTGCGATGCGCGTTCGGTAGCTTGAATCGTTCCGGACTGATTACAGAATTGATACGGGCAATGCTGTACTCTGTATTGCGGGGAGGTGACGTACAGGCAAATAAGGGCTGACCAGTTTCTCGAAAAAGCTTGCTTCAACTGCAAGGAAGGATCGTAGAAATCTGAGAATCTTAAGGAGGTTGATACATGCTCAAGAGAGCGCTTGTTAGCGTGTTACTAATTCTGCTTCTGCTAGTAGTAGCTGTACCGACAATGGCCGCCAGTTCGAAATCAATGATCGGTATCAACATAGTTCTCAATACCGAAGTGACCGATGCTATCCTCGCCGACCTGGGTACACATGGTGTCGTGTGCGATGTGGTCTACGAGATACAGAGTGTTACCCTGAGGGCTAGAGCCGCCGAACTGGACACTGTTCGGGCTCTCCCGTACGTGTCCGCCGCTAATCCTGATTCGGCACGCAACGGTGCGCCCATCGATACGGTACTTACAACCGACTTTTTCAACGGTCTGAGTACCTGGGACCTGGATGCCATAGATGTTTCGGATTATGGCTTTGCCAACCGTGTGGTAGACTATGACGGAGCCGGTGTCTATGTCGCTGTTCTCGATACCGGCTTGCTGGACTCGTGGCGCCAGTACTTCCCTGAACAACGCATTGCCGTTGAGTACGCCAAATGCTTCGGAGGAGGCGGGGGCGATAACGGCAACGTTTCAGAACAGCCCAACAAGTGGGAGCACGACCAGAATTCCCACGGCACCCACGTCACCAGCACAATCCTCGGTTATGATTATCTGGGCACTCCCATTAATGGCGTGGCTCCTCTTGCCAAAGTCATACCGGTCAAGGTCCTCAATCAGAACGGCTCCGGCTGGTCGTCCGTCGTTGCCCGTGGCATCACCTACATTGCCGATCTGAAAGCCGACGAGTTGGCCGACTATCCGGTGATAATAAACATGAGTCTGGGTGGTCCTGAACTGGATGCCATGGAGAAAGCCGCAATCGACTATGCCATCGAGAAGGGTGTGATCATCGTGGCATCGGCTGGGAATGAAGGAGAGGATGGAATGGGATACCCGGGCGCATATGCGCCTGTCATACCAGTGGCAGCCTCCGGCTGGATAGGCGAGTGGAGTGCAGCAGGTTGGTGGTACCAGAACGTTGAGGACCCTACGGACCCCGATGATTTCTACATCGTGGACTTCTCCAGCCGGGAGTTGTCCGGGCAAGACCTGGATGTTGCCGCTCCCGGGTCGTGGGTGGTAGGTCCTTACCAGGTCAACAGCGGAAAGACCTCTTACTACTACCTTGGCGGCACCAGCATGGCGAGCCCGCATGTCGCCGGCATCGTTGCTCTGATGGCGCAGAAGTATCCCGAACTGACCGCATCAGAGGCGGAGACTATTCTGGAGGACTCAGCTATTCCCTTGCCTGCGGGTTCCAGGGATGTCTTTACCCCCTACGGGTACTTCGAGACTTATTCCTGGGAGGCAGACGCGACCGGCGCTGGCCTGGCCAACGCAGCCGCCGCACTGGCGCTTACGCCGTAATCCTGATACAAATATCTGAGTCGCACGCAGGGCCGACCGAACGTCGGCCCTGCTTCATTATTGTGAGCACTGCGAGATGAAGGCCCCAACCGCCTTCTTTATTCACAGTTGTGGCCGGGCGGTACGTAGTTGGGTAATAGAAATAGAGAGCGCCTGCGCAACGTCCTGAGTCGTTGTGTTCACTCGAGCGTCTTCTCCATCAGGCAGATCCGCCTTACCGGGGCATAACCCAACTTGCGGTTGATGGCGAGCGCCGGTAGATTCTCAGCATTGCAGACGTTTCGTATTAGGTGCGCCTTCAGAACATCCCGCGCGTAGCGTAACGCCAGCACCTGCACTGCCTGTCCCAGTTTGCGGCCTCGGTAAAGCGAATCCACTCCGATATGGAGGGTAGTGGCGCAATCGTCTCCCTCAAAGCACGTGACAGCGTACATGGCTGCCCACGTGCCGCTGGTCGTATCAACGGCCATAAACTGTCCCGCGGGCTTGTACCAATCCGCATGGCACACGCGCCTGCGGAAATCCTCAAATGAATCCCAGGAAGGTGTCCCATCCGAGCCGGGGACGGCCCTGGCTGTAGTGTCATTCAGGACATACAACTTTCGCTGCGCGTCCTCAGTGTCTCCCAACTCCTTCATCGAAGCAAACCGGAATCCCTCGTTGCTCAATCTGGTGATGATCGCGTCATACGGACGGTCATCGAAAGTATCCAGATTCAGTTCCAAGATAATCCGGTGCGACCGTTCGACAAAACCGCGATGTTCGGCGAATGACCGGCCTTCGCGGAAATCATCCCAGACACTTACCCATATACTTCTCATCCGCGCCATCTCGGCTGCCCGCGTCAAGTCTTCATACAGGCGGGAACCTACCCTTTGCCCGCGTTGCTCCGGTCTCACGAACACATAAAGGAACGTCCGGCCTGCTGCCGACCTACTGCGAACGATCCAGTAGAAACCAAGAAGTTCACCTTCCTCATCTATAGCCACCCTCTCGATGATTCTTTCGCGCTGCCTGTCGAAGTACTCCCTGAGATCTGATTCCGAGCTTGGCTCATCTTCCAGGATTGAGAACCAGACGGCAAGCTGCCCAAAGTCATGCTCGGGCTCGGCAGGGCGCAAACTAATGGTTTTCATCGCTCCTCAGGTGTCCTCCGGCGCTGTCGGGAGACCGAGCAAGACGGCAGTTTAGCCTGTAATCTTCCATGCCTTCTCCACTTTGCTCCTGTACACCCACAGCGCCGCCGAATGTTAGCGCCCGCCCATGTTATCTGTCAATCTCTAGATCGGTGCCGAGGATTCGGCATACAACGCTCCAGCCACCGATATCAACTGGCAGGAAAATCGTCAATAAGGTAACAATGATTGACAGGCGCGGATTCCCTTTGATAATGTCAAAGACGGTCGCCAAACAGCAATCTCGACGACAGTTGGGCCGAGAGGAAGGAGTGACTTGAAGGAAAACGCCTTTAGGGAATATCTCAAAAGGCGCGGATTAACTGCGACAGGAATAGATTCCTCGGTAGACTCTGTGAAAGAATTCGAGAGGTATCTGAGAAAGAGGCAAACTACGTTCAAATCCGTTGGCGTGGACGTGCTCAGGGACTATATTTCCGTGCTGATGGACGAAGATAAGAACTCGAGGCACAGACTGGTTGCCATTGCCCGGTACTGCTATTTGGCGAAGAAAAGCGACCTGTACATCTACTTTGCCGGACTTCTTGGCGCTTCAGATGTGTTACCCGGAATCGGCAAAAGGTTGGAGGCGATCGCCGGCAGGGCCACCCGTCGCAGGGTTTTTCATGACCTAGAGATGCCGGCTCTGGGTTCGCCGCAAGACAACTACCCGAGGCTGACCAAAACCGTTCTGGATAGAATGGAGGCCGAGTTGCCACCCCGCATGTGCAGGGAGGTTCTCACGTGGAACTACCACAGGGTTCCCGTCGATGCGTTCAGGAGCAGCAAGGAACGGTTTGGAAAGGCTTCTAGCATTGACGAGTATCTCAAGGGCGAACACGAGAGGCTCATCAAGGAGCTAGAAGCATGCATGAAAGAAGATCGACCACGGTTCGCGCAGGACACCACACCCGAAGTCGTGGAGTTCGTGAGGGGCAACCAGGAAATATGTACCGGGCTCAGAAGAGGCGATAA
>Ga0172362_10005175_pt1 | contig 11305 bp, 6 predicted proteins | sample LakKivs1_kivu2a2_FD_114534 | JGI IMG/M metagenome (GOLD analysis project Ga0172362, IMG submission 114534) | Sediment microbial communities from Lake Kivu, Rwanda - Sediment s1_kivu2a2 | ecosystem: Environmental > Aquatic > Freshwater > Lake > Sediment | place: Rwanda: Western Province, Lake...
AGATTCTCCACATCGGCAGGGGGAGGCCTGTCCTCTGGTGATATGTTGATGCGCTGATAGAGTTCATGTAGTGCTTGCGAGAGGGGTTTTGCTTCGTCTATCCTCTCGGCGAGGTATTTCGCCTCTCTCAGGAGGTGGGCCCAGCACCGCTGGATGTGTCTGGTGAAGTTTGGGTACGACTTCCAGCCGTCGCAAACGATGAAGCCCTTGAAATCTTTTCCCAAGGTTTCCTCCAAGACCTTCTTTCCCCTGCTCTTCCTGATGGCGACAAGGGTTTCAGCCATAGTTGTAAAGACCCAGATGACTTCGAAGACATAATGTCAACCATAAGCACACAATTTAGCAACTTAGATTGGACCTATCTCCATAGAAGGGCTGAAGAGGAAAAACTTTCAAGCCTCCTAAACCACTATAAAGAAGCAGTAGAAAGAAAAATGAAGAAGGCAAAGACGATTTGAAGGGATCGAAGCCGCCGATTTACCGCGATGGAGAACTAATCTGTCCACACTGCGAGACACCCCTATTAGCGGATGAAGGCTTAGACGGAAGATTCTACTGCACCTTCTGCAAAGAAGAAGTCGGAAGGTTAACAGATGACACCATGAAAAAGATGGCTGACGATTTCCCAGCAGACCTGCTAAGAGAATGGATGATCGAAACCACCAGTTCTCACTAAAAACAAGACATAACTAACATCTTCATAAGTAACCTTCGTCTTTATTTCCTCAAAAACACCCGGAAAACATTCTCATATTTGAGGATAAATAATCTCTGGAACTAATTATTCGATTTTGGGTTATTCCACGTTCTTTTTTAAGTCAAAGAGTAGTTTGGGGATGTCTGCGCCGTCGTAGAGTTCATCGTATATGTCGGGGTAGCTCTTCTTAACCCGCTCCTTTTCTGCTGAGGGAACGATGAGTATCAGGTAGTACATGTCCTTGTACAGTTCCCTAAAGACCCTAAGTTTGTTTACAAACTCCAACTCATTATCGTCTACTTTAGTGGGATAGGTCCATATGGGAAAGCTTTGGCGGCCTATTGTTACCATCCGCTTCTGTCGGGGAGTCCAGATTCCGTGAGGCTCCAGAATCACGATTTTTCCTTTTTTGCGGCAGCGGGGGAGCACAAAGTCCGGCGTGTAATGTGGTGCCCCCTTCTGTTCGGGAAGCGAGAAGGGGTAAGGTTCTGACAGGAATAGTAGTTGAAGCTTCTCGAGCTCCTTCCTGACGTTTTTTTGGAAGGTGGACTCGTTTTTTGAAAGGGTATTGAATATTATCGGGGGTTTTCCTATTTGGTTGTGGATTTTTTGCCAAAACTGAAGATGGTTCATCAAGAGTTGGAGGCTTAGTTTCTCGTCTTTTATCCAGCGGCCAAGGATGAAGAACGGGTAATCGGCCATTGTTGGGTCGTTTGGAAACAGTTCAGCGGCGAAACGCGTTACTGCCTTCCTTTCTCGGTCATTCTTTTCCAGGTCGCTCCAGTCTGCTTCTTGCTTTTCAGCTAGCCCGAGGCAGTAAGCAACTTTTTTGATGAAGACTGTTAGTGGTATTTGGAGCTGTTTGGGGGAGAAGTTGTCAAAAATGTTGAGGTCGGGATAGGGGCGCACCATCCATCTAAGGTACATCCACGCGTGTTCGATGCACTGCCCTCCCGTTAATCTGAAGCTGCTGCTTATCTCTTTGACCATGTCCTCAGGCGTTTCGAACTTTTTCGCGTATGTGATGAGGTTTCCCGTTGCGTTTTCGCTGACAAAGGTGTTGATTACATCCATGATTTCTGGAATCCGCTGTTTCTCTACACCCAGCTGATAGTGGGTGTCAAAAATTTGAGTGATTCGTTTTAAGGTCTCTTTTTGTTCCAGTTCGAATAATGCGTTCCTCATGACGTTGTGGGCAAAAATGAGGAACGCCTTTGCATGCTCAGAGATGCCGACCAGCTCAGCAGTGTCCAGAGCAGCAACCAGAAGAAAATAGTGTGCATTCTTCCGTCTTTCAGTCGGCGCATACGGATTAAAGGACATCCGCATTAAGCTGAGTTGATGATAATGGAGTCCTGCAGGTGCAGAGTTTTTTTCTACATATTGTTTTATTAAGGGTTTAATCTGAACAATTTTATCGTTGTACATCCAGAGTCTCGATATGTTTATTATTGTTTTTACCTTAATAACTATGAAAGCACTCGAGCATCAACGGCAACACAATTGGCGGTGAAATATTTATTACATGATGATCATGTATTATTCATTCTCAGAATTGTTTTCGTTATCGACGCCCATTCGATATTTAATATCATAGTTAATAATGAAATTGAGCTCTTCACTTGTAAGCTTATAATATCGTGAAAGTAGACAATCAATTTCGTCAATTATTGCTTTGGATTTTTGAATCTTGAATGATTGAGTTTCCGTCTTCCCAGTCTGTTTTTGGTGTCTTATTAATATTGAGCTGTTCTTCTCAAGATCCTTCAGATACTTTATTGCTATCTTAGATAAAGATGGATCTTCAAGTATAGCTTCGGGTATTGGGAAACTCTTTATGTCGGTTGGATTTAGATCGCGACAAGTAGTGCTGATCGTATACCACCACCAAAATATGTCACTGCTTAGAACCGCAATTATTGGTCTCACGTAACTTAATTTCCGTAAACTAATCGAAGTTTCACGAGTAGAGTGCCCTCTCTTTCCATTTAGTTTAAACAAAGGCGAAAAATCAGTGAATACTTTCCAATACAGACCGCCAGTTGTTCTATAATAAATACGATAATCAGTTTCTGCAATGAAATTTTCAAGAGTAGTGTGGATCTCTTGGCATTTGTTCAGTATCTCCAATTCAATTTCGTCTCCAAGTTTTGGGCACCAATAAAGAGCTTGATTGCGAGGCACAATAGTATATTTTATTGTCTGAAACAAGAATTCTCTGTTTTCTGAATTCCATTTTTGGTAATTAGTGGAAAACGATTGAGGTTCATTTGCAGGAATAGCAACAAAAATAGTCAGGGCTCTATTTACATTATCAAAGAGCTTGGCTGGACGCCAAGCGTAATTACTATACCATATATTATATCCCTCTTCTATTATCTGTCGAACTATTTGCATTCTCTGCGTGGAAACTAGAGACATCGGGACAATCATACTAATACAACCCGATTGTTGAAGAATGCTGTGACATCGTTCAATACACATTGCATGGATGGCTCTTGTTTCCGTAGTTGTAAATCCGAGTGGGATATAATTTACCTGCTGAATTTCCAAATAGGGAGGGTTGCCGATTATAACATCAAAACCGCCTTTTTGTATTATTCCGTAGAATTCCAAGAACCAATGAAATGGTTTGTAGTCTTGATGCCATTTTTCGAAAGATTTGTCTCTATCGATGTTGATTTTATAGTCGAGAGCCAGATACTTATCTAGTTCGAGGTTAAGTCTATGTAGCTTTTCTGTAAGATTTCTTTTTGCAGTCAAAAGTGCTTCATTATCTGACTTGTGGTTAATTTGCTGCTGACGAAAAGCATCGAAAGCATCATCACATAGTTTAGCTTTTTCTTCAATTGACTTTAATATTTTATCATTTCCAAACTTTTGTTGACCAGAGGTCAGAGCATTTTTTACTTGGTTGAGGTCAATAAATCCAATAAGGCTGTTACCTACTCGAATATTAAAATCGATATCGGGTAGAGGTTCAAGACCATAATTATTTTTTGAAAAGTCTGCTTCAACTTGGGCCGCGAGCTTCAAAAACATGCGAAGTTTACATATTTCCACAGCTTCTTCCATAATGTCTACCCCGAATAGATTGTTGAGCATTATGGATTTTAGCGAGAAATATTTTCTATTGGGATGCTCCTCAACTCGATTGAGAATCGTACTGAAATATCGCAGGATTGAACTCACTTCTTTGGATTTACTCGTTCCGTAATCTTCAATCATTCTTTCCATCTGATCCAAGCAGGATTCATAAAGCGGCTCGAGGACGTTCAAAGACTCAAATAGAAAGGCTCCAGATCCACAAGTCGGATCCAAGATAGTTATTTTATTTAAAACGGACCAAAATTCTTGAAGAAATAAGGGAGAGTTTGTATTTTCAATTGCATCCTGTAAAAACTGACGAATGTCCAAGTTGAACGTGATTAGATCTGCTGGAGACTGTATTTTTCCCCTAGATAGAACCTCTTTTATGTTTAAGTAATGCATTCGCCTTTGCAGAAAATCCGCCCATGTTTCCGTTGGAAGACCGTATTCGGTATCTGCGAGAAAATTCCATTGTTCTCGTTTGTCAGGGTTGTTCAATCCAGAAGCTATTTTCTCTGGCAGTGGAGTTAGGGAGCCATCTTTGCGTGTAAAGCCCTTTTGCATCGTTGCATATATATATCTCTCAGGAAAGTCTTTTAGTAGCTGCCAAAGCGATTCATTGTCTTTGTCAGAAAGGATTGCGTTCAATTGTAAGAGTAGAAAGGGCAGTATAGTGTTTTTAGATATATAATCTGTTATGTCTTGTTTACTGTAGTATGCACCTAATTCCCTTTGGTTTACGTATTTCTCGAATATATAACCTAAGACATCTGGGTTGATCTCATTGTCAGCACGTATTGGTCTATCGTCAAGGTGCCACTGATACATGTCAAAAAAATCGAATATTCTCGCGAAAGCTTCATCAGAAATTTGTATTTTTGGATATTTTTGTTCAAGGAGATGAACTTGAAACAAGCCACCGTTGAGATACGGAATTTTGCCAACTAAGTTTTCAATCTTGACAGAACGTATTGTTTGACCTAATCCCTCATGAAAAAGTGGAATTAGGAAATCTTGATAATAAGTTCCAGTTTTCCTTTTCCCATCTACTTTTTGTTCAAGATTATACCTTAAATAGTTAGGGTTGTTATCTAAGAAGTTCTTCTTTTCAATAAAGTAGAGGAACATTAGTCTATCCATCGTAACTGAAGCATACCATTCACGGTCGTACTCAGATGAAATCCCAACAATTGATTTCTGCAGACAAGCATGCTCCCTCTTATATTGCTCATAAAATCTTTTAGTGACTCTTTCGACATCGAATGCATGCTGAATTCGCCCCGCTACACTAACTATATTTAGCTTCTCTTCCTCATTCAATTCGAAGGCAATAGATTGAAGTTTTTGTACGAGCAATTCCCCGGACTGGTCTTTGTGGAAACGAAACTCTCTGCAAATCGCAGGTTTTCCTATCTCCCTTTTCACCCATTGCCACACTTGATTTGTATGGTCGTAATCAGTGTAGATTATAATGTGTTCATGAATAGTTTTCAGGATTTGTCTTTCTATCTTGCGGCGTAAATAATATTCCGGTATATGTTGTTTCGGATTAGGTTCAAATAAAAATGCAACTAAGCCTCTTTTCTCAGCAACGGAGGAAAAAGTGTATTGAATATCATCCACGTTAATTACTATTGGACTCGCGTGGTAGCGATCCCAGCCTAGCTCGTCAATGAAAAGATCTTTGAAGTTGAAGCTACAAATACACTCTCGAATTCTAGTAGAGTCAGTAGGCAAATCTATCTTTCCTTCTGGTTTTTAAATAATCCCATTGAACAAATAATCTGTGCGTCTTGTTTTCTTTCTTCTTCCTGAATTATGCAGAGACGGTTATCATCTCTTAGGGCAATTGCCAACTTTGCGAGATCCTCATCGTTTATTCCGCTTTTCAGCTGTCGATTTAATGTGTCGATGGCAGATTGCCTTAGAGGGTATTTGTAAATATCTTCTATTGTCTTCAGAAGTTCTTCTGATTCCAGCAATGTTCCCTTTAAAGTGCCAGTGTAGCGTTTCAGACGTTCATAAGTTCGAAATCGCGCAGAAGAAGGTCGACCTAGTTGCCCTCCGACCATTTTTTCTTCGGCAATAATGTGCTCTACCCCTCGTTGAACGAGTGCATGCTGTTCAGGAGGTCGTGGCAGGGCAGGCGTGTTGGGAGTACATTCTGCAGTTTTCAAAATTGCTAGTTGTGATTGCGTTACGTTCTTTCCGTTTCTATCAATCCAAGCTAAAGAATCGTTGCCTTCTGCTGTTCTCATGTAGACAAGCACGCCCTCTGGAGAGTTAATTGATGGGATATGAGACCGTGTTGAGTATACGACAGGCGGAAGGTCAGGAACGATTTTTGATAATGGCTGATTTAAATCAATAGCGTTCTTCCATATTTGGTAAGCATATGAGGCAAGATCTACCTCTGAATCGTCTTCTCTCTCCAGAACTTCAGCCTTTTCATTGTAAATATCAATTATTGGTCGGTCATCCTTATCGTCCTCAAAAAACTCTTCGTCGGTTCCAAGTATTTCAGCGTTTTCTCGTAATCGCTGGCGAACACGAGCACGTAAACGAATGATTTGTTCAATGCCCTCAGCTGGAAGAAATGAATAGCAAAATATCTTATCTGAAATTTGTCCAATACGGTCGATACGTCCAGCACGTTGGACCAGTCTGACTATTGCCCATGGTAAATCATAATTCAATATTATCGAGCAATCTTGAAGGTTTTGCCCTTCGCTCAGAACATCGGTTGAAATGAGTATTCTCAACTCATCCTCAGTGGATATTCTGTCATGTTTACGATTGCTAACAGGACTGAAACGCCAAGCTAATTCTGTGGGATTTTCAGATTGCCCTGTTACACCAGCTACGGATTTTATTCCTTGCTTCCTTAACTCGTAAGTTAAATAATGAACAGTATCAGCAAATTGCGTAAAAATTAATACTTTCTGATGCGGATATTTTTTTGTAAGTAGATCAACTAAAGCATGAAGCTTTGCGTCCTTTTTAGAATCCCACCTTCCACATTTTTTAAGTATTTTTAGTAACGTTTGAGAATCAGATTCCAAGTCTTCGTGCAATTTCTTGGTGAAGAATGATGCTGAAATCCATTTAAAGCGTTCATAATACTTTGAAGAATATTCACGGTAAACTTCAGATGCTCGTTTGCGGAAGTCTTCTTCATTATTCATCGGAGTTATCATTTCAGCAATTTCTTCCTCATTATCTGCAAAATCGGTAATCATGCCGTCAATATCTTCGTCAAACATTCGTGTATCTAGGTACTCAGAACCTTGGGAACCTATAGGAAGAGGAAGATCTTTTTTTATCGCATGAAGGAAAATATAATTTCGAAGAATGTGGCGTTCAACTGATTGAATAAATGCGGGACCACCACTTTCCAGACGCTTGAAAAGATTTGTTCTAGAAAAACCCATCAAACGTTTTCCAGCACGAGATAAACCTCTAATAATCTTTGTTTCTGTTGGTGAAGGAGGTTTACGTGGCATCGACAAAAGGTAGTTACCCAAACCGTAACGTGGTAAAGCTAATGAATTGACTCCGTTTACAACTGAATCAGAATAAAGTCTTGCGTATGGATCAGTTGTATCCCCCTCTCTTATTATAAATTTGACAGTCTTGGGGATGCGCTTTGGAAAATAAAATTTAGTACCATTTGCGAAAATTAAGTATTTTCGACCAGACGAGTCGGTCTTCGCATAATTGTCTTGAATAAATTTACGAGTTCGCCGAACCAAAAAAAGGCGCATCAAATCTCGCCAATCATCAGCATATTCGCTTTTTTCAAAAGCTGCAAGCGATCTTTCAGGAGCTTGATGCTGCTTTATAAATTCAGTTTCGCCAATTTCGCGGATCTTCCTTTCGGGTCTGATTCCTAAGTCTTCATCCTCTTTCACGAATAGTCTCAGTTGCGAAGATAAATCTAGATATGACTTGTTATATGGGGTGGCAGAAAGTAGGATACAGTAACTATCGTTTGTTACAATATACTCCTGAATGGTTCGGTATCGCTTACCTTCGCGATTGCGAAGGTTCTGGCTTTCGTCTATCAGAACCACACGATACCTTCTCATTTGAGGCAACTCGGAAATTACACTACTTAAGGAAATAACTTTGGCTATCAGTCTATATCGATCAACATAATCTTGCCACATATTTACCAAATTCTTAGGGCAAATAATTAAAGTCTCAGTAAGTTGGTCATCCTGAAAAATACGAGCTAAAGCAGAAGCCATTAGCGTCTTCCCCAGCCCTACAACATCTCCAATAATCGCGCCTCCTCGTTTGTTCATATGATGAGCAGCAATTTTAACAGCGGCAGTTTGAAATTCCAAAAGTTCATTTCGAAAATCTTTAGGAATCCTAAACTCTGAAAGACCAGCGCGAGCCTCTTGAGAAAGGTGATATGCCATTTTCAAATAAATCAGATAGGGGGAGAGAGTCTCTTTTCTAGCCCAACTATTATCTATCGCATCAACAAGCTCCTCAGAGATGTCCAAACACCAACGATCATTCCAACGATCATCAAACCATTTGGAAAGCTTGCAACATGCATCTTGATCAAGAATGTCAACGTTCAGTTCTCCTTGCTTAGACAATCCAGCCATGGTAAGATTGCTACTACCAATAAAACCAATTGCTGGGTTGTTTGGGTCTTTTCTGTAAACCAGATAAAGTTTAGCATGCAATGATTCCTTAACAGAAAATTTGACAACAACTTTCTTGCTTTTTAATTGGGCGCTGAGCCGCCGAAGCCCTTCTTCGTCCTCATTGGTTGGGATTCCATAAGTAAGCTGTTTTCTGAAATTTTCAGCCATAGTTTTTTTCAATCGCGACGCTGTTTGGTTGTCCATTCCTTCTCGTCCATTGGTTACTGAATAGACATTTCTTAATTCTTCTTCTGCCAATTGCTGCATACCTATCAAAAGGCGGCATTGTGATCCAGGTTTACCGTCCCATTTTTCGATGAGCGCATCAAGAAGCCTCCATCCGCGAAGGTTAAAGAAGCCTACACAAAAGTCTGCTCTATCTGAAATTCTGAGAGTATCCTGAAGTGCTGGAAACAAAGAAAGACTAATATTGTCAAATATTCGTGGCATTAAAATCACCAATTTTTGAGTATATTATAATCTTGGGTACATAAGAATATTTAAAATCTTGGTTACATGAGAATCGTAGTGTATAAAGGAGGAGCTACAATAGAACAATACAGAATGAAAGTTAATACTAAACATCGGTCTTAGGATTAATGTAGGCATTTGCTTGTAATATTAAGAATACAGCTTATAATGGTGTTTTTTAAGAACTTATTATCCGGCGTATTCTCAGTTGTCCTTTGTGTTGCATCTTTTTCATTTTCCTGCATTTATCGTCTATGGAATATTTGCTCAGCTTCAATATATTAATGCAGATAATCAAATGTTGATTTGATATTGCGCTGATGATAGAATTTGACGAGTTCTTATCCAAGGCTAGCGTAATCATAATTAGAAACCCTAAGACAAAGGATACACATCTCTACCTGATACTGGGGGGATAGAATACATACAATTTTAAAGGTTACGAGATGAATGAACTATAAGAATTTAAAGCAAGCATAGGTTGACTGAGTTATTATTTAAGTTTCAAACGGTGTGAAAAATAATGACTGAAAGATATGAAACTAAACTAATTGAAGATTGTATTAAGACACTTATTGAAAAGTTTAAAGAATGTCCGAGATATTTCTTTTCTGAATCTGATATTAAAAGTTATTTGTATCATTTACTAATTTCCAAAGAATCACTCAAACAGGAATACTCCACAAAGTCAGGATATTTAATAGGCGTAGTCCACACAGAATATCCTGTAATTAAAGGATTTTTTGATCTTGTTGCTCTAGATACTCAGAGTGTGAATCAGCTATCAATCACTAAACAAAAGATTCTTTGTGGAATAGAAATCGGTTTAGACCAAAAATATGAACACTTTATGAAAGACTATTCAAATTTTACTCCAGATGCTGGAAATGAAGTTTCATTAGGTTATGTTCTACACTTTATTAAGGGATACAATGCAGATTGGGCGAAAGTTGTAGAGGCAGTAGAAGAAGCTGCTAGAACCAATGATTGCTCTCTAATTAAAAAAGTTGAAACAGATGAAGTAAAAGCTCTTGTTGTGCGAATTGATTTATCAAAGTAGACAAGCAAGCAAGCTAAATAAATTTATACATTGTGAAGGGTTGTGAGTAATTCACCTTTATAAATATAAAAAATCAAATTGTTATTTCAATTTCTTAGCGATTGTATCGATATTTTTTATTCCTATATTTATAGATTAATTGGTTTGCTTTCATAAGGGATAGTTGTTTTTTCGAAGGTGTCTTTGAACCATTGTGGCTCCGTAGTGTGGACTGGGACGATGACGTCGGGGTCCACGTACTCAATAACTTCTCTCAAGTCTTCCTTTGAGGCGTGGCCGGACGTGTGGTACCCCTTCTCGAACTGCGGCCTGGCTTTTTCGCCTTCTCCAACTATCTTCATCCCGCACATGTCAAACCTGAAGAACCTGAGCCACTCTCCGAGCCTCACGAAGTCAATCGCCTGCTCCTCAGAGAAGGCCTCACTGGACGAGTAAACGTAAACCCCGCCGTTGGGCATGATGTCCAGGAGGTGCTTGAGGTCGAAGAACGAAAAGCACAGAATGTAATCGTCGGGATTCCCGGAAATCGTGTCCGGAGTAACGTACCGGTCCCTCCACAATGCTTCAACGACCTCCGTCTCCCACTTCACCCTCTCACGGTCCTTCAACTCGGAATATATGCGCATAACCTCATCGTTCATCCTGCACTCTCCTTCGGCGCACCCCATCGCCCTAAGCAGGTAGGCGTCCTTAGCCGTGACCACGAGCTGCCTGTCCGTCTCCTCAGCAATCCCCATGAAAGTGTCAAGCCTCTCAAAGTTCCGAGGAGCAAAATCAACCACAAACAGCTTATCCGAATCCTCAACCACCCTCAAGCAGTTGTCGTGGACGTCCTTTTCCGTCACGTCAACATCGTCCATCCTACCCACCCTCGTGCCCTCAATGACCAAGACAGAAGCACCCCTCGCGCTGGATAGGAACTCCCTCGTCCTCTCAGCAAGCCTCCCATGAAGCCTGAAGTCTCCCGTGTAGGCAACAGTCGAGTCGCCCTCAAGAATGTACGCGTTCGACCCGTAAATCGAGTGGTCCACGGGGAAACTCCTTACCCTGAAGGGGAGGCTCAACTCGTCCAAGACACCGAGCTTACCCGGCTCAACCTTCTTAGCCCCCCTCGAGCTCTCCCCAGGCCTCGAACCAAGAAACTCCCTGAGCTCCGGCGAAGGCTCAGCTGGGCAGTAGAAGTCGCGGCTCCGGTAAGAGCCACCCCTGGAAGACGAGAGCACAAGCCCGCCGCACCCCTCAACAGGCTCCTTAGGGGACATGTACGCAATCTCCGACCCAATCCCCGAGGGGGAACTGTCCCTCATGGCCTTCAGTATGGCG
>Ga0172362_10005176_pt1 | contig 11303 bp, 10 predicted proteins | sample LakKivs1_kivu2a2_FD_114534 | JGI IMG/M metagenome (GOLD analysis project Ga0172362, IMG submission 114534) | Sediment microbial communities from Lake Kivu, Rwanda - Sediment s1_kivu2a2 | ecosystem: Environmental > Aquatic > Freshwater > Lake > Sediment | place: Rwanda: Western Province, Lake...
ATGATACACATACCAATAGAACAAGTTATTGAAAAGATAAAGACAGATACGCATTTGTCCGAGGCTGAAATACGTGAGCAGATTAACAAAAAGCTTCAGTCTCTTGACGGTTTAGTTTCTGAAGAGGGCGCAGCATACATAATTGCTTCTGAATTAGGGGTTAAATTATTCCCTGAAGTACGAGCTGGTGAAACCTTAAAGATAAAAAACATACTCTCTGGAATGCAAAACGTTGATGTTGTTGGAAAAGTTACAAGAACTTTTGAGCCAGTAACATTCAACAGAGATAACCAAGACAAGAAAGTTGGATCATTTATGATTGGTGATGATACTGGACACACAAGAGTTGTACTCTGGGATGCTAGAGCAGAATGGATAACTGAGGGAAAAATCAAGCCTGGCACAATCTTGAAGATTAAGAGGGGTTATGTTAAGGAAAACAAGTACAGCGGACTTGAAGTTCATCTTGGCCAAAGAAGCTCATTAATATTAAATCCTGCTGATGTGGCTATTAATGTTATTGCTGAAGAAGCTAAATCTCCCGTCAAAATGAGAAAAGTTACAGAGCTAGTTGCTGGAGAAAGAGCAAGAGTTCTCGGTACTGTTGTACAAGTTTTTGAACCAACATTTTACCCAAGCTGTCCGCAATGCAGCAAGAAGGTAACAATTGGGCCAACTGGCGCAATTTGTGCTGAACATAAGACAGTGACCCCGACTTACTCAATGATAATTAACTTGATTATTGATGATGGAACAGACAGCCTAAGAGCTGTCGCATTTAGAAACCGTGCTGAAAAATTAATTGGAATGTCTGCCCAGGAAATAAGCGACGCTATTGCCAAGGCAGGAAATGAAGCACTTGCAGACAAAATTGAAATCAACTTCATCGGAAAAACAATAGAAGTCATTGGGAAGGTTGTTAATAATGCTAATTTTAATCGTCTGGAGTTGCAGATTGAAGAATCAAATCTCAATCCAGACCCAATTAACATTGCAAAAGATTTGTTGAGGCAAAGAGAATAATGGTAAAAAAAGAAGAAGCTCAAAAGAAAATAGAAAAAATAGAAGACTTGCCTGGAATCGGGCAAAAGACTGTTGAAAAATTAAAAGAATCAGGATTTAGCGATCTTATGTCAATTGCAGTTGCTTCACCTTCAACATTAGCAGACATTGCTGAAATGACAAAATCAACTGCTCAGAAAGCTATCAGCGCTGCAAGAGCAAATATTGATATGGGCTTTAAGACTGGAGAGGATGCTCTTAAGGAAAGAGAAGCTGTCGCAAAAATCTCTACAGGAAGCATACAGCTTAATGAATTAATTGGCGGCGGCGTAGAAACAAGAAGCATATTTGAAGCATTTGGAGAATTTGGATCTGGAAAATCCCAGTTAGGATTTCAGCTAGCACTTAATGCGCAACTGCCTGAGTCTGCTGGCGGATTAAACGGCATGGCTGTTTTCATTGACACTGAAGGCACATTTAGGCCTGAAAGAATAAGACAACTTGCAGATGCCAAGGGAATGGATGCTGACACTGCACTCAAGAATATTATGGTCGCTAGAGCTTATTCTTCTGACCACCAAATGTTATTAGTCGATAAGATCAGAGATATGATTGTTGTTGACAAACTTCCAATCAAATTAATAATAGTAGATTCATTAACTGCGCTCTTTAGATCTGAATATATTGGAAGAGGAACACTTGCAGACAGACAACAAAAGATCAACAGGCATATGCACGACTTGCAGAAACTTGGTGACTCTTTCAATATAGCAATTTATGTAACAAATCAAGTAATGGCGAAGCCAGACATTTTCTTTGGAAACCCTACAGTTGCAATTGGTGGACATGTTCTTGCACATACTTCAACATACAGAGTCTACTTGAGAAAAGGAAAGGGCAGCAAAAGAATCGCAAGATTAATTGACAGTCCGCACTTGCCTGATGGTGAAGCAGTTTTCGCAGTAACAACTCAAGGAGTTGGCGACGCTGAAGAGTAATAATTATATGCTGCAATTGGCAAAGATATAAAAACACACCTTAGCACTAGTAATTTCATGAATCCAGAATTAATATTTATAGCAATTGCAGTCATTGGAACTTTTGGCGCATTACTTACTGACTTGCATAACAGGTGGGTTCCTGACTGGCTAAATTATTCTCTAATCACAATCGGCCTTGCAGGACATTTAATTCTATCGCTAACTAAAGGATCAATAATGCCTTTTGCAATGTCTCTTGCAGCATTTGTAATCTTTTACTTAATTGGATTCCTCTGTCTTTATGCTGGAGTATTTGGCGGGGGAGATGCAAAATTGCTGGCTGGCTTAAGTGCGCTGCTTGCAACATCAACAGGTGTAGTGAAAATAGGCGCACCTTGGCCATTTATGATGACTCTTGTGCTTAACATCCTCTTAGTTGGATCAGTAATCGGAGTACTATTTTTGGTTTGGATAATTTTGAAAAACAGTCAAAAGCTTTCAGCAAATCTAAAACAAGTATACTCAGAAAAAAAGTTTTGGATACTTGCATTTGCTGCAAGCATAATTCTGCCAATTACTGCAAGCATAATTAATTCAAAACTAATATTCACAATACCTCTTTGGGCAATGTTATTCCTTGCAGTATTACTTCTTATTGGCTCAAAGACAATCGAAACAATTGCTCTTACTAAAAAAATTAAACCTTCTCAGCTTATTGAAGGCGACTGGTTAGTTGACCCAGTTAAAATTGGAGGAAAACTAATTTACAAGCCAAAAATTGCTGGAATAGAACAAGAAGACATAAACAAATTAATTTCTTTGGAAAAACAGGGAAAACTTTCATCAATTGAAGTTAAGGATGGTGTGCCTTATGTGCTTGCAATATTTTTCGGCTTAATCATCAGCTTATTCTTTGGTGATCTAATGATATTGATACTTAGAGGTGTGCTAAATGGATAGAAAATACTATGTAACATTAAACATTGCTTTACTTGTTGCAATTGGAATTACTTTTTATTTCCAAGTAAAGTCATTTGGAAAGCCAGGAATAATGCAGTGGCTGCCATTAGTTGTTTTAGGAGTCGTTGCTCTTTGTTCATTTATATTGCAAAGACAAATGAAAAAGGAAGATTGGTTTATTAACCAACAAAAATCATCAAGCCAAGATACTAAGGACGGCGCGGCTTAATCTTGTAAACCTTCTGCGCTGGCTTTTCTTCTTTTTTATCTCCTGATTTTTCCTCTTTTATTTCTTTTCCAGACTCGTCGTAAACTGGCGCTTTCTTTTTATCTGCTGAGATTCCTTTTGCTTTTTCGCTTATCTTCTTTTGAATCTCATTGAACATTGCTTCTTCAAGTTTAACTGGCTTCCAAAGCAATCCGACTTTGTCTTCCTCAAATCGAGGTATAACGTGAACGTGAACATGTGGTACTTCTTGCCCTGCTGCTGGCCCGTTTCTCTGCAAAATATTTGTACCGTGCGCTCCAAGGGCTTCAAATAAAACTGAGGACAGTTTTTTGCAAATGTTTAGCAAATATGCGCTCTCTTCATCAGGCATTTGTGGCAGAATCTGATAATGCTTTTTTGGAACAACAAGTATATGACCTGGATTAGCAGGATTAATGTCTAAAACTGCAAGAACATTGCTGTCTTCATAAACTTTCTTTGCTGGAATCTCTCCAGAGATTATCCTGCAAAAAATGCATTGTTGTTTAATGAGGTCTTGAACCTGTTCAGGAGACATATTTTTTACGTCTTCCTCAGTCAATTGTCTTGCCATGCTCTTAGAAGATCCCCTTAATGTTTTAAAGATTCCTATTCATAACGAAGCGCTTGAACTGGTCTTAGCTTTGCAGCGCGCCTTGCTGGGAAAAATCCAGACAAAACTCCAACAATAAGTGCAAATAGTATTCCAAGAAGCATTAATTGCGGACTAACTTCAACCAAAAGAGGAATTGGTAATGACATTCCTTTGGCAGCAATTCCAACTGCATATGCAATTCCCATACCAAATGTTACACCTATAATTCCTCCAACTAATCCAAGAACTGCACTTTCAATTAAAAACAAAAGCATAACTGCATGATTAGATGCGCCAATTGACTTCATGATTCCAATTTCCCTTGTTCTCTCAAGCACAGAAGTATACATTGTATTTGAAATTCCAACAGCGCCGACTAATAGCGAGATTCCTGCAATACCTACAAGAACAAGTTGAATTACTGAAAGAATGCTCGTTATTTGCTGGATTATTTCCTTTAATGTATAGACTTGAAAGTTTTCATTATCTCTTTCCTGTTCAAGCTCTCGAGTAATTCTACTTGCAAAATCATTAATATCAATTCCTGGTTTTGCAACAACCATAATAAAAGAGTAATCTTCCTGATTCAATATACGCTTAGCATCATCCATGGAGATGTATAGTTGATTATCATCTTGAGAATTTCCAATTTCTTTAGCAATACCTACAACTTCAAACTTCTCATTATTTATCAAAATCCTGTTGTTAATATGAATCTCATCATCAAACATACTCTCTGCTGCCAAGTATCCGATACCAACTACATTATTTTCATTTCTTGCTGGAAATCTGCCCTTGTAAACATCGAACCCGATATCTAACCAAAGTTCATCATTCTGACCAAATTCCAGCCCCATTATGCTTGGATATGCTTTTTGATTATGAAACTCGACTTCAACAACACCATAAACAATTGGAACAACGTATTTTGCTTCAGAAAATCTTTCTAAAACCTTAACATCATCTTCTGTAAATGTTGCTGACCCTCCGCCAGATGGGCCTTGAAATCCTTTTGGTGTGATTGTGATAACGTCTGTGCCAAATTGCTCAAATTCTTTTTCAATGGCATTTTGCATGCCCCCGCTTACTGCAATAAGAGCAACTATTGCTGCAACACCAATAACAATTCCAATAATTGTCAGCCAGCTTCTAAGCTTTCTATGCTGAATATTTATTACAGCCAGCTTGAAAAAATCCTTTATCATTCTTTAGCAAACTTCTTCCGGTAAATGAAGTTAGCGATTCCTCCAAATACAAGAACAACTATCAGTATAAAAGCAATATTCTTCACAAATGAATAATCCTTTATCTTGCCCATTTGAAGCAAGTCTGCTCTGGAGTAAAGATCGAGATACAGCGTAACTGTTTCTGAATAATCCTTGCTGTTTGCATCAGTATATTCAAGATTAACTGGGAGCATTAGTTTTTCAGACCCATTTATGTTTTCATTAACATAAATTTCAAATTGTGCTGTTTCAAAATCATCTGACTGAAGCTCGCCAACATAAATCTTATTTGGGCTCAGTATCTTAAATTTTTCAGTTGGAGTTAATTCAAGAAGAACATATTTTGTGTCAAGATCTCCACGATTTATTACGTGTAATGTTACTTTGCCTGTTTTCCCGCCGCTTAAAATATCAAATTCTTCAAATCCAACTTCTATCTTGGGCACTCCGCCAGTTTTGACATTAATCATAATCTCCTTTCGTATTCCGTCCTTGCAAGTTGAGTCATAACAAAGTTTCAAGTATATTGGATATTGTCCAGCAATTACATTTTTGTCAACAAATAAGTCATATTCTAATTGCACTTGTTGTTTTGCTCCAATTGCTCCAAAATATCTTATTGCTTCCTCGCCTTGTTTAAATGTAAAAGGATACTCAAGTTCAAGCTTATAGTATGCATTTTCAATTGGCTTTCCACCCGAGTTTTCTGCTTTAATATATAGAGTCAAATAATTATTTGGTTCTGCTGGTGCAGGATCATATTCAACTGGGGCAACAAAGGTTTCTTCAGCACTTGAATTAACAATTCCAAGTCCGACACCGCTTGTTGGTATACTTTCAGCTTGGACAAGCTGAAATAAAATAATAAAGCTTAGAGCTAAAATGATACTTAGTGCTGATTTGTTTAGTTTCATTTGACCAATATCCTCCCGTCTACTATTTTAACGTGCTCTTGAGCACATTTTGCTATATTAATGTCATGAGTAATCATTATTATAGTTTTCTTTTGCTTGCTATGCAATTCACAAAGTATTTTCATAATGTCCTTTCCAGTTTTAGAGTCTAAATTCCCAGTTGGCTCATCTGCAAGGATGAGTTCAGGATCATTAGCAAGTGCTCTAGCGATTGAAACTCTTTGCTGCTCTCCTCCCGACAGCTCATTTGGCCGGTGATTAATTCTGTGTTCCAGCCCAACAATTTCTAAAAGCATTTTTGCTCGCTTAACTCTACCTTCAGGCGTCAAGTAGCCTTGAAAAACCATCGGTAAAACAACATTTTCAAGGGCACTTAAACTTTGAATTAAGTTAAATGTTTGAAAAATAAATCCAATTTTCTTTCCTCTGAGCTTTGCTAGCTGATTTTCTGATAATCTTGAAACATCTATACCATCAATTACTACTTTACCTTTTGTTGGAATATCAAGAGCGCCAATCATTGCCATGGCAGTTGATTTTCCTGATCCAGATGGCCCCATTATTGCAATAAAATCACCGTCGTGAACTGTAAAATCTACTCCTCTTAAGGCTGGAACCTCGACTAAGCCCATCTTGTAAATCTTCCAGACGTCCTTAAGTTCGATACGTTTAACCTCCCGCTTAGCCATAACTTTTAAAATGTCTACGATAGTTAAAAACTTAATGGACACTGATATTGCAGACTTCAGCGTAAAATATGCTACAAAGCTAGGCGCATCTTATTCTGAAACAAGATTAGTTTCCCTAGATGGAAACAGCTTTGTATTAAAGAATAGCATACCTGAAATCTCTGCTTTTGGAAAGACTTGTGGAATCGGTATGAGAATAATCCTTAACGGCCACATGGGCTTTATGTCAACAAATAACTTGGACAAAAGTAATATTAGAACTGAAATTGAAAAAACAATTTCAATGCTTAAGCGCGGGGAAAAAATTGCTGTTGAAGAAGAGTTGTCAAGGGAAGAGAGCTTCAAGGTTAAGGATATTGTTAAGCAAAAAGAAAAGATGCAAGATAAAAGCGCTGATGAAAAGCTAGCCTTACTAACTGATATCGATAAAGCCTTAGTTTCACAAAAATTTGAAGTTTCAGGAAGATACTTGACGATTTCTGATGTAATGGAAAACAAGTATTTTGTAACATCTGAAGGAACAGAAATTCACCAGGAGATTCCAAGAATAAATGTTGTCTACCTTCTGACTGTTGGCTCAGGACAAAAATCTGTACAACGATATCAAACATACAACGGCGTGGGTGGATGGGAGATACTAAAAGACTGGAACCTGATTAAGACATTAGTAGACGAGTCAAAAAGTTTGAATGATAATATTGTAAATGGCATAAAGGCGCCAAAAGGTGTTATTGATGTTATTGCTGCGCCAGAAGTTGTAGGAATAGCAGTACACGAGAGTACTGGCCATCCTTATGAAGCTGACAGAATTTTTGGAAGAGAAGGTGCACAGGCCGGCGAGTCTTTTGTTACTGAAAAAATGCTTGGTGAACAAATTGGATCTGGCATTGTTAATGTTGTTGATGATCCGCAATTAGAAAATAACGGAGGATATTACAGATTTGATGATGAGGGGGTAAAAGCCAGAAGAAAATTTTTGATAAAGGATGGAAAGATAAATGAATTCCTGCACAACAGATCAACTGCTGCAAAAATGAACCTCAAGAGCAATGGTTCTGCAAGAGCTGCTGAATATTCTGTTGAGCCGATTGTAAGAATGTCAAACACATTTATGCTTCCAGGCAAATTATCTGAAGAAGAATTAATTGAAGATGTTAAGCTTGGAGTTTATATGAAAAATTTCACAGAATGGAATATTGACGATAAGAGATTTAATCAACGATACATTGGAAGCGAAGCATATCTTATCAAGAACGGAAAGATTTGTGAGCCTGTCAAAAGGCCAGTACTTGAGGTCACTACTCCAACATTTTATTCTTCAATTGATGGTCTTTCAAAAAAAGTTGGATTTGTTGGCGGGAGCTGTGGAAAAGGAGAGCCAATGCAGGGAATACCTGTAACAATGGGCGGACCAACAATAAGACTTAGGAACATAAAGTTAGGTGGATAATGGATGAAGGCTTAATTGAGTACATACTTAAGAAGTCCAAGGAAAAGGGCGCAGACGACGTAGTTGTAAATCTTGGAGAAAGTACGAGCTCTCAGATAAAATTTGTCCACAATAAGATTGTTACAATCAAAAATTCTGTTGACAGCGCATGCAGCATATTTTTAGTAAAGGATAAAAAAGTAGTTGAAACTTTAATTCAAGACTTGTCAACAAAAAACATTGACAACACAATTACAAAGCTGATAAAGTTTGCGAATATTTCTCAGCCTAATCCAAATTATGTTTGCATCGCACAAGGGCCTTTCAAATACAAAAAGGCTGAATCTCCGGACAAAAAACTAGTAAACATTGGGGATAAGACTGTTGATCTTCTTGAAACTGGAATTAACAGCGCACTTTCAGCAGGAGCAAATAGAACTGCTGGAACAATCACGACAGAAGTGGCAAATAGTATTCTTGGCACGTCCAATAATGTATTTGCAAAAGATTTTGGGGCTTCAATTGCATTTTCAATACGTGCTTTTGCTGAAAAAGATGCTTCTGGGCACGGTGTAAGCTGCAGCACAACATTGAAAGACTTTAATCCAACAGAAGCTGGAACTCATGCTGGTGAGATCGCAAAATCAGCACTAAACCCTCAATTAGGTATTGCTGGAAAATACGATATTGTATTTGAACCATTGGCATTTGCAGGCTTCTTGGAGCATACAATGGACTCAGCATCAATTTTTTCTGTTGAAGCTGGATTTTCATTTTTTGCAAATAAGCTAAACAAGCAAGTTGCAAACAATATTGTTAACCTTAATGATCACGGATATATTAATGGCGGACTTGGGAGCGGAATCTGCGATGCTGAAGGAGTTCCAACACAAAATAATACTGTGATAAAAGACGGAGTTCTAAAGACATACTTGCATAATTCTTCAACAGCAGCAAGATATAATACAAAAACAACAGCAAACGCTGGCTTGATTTCCCCAAATCCAACAAATATCGTGCTTGCGCCAGGAAAATTAACACAAGATGAATTGATTAAAAGCATAAAACATGGCTTGCTTGTCACAAATTTATGGTACACTCGATTCCAAAATTACTCAACTGGAGACTTTTCAACAATTCCAAGAGACGGAATCTTCTTAATTGAAGATGGAAAAATCACAAAGTCAATTAAGGACATTAGAATAAGCGACAACATGCTCAATTTGTTAAATAATATTTCTGGAATTGCAAAAAATCAGCAGCAGATTGTAAGCTGGGAAGTTGGCACTCCAACATTTACACCTTCTGTGCTAGTCAAAAATGTTAATGTTACAAAATCAACGCAATAATTTCTTTCCTGACATACAAGCAGTGCAAACACCTTTCTTAGAATTGTAATGCATTTGGCACACTAAAGCACCACACAAGCTGCAAGTATATTTTGCTGGCTTATTACAATATACGCACATTCCTTGAAGTTCATTCATATTCAAAGCAGGAGGTGGGATTTGAACCCACAGTCTTACGATCTGCAGTCGTACGCCTTGCCGGATTCGGCTACTCCTGCGTGAGCGAGTGCAATGAGCGAACGCAGGTCAGCAGAATTGGAACAATTCTGCGCTACCTGCAGCGCTTCTCGCTGCTTGTACGCATTTAATATAATAAAAAGATTAACCTAATTGTTTATAATTCTTATGCTGCTGCAGAAGCGGATTTATTACAGAGGTTTTGCTCGCAATCACAGTCGCCACCACATGCAACATAGTCTGGACTATTGCAAGTTTCCTGGTCGCACTTGCAGTCTTGCTGGCATGTTTCAGAGCAAACTCCTTGTGGTGTTGTCAACATACATTGATCTGGATGTTCTGGATTGCAAGTTCCATGAACTGCAATATTGTATGCTGCATATCCTGAGTATGCTAAGCTTACGAAAAATAAGATTACAAAGATTGCTGAGATTGCATTAAAGTACTTAAAGATAAATTTTGCAAATTTAGGGAACTTTGGCATTACTCTTGCAGTAATTGATGACTTAATTCTTTCGTCAAGATTTGTATTACAAGGCCTTAAAGTCATTAATCTAAATGTGCAGCTAAATGCTTCTTTTGCAAATGGTCTGTATTTAGCTGAGAATAACCCCAAGATTCCAAAAATAACCATTGCAATTATGCATGCTACCATAGTTTACCTTAACATAGAAATCTGTTTCATAGCACTAATAAAGGTTTCTACCTCTGCTTCTGTATTATACAAGTATACAGATGCTCTTACTGAACCAGATAATTTATGAGCATTAAACCAAGAGTGCAAGCAGTGTTGGCCAGATCTTACCATAACATTTGACAAATTATTAAGCATTAATGCAATATCGTGATACTTTAATCTATCAATATTAAATGAAGTTATTCCGCTTCTCTGAGATACATCTGGACCAATTATTTTACAGCCAGGCAATTTTTCCAAAAATCCAGATATTTGCTTGTTTAATTTTTGTTCATGTCTATGAATTGCGTCAAAACCAATATCTTTAAGGTAATTAACTGCTGCTCCAAGCCCGAAAATTCCAGCGTAGTCCTGCAAACCAGCTTCAAACTTTTTTGGAGAATCTAAAAATTTATGAGATTCATAAGTTGTGCTCTCGACTGTGTCTCCACCAACAATAAATGGCTCTAATTCTGAGAGTAACTTTTGCTTTCCATATAAAATTCCAGTTCCAGACGGGCCAAGCATCTTATGTCCGCTCATTACAACAAAATCAGCATCAAGTGACTTAACATCTACTTGCTGGTGTCCTGCGGACTGTGCAGCATCAACAAGAACCAAGCTTCCATTGCCATGCGCAAGCTTAATTATTTCTTTGACTGGCAAAGTATAACCATCAAGATTAGAAGTATGAACTACTGAAACGAGTCTTACTTTTGGATTTAATTCTTTTTTAAATGCTTCAAGATTAAAAGTCATATCTGGATTTGAAAATACTACTTTGTGCGTTAATTTTTTCTTGTTGGCAACAACTTGCCAAGGCACTAAGTTTGAGTTGTGTTCTCTGTCCGAGGTTAAGATTACGTCTCCCTGCTTAAAATTAAATGAATTTGCAACCAAATTTATGCTCTCAGTTGTATTTCGTGTAAAAATCACTTCATTTGGCTTTGAGTTTATGAATTTTGAGACACTCTTTCTAGTTTCTTCTACTCTTTCGCTAACTTCTGCTCCTAATTTATGCGCGCTTCTTCCGCCGCAGCCCGTGCTTTTAAGGTAAAA
>Ga0172362_10005178_pt1 | contig 11302 bp, 7 predicted proteins | sample LakKivs1_kivu2a2_FD_114534 | JGI IMG/M metagenome (GOLD analysis project Ga0172362, IMG submission 114534) | Sediment microbial communities from Lake Kivu, Rwanda - Sediment s1_kivu2a2 | ecosystem: Environmental > Aquatic > Freshwater > Lake > Sediment | place: Rwanda: Western Province, Lake...
GATGGAAACCCTGGGAGGGTTTCCAAACCTTCCCGCGCTCTGGCTCCGCCGGGCAAAGCCCGGCTGCGCCAACGCGAATAGCCCGCACGATGCTATGTACTGACAGCGTTGTCATGAATAATGCGGGCTATCACTACTGTGTCACGGTGGCGTTGGTGTGGAGGTTTTGCGGGCATGAGCACCAGACGAGTGGGCTTTCTGGGGACAGGGCAGGATCCGATGATGGTGCCAGAAGGGGCAACGGGGAAGGCAGCTGGAGAGTACGCGTGCGATTCGCGGCTGGCTCCGCCTCGGAGCTTCGCTGTCACAATAGACATGGGAACCCTGGAAGGGTTCGCAAACTCTCCCGCGACAGGCTGCGCGAGGCAAAGCCTCGCTTCGCCCACGCGTCTCGCCGTTACCGCCGCCTGGGGTGACCTCGACGGCACTGCCGCCGACACAGTTCTGGGCCTGCTCGACCGCATTCTCGCCAGCCTCTGGCGCCTGACACACCCCTGATCCGATTCGGCCCCGGGCTCCTCGGGCCGCGGGCCGCACACCAGAAACCGGCCCCGTCACCGGCCCCGTCACCGCCACCGTCACCGGCCTCGAAATCTCCCCCGGCTTTGGAGGATTGTCGTACGTGGAAATCCAGGCTAGTAGCTCCGTACAGCAACGTCATCGATGACCCACCCCGGGGCTGTGATGTTCGTGTCCGAGCCGAAGAGGAAGCGGAACCTGAACCAGCGCGTGCGGTGCACCTCGGCCACGGGCACCGTCACCTGGACCCAGGCCCCGCCTGGAACGAGCCCGGACCACCCGAAGCGCGTGTTGATGGCCACGGTCCTCGCGCACCCGCTGTAATTCCCGTCGATTGGCCCTTGGTACTCCGGGGTTGGCGTGACGTCGTCCCATTGCGCGCCGTTGTTCGCCGAGAACTGGATCGCTCCGCCATCCCACCAGCTACGGTTTGAGAACTCCTCGAACCGGTACCAGTGCCAAAACGAGACTTCCACGGGCATGGCCGATCCGGAACAGGCAGAGAGATCGATGGTGGGTGACACGAGCTCGGCCGTCTGGCAGCGCGAGTAGGGCTCCGAAAGCCCGGTCGCCCAGCAAGCTCTACCCGAGTGGCAGCCTCCCCCCTTGGTCGTGTCTCCGCGCTCCCAGGGGTCGTCCCTGGCGACACCGCTCGTGGCAGCGTGGGCAAAGCCGCTGGCGCCACTCTCGAAATCATACAGGTGCGAGATCTGTGCACAGAGATCCTGACCGGTGTCCGTGTGTTCGTCGCCATCCCCGTCCGCGTTTGCGGAGGCGTCCATGCCGCTGCCGCCGCTGCCGCTGCCGCCGCCGCCGTTGCCGCCGCTGCCGCCGCCGCCGTTGCCGCCGCTGCCGATGACGCCGCCGCCGCTGCCGGTCTCCGTGCGTCCTCCCGTTCCCGTCGCTCCTCCCGTTCCCGCCGGTGCATCCAAGGACGGCGCATCCCAGGAGCCTATCGCACCACCATTGCCCGTCCTATCCCGCGTGCCAGCTTCCCCGCCTTCTGCTTCCCTGCCGCCTGCGCCCGCGGCTCCGCCGGATCCTGGGGCGTCCCCGGCATGGCCGCCGCTGCCCGCGGCCACATCGGCGTTCGTCTGGGGCAGGTCGCCCGCGTCAGCCGCGGCGCCTGCAGCCACCTCCGCGAGCTGCGGCCGAGTATCGGCGCTGACGGTGTTCACATCGCGCGTGTCTTTGAGCAGGTCGGCCGACGCATCGAACACGCGCACGCCCGGCGTGCTCAACCCGCTGTCGTCGAGGCTGCAGCCGCACAGGAGCACCAGGCCAGCCGCCCAGGGCCAAGGCTTGGGCCGGGCTCGGCCGAGGTGGGAAGATATGGAGTTCATCGACTTCACCGAAGTACTGCAAAGCGGAAGCGATGTCCGCGGGTGTGCAAATGTAGGGTCGGGTGGCTCAGTAGCAGTTGGGTGGCGCGTTCAGTTGGCTGCGCATGTTCTTGACGGTGTCGCCCCAGGTGGGGCCGGGATTGGGTTGGATGAGCGCGATCACCCCTTCGAGCATGCGGGCATTGATGTTGGCGGCCAGGTTCCAGGTGGTGTCTTCACCCGTGCCGGCTCCTCCCGCTCCGTAGCCCGTGTCGGCGATGATGGGTTTGCCGGCGGCCTTGAACACGCCCGCCCAGGTCATGGCGTTGTTGGCGCGTATCTTCGGGATGCTGCCGTTGCTGCTCCCGCCGGAGGTGTTGATGAAGGTGAACAGGCTCATGTCGAAGTTGGCATACCAACTCGTCGCGGTGGAGTCGGACATCCACGGCGAGATATCCATGGAACATACCCCATTGGGCAGCGAACTCTTGAGGGCTTGGACCAGGGCCGTCATCTTGGTTCCGGCCTCGGCGTTCGTCCAGCGCTGGGTTTGGCCGCTGCCGGTGTACTGGAGCCAGTCCGGCTCCATCTTGAAGATGATGGGCCGATTCCCCATGCAGGCAGCGAACCCCGCGGAGTGCTTGGTGTAGGCGGCAAGGATGGTCGCCCACTCCTGCGTGATGTACTGCGACCCGTACTTGCACAGATCGCCCCCCGCGCAGCCGGTCATGTTGCAGTCGCACAGCTTGTACTTGGTCTTGACGATGCCGGCACTCGCGTACGCGAAGACGGTCGGGACCAGCCCGGCGGCTCTGCCACCCGCGGCCGAATCCATGCACACGCCGCTCCAGCCGAAGGTGTCGGTATAGAGCCATCCCGCGCCGTACAAGTCCAATTCGGGCAAAAGAGCACTCGTGAGCTTGGACGACTGGGTGCCGAAGTGGAATCGGCAATCCTTGAATATCTTGCCTTGCGTTCCCGTGCCGCCGCCCGTGGCGACGGGCCCCGTTCCACCGGTGCCCGTCACGCCCCCCGTGGAGCGCGCATCGGCCGGCGAACCCGCGTCGCGGTTGCCACCGCTCGCTCCAGCAAGGGCCGACGCACCGCCCGTGGACAGGACGCCGCCGGTTCCGGGCGTTCCTCCCGTGTCGCGACTGCCGCCGGAGGGAGGACTCCCCCCCACGCCGCTCGCGGTTGAGGTGCCGCCAGCTCCCCCTCCGGCGCCACCCAGCCTGCTCGATGTGCCGCCGGTGCCCGTGCCGCCGGTGCCCTTGGCGCCGCCTCCGCCGGAGGATCCGCCGGTGCCGGCAGTTCCGCCGCCGCCGGCAGCTCCGCCCGTGCCGTCAGCTTCGCTTGGCGCGCCGCCCCCGCAGCCGGCGAAAACCAGGCAGACAACGAGCAACGACCTTGACACGCGGCCAATCCCATCGGGTTCTCTTGGATGCATCGCGAGACTCCGTCTTTCTCGGGGGCTTTGGGATAGTCGAACCCAACAAGTGGGATTGGTCAAGGGGATCCCGACTTGTGTCCCGGAACTTCAGCCTGAAGCCTGGAGACTGGGGCCTGAAGCCTTGACGCTCAAGCCTTGACGCCGTTGCTGAAGAAATCGTCGCGCCACGCGAAAAACCTCGGAAGTAGTAGATTAGGACCCGTCTTCAGTCGAGAATCACCCCGTTGCGCGCACACAGGCTGCGCACCAGCTTGCGTTTGTCCTCGTCGAGATGGGCGATGGCTTGACGTGCCTCGGCGGCATCGCCCAGGGCGCAGGAGCTGGCCGCGATGATCTGGTACGCGGTATGACGGCCGGGTTCGGCCTTGAGAACGGCGCGGGCCTTGTCGATGGCGACAGCGTAGTAACGTCTCGTCCAGGCCTGCTGGGCTTCGCGCAGAAGCGCCTCGACGTCGACGCGAGGCGGTGCGGATGGGGCTGCTGCGACCGGCGCCGGTGCAGGCGACGGCACCGGTGCCAAAGGTGCGGGCTCATAGGGCGCAGATTCGGGCGGCCAGGGCCAAGACGCCGGCTTGCGCGCACTGCCACTGCGTTGCGTCCGGGGGGGCGCGGTCTTGCCCGGGCCGGGATCGAGTCCCTTGGCCTGTTCTCCTGTCGGCGCGAGCGCCAGCGCGGTCGCGCCGGGCGAGGTTGCGGTGGATGGCAACGCCAAAGGGGAGGGCGCTGGCGCAGAAGGGGCCGGCAAAGAAGGCGCTGCCGAAGATGGTGCGGGAGGCGCGGGGGCGGACGGAGCAGGCGCAGGCAGCAGGTTGGTATGAGAAGAGGGGGGCGGCAGGGCCTTCGTGGCCGGGGTCGTCGCCACAAAAGACGACTGCTCCGGTGCCTCACGCCCTCTGCCAACGCGCAAAGCCCAGACGGCGGCACTCGCGCCGGCGAGCAACACCACGACCAAGATGGCGAGCCGCACGGTCCGGGCTCGGCGCAAGTGCAGAATCGCCGTGGTGTCGTCAAGCGGAAGCAGATCGCGATCGACCGCGTCGAAACCGCCGTCTGGACTTGCGAAGCCCGCCATCGCCCGCTCGTCTTCCGCTTCCACGACATTGAACCCGGCGTCGGCATCCTCCACGGCCATGTCGGAAGAGGATGACCCTCGCCTGGCGCTGGGCGAAGCCTCGCCGAGATCGATCCCCGAGCTGCTGATCCCCGGCAAGAGATACGCGTCCCGCAGGAAGGCCCGGTCCGTGACACACGCATGCAGGGCCTCGCCCAGCTCGTCGGCGCTGGCAAAGCGCCGCGCCGGCTCCTTCTCCAAGCACTTCAGAATCACCGCATCGAGATGCGCATCGATGCCGGCATCCGGGGCGCGCTGGCTGGGCACGATCACCCTGCCGGCCACATGGCCGTTCAGGATTTCGAGCATGGAGTCGCCTTCAAAGGGCACGCTGCCGGTGACCATCTCGTAGAAGACCGCGCCCAGGGCGTAGATGTCGCTGCGCTCGGTGGCGGGTTTCTCCTGCGCCTGTTCGGGCGACAGGTAGTGGGGCGAGCCGCACACCACGCCGGCGCGGGTGGCCGCGCTCGGTCCCAGATCCATGAACTTGGCGACGCCGAAATCGACCAGCTTGACGAGGTCGAAGGTGTCTTCGGGCTCGACCGAGAACTCGAGGCCGGCCTCGCTCATGGTGCGGCGGACGATGCGGCGCCTGCCCTCGCGCTCGCACAGGAAGATGTTGGCCGGCTTGAGATCGCGGTGAATGATGCCGAGAGCGTGCACGGCGGCCAGCGCCTGGGCGATTTGTTTGACGATGTTCACCGCATCGAACAGAGGCAGCCGCCCCACCCGCTGCAGGCGGTCCTCCAGGCTCTCGCCGTCGAGGTATTCCATGACCAGAAAAACCATGCCTTCGGGTGTGGTCCCGAAGTCGGTCACGTCGATGATGTTGGGGTGGCGGATGCGGCTCGCGGCCTTGGCCTCGATGATGAACTGCTCGACCATCTCCTTCTGCCGCGCGAAGCGTTCGTGCAGCACCTTGATGGCGACGGGCTTCTCCAGCACGATATGCCGGGCGCGATACACGACGCCCATCCCACCTTCGCCGACCACGCCCTGGATCTCGTGGTCCTTGAGCAGCATCCCCACGCGCGCCATGATTTCGTCGGAAAAGAGGGCGATCCCGTCGTTGGGACAGCGGTCGATCGTGCCGGAGATCCGGTCGCCGCAGCTCGGACAGATGCGCGTGGTGCCCATGCGAGGTGCCTCGCCGAGTGTCCCATGGGCATCTGAGGGCCGCAAGAAGCGCCAAGGCGCGCGCAAGAATCCTGAAAGCGAGAATCCGTGCGTTTAGCCAACTTGGGTTCGGCGACCCGAGTCAGCAGATGTCGTACAATAGGATTTGAGTGTTCATCCATAGGAGTCGTCGAGCACGATGGTTTTGCAGCGAGAAGAGATTGGTCAAGGCCGAGAGATCGGTTTGGCCCGGGTCCGGCCGGTCCTCCTGATTTGCCTGTTGCTCGCTCTTTCCTTGGGGATTCCTGCGTGCGAGTCATCGATCTTTGATCCACCCGACACGAGGGTGGTCGGCCAGACCCTGGGCACCCTTTTGGCGGTCTCCTACGCGGCATCGCTGACCCACCACGCCCTGACCGTTGGAAACAGCAGCTGCTACGAGCGCACCCTGTCGAACTCCGGCAGCCCCGTCGACGCCGTGACGATTGGCGTGACCAAGGAGTGCGGTTTCCCCTTTCCTGGAGTTGCCGAGGGCTCGATTCGCGTCGCCGGGTTCGGCGTGGCCGGGACGGCTCCCGGATTTGGCGTTGCCGATTTCTCGACCGTCCGGGTCGACGGGAGACCACTGACCATCACGCGCGCGACAGGCTACCTGGCGGTGTCTATCGAGGAGGCGCCGCAACACGGGGTCCCAAAACTGCCCGACAGCGACACCTTGCTCGCGCCTCCGACGAACCCCGTTATCATCATCTACGCCGACTTGGACTTCACGGGTAGCCCCAACACCGACCACGTCGACAAGGGGAGGATCGACGAATGGTTCGGGCTCATCAGCCGCGGCCACAGCCTCGACGATTTCTCCGACGACGCCTACTGGTTCGGCGGGCAGCGGGCCTCCTTCAGCGCGAGCGGCGGCGAGGTGGCGCAGGAATTCGCGGCCTTCAGCCCGGATTGTCGCGCGAACCCGCAGATGGGCTTCGTCCAGCTCGTGCGGGCGAGCGAGGTGGTCGAGCAGACCGGCATGCACTACCTGGCCTTCGTGCCCGAGTGCAAAGGCGCGGGCTACGTCGTGCTGTCGCTTTCCAAGAACCTGCTTTCGAGCGGGCGACATGCCTCGCTGGATCTTCTGGGCGGGAAGTGACCTATCCGGCTTTCTCGCCCGGGGCCGGCCGGCCGAAGCGGGTGCGGGCCAGATCCTGCCGGCGGGGAACGAAGGTGCCGTCGGCCATCTCCTGGGCCACCACCTTCTGCAAGAGCCTGTACATCTTGTGGGTCTGGGGCGCGTCCCGATAGAAGACGTTCCAGGCGTACCGGTAGAGCTCTTGCAGCCGCTCGGGAGTCATGTGGCGTGGTTGGAAGACCACGTGGTCGGCGGTGTAGAGGTCCCAATCCGAGGTCAGGATGCGGCCCTCCTTGAGCAGATCGTCGCGCGAGCGGGTGTGCGGGAAGGGCGTGAGCACGGTGAATTCCGCCAGGTCGAGCTCGATGTCGAGCAGGAAGTCGACCAGGCGCTTGATGTCGTCCTCGCTGTGCTCATCGAGCCCGAGCAGGATCGTGCCTTCGACCGCGATGCCGTGGGCGTGGTAGCGCTCGATGCGGCGGCGGATGAAGTCCGAGGTGTCGAAGATGGCCTGGTACACGTACCAAGCCCCCGCCTGCGCGGCCAGGTCGAGCACCTGGTCGTCGTCCTCGATAGGATGCGAGCACCACTTCTTCTTGAGCGGGATCATCTCGCGGAAGAGATCCAGCTCCCATTGCTTGTCCTGGGCCAAGGAGTTGTCGACGATGAAAAGGCGGTTGTTGTCGATCCCGGCCAGCTCCTCGACCACCCGGTCGAGGGGGCGGGGGCGGAAGCAGCGGCCGCCCAGGTACCTGACCGCGCAGGGGTAGCAATTGAAGCGGCAGCCGCGCGAGGCGTGAAAGAGATCCACCATGCGCACGCCCTTGTAGTTGTAGAGCTCGCGTCGCAGGATCGATCGCCGCGCCGGCCCCACGAGTTCCACCGGTGCCGGGCGTTCGAGGTAGTCGTAGGTCGGCCGCAGCTTGCCCGCGCGTAGGTCGGCGAAGACCTCTTCCATACGGCCTTCGGCCTCGCCCAGAAACACGGCGTCGGCATGGGCTAGGGTCTCCTCGGCGTGCAGCGTGGTGGCGATACCGCCGCAGATCACGGGCACCCCGCGCCGCCGGTATTCGTCCGCGATGGCCCAGCCGCGCTTCACCTGCCCGGTCAGCATCATGGAGAGGCCGACGCAGTCGACAGGAGCGTCGAAGTCGAGAGGTTCCACGTTTTCGTCGACGAAGTCGACCTCGATGTCGGAAGGCAGGGCGGCAGCGAAGACCACCGGGCCGTGGGGAGGCAGGTGGAACTCGGTTTGGCCCGCGAGTTTGGGCCATTTGGGGTAGATGAGGCGGAACTTCACGTGGTTTGCCCGCAAACCGCGGCCGGGCTCGGGCCGGTCAAAACGGTATAGCACGGCCGCCTGCGCGCGGCACCGGCGCGCCTCGCAGCCAAGGGGAACGGGGGCGGTGGTCGTGGTCGTCTCCGTAGACGTCTTCGTGGCCGTGGTCGACGGAAATCACTCCGGCCACGGCCACGGCCACGGTTACGGCCACGGTTACGGCCACGGTTACGGCCACGGTTACGGCCACGGTTACGGTTACGGCCTTTCGCGGCTATCGCGGGATTACAGGGCTGAAAGCGCGGTTGAATGCGCATGGGCTTTGGGTAGAATCCGACCAAGCCCCCGCCGTTCCAGGCAGCCGACTGCAGTTTTCGACTTCGCATTCGCGCCGCGCGGTCGCGGAATGACTTCCTTCACCCCCATCGCGGAGGTTCCACATGCTCGAGACGTGTTCTTTTCGATTTCATGGTTGCGCCGCTCTCGGCCTCGTGTTGCTGCTCGGTGGAAGCGCTTGTTCGAGCAGCAAGTCCGCCGGCGGCTCGACCGGCACCAGCACGGCGAGCGGCGGCGCGGGCAGTGGCGGAGCCGGCCCAGGCTCGGGCGGCTCGCCCGGCAACGGGGGAGCCGGCGCGAGCAGCGGCCGGAGCGGCGGCGCTCCGGCGGGCGGCGCGGGGGGCGGAGGCAACGGGGGCTCCAGCGCGAGCAGCGGCCGGAGCGGCGGCGCTCCGGCGGGCGGCGCGGGGGGCGGCGTCAGCGCGCCGGTCGATGGCGGGGGGAGCGGATCCGTGTGCGCCGACCTGGGCCCGGTGGACGCCGGCCCACCCCCCAAGCGCACGTGCCCCTCGGGCCAGACCTATCGCTATCCTTTCCTCAACCCCTGCCTCTCGGACGAGGAGCGCATCGCGAACATCATCTCCCTGATGTCGCTCGACAACAAGATCGCGCTGCTCGGAGGCCCGGGCCGCATCCCCGGTCTCAATGTCGCGTACCCCGGCCAGGTCGAGGGATTGCACGGCGTCGCCTGGGGCGGGCCCGCGAAATGGGGCGACACCCCGACCACCACCTTCCCTCAGGCCTACGGTTTGGCCGAAACCTGGGATCCGGAGATCGTCAGGAAGGCGGCCGAGGTGGAAAGCATCGAAGTCAGATACCTCTACCACCGTATGAACCGCGCCGGGCTGGTGATGCGCGCGCCCAACGCCGACTTGGGCCGCGACCCGCGCTGGGGTCGGACCGAGGAATGCTTCGGCGAAGACCCGCACCTGGTTGCGAGCATGGTCCGAGCCTTCGTAAGGGGGCTGCAGGGCGACGATCCCATCTACATCCGTAGCGCGTCGCTCATGAAGCACTTCATCGCCAACACCACCGAGAACGGGCGGAGCATGACCTCCTCGACCTTCGACGACCGGGATTTCCGCGAGTACTACTCGGCCGGCTTCTACGCCGGTTTCGTCGACGCCCGCGCCGACTCTGTCATGACCGCGTACAACAAGTACAACGATGTGTCATGCCACGCGCATCCGGTGGTGCGCAATGTCGTGATGAAGGAATGGGGAGTCTACGGCATCGTCTCCACCGACGGCGGCGGAATCGGCAGCATGGTCACGTGGCAGAAGTCGTATCCAGATCGCTTGTCGGCGGTCATCGCCGTCATCAAGGCCGGCACCGGCTGGTTCTTGGATACCTACCAGACCGAGGTGAGGACGGCCCTTGCCAGCGGCGCCCTCACGGAAAGCGACCTCGACGATGTCTTGAAGAACAACCTGCGCGTGATGATGCGACTCGGTGTCTACGATCCCCCCTCCATGGTGCCCTACACCAACGTCGGCACGGTGCAGCCCTGGACCACCGATGCCCACAAGACGCTGGCGCGACTCGTGACCAACAAGTCCATCGTTCTGCTCAAGAACGCCGGCGGCATGCTGCCGCTCAAGGCGGCGGACATCAAGAACGTGGCCGTCATCGGCCGCCGGGCGAACGAGGTCCTGTTCGACTGGTACAGCGGCACGCCGCCGTATTCCGTGACGGTTCTCGACGGAATCAAGAACAAGCTCGGCACGGCTGCCACCGTCGGCTTCGCCGAGGACAACAGCAACAATGCCGCCGCCGATCTGGCAAAAGCGGCCGATGTCGCTGTCGTCGTCGTCGGCAATCACCCCTGGGGCGACTCGGGCTGGGCTCAGGTCAAGTTCCCGAGCGAGGGCCGCGAGGCCGTGGATCGCCGGTCGATCTCCATCGAGCCGACCGACGAGGCGCTGATCAAGGCGGTCTATGCCGCCAATCCCAAGACCATCCTGCTGCTGGTCGCGAGCTTCCCCTATGTCATCACGTGGGAGAAGGAGAACCTCCCCGCGATCGTGCACATGACCCATTGCAGTCAGGAGATGGGCAATGCTTTTGCCGACGTGCTCTTCGGCGACTACAACCCGGCGGGTCGGCTCAGCCAGACCTGGCCGATGTCGATTCAGGATTTGCTCCCCATGCTCAACTACCGCGTACGCGAGGGGCGCACCTACCTGTACTCGACCAAGACACCGCAGTATCCGTTCGGGTACGGGCTCAGCTACACCACGTTCGCCTATGCCAATCTGAGGACAAGCACTTCCACCTTGAGCCCGACCTGCGCCGTCAACGTCAGCGTCGACGTCACGAACACGGGGACGCGGGCCGGGGAAGAGGTGGTGCAGATGTACATCAAGCACCTCGGCACCGCGGTGCCCGAGCGACCGATCAAGGCCCTGAAGGGCTTCCGCAGGGTGGCCATCGAGCCCGGCGCGACCGTGACCGTGACCATGCCGCTTACCACTCGCGATTGCGCCTATTGGGACATGACGAAGAAGGGGTGGGCGGTCGAGAAGGAAGACGTGCAGATCATGGTCGGCCCCTCGAGCGCCGACGCGGACCTGAAGCTGACGACGAAGATCGCAGTGACACCATAGCGACTTTCGCTCACTCGTGGTCGACCAGGCGCATCTCCAGGGTGTAGCCGCCCGCGCCGGGCACGACGAGACGCACCTCGGGGAAGAAGCCGTTGTCGGCTGCGCCGAGGAAGTCGACGTGGCGGCCGAGGTGCAAGTTGCGGTAGGTGCGCAGGCTCCTCGTGCCGGCCGGGCCGAGAATCACCTCGGTGGCTTCGCTCGGGGGCAGAACCCAGCGGCACACGGATTCGCCGGTGAGGTAGGTTCCCACCTCGGTGGGGGCGCCTGCCGGGGCCAGGAACACGGTGCCCACATCGGCGATGAGGGAGGCCGCGAAGGCGGGGCGGTCGAAGGGCGGGACCGCGCGCCTCACCGCCAGAGGCGGGCCAGCCGCGCCCGGCGGACGTTGCGTGCCGTCGAAAAGCGCGAGGCCCTCGGGCGAGAGCAGAACCGCATGCAGGCCA
>Ga0172362_10005183_pt1 | contig 11292 bp, 10 predicted proteins | sample LakKivs1_kivu2a2_FD_114534 | JGI IMG/M metagenome (GOLD analysis project Ga0172362, IMG submission 114534) | Sediment microbial communities from Lake Kivu, Rwanda - Sediment s1_kivu2a2 | ecosystem: Environmental > Aquatic > Freshwater > Lake > Sediment | place: Rwanda: Western Province, Lake...
CCCTCCATGTCCAGGTAAGCGGTCTCGGCCCGCTCCTGCTGGAAGAGCAGTGCTCCTTCAGGCTCTGGCCGCAGGAGGGTTGCGGGTGAGAGGCGAAAGGGCATAGCCGGCCTTAGTAGATCATATCGAAGTCAACTTCAGCCTCCGCTTTTTTGGCGGCCTGCTCCAGCAGGAAGCTGTAGTAGTCGAACAGAAACTGCCCATCCTCCATCCAGCGGCCGGTGATGGAGAGGGTGGCGTCGGGATTGAGCCGCACGCGCAGGGTGATGTTCATGCCCTGCTCTAAGCTGTCAGCCAGCAGATCAGCCCAGCTCTCGTCAAAGAAGGGCCTCTCAAATCGGTCCATCTCTCTTCCTGCTCGGCGCACAATCCGGCGAGCTTCCCCCTGCTCGGCGGGGCTCAACTTCGTGGCTTTCTCCAGCGCACATTCTAGGACCATGACCACGCCATCCACGGGGATGTCGCTCTCGGAATAGAAATCGGTCTCATCCACGAAGCTGCCTGGCTCGAACTCGATGTCGTAGTCGGTGTACTGCTCCTTCTCCTCGTCGGTCAGTTCGAAGCGAAAGAGTTGAGCGTCCAGCAGTTCTTGGGCGTGCTGGCCCACATAGTTGAGGATGGCCTCCAGATTGCGCACCCCGATGCGGCTCCAGCGGGTGTCACCGAATTTGGAGATCACCTGGTCCAGCGCCTGGCGGATCTTGGCCTCGGGTGGCTCTCGCTGGGCCACCCATCCCTGCAGGCGTTTCATCTGCACCTCGCTGAAAAGGTAGAAGGAGCGGACGAAGTAACCGGAGGTCAGGAAGGCCCGCACCAGCGTCCCCATGTTTGCCGGATCCTTCACCTTCACATTATAGGCGGCCTCTGAGGAATCAATCTCATAGCCGCTCCACCTGGCTCGCAACATCCCTATACCCTCCTTTTTCACGAATCTACAAATCAGCGAATCATTCGCTCATTCGCTGATTCGCTCCACGAAGAAATCCATGAAGGCTTGTCCATCCACTTCTCTGGCCAGTCGTTTGGACGTGCCCTCCTCCAGCAACTCCATCACGCCTCGCCACTCTCCTTCCTCGGTCACGATATCCACCGGGGCTTCGACGAACTGGACGAACCGCTGGTCAAAGGCGCAGGTGAGGGCCAGTGGGTCGTGCAGGTGGTTGAAGTCGCGGCCTAACCTGGCTTGGTAGTGGGCCAGCAGGGAGTGGGCCAGGTCGGTGAGCGGCGTATCGGCACCTTTCAGCCGGGCCATGTGCAACGGACCATTCACCACCTGGAGCGTCACGTCCAATCCCACGAAGGTGGTGGGAACCTCCAGCCCTAGCACGATCTTGGTCGCCTCTGGATCGCTGCTGACGTTGTACTCGCCCCGCTGAGCACGCTCCCCCCAGAAGACGCCGCCCATGACCACCAGCTCCTTAAAGCGGTTCATGGCCTGGGGATCGAGGGCCATGGCCGCGCCGATGTTGTTCAGGGGCCCGATGGTCACTAGCGTCAGCTCCGGGCCCCGTTCCCTGGCCATGCGCAGCAAGTACTCCACAGCGTGTTGGGGCTTGTAATCGGCGTCGGTCACATCGGCGATGCTCAGCCCGTGGCCGTCGTAGGGGGCGAAGTGGTAGGGCTTGTAGGGCAGGAGGCGATGGCTCATCCCGGCGTAGATGGGGACATCATCCCGTTCGGCCCGGCGCAGGAGCTGGACCGCCAGCCGAGCTCGCTGGCGGGCCTCCCCTCCGCCAGTGGTCACCCCTACCAACTCGATCTCCGGCGAAGCACAGGCCAAAAGCAGGGCCATGCAGTCGTCCACATCGCTGCCGATGTCGGTGTCCAAGATGATAGATGTAGGCATGAAAAGCTCTCCTACCTATTACGAAGCGACAAAGTCGTTCAAGATCAGAATGTCCAGCTTCTCGACCGTTCGAAGGCGGTCATCGTTGGTGATGAAGACCTGGCCGCCGCGCAAGAGGGTCGTGGCCAGATGAATAGCATCGGGCGTTCTTAACCCATATTGGGCTCTGAGATCGGACATTAACTCCACGGTTTCCATGTCCACGTCGTGCACCTGAAGATGAGGAAAGGTGGCGAAGATGTGACGGTAAAGGAGTATCAGCCGCCTGTCACCCGCCTTCTTCGCTCCGGTCAACACCTCACCAGGCACAAGCACGGAGACAAGGGCTGAGGGAGAGCCATCTTGAATGTGTCGGAAGAGGACAGTGGTCAGAGGACTGTAGAGAGGATGAGCCTCGAAGTGGTAGATGAAGGCCATGGTATCTAGGCCGATCGACTGGTAATGGCTCAGAGCGGTTTCGAACTCGGCCGCTCCCACGAGGTCATCTCCTCTCGGTGAAAAGCCTCTCCCCCACCCAGTTGTCTCCAGACCTCCTTCCCCAGGCCATGCATGAACTCCACGTAGTCGGCTGGCCGGGGCAGCAGGTATACCGAGTCCTCATCAATCACCACCAATACTACATCTCCAGCCTGTACCCCTAGAGCTTCTCGTGCCCTTTTAGGCAGCACCATCTGGTTGCGGCTGCTGAGCTTTGCTTCTATGGCTTCCATCTTTCACCCTTCCAATTTGCTTTACCTTTCCGACATTATAGCTCAAAAGTAAAGCAAAGTCAAGTGGAGATGAAGCATTCAGTCCAGATGCTGCATTTTCATCCGGCTGTCTTGCCCTAAATGCCTCATCACTCTAACACCGCCTGCACTTTGAAGGAATCGCCCTCCCGCTTCGGCGCATTGGCCAGGAGGAGTTCGGGGGGCAGGGAGGGGCGCACCTCATCCTCGCGCATCACGTTGCGCAGGGGAAGCACGGTGGCTGTAGGGGGGATGGCCGAGGTGTCCACCCCCTGCAACATCTCGAAGTACTCCAGGATGGCCGATAGCTGCTCCTGAAAGACGTGCTTCTCCTCCTCCGTCAGCCCCAATTTGGCCAGCTCGGCGATGTGCTCCACTTCAGCAATGGTCAATTTGTCTGCCATGTGTCCTCCGTTGAGTAAGGGCGAGGCATTCCATTAGGCACTGGCTCAATTACCATTGTACTCTCGCATAGACAAGCGCTCGGACAAATGCAGGACGATCTTGGGAATGCCTCGCCCCTACGATTATATTCTACCTCTCATAGGGAGGCAAATCGCCTCCGGTGATGGGCAGCTCCAGGGGGGCGGCGATGACATCCCATTCGTACCTGGGCAGCAGGCGGTAGCCGCCCTCGTAGGGTTTGGCTGAGGCGTACTGGCCGGCCAGGCCCACAACGAGGTACAGCTCCCCCTTCTCCACCCAGGGCTTCTCCACCAACTCCGAACGCCCAAAGTAGACCTTCACCTCCCCACTGCCATCATCCAGGGTGATGGCATCCCAGCCCCAGCCGGTGATGCGGCCCACCACCTCCACCAGCAGTCCTTCGTAGGCCTCGCCCAGCTCACTGGTGGCGATGGACAGCGGCTCCAGGGGCATCCCCAATCGCAACCACTGCACCTTCAAACCCGACGAGACTGTGATCTCCCGCTCGCCATGGTAGTCGGACAGCTTCCCTTCCACCTGGACCCAATCCCCTTCCACCAATGGGGGATATGCGCCCTCGCTGAGGTAGACCTTCATCCCCACCCCTGCGTCCTGGATGTAGATGGTCCCTTCCTTGAACACGCCCGGCGAGGCGGTGACCTGCCCCTGGACCACGACCAGCGTGCCTGCCGGAAGCGCTCTAGCCTGGGCCAGGGTCACGGCCTGAGGCATGGCCGGAGTGACTGGCTTCTTCTCTTCTGGTGGGGGCTCCTCTCGCCTGTACTTGTTGGCCTCCCCCATCGTGGGCTCGTACTCCGTGGTCCACTCACCGCCGCCATCCTCAGTGCGGCTCCAGGTGCGGTCATAGCCGGGGCTGCGGGCGTAGCTCATCTCGTCAGCCACGCTGCCATCGGGACGCAGCAGGCGCACCGAATCGCCGCTATCGTTGAGGGCCACGCCAGTGCCGCCTTTGAAGAGCACCAAATAGCCATGGGAAGGGATGGTCTGAGACAGGGGGAAAGTCCAGGGCGCACTGCCGCTCCCGGCCTCATCGTCCAATTGCCAGCCACCCAGTCCCACGGCATGCTCCTCCCCATTGTAGAGCTCGACCCACTCATCGTCGGAAGTGGCCTCCCCGCTACCATCCCAGTCCACATCGCGGGGGGCGGGGCAGAACTCGTTCAGAAAGACCCTCTCCAGCGGAGCCTGGCCTGCCACCCAGAGAGGGCTGGTGTAGGCCAGGTCGCCATCAGCCTGCTCAGCCCGCGCCCAGTAGAAGTGGCCTGGAAGACCACTCACCGTAGTGACCCATGTGGCGTCAGCGCTCAGGGTCATCGTCCCGAGGGGGAGTGAGCGGTCGTAGAGGGCCGCCTCTGCACCCTCCCCATCGGCGTCCCGATAGATCACCGTGAGCTCCAAGTCGCCGGAGGTGGGAAGAGTCTCCCCCATCCACGCGCCTTCAGTGCGCAAGGCCAGGGCCAGGTTGGAGTCCTCGGTGGCGAAGATGCGCCGGACCCGCAGTGCATCGAGCAGATGGGCTTCGGTTAGAGCCGGGGCGACGATGCCAGTGCGGTGAGGGGTATCAGCTCCCCAATCGGGCGTCGCAGTGTCGCCATTGTTGGCCGGCCCCACATGCCAGCCCGCACCCAGGGCTCGGAGGTAGGCCTCCTCGAAGCGCCGATACTGTGCCCCGCTGCCATTTCCCACCTCCAGCAGGTAGATGCGCCCGGCGGCAGCTTCGTTGTAGGCGAAGTGGTCGAAGTCACCAGCGAAGGGGTGGTTGAACTGGGCGAGGGCTCCCTCCTGATCGGCCAGCCAGGGGTAGAAGCCATCCAGCCCATCATAGAGTGGATCGTCGCGGGAGACGGATGTTGCTGTGTTGAGTACGGTGATGTGCCCCTCCTCGCGGGAGGTCCACTCGAAACCGCGCAGGGCGACGAAAGCGCCATCCTCAGTAGCAGCGGCAGCCTGTGTTTCCAGATCGGCCCACTGCTGGGCATCGACCATGTGAGAATGATCGGTGAGAGCCAGGAAGTGGAGACCATTGGCCCGGCCCACACCATAGGCGTAGTGCGGCGGTCCGCTGCCATCCGAATAGGTGGAGTGGGAGTGCAGGCAGCCCCAGTAGGCGCGCATCCCTCCCCCCAGGTTCGCGCTGGGCGGTGGCGACTCCGGTGGGGCAGGAGATCGGGTCAGTTGGCCAGGATTGGGCTCGGCGATGGCGAAGTCGGTGGGCATGTCGTCGCTGTCCGGGCCCAACACTCGCTGGAGGGAGCGGGGCTCGGGCGCGGAGAGGGTGGAGCTCACCCCCACCGCCTCCCCCTCACCCGACTTGAAGACCACAGCGTCCACGAGGAGATCGCCTGGCCCCATGAGCAGCACCTCATCGCCGCTGTTGGAGAGCGCCCAGGAGCCGCTGCCCCACTCGCTGTATCGTTCCAAGTTGGGCACAACGGGCGTATCCGGGTAGCCGCTCCCCGAGGCCTGCATCTCGAAGTCGGGCCAGAAGCCGAAACGTTCGTGGAATTGGGCTGCGTTCTTGGCCACGAGGATCACCTCGCCCGGACCAATAGTCCCCATGAGATGATACATCCCCTCCCCACCGCCCGGCGTCTCCTCATCGCCCACCTTGTAGCCCGCCAGAGGTACAGTGGTGCTCAGCGGATTGTACACCTCCACGAACTCATCGCCCTCGGTGTCGGGTGTGGTGCCGTCGTAGCACACCTCGCTGATGAGGAGCGGCGCGGCCGTGGGAGTGGGGGATGGCGTGGGAGTGGGCGGCGGCGCACTGCCGGGGGAGGGGTTCTCCCGCTCGACGAAATCCGTGGCCTGATCGCTGTCAAAGCCCGCCGGCTCCCGCTCCAGCGAATGTCCCGCCGGCACACCGACACAGGGAGGGTCTAGCGCCGAATGATCATCTCCATACGACATCTGGTCCACGATGCTGCCCGATGGTGCTCTGAGGACCAGTCGGTCCCCGCTGTTGGACAGTTTGAGGTTCCCCGCTGCCAGGCCGTAGGGGAGGGGCGCAAAATCCCAGTGGGCCTGGAAGCTCGCACCATCGTAGGCCAGCACGAGATAGCCGTGGGCGGGGATGACGATGCCCTCGGCAAAGACGAACTGGCCGGAGTTATCCTCTACGCTCCAGTGGCCCAGGTCCAGGTCCTGATCGGTGTTATTGTACAGCTCAAACCACTCATCCTCCGGCTCCGACCATCCGATCGGTGGGTCGTAGAACACCTCATTGATCACCACCGAGCCCGATGGCAGCTCGGAGACAGAGGTGCTAATCGGCGTGAGGGTGGACATGGGGGTAGGGCTAGGAGAACAGGTAGGGGTGAGGGTGTTGGTGGGTATGGGCGTCTGGGTGGAAGTCACCAGGGGCATGGGGGTACTGGTTGGCACAGGAGTGGCGGTCTGTGTGGGAGTGAATGTGGGGGTTGCTATCGGCATGAGGGTGGAAGTGGGCGTAGAGGTGTCGGTGGGCAGAGGCGTAGGGGGGTCTGTGGGGCTGGGAGAAGGCGTAGCGATGATGGCGATGGGTGTCCTACGCTCGGCGCTCACATCCCCCGAGCTATCCGCGCGAAGGAGGGGCAGGGACAGCCTGCCAGCGCTCAACATGGCGCCCAGGCAGAGAAAAACCAAGAGCAATCGTTTCGCCACCATTGGTGACCTCCTCAAAATCCACAAGCCAAGGTTCGGCTTCACCCCTACGTATAAAAGTCCTCGCTGTCGAGAGCCGTGAAGACGGTTAGTTCGCCACCTGCTGCATAATCCGGTGGTAGAGCCTCGGCCCGCAGCCGCCGTCTCATCTCCTCCAGGCTAATGGGTTCTTCCTCTCGGCGCTCGGCCACGATAGCCAAGTCGTGAAGGTCTTCCAGCAACTGCTCGTACCGCTCGAGTGAAAGGATCACCGCTGTCTTGTGGCCCTCAGTGTCAACCACATACTGTTCTTGTAAGGCGTTCATTCGTCCTCCAGCCTATATGGTTCGAGAGAAGGGGTGAAAGCCAGCACTCTCATACAGACGTCGCGCTGCTGTGTTGTCTTCGGTCGTATCAATACGCTGTTAACTGAAGCTGCCGTCTCGACTCATCGGCTCATCAGGGTGGCGAGGAGCATGGGCAATGGCTTCAGCTCCCGTTTCAATGGGTCGAGGACCAGTCCAAGCGCCTCCAGGGTAAACGCGCCCAAGAGTTTGTGGTCGCCCTCTTCGCCAAAAATGACATCCGCCCCGCCTACCCTTTCGCCATACTTGAAAAGTGCAATGCCCTTCTTGCGGACGACCTTGGTGCCATTGGCCAGCCGGAATTCCTCTTCCGCTATTGGTTTAATACCGAGCTTCTCCAAAATAGGGATCGGGACCACTGAATAGACGGCCCCAGAATCAATCAGAAAATCCACCTTCTCTGTCACCTCAGGATTGGCCGGGTTTCCAACTTCAATTTCCAACGCTGTCAGTCCCATCGCTTCCTCCTTCTCTGAAAGCAACCAGACATCTGATCCAATCATACTACAGCGAGGCCACTTTGTCAACGGCAGACCAGCAGCGCCTCCCTCACGGCCTCCTGGTCGCTCCAGGGAACCTCCGTCGTGCCAAAGCACATCGAGCGCTCGTGGCCCTTGCCAGTCACCAACACCAGGTCGCCCGGTCGGGCGTGCTCCAGGGCGAAACAGATCGCCTCCTCCCGGTCTCCAATCCGCCAGTAGCGTTCCCCCTCCCGCCCCCCTCCCCTCTCGCAGCCGGCAGCGATCTGCGCCATGATCTCTCCCAAAGGTTCCGTGCGAGGGTCCTCGGCGGTGAGCACGGTGAAGTCGGCCAGCCGGGCGGCGAGCTCCCCCATCATGGGCCGCTTCCCTACATCGCGCAACCCCGCACAGCCAAAGACCACCCACACCCGACCCTGAGCAAGCTCACGCACTGTCTTCAGCGCCTGCTCCAGCGCGCCCGGCGTGTGGGCGAAATCCACGATCACGGTGAAGGGCTGCCCACAATCCATGCGCTCCATGCGGCCGGAGATGCCCTTTAACGCCCTGATGCCAGCCTGCATGGCCTCCACGGGCGCGTCCAGAGCCATGCCCACCCCGATGGCCGCCAGGCAGTTGTACACGTTATAGCGCCCGATGAGGGGGGTCTGGACGGGGAAGTCCCCCACCGGGGTGCGGGCGGTGAAGGTGAGCGCCTGAGGGGCATGGCGGATGTGCGAAGCCGTGATGCCGGCGGGACGGTCCAGGGCATAGGAGAGATAACCATCGGCAGGAATAGCGCGCAAATAACCATAGGAGGGATCGTCGGCGTTGAGCACAGAAACCTTGGACACACCTTGCTTTCGGTAGGCAGAGGCCAGCCCTCGGAAGAGCATGGCCTTCGCCTCCCGGTAGGCCTCGAAGGTCCCGTGGGCGTAGAGGTGCTCGTGGGTGATGTTGGTGACCACCGTCACATCGAAATCGCAGGCGCTGACCCGGTGCTGAGCCAGTCCCTCCGAGGTGGCCTCCAGCACAGCGTAGGCCGTGCCTGCGGCCACCATCTCCGCCAGGTAGCGTTGCACGTCGGGGGAATCAGGCGTGGTGGTGTGCAGCCCGGTGTCGTAGACCCCCTCGCCGATGACCGCATTCACGGTGGAGATCATCCCCGCCCTGTGTCCTGCGGCGCAGAGGATATGGTAGATCAGGTTGACGGTGGTGGTCTTGCCGTCGGTGCCGGTCACGCCGATCATGGCCATTCGGCGGGCGGGGAAGCCATGCCAGGCAGCGCACAGATGGGCCAGCGCCTCCCGGCCGGAGGGGACGTGAACGAAGGGGAAAGCAGGGGAAAGAGGAGGGAAGCAGAGAGATCCTTCCTCTTTCGCTTCCTCCACCACAACTGCTGCGGCTTCCCGCTGGATTGCTTCCGCGATGAACTGATGCCCATCTACCGCCATGCCTCTATAGGCTACGAACAGATTCCCCGGCTTCACTTCCCGCGAGTCCTCGGTGATGCCGGTGATGAGCACCTTGGGGTCACCATGGAGTGTGGCCTGCGGAAGTGCGGCAAGCAGTTCGCTCAGCGGACGCCCAGCCGTTTCCCCATTCACTCGTCAAACTCCAGATTGGCAAAGCTGACCAAGAGTCGCTTGATCCCCACCCCATTGAAGGCCACAGTGACCTCTTCGTCCCCGCCTGAGACCTTGCTTTCGATCACGATCCCACTGCCGAAGGCAGGATGGCGCACCGGATCGCCTACGCTGAACTGGGCCACCACAGGCTCCTCGGCCTCCTGCGCCCAGCGGGTCTGCATCCGATAGCGCCGCGCCTCCCGCTCGACCGGTGTGCGCGCCGTTCCCTGCTGACGGTCCTCAATCAGTTCCGGGGGGATGTCGGACAGAAAACGAGAGGGGATACGCACTTCGCTATCGCCCCAGAAGGCGCGGCGGAAGGCATACAGCAGGTACAGCCGCTCCTGGGCGCGGGTGATGCCCACATAGCACAGGCGGCGCTCTTCTTCCAACTGCTCCGGGTCGTCCAGGGAACGGGAGTGGGGCAGCAGTCCCTCTTCCATTCCCACGATGAACACCACCGGAAACTCCAGCCCCTTGGCCATGTGCAGGGTCAAGAGGGTCGGCGCGCTGGCCTGCTCCCCCAGGTCGTCCACATCCGACACCAGCGCCACCTCCTGCAAAAAGGTAGCCAGCCCCTCCTCCGGCGGGAGATCTCCATAGGCCTGGGCCACGGAACGGAGCTCCATCACGTTGGCCCATCGCTCCTCACCCTCCTCGGTGCCGTCGCGGAGGTAAGCCTGATAGCCCGTGCGCTCCAACACCCAATCGAAGAGGCGGGGCAGTGTGAGGACGGACCGGGCGCTGACCAGCTCACCCCATAGCGCGCTGAGGTCGGCCAGCACATTTCGCGATCGGGTGCTCAGCGGGGCCTCGACCTGCTCATCCTGCAGGAGCTGCAGGGCATCGTAGGTGGACAGGCCCTGCAACAGCCGCCACCCCTCCAGCTCCTGGCGAGTTCGGGGGCCGATACCCCGGGGGGGCACATTGAGCACCCGCTCCAGGCTGACCCCATCGTAGGGATTGTGGATGATGCGCAGGTAGGCCAACAGGTCCTTGATCTCCCGGCGGGCGTAGAAGCGGGTGGCCCCTACGAGGTGATAGGGCAGCCCCCGTCGGATGAAGGTATCCTCTAAAGCGCGGGACTGGGCATTGGTGCGGTACATCACCGCGCAATCGCCGGGGTTGTAGCCTTGCAGGGTGAGGTGGGCGATCTCCTCCACCACAAAGCTGGCCTCCTCATCCTCGTCGTACAGTTCCTTGACCACGATGGGAGAGCCAATGCCCTTCTCGGTGTAGAGCACCTTGGGATGGCGGTTGGGGCTAGGGACGATGACGGCATTGGCCACATCCAGCACTGTCTGCGTGGAGCGGTAGTTGCGCTCCAGCAGGATAACTCGAGCCTCGGGGTAATCGCGCTCGAAACGATGGACATTGCGGTAATCTGCGCCTCGAAAGCGATAGATGGATTGATCGGGATCGCCCACGACGAATACATGGCGATAGCGGGCCCCCAGCAGCTTCACCAGCTCGTACTGGGCCGTGTTGGTGTCCTGCCACTCATCCACCAGGATGTACTGGTAGCGCTCCTGATAGCTGGCCAGGACCTCCTCGTGGTCGCGGAAGAGCTGGACGGTGGCCATGAGCAGGTCGTCGAAATCCAGGGCGTCGTTGGCTCGTAGGAGCTCCTGGTATTTTATATAAACACGACGAGCCACCTCTTGCCAGTAGGTGCGGGGCTGGTATTCATGGGGGCCGATGAGCTCGTTTTTGGCGCGGGAAATCACGGCGTGCAGCGCCTGGGGCTGGTATTGTTTCTCATCCAGGTTCAGCTCGGCCAGGGCTTGGCCGACGGCGGCCAACTGATCAGGTGAGTCGTAGATGACGTAATCGCGGCTGAAGGGAGCCTGCTCCGCCTCACGCCGCAGGATGCGGGCGCAGGTGGCGTGAAAGGTGCCCAAGGTGAGCCAATGGAGGAATTGCTCGCCCAACAGCGATTCCAGGCGGCCTTGCATCTCACGGGCGGCTTTGTTGGTGAAGGTCACGGCCAGGATGTGCCAAGAGGGCACATCGCACTCGCGAATCAGATAGGCCACCCGGCAGGTGAGCACCCGCGTCTTGCCCGATCCCGGCCCGGCCAGCACCAGCACCGGCCCCTCAGTCGCTTTCACCGCCTCCCACTGGGCGGGGTTTAGATCTTGTAGCCAATCTAATTCATGGCTAATGGCTGATGGCTGATAGCTGATAGTAGTCTACCTC
>Ga0172362_10005186_pt1 | contig 11290 bp, 9 predicted proteins | sample LakKivs1_kivu2a2_FD_114534 | JGI IMG/M metagenome (GOLD analysis project Ga0172362, IMG submission 114534) | Sediment microbial communities from Lake Kivu, Rwanda - Sediment s1_kivu2a2 | ecosystem: Environmental > Aquatic > Freshwater > Lake > Sediment | place: Rwanda: Western Province, Lake...
GACCATATCGAGATCGTCAGCGGCGTGCCCGCCGGGGCCACCGTGGCCGCGGGCGGCGCCTTCATGCTCAAGAGCGACGTGCTCCGAAACAAGATGGGAGCCGGCTGCGCGGATTGATCATTACGCGTGTCAGGAGAAAAAACCAAATGCTCGACAACTTCGTTCAATTCATCCTGAAGCAGAAGCTGCTCGTGGCGCTCGGGGGCGTCATTCTGCTTGCTGCCGGTTTGGCCGCGTGGCGGCGGCTGCCCATCGATGCCTTCCCCGATGTCACCAACGTGCAGGTGATGGTCCTCACCGAATCGCCCGGCCTCGCACCCAGCGAGGTGGAGCGGCTGATCACCTTTCCCGTGGAAATGGAGATGAGCGGCCTGCCGGGCGTCCGCCAGGTCCGGTCCCTCTCGCGGAGCGGCCTTTCGCAGGTGGTGGTGATCTTCGATGACGGCACCGACACGTATTTCGCGCGGCAGCTCGTGTTCGAGCGGCTCACCGGCGCGCGGGAGAAACTGCCGGAAGGACTGGAACCTGAGCTTGGCCCCATCTCCACGGGTCTGGGAGAAATCTACCAGTACGCGATCGAAGCCGGCTACTACTGCGAGCGCCACCCGGCGGTGTGGTCAGATGCAGATGGCAAGTGCCCCGAATGCGGCGAGCCGTGCCGCAAGAGCACGGCCGATCTCACCGAGCTGCGCTCCATCCAGGACTGGCTGGTCAGCCCGCAGTTGCGCCGCCTGCCCGGCATCAATGAGGTCAACAGCTTCGGCGGATACGTCAAGCAGTTTCACGTCGTCCCCGACCCTACGCTGCTCCTGAAGTACGACATCTCGCTGCGTGACCTGGCGGAGGCACTGGAGGCGAACAACGCCAACGCCGCCGGCTCATACATCGTGAAAGACTGGGAGCAGGTGAACGTGGTCGCCACCGGGCTGATCCGCGAGATGGCCGACATCGAGCGGATCGTGCTGAAAACAGAGAAAGGGACGCCCGTTTACCTTCGCGACGTCGCGGACGTGCGGCTCGGCCAACAGACCCGCAACGGCGTGGTCACCAAGGACGCCAAGGGCGAGGCCGTGATCGGCATGGCGATCATGCTGAAGGACTCGAACTCGAAGACCGTGGTCAACCGCGTGCGCGGCGAGATGCGCGAAATCCAGAAGTCGCTGCCCGCCGGCGTCCGAATCCGCCCGTTCTACGACCGCACGGACCTCATCCATGCGTGCGTGCAGACGGTGACCGGCTCGCTGGCCCAGGGGACGGTTCTTGTAGTGCTCGTGCTGTTCGTGGTTCTGTGGGACCTCCGCGCGGCCCTCACCGTGGCGCTGTCGCTCCCGCTCACCGTCTCCATCGCATTTCTGCTGATGGGCTGGCAGGGCCTCACCGCGAACCTGATGAGCCTTGGCGGGCTGGCAATCGCCATCGGGATGGTGGTCGACGGTGCGATCGTCGTCACCGAAAACGTCTCGCGGCACATGGCCGAGAAGGCAGACTCCGCACTCTCGCGAACCGAGATCGCGTTCGGAGCCGTGAGGGAAGTGGCGCGCCCGGTTGTCTTCTCGCTGCTCATCATCGGCATCGTCTTCCTGCCGTTGTTCACGCTGGAGTCGATGGAAGGCAAGATGTTCAAGCCGCTGGCGCTCACGATCATCTTCGCGTTGCTGGGCTCGGCGGCGATCGCGCTCACCGTGGTGCCGGTGCTGGCGTCGCTGGTGGTGAAGCGCAAGGGCGCGGCGGGCGACGGCAACCTGCTGCTGCGGGGCGTCCGCGCGATCTACCTGCCTGTTCTCGGCATCGCCATCCGCGGGGGCTGGCTCACCGTTGCCGTCGCCGCCGGCGTGATGGTCGGCGCGTTCAGCCTTCTTCCGAGGATCGGCACCGAGTTCCTCCCCGCGCTCGACGAGGGCGCCATCGTGGTGAACGTCGTGCGGCTGCCCACGGCGAGTGCCGACGGCTCCGCCGCCCAATGCACGGAGATCGAGCGCCGGCTGCTCGCCAAGTTCCCCGAGATCGCCACTGTCGTCTCCAAGACCGGCCGCGCCGAGATTGCCGAGGATCCCATGGGGCCGGAGCAGAGCGACATCTTTATCATGCTCAAGTCGATGGAGCAGTGGCCGGCGGGCCGCACGCGGGAAAGCCTCGTGGAGGACGTCGCCCGCGAGTTCGCCGCCATCCCCGGGATCAGCCCCGCGTTCTCCCAGCCGATCGCCCTGCGTGTGAACGAGCTGATCAGCGGCATCAAGTCGGACGTCGCGATCAAGATTTTCGGGGACGACATCGACGTGCTGCGTCAGACGGCCGAGAAAGCCGCGCCCGTCCTTGCCGGCATCGCAGGGGCAAGCGACGTGAAGATCGAGCAGGTATCCGGCCTATCGCAGCTCGAGGTGAAGATGAATCGTGCGGCGATGGCGCGCCACGGCATCAACGCGGCCGACATCAATCACATCATCGAAACGGCCGTCGGCGGCTCCACCGCGGGCGTCGTGTTCGAGGGCCAGCGCCGGTTCGACATCCTTGTGCGTTTCCCGCTGGAGCACCGCAAGGACCAGCAATCGCTTGAGCGGCTGCTGGTGCCGTCGCCCCTCGGATACAACGTTCCGCTGGCGGAGTTGGCCGGCGTCCACGAGGTCGAAGTGCCCGCCCAGGTGAGCCGGGAGGATTCGATGCGGCGGCTGATCGTCGAATGCAACGTGCGCGGGCGCGACATCGGCAGCTTCGTGGCGGAAGCGCGAAGCGCGCTCGCCCCATTGGAGCAGGGCCTGCCGCAGGGCTACCGATTGGTCTGGGGCGGGCAGTTCGAGAACCAGCAGCGAGCCGCCGCCCGGCTGCGTCTCGTCGTGCCCGTCTCGCTTCTCCTCATCTTCCTGCTCCTGTTCGTTTCGCTCGGCTCGCTGAAGAGCGCAATGCTTGTGCTGGTGAATCTCCCGTTCGCGCTGGTCGGCGGCATCCTCGCCATCTACCTGCTCGGCATCAACCTCAGCGTATCGGCCTCCATCGGCTTCATCGCCCTGCTGGGCGTGGCCGTGGAGAACGGGCTGGTGCTCGTCAGCTTCTTCGATCAGCTCCGTGCGGATGGGCAGGACGTTCGGGGGGCGGTCATTGACGCCTGCAAGATGCGCGTGCGGCCCCTGCTGATGACCACGCTCACCACGCTGCTGGGGCTGCTCCCGATGCTGTATGCTACCGGCTCAGGCTCCGAAATCCAGAAGCCGCTGGTGGCCGTGATCTTCGGCGGGCTGGTCAGCTCGCTGGTCCTCACGCTGATCATCCTGCCGGTGATCTACGCATTGGCAAACGGCTACGCGGCCGAGGAAATTGTTGCGAAAGAGGCCGCCCTCCCCGACATATCTTGTAGCTGATCTTCCATATCATACCATCCCTTGGGGGCGGATTCCGACATCCGCCCCAGTTTTTCCGTTGGCGGAAAATTTCACTTGACAAACGCACATTTGTGTGCTATAATTGGGGAGGGAGGCGCCTTGCAGGGAATACCGGGCCCGTCGTTGGCGTTTAACAGGGTGAGGTTTGAAAATCGCGAGGTTGTGCGCAGGACACGGACGCACCGCCGCACCAACGCACCAGCGCATCACCATTATGAAAACCACCGCTGTTGAAGAAGTAAACGAGCCGATCGACGTGCTCACGATCTTTCGCGACGGCACGATGCGGCCCGTCAAGTTCAAGTGGGCCGGCAAAACCTACACCATCAGCCGCGTCACGTTCGAATGGGTCAGCAAGGAGGGCAGCTATCCCGTTTATCATTTCGCGGTGATGGCCGACGGCGACGACGTGTTCGAGATTTTCCTCAACACGTTCACCATGCGATGGACGCTGGCGAAGGTGCACGTGAAGTAGTTGATCAGTTTGCCAGTTTACCAGTTCATCAGTTGATTGGTTTGCCAGTTTCCCAGTTTGAAACTGAACGACTGATTAACTGATTAACCGGTCAACTGGATGACTGACAAACTGAACAACTGAACAACTGAACAACTGGACAACTGGACGACTTCGTGCAAGCCCGCATCATCATCCACGTGGACATGGACGCGTTTTTCGCGTCGGTCGAGCAGGCGGCGGATCCGTCGCTGCGCGGCAAGCCCGTGCTCGTCTGCGGCGGGCTTGACACCCGCACCGTCGTGGCCGCCGCGTCCTACGAGGCCCGCAAGTACGGCGTCCACGCCGCAATGCCCCTCGCCATCGCCCGCATCAAGTGCCCCAACGGCATCTTCATCGAAGGCGACCCCGAAAAATACATCTATACCTCCATCCGCCTCAACGGCCTCTTCCGCGAGTTCACCCCCATCGTGGAAGAATTCAGCATCGACGAGAGCTTCCTGGACGTGACGGACGTGGCGGATCGCTACGGCGGGGCGATGGAGATGGGCCGGCAGATCAAACAGCGCATCCGCGAACGCTTCGGCCTCCCATGCTCCGTCGGCGTCGGGCCAAACAAGCTCCTCTCGAAAACCGCCGCCAACCTCGGCAAACCCGACGGTCTGATGGAGCTGAATTTCGAAGACGTCGCGGAGAAATTCCACCCGCTTCCGGTTGACAAGCTCTACGGCGTGGGGGAGGAGACCGCGAAGAAGCTCGCCATGCTGGGCGTGCGCACCATCGGCCAGCTCGCCGCGTTGCCCGTGCCCGCGCTGAAAAAGATCTTCGGCGTGATCGGCGAGATGCTGCACGACGCCGCCAACGGCATCGACAACTCGCCGATCCTCACCCCCGAGGAAATGCCCCCGCCCAAATCCGTCGGCAACGACCACACGCTGCACGCCGACACGCTGGACCAGGACGTGATTCACAGCGTGCTGCTGGGGCTTTCAGGCAAGGTGGCACGCCGGCTGCGAAAGGGCGGCCACGCCGGCCGAACCGTCACCGTCAAAATCAGATTCGCCGATTTCACCACCATCACGCGCAGCCGCACGCTCGATGCATACGTCGACCTCGACAAGGAAATCTTCGACGTCGCCCGCGAGATCGTCGACGGCGTGCAGAAGCAGCGGGCCATCCGGCTGCTGGGCGTGAGCGTCTCCAACCTCATCCACACGCCGCCGGAGCGCCAGCGCTCGCTGTTCGATTATACGTGGTGGAAAAAATACCAGGCCGTCATCAAGTCGATCGACAAGGCCCGCGACAGATACGGCGAGCGGGCCGTCATCTGGGGGGCGTTGCTGAGGAGGAACGCGGGATAGGAGGGAGCCTGTTTGCCGGTTGTCCAGTTGTCCAGTTTGCCAGTTGTTCAGTTTCGCTTGCCGACAACTGAACGTGAGAACAACAACTGGACAACTGGACAACTGGACAACTGAGCAACTGGACAACTGGCCGAGATGAGCCGTTTTCAGGGAGACCGCGAAACATCCTGTCCAGCCTGCAATGCGCAGGCCCGCCCGCTGCGAGCGTTGTATACCGCGTGCGGCGTGATCTTCTTCACCACCGGCGGCCTCACGCTGCTGATCGGGCTCATCGCAGGCATTCAGCTCATCCAGGGCGATCTCAACTGCTTCCTGGCAGCCGCCTTCCTCCTGCTGTCCGGCGGAACGGTCGTCTACGCCGGTTATGGCTTCCTCCGCTCCCGGGACAAGACGTACCGCTGCACGGCCTGCGGGCGCCTCTTCCTGATGGCACCTCGCCGGACGGGGAGCCGGCAACGCTGGTGGATGTGAGCTGCGGGCACGCCGTCACCCTCAGAAATTCGCGATGTCGTCGTGCGAATGCAAGGCCCCCGACGACCTGTCCCCGTCCTCGATCTGGTCGGCCGCCTGCTTGTAGAAGCTCGATCCCTGCGCTGGCCCGATTGCGAAACCGTTGCTGCTGGCGTTCCATGAGCCTTCCGGCCCGGTCCTGCCATCGGGGCCAACGGAGTAGAGGTCGTATGTCGTCTTGTTATGCCAGGGTTTGCCCATCCCAAAAGCTCCCCCACGCTCCCAGGGTGGCGTGACCGGGATGTACAACCACGGCTGGCCCCAGGAGTCGAGCGCCTCGTAATAGTTGTCTCGGTCGAAGTCGCCAAGATGCTCCTTCTTGAACTCGAAGTAGCACCTGCAGTTCCTGAGCTTGTTTCTGATGCTCCTGCCGAAGTTCGCATTGGGGGAATCGAAGTCGCTCCCGGCCAGATGGTAATAGAGGCTTTCGCTGCACTTGCTCAGCGGTGAGCCGCCTCTCGATGGATAGACGCCGAAATCGCGATGATACTCGGCGAGGGCCATTTGCAGTGTGTTCAGCATCACGGTGGTGGTGGCATTCTTGGCTGCCATGCGCGTCTTGCCGAGCACCGGCAGCAGGAGGCCCGCCGTCACCCCCACAGTGCCGATCACAACGAGCAACTCGACCAGCGAAAACGCGTTTCTCCTTTCCGGGGTCATGGCAGTTCTCCTTGATCTGGGGCGGTCCGGTCTGCGGGAGCCTGGATCGAATCCCTGCCGCGGAAGGCTCGCCGCTCGCCCGGTCCGCCTGGGCCTTTCCCTGGATGGCCCGCCGGGCTTCGGACTCCAAATCACCCTATTACTATATATCGTTTTCGGCGGTGTCCGTCAAGATGCTAAATTCGCGCTTGCGGGGTCTCGCGAACGAGATTCCGAGCCGCCCAAGCCGCAGCCCGCCCTTGCGTTTCCATCCGCGTCATGCTACACTTGACGCCCGAATGGTGTTGTGCCGGAGGCACGTCTCCGCACGGTTCTGAAAGGGACTCCCATGAAGCCTCTCATTCAACGAACGATCTTCATCATCGCCGCCTTAATCGCGCCGTGCGAGAAGGAAAAACGCAAAGGCAAAAAGGCAAGACGCCGATCGGCCTTCTTCACTTTTTCCTTCTTCCTTTTTCCTTTTGCCTTCTACCCGGCGGCGGACGGCTCCTGATCGACCGCCGCAGCTTCGATTACTGGTCGGCCGACTCGTCCGCCGGCACCGTGGCCGACTGGGACGACATCACGGTTGCGAACCGCACCACGGTCGGCAGCTTCAGGGGCCAGCCGCAGGACTACATGGACGCCTACAGCAGTTGGTGGCGGGCGTTGCAGGTGCGCGGCCTGTTCGGCGACCAGCCGAAGGCCGGCGCCCTCCTTCCGATGCCGCGCAAGTTCAACCTGCGCGCGTGGGTGAAGAACGGCTTCCCGCCCGAGCAGTCCGACCGCATCGCGAAAGCGGGATCGGTGTTCGACGAGTTGCTGCGCGTTCGCTGGAAGCCTGGCCGGATAGCGGGTTATCGCGTGGGCACGCTGTTGCTGGACGAGGAATTCGACAAGCAGGACGCCCGGTGGACGTTCGACCGCGGCCTGTGGCGGTGGGAGCGCGGGCGCCTCGTGCAGGAGCGCACCTTTCGCCAGATGGAGGAGGGCACGGGTTGGGGCGGCCGAGCCATCCTCGAGGGCGCCGCCGACCCATCCGCCGGCCCCATCCTCATCGCCGGCCTCGCCCGCATCACCGGGGGCCACGGCTACGGCAAGCTTGGCCTCTGCGGCGGATACATCCCCGGCAACCTCACCAGCGGCCTCGAATCACTGGTCTCCCGCTCCACGATCTCCGTGAGCAATCCCAACACCAAAGCCGTCGACGCGAAGGAGAACGTGCTCGCGTCGCTCGAGGCCGACGTGCAGTTCGTCATGCTCATCGACGGCACCCGCGTGCAGGCGAAAACATGGAATCCTGCGATCCAGAACGAGCCGGCCGAATGGCAGCTCAGCGGCGACATCCCCGCCACCAAGCTCGGCACCGCCCTCATGCTCGAAACCGAAATCTGGGCATACTGGGAGCACGTGGCCGTGTGGCGGGTACAGAAGGAATAGATGGAAATCAGAGTTCAGTCACGCATGAACCTTTGGCTCACCCGAGAGAATGAAAGAACGCAGTAGGGGCCAATGGCATTGAATTGAGGGCATCCGGGTAGGGGCAGGCCCCCGTGCCTGCCCTTGGGCGGCCACGGGGGGCCGCCCCTACAACGGCAAGACGCCTTAAGTCAATGCCATTGCGCAGTAGGGGCGAACCTTTGTGTTCGCCCTCGCGGGACAGCGGTGCTAGTTTGGTCATGCAGGGCGAACACAAAGGTTCGCCCATACGGACTTTCCGCAGTTCCTTCGGATAAGGAACCCGAATTCACGAATCATCAGCAAATGACACCAAAACAGAACTTCCTCGAAGCCATCCGTTTCGGCCGGCCCGAATACGTGCCGCTGGGTAACGAGCCGGTCACGCATTACTTCCAGCTCGAGGGCAACTTCCGCCTTGCCAACTGGACCGATTCCTGGGGCGTTGAGTGGATCGTCGGCATCGAGGGCACCGTGCCGTTTCCGCGCGGCAACCCGCTACCGTCGCTCGACCGGTTGGCCGACTACCGCTTCCCGAACCCCGCCGATCTCGTGTTTACGGAGCAGATGCGGGGCGACCTCGCCGCCGTCAACCGCGACGAGAAGCTGATCGTCGGCGGGCACACGTACCTGCTGTTCGAGCGGGCGTGGGCCGTGATGGGCATGGAGAACTTCCTGCCCGCCCTGATCACGCATCCGCAGGAGGCCCACGCGTTTCTGCACGCCATCGCCCACTACGCCCGCGGCGTCTTTGATCGCTACCTCGAGCTGAGCGTGGATGCCGTCACCTTCTCGGAGGACCTCGGCACGCAGCGCGCCCTCACGATGTCGCCCGCGATGTTCCGCGAGTTCATCCTGCCGGAATACGTCTACGCGTTCGAGAACGTGCGCCGGGCCGGCAAGCAGATCCATTTCCACAGTTGCGGGTGCGTCGATGCCGTCGCGGGCGACCTCGCCTCGATCGGCGTCACCGTGCTCAACCCCATTCAGGCCCGCGCGAACGACCTCCGCAAGATCAAGCGCGACACCATCGGCCGCATGGCACTCCACGGCGGCATCGACACCGCCCTGCTCGCCAGCGGCACCCCGGAAACCGTCCGCGCCGAAGTGGAGCGCGTGATGGACATCCTCAAGCCTGGCGGCGGCTGGATCTGCGCACCCGACCAGGCAATCCCGGGAATCCCCGAAGAGAACATGGACGCGATGTGGCAGGCGGGGAGGGAGATGGGGAGGTATTAGCCGGCTTCGCCAATTGGTGGTCCACGGGGAACTGGCTCATTTGCGCGCTCGCGGAGCACCACCGCAAAGGTGCTTTGACATCGGCTGCGGATTTGTTAGAATCTTGCATGAGGAAAAGACTGCTCGACGGCGAGCGAATCCGGTTAGGAATTATCTCCTTCAGCACTTGGGGGTGAGCTATGGATCTTGATGAGCAGATAAACAAGCATGCCGCAACGGTAAACGCCGGGTCCTATTCCATGTCAGTAGGGGAACTGGTCGCGATGTACCGGGATGGCGAGCTCGATCTGCATCCTGAGTTTCAGAGGTTCTTCCGATGGACACGAGAACAGAAGTCCCGTTTCATCGAGTCTCTCCTGCTGGGCATACCGATTCCTCCCATCTTCGTTTCCGAACGACCTGATTCCAAATGGGATGTTATAGATGGTCTTCAGAGGCTATCGACGATTTTCGAATTGATGGGCGAACTGCGTGACGAGAACGGTGACCGCCTTCCTCACCTCCAGTTGACTCGTACCCATTATCTGCCGGCCCTGGAAGGGAAGAAATGGCAAGACGAGGATCAGGAATCGGCTCTTTCGGAGTCCTCTCAGATTCGGCTCAAGCGCGCTCGGCTGGACGTGAGCATAGTGAAGAGTAGCAGCGACCCTGCCGCCAAGTACGAGATCTTCCAACGACTCAACTCAGGTGGAGCCATGGCCACAGACCAGGAGGTAAGAAATTGCCTGCTGATCATGACGAACCGTGACTACTTTTCATGGGCCAAGCGCCTCGCTGACTCGCCTGCCTACCAAGATAGCCTTTCCCTGTCCGACAGAGCTTTGGAGGAAGCTTTTGACATGGAACTCGTTATTCGATTCCTCGTCTTCGTGACCAAGTGTCCCGAGGACCTCGTGGGAATAGATGAGCTTGGTTCCTTCCTGAACCGTGAGGCTGTGGATCAAGCCGAGCGATTTCCTTCTCAGCAAGCGGAGCTTGAGGGCGCCTTCACCGCTACATTTGACTTCCTTAGCAGATCCACACAGGAAAACAGTTTTCGTCGATATGACCGCAACCGGGGTAAGTACACTGGCCCGATGCTCGTATCGCTTTTTGAGGTCGTTGCCGCCGGACTTGGTTTTCACCTATTGCAGGGCCGAAAGCTCCCCGATCTCGCTTGCTTCGCCGAGAAGCATCGTGGATTGTGGGACGTACTCGGTCCGAAGCAGTTTGTTGGATCCGGGATCCGGGCATCTACAAGAATTCCTGAGACTGTCAGGTTCGGACGTGAGTGGGTTTCGCAGTGAAAATCCGGACCGAAAATGAGCTTATCGACTTCTTGTCCGAAGCAAAGAAGCGACGAAAGCGAGAGCTGATTGCGCTCGCAAAGGAGTTCTCGGGAGGAAGCACCATGCCCTTCCGTCGGCGCGCTGCAATCGTCTTCGCATATGCTCATTGGGAGGGATTCGTGAAAGACGCCGCCAGCGCCTATGTCGAATTCGTGTCCCAGAAGTCGAGAAAGCTTTCTGATCTTGCCGTGAGCTTCCAAGCGCTGGTATGCAGGCAGGAGTTCATGGCTGCTAAAGAGGCAAAGCACCGAATATCCCATCATATACTGCTCGTGCAGCGCCTGACGGATCGGATCAATGAATCGTGCCGGATTTCAGCCGACCGTGCCATCGACACCGAATCCAATCTGACCGCTCCGGTGTTCAAGAATATCTGCACCAGCATCGGCGTTGATTACACGAGCAAATGGGCAACGCATGGGCCTTTCATTAACGACCTATTCACGAATCGTTGTGCCATCGCGCACGGGGAACTACTCGATCCGGACGACAACTACGCAGTCGAGGTCCTCGATTTTGCCGTACAGGCGATAGATCGCTTCTCAAGCGATATTGAGGACGCTGCGGTCCAGAAGCTGTTCCTCAGGCGTACCGGCAGCACCTCCACGTGAGCCTCATAAGCCGAGCCTCAAGAGCTGGCTTGAACGCATCCGCCGTTTCTGCTATCATTACCCGCCATCAAACGCACGCCGAGATCGTGCACTCGAACGTACTCGTGATTCAGAAAGGACTGCTATGGACGTCCAGCAGGTCGTGAAGGCTCTGTTTGAGAAGAACGGCGAGCTCCAGCGCGGCTTCGAGATCACGTGGCGCTATCCCGGCAAGGCCGTGAAGAACCCGGTCGACGCGAAGATCGAGAAGTCGTGGCTCACCGTCGAACGCGGCAAGCCGCTGCCCCTCAAGAAGAACGCGAAGAACTGGTTCTAC
>Ga0172362_10005191_pt1 | contig 11284 bp, 9 predicted proteins | sample LakKivs1_kivu2a2_FD_114534 | JGI IMG/M metagenome (GOLD analysis project Ga0172362, IMG submission 114534) | Sediment microbial communities from Lake Kivu, Rwanda - Sediment s1_kivu2a2 | ecosystem: Environmental > Aquatic > Freshwater > Lake > Sediment | place: Rwanda: Western Province, Lake...
GCCGCAAACGACCGAGTCCAGCGGCAGAATGTAGTTGGTCCGTGCTGAAAGGGCTTATTCTTGAAGATGCGGTTCTCTGGACTGGGCGCACACTCCAGTCAGGTGTGCCTGTCAATGAAGTGGACGTGTTTACGATTGTCATGGGAAAGACCGTTGAACACTACACAAGGGCACTTGCTAACGGAGGATACGGTATAGGTATAGCGCTACCAGATGCGCTGAGCGAGATGGAGAGTTTCACCAAGCAAGTTGGAGGGAACATCGAGATAGGACAGACCGAAATTGAGCGGATCTATACTGAAAAAGTAGAGCAGCTTTCGCTATTTGTACTGGAGTCTAAGAGGAAGTATGGGCCTTGACTTGTCCGGGGTCTCGGGTTATGGTTGATGAACCCTTCGCCGGTTCTGGAATGATGGCAAAGTATAAATCTGGTTGCCCAATGCAGCTTGAAGCCAATATCGGGAGAACGCCATGAGACCACTGAACTTAGATGAAGTCCAAGAGTACGTGAACGAAAATATAGTTGATTTTCATCGGCGGAGAGTCAAGTCATTGGAAGAGCTCTCGCTTGACAAGCTGCTGAAGAAGAATCCGTATTTGTTCAGGGCGAAAAATATCACGGCGGCGGCAGAATTGATAGAGGGACTGTTAGATGCTTTTCTGTCCTCGTCTGAAGAGAAGCTCTTTGGAGACTTCCTCGAAGACTTAGCCGTCTTCGTCGCGAGCAAAACGTGCGGCGGGCATAAGTCTACAGCACCTGGTGTTGACTTGGAATTTATCAACAATGGGATCCATTACGTTGTTTCTGTCAAATCAGGTCCCAACTGGGGCAATAGTTCTCAACAAAGACGACTTGAACAAGACTTGCAGAACGCGATTGTCAGGGTAAAGCAATCAAGGTTTGGCGCAAATGTCCAGCCGGTACTAGGCATATGTTATGGCAAGACCCGGACCCGCTTCTTGAGAGGGTATTTGAAAGTTGTCGGTCAGAACTTCTGGTATTTGATCAGTGAAGACAAAGATTTGTACACAGACATCATTGAACCAATCGGCCACAAAGCCGAGGAGCACAATGATTTGTTCTACAAAGAAAAAGGCAGAGTGATCAATAGATTCACAAGGCAGTTTATCGAGAGATTTTGCGACAGTGCAGATGCAATAGACTGGGTAAAACTCGTTGAGTTCAATAGTGGCAACTACGACTTGGATGAAGCCTTGCCTTGATTCACATCGATGTTCTGTTGCCTGGTCTATAACTTCTTCCGATATAAGCAACTTACAATGAAAGACCGTCGCACAGTTGACGAACTGTCTATAGAAGAACTGGAGGAGGTGCTGCGCATCCGCAAGCGGAAGGCGCGGCTGGAACGGCTGCGCCAGTTGGGCCGGGAGGCCGAGGGGGGCGCGTTTGACCCGCTGGCGCCTAGACCGGTCGAACCCCAACCGCCCCCGCTGCCTACGGACTACCGGCGCTTCCAGGATGCGGGGGCCACGGCGCAATACCGGGCCCGCGCGCTGGACGAGCCGGTCGTAGAGGTAGAAGAGGAACCCCGGCAGCAACCGCGCCGCATCCGCTGGGATTGGTTGCGCGACAAGAGCCTGTTGGTGGTCGAACTGGCCGTGCTGGTGGGCCTACTCCTCGTCCTGCTCAGTTCGCTGGCGACACTGCGCGAGATCAACGAGAAAGCCAGCCTGGCCCAGCAGGCCCAACTGCCCACGCTCACACCCACCCCCCTCATCCAGGCGGTCATCTTGCCGGGCGGCCACACGCCACCCGATTCACCCGGCGGGCCTGCGCCGGAGGAAATCCCCGCTCACCTGCGGGACCTGGTGGGCAAGATCACGCCGCTGCCGCTGCCCACGCCCGGGCCGGAGCAGGCCATGCGCATCCAGATTCCGGCCATCGGCGTGGACGCACCGGTCGTAGAGGGGGACGATTGGGAGGCGCTCAAGCAGGGAGCTGGCCATCACGCCGGCAGTGCCAACCCGGGCGAGAGCGACAACTGTGTCATCTCGGCCCACAACGACATCTTTGGCGAGATCTTCCGCAATCTGCCGGACCTTGACCTGGGCGATGAGATATTCGTCTACACCGCCAGCCAGGTATACCGGTACGTCGTCACCCAGAAGCGCATCATCGAGCCAACAGAGGTGAGCGTGATGTACCCGACGTCTAGCCCCGTGCTCACACTCCTGTCTTGTTATCCGTACAGCATTGACACGCACCGAATCGTCGTCATTGGTGAATTGCAACCGTAGGATTGAGGAGAAAAGGAATATGGCAAAGAAATCACGTCGCGTCAGAAAGCAGGGCCGGCCCGCCCGTCTTTCACCAGCTCAAATGGCACAGCCAGAGGCAGGTCGAGCGGCCGATAAACCCATCGTGGCCACCCCGGTACAATCTGCGCCCAAGGTATCTGACCTGCGGGAGGAATACCGCTACGTCATTACTGACCTCAAACGCATCGGGATTATTGCTGCAGCGATGCTGGTCGTGTTGATTGCGCTGGCGTTGTTGTTGACTTAGCCTGCCGGACGAACGCGTTTTTGCTGCTGAGGGGGACGCGGGAGCACCCGCGCCAGCGCAGTCAGTCCCCACGCCACTCCCCAGTGAATGGCCAGCGCCAGCCACAAGTTTTCGGTCAACAGGAATAGCACACTGCTGACGACGGCCAATGCTCCGCGCACCAACTGGCCAGGGGTGCGCTGTGGGTCGGCCAGGCCTCTGAGCCAGGCCGGGTTGAGCACGGCTTCTAATGCTACCAGCGCCAAACCCATCCAGACGCCCCAATACAGCCCCGCGGTGAGGATAGGCGCGTTGCGGTAAAAGGCCCAGTGGGCTTCGTGGTAGACTGCCTCACGTAAAAGCACCCAGCCGGAACTATTGGAGCCAGCCACCGGTTCTGCCCCACCAGCGGCAACCATGGCCCGACGGTAAGCCCACCAACCAAGCGCCAGGAGCACCCAGGCACCGCAGCCCACCGCCGCAGCCCAGGCTACGTCGTGCGCCCAGTCGAACCAGTTGGCGGCAATAGAGGGACTGGCCGCTTGTGCGCCCGAAACAGGGACGTCAAATGGCTGTAACCCCAGCAGCCGCCCTACGACCACATCGTGACCCCACAGGAGCGCAGCGAAGGGTATGCCGACGTAGTATAGCAGACGGAGAAGTTGAAGCAACCACGGAGAGAAGCGCCATGTTCCCAGGCGGGCAACGAACTCACCCACTGTACCGGGGCGAGGCTGGCGGAAAAACCAGGCCAGGTTGGCCCACAGCGCAGCCAGAAGCAGCGAACCACCCAGCCATAGCCAGCCTTCGTTCCACGTTACGGCCGGTTCAGGCACGCGCCTATCTCCTCTGGAGCGGCACGGTCAGTGTGATCTGTGTTCCCGCACCGGGTGCTGAGGCAATGGTCAGTGTACCGCCGACCAACTCGGCCCGCTCGTGCATGTTGACGATGCCCAAGCTGCCACGCACATCATAGCGCACCTGCACTGCGTCCACGTCGAACCCGCAACCGTCGTCCTGCGTCTCGGCGACGAATGCGCTATCGCGAATGTACAGCCGTACCCAGATGTTGGCGGCCTTGGAGTGCTTGCGGGCATTGCCGATCGCCTCCTCGACGATGTAAAAGATCACCCCCTGGGCGTTCTGATCCAGCAATTGATCTACCTCTGGCGTTGCTTCCAGGTGAATCGGCGTGGGGTCTGTCTCGGCCAATTTGCTGATGTACTGCTCCAGCGCTGCCTGCAACCCTTGCGTCTCGAGGATGAGCGGTCGGAGTGTGAAGAGCATATGACGGATTTCCTTCGTCGTGCGACGCGCCAGTTCCTCGATCCGCACCAACTCTTCGGCCGTCTGCTTCAGGTCCCTGTCCTTGTCCAACATCATCCTTAGATAGTTGATCCGCATCGCGATGGCAGCTATACTCTGTGTGGGACCGTCGTGCAGGTTGCGGGCCAGTTTTTTGCGAGCGTCTTCTTCTACCTCCACGATGCGCTCTTTTTCTTCCCTCAGGCTCTGATAAAGCTGAGCGTTCTGAAGCGCGACGATGGCCTGATTGCAGATCGCGATGAGCAGTTCCTGGTGATCTTCCGTGTAGGTATTCGATTGGGGACTGGCAAAAACCACCACGCCGAAGTTCTCGAAGCCAGCTCGCAGCGGCACGACAACCGCTTGCTGGCAACTGTGCATCATGATGAGTTGGCACAACTCCGGGTCTGTAGCCGGATGATCAATCAGCACAGCCTCTGCCGTTGCCAACGCCTGGGCCAGCACGCCGCTCTTGCCCTGGAAGGTAGCGTTCTGGTCACGGGGAGGCAGGTGACGTGAGGCGACAATGCGCAGGTCATTGTGACCGAAAAGCATCACTATGCTCACGTGAGTCGAATTAGGCTGGCCCAACTCACGCATCCCGGCCTCGCCCACTTCGAGCATCGCTGTCAACACTTTGTTATAGCTCAGCGTCGCACTGAGCATACTGGCCAACTCGAAGATCACCCGCGAGTGCTCCTGAGCGGCACGCAATTCCCGCAACTTGGCCTCTTCCTCAAGCTGGCGCGTGCGCGCGACAATCTGTTTCATCTGAGCGCCTACGAGACCGCTGACCAGGGCCGCCAGGATAAGGATGAACGACCTGGCCGCGAATGGGAGCAAGGCCGACAACGATGTACCCGGTGGTGCGATGGCATAGCCAGCGAAGCCACAGCCTGCCACAATGACTATCGCGACCAGCAAGCTAACCGCCCAGGGGAAACGCAACGCTGCGGTGAGGATAGGAAACAGTGCAAAGAACAACAATGGGCTAGCCAGTCCGCCTGACACAATGACGAAACCGATGGTCAGCGCAGTATCAACCAGCAACGTTGTCACCGGTATCGCATGCGGGAAGACACCACAGAGTAGCAGCAACATGATGAAAAGGTTATACAGAGCTGCAACTGTCAGGAGGACAATCTGGGGCAAGGTGGAAGCTATGTCAAAGACCCCGCCGGAGTTGATGACAGTATCCAGGAAAATAACGAGGGCTGCACTTATCAGGAGTAGCCAGCGCAGGTTGCTGATCAGCCAGTCTACGGGGGAATGTTCCTTGGCGCTCTGCGATACAGGCATATTCATTCACACGCTAGTGGACTGCGAGTACTGAATCAGGGCCCTCCGCAGGCTGCCGGTCTCTGCGGTTCCTCTGTGGGCGCGAAGGGACTCGAACCCCTGACCTCCACAATGTGAGTGTGGCGCTCTGACCAACTGAGCTACGCGCCCAGGATGATTGTTACACTACAACGGGCTGTAAGTGTAGTATACGAAAAAAACGACATTTGTCAAATTGTGCCAAACGAACAGGGCAATTGCATGAGCCGAGTTCTCAAGGCTACATGCCCTAAAAGTGGCCAAGTGGCCAACATTTGTCTTGACAACTCGGCACCTTCGTGGTATTATCATGGCCAAATTAAATATCCCGGCGACACTCTTATCCAGAGAGGTGGAGGGACCGGCCCTGCGAAGCCTCGGCAACCAACTAACACTTACGGTTAGTATGGTGCCAATTCCGGCAGAACGGTGTTTCTGGAAGATGAGAGGTGGTCACGTGACTCGTGCCCCTTCTGTCCTCCAGAAGGGGACTTTTTTTGCCAGCGCCAGCCCTGGCCGGGAAGAAAATGTAGGAGGTAAAAATGACGAAGCGTAACATTGTAGTGGTCGAAGAAACCGGCCAGTCCATCGAGGATATTCCGGTTGAGATCGTGGAGCGCAAGGGAATCGGCCACCCCGACAGCCTGTGCGACGGCATTGCCGAGCGTATCTCAGTCGAGTACACCCGCTGGTGCCAGGAGCATCTGGGCACCCTCTTGCACCACAACTTCGACAAGGTACAGTTGGTGGCCGGCGAAGTAAAAGTCGGCTACGGCGGCGGGTATATGCTCAAGCCCATCCACATCCAGATCGCTGGACGCGGCACCCCTACTTTCCAGGGTCAGAAAGTGCCTATGGACGACATTGCCATCGAGGCCGCAAAGCAGCACGTGCGTGAGACCATGCGCTATCTGAATCCCGACCGACACATGGTGATTGACAGTTATGCAGGGCGAGGGGCCGAGGAACTGCAGTACGTGGTGGACCGCGTGACGGCCAACGATACCAGTTTTGGCGTCAGTCACTGGCCCCGTTCCGGGCTGGAGCACGCCGTCTACGAGACTGCCCAATACATTAACTACGGGCTGATTGACGAATTCCCCGTGGGTGAGGACGTCAAGGTGATGGGCCTGCGCCGTAACGGAGAACTGACGCTGACCGTCGCATTGCCCTTCATCGCCGCGCGCATTGGAGACGCGACCGAGTACCAGGAAGCCAAGCGGGCGGCTGAGGCAGCTATCCAGGCATACAGTGCCCACCTGGACGACCGGAAAGTGACCGTGATGGTCAACACGGCCGACGACGTGGCCCACGGCGCAGTGTACCTGACACTGACCGGCACCTCGGCCGAGATGGGCGACGACGGGGCAGTCGGCCGTGGCAACCGGGTCAACGGTGTCATCGCACCTTTCCGCTCGGCCAGCCTGGAGGCAGCCTGCGGCAAAAACCCCATCTCCCACGTGGGCAAGGTGTACAACGTGCTGGCACTGTTGGCGGCGCAGGACATTGTCAGGCGTATACCGACTGTCCGAGCAGTCACCGTTTACGTCCTTTCACAGATCGGCGCACCGCTGGACCAGCCACTGGTTGCCACCGCCCGGGTGAGACCGCTTGATGGTTCGCTCACTCCGAGCATTCAGGCCGACGTGCAAGCCTTGCTCGACGAGCACCTGGCGCAGGTCAATTCTATCCGTGACCGCATCCTTAGCCTGGAGTTGCCCCTGTTTTGACATCTCGGCCTTTTCGTTGTATACTGCTCTCAATTCAGGGATGAGGCCTCAGGATGTGTGTTGCGTGCAAAATGTGCTTTCCCAACCCATCTGCCCCTCCGCAGCCAGACGATTGGTCTGGTTAGGCGTGTTGGGAAACACATAACAGGAATGTGAGCCAGCCAGCCCTCCAGACCGATGAGGGCTGGCTTTTGCGTGAGGGTGTCCCAAACTGCCATCGGGAATGTTTCAGGGAGCAATCAAGCATGAAAATCCTGGCCGTCAGTGACCAGGTGGTCGAGAGTATCTATAGCTCACGCATCCGCGAGCGCTTCGGCGACGTGGACATGGTGATTGGGTGTGGCGACTTGCCCTACTCCTACCTGGAGTACATCGTGACGATGTTGAGCGTGCCCTGTTTCTTCGTGCACGGCAACCACGATCAACCCGAGTATACGATCGGCGGAGACACGCTTACCAAACCAGGCGGTTGGTTCGATTTGGATGGGCGCACAGCAGAAGCCAAAGGAGTACTCCTGGGAGGGCTGGAAGGCTCGATCCGGTATAAGCCTTACGCGCCCTTCCAGTACACCGAGAGGGAAATGGCCTACAAGGCCTGGTTTATGATGCCGGCTCTGCTGATGAACCGAGTGTTCCATGGGCGTTACCTGGACATCCTCGTCACGCACTCGCCACCTTTTGGCATCCACGATGGCAAAGACTTACCACATCACGGCTTCAAGGTACTGCTTGGGCTCATGGCCCGTTTCCGGCCCCGGTACTTGCTTCACGGGCACAAGCACGTCTATGGACTGGCGCCTTCGCGAACCCGCTACCTGGACACTGAGGTCATCAACGTGTGTCCTGCCCGCGTGATCGAGTGGTGATAGCATGGACAGTTGAAGATAAGGAGGAGTAGCAATGACTACCAAGGTCACCCCCCGCAGCGAGGACTACTCCCGCTGGTATACTGACGTCGTCCAGATGGCCGACCTGGCCGATTATGCCCCCGTCAAGGGGTGCATGGTGATCAAACCCTACGGCTATTCACTGTGGGAGAACGTTCAGGCGGGGCTTGATCGGCGGTTCAAGGCCACCGGTCACCAGAATGCGTATTTTCCGCTCTTTATTCCGCTGAGTTTCATCCAGAAAGAGGCCGAGCACATAGAAGGATTCTCGCCCGAACTGGCCATCGTCACCATCGGCGGCGGCAAGCAACTGGAAGAGCCACTGGTCGTGCGCCCCACGTCGGAGACAGTGATCGGCCACATGTACGCCAAATGGATTCAGTCATACCGCGACTTACCCCTGCTTATCAACCAATGGGCGAACGTAGTGCGCTGGGAGATGCGCACTCGCCTGTTCCTGCGCACGATGGAATTCTTGTGGCAAGAGGGACACACGGCCCATGCCACCGCCGAGGAAGCACAGGAAGAGACGTTGCGCATGCTCAATGTGTATGCCCAGTTCACCATTGAGGATGCCGCCATCCCGGTCGTCCCCGGCCGCAAGAGCGAGAGCGAAAAGTTCGCCGGCGCGGTGACCAGTTATTCGATTGAGGCGATGATGGGGGACTGCAAGGCGCTCCAGGCCGGCACCAGCCATTTCCTCGGGCAGAACTTTGCCAGGGCATTCGACATCAAATTCCTCAACGAAAACAACGAACTTGAATACGTGTGGACGACCAGTTGGGGTATGAGCACACGCATGGTGGGCGCGATCGTGATGGTGCACGGAGACGATCACGGGTTGGTATTGCCGCCTAAACTGGCCCCCATCCAGGTCGTCGTGATCCCTATATGGAAGAGCGATGCCGAACACGCCGCGGTGCTCGGGGCCGTGGCTCAGGTGAAGGCAACGTTGGGCGACGACGTGCGCGTGCACGTGGACGACCGGGACGAGTACTCGCCTGGCTGGAAGTTCAACGAATGGGAGATGCGGGGCGTGCCGCTGCGCATTGAGATCGGTCCCCGGGACATGGCGCAAGGACGGGTGACGCTGGCCCGGCGTGACGTTCCTGGCCGTGAGGGAAAGCGTGACGTACCAATGAGTGGGTTGTTGCCAGAGGTACAGGAGATGCTGGCCACGATCCACGCCGACCTCTACCAGCGCGCGCTTGACTTCCGCCAGGCGCATACGGTTGATCCCAGGGATTATGCCGAGTTCAAGGAAGCAGTATCGAATGGATTTGCCAATTCGTGGTGGTGTGGAAGCGCAGACTGTGAGACACAGATCAAGGAGGACTCCAAGGCAACGGTGCGCTGCATTCCACTGGAGCAAGAACCCGGGAAAGGGAAATGCATCCACTGCGGACAGGAGGCCAATGAACGGGCTATCTTTGGGCGGGCCTACTGACATTGGTGACTGGTAAACTGGGAGATCGGGAGATTGGGAGATAAGATGAACCATAGTCATGTCATTGTCGTCACGCTGTTGCTGGCTGGCCTGCTCACGGCCTGTGCGTCCGTTGATCCGACCGTGACGCTCATCACACTCCCCGTGCCTTCGCCGTCGCCCTCACCCACCCCAGCTCCCACCAACACACCAACTCCAGTACCACCTAAGGAATTGACTATCTGCCAGGCTGAGGAGCCCAACACACTTTTCATCTACGGCGGCCCATCGCGCGCCGCGCGCCGGGTGCTCGAGGCCATTTACGACGGCCCGATTGATACCCGCACGTACCAGTTCCAGCCCGTGATCCTGGAAAAAATCCCCAGCCTGGCCGACGGGGATGCTGTCCTGCGCACGGTTCAGGTCGGAGAGGGCACCAAAGTCGTGGACGTCAACGGCCTGGCAGTAAACCTGCTCCCTGGCACTATCATCTTCAATGCTGAGGGCCAGGAGGTGACGTTCGAGGGCAAAGTGGTCACGATGACGCAGATGGCCGTGACCTTCACACTGCAGGCCGGCATCACCTGGGCGGATGGCCAGCCCCTGACCGCAGACGATTCTCGTTACTCTTTCGAGTTGGCCGGCACGTATGATAGCCCCACTCTACGGCTGCTTCACGATCGCACCCAGAGTTACGACGTCGTGGACGAGCGGAGCGTCGTGTGGACCGGCGTCCCCGGCTACCGCGATCCCTTCTATTTTATGAACTTTTACCATCCACTGCCCCGGCACGCGTGGGGAGGGGTTGGCACCGAACAGTTGCTCAACGCCGAGGTCGCACACCGGAAGCCTTTGGGCTGGGGCCCCTTCGTCGTCGAGGAGTGGGTGGAGGGCGAGCACATCACGCTAGTACGCAACCCGCACTATTTGCGCGCCGCTGAGGGCCTGCCCTATCTCGACCGCGCCATCTTCCGCTTCGTCCCTGACCTCCGGCAGGCACTCGATTGGCTCGTGGCGGGCGAATGTGACCTCCTGACCCAGGACGCAATCGAGAGCGGGGACCTGACGCCCCTGCTAGAGGCCGTGGATGCTGGCACGGTGCAGTTGATTTCGTCTCCCAGCAACGAGTGGGAGCATCTGGACTTTGGCATTGATGCGGCTCAGTGGGTGGGCCGCCCGGACTTTTTCGAGGACGTGCGGGTGCGCCACGCGGTTGCGATGTGTGTTGACCGTGAGCACATCGCACGAGAGGCATTTCCCTACGACGGAGCCACTGTCGCCTATAGTTACGTTGCCCAGGAGCACCCGCTTTTCGCAGGTGATCAACTGTACCGCTGGCCCTACGACACATCTAATGGCCAATTCCTGCTGGACGAGGTGGGCTGGAGGGACGAGGACGGGGACAGCGTCCGAGAGGCTCACGACGTGGCAGGCATCGCCAACGGGACGCCCTTCTCCGTCACGCTGCTCACGACGAGCGACCACCCGGCCCGCGCGCAGGCAGCGCGCATCCTGTCCGAGAGCCTGGCCGCCTGTGGCATCGGGCTGACCATAGAGACTGTCCCACCCGAGAAATTCTTTGCCGACGGCCCTGATGGCCCGGTGTTTGGACGCCAGTTCGACCTGGCGTTGTTCTCCTGGCTGAACGGTCTCGATGCGCCGTGCGGGCTTTATCTCTCAACACAGATTCCAGGGCCCGAGAACTGGTGGGCTACAAGCAACGATTCTGGCTACACCAGTGCCGACTATGATGCTGCATGCCAGGCAGCACTGGATGCACTGCCAGGAACTGAAGAGTATACGCGCTTCCACATCGAAGCACAGCGCATCTTCTCCTATGACCTGCCCGTGTTGCCGCTCTATTTCGTGCCTAAACTGGCCGCTGCGCGGCCGGAGGTGAGCGGGGTGATACTGGACCCCAGCGAGTATTTGGATTTGTGGAACATAGAGGAAATAACGCAGATTATAGGACAGTGAACGCGGATTGCAGGACAGCAACGGATAAGAGGACAGTGAACGCGGATTGCAGGACAGCAACGGATAAGAGGACAGGAACGCGGATTGCAGGACAGCAACGGATAAGAGGACAGGAACGCGGATTGCAGGACAGCAA
>Ga0172362_10005193_pt1 | contig 11284 bp, 10 predicted proteins | sample LakKivs1_kivu2a2_FD_114534 | JGI IMG/M metagenome (GOLD analysis project Ga0172362, IMG submission 114534) | Sediment microbial communities from Lake Kivu, Rwanda - Sediment s1_kivu2a2 | ecosystem: Environmental > Aquatic > Freshwater > Lake > Sediment | place: Rwanda: Western Province, Lake...
TCCTATGCTTACAAGAATATATACCTAAATATATATAGTTTGTGTTTTTTTAGGATATACAAAAATAACTCTCTATTATTTTTTTAGAAAAATTGTTGTTAAAAAATAAGATAAAAATAAAGTAAAATTTTACATCAACTTATATCGCAAAAACTTAGGATGCCTTGAAGTGAATCCAGATGGTACCATCATGTGTACCAGACATGTCAGCATCGGCAGGTATATCTATAGAAATCTGTACCCAAACGAAATCACTAGTTGCATTCTTAGAATAATTTGCATCGTTAACAGAATATCTTACTTCGTGAGTCGTATCCCAAGGTGTATTCAACTGGGTTATTCCATCGGCACACATATTGGATGTATTTTGGTTTCCAGCGGCAAGCGTCCATGCACATGAGCTAGAAGTGTAACCAAGTGAAGCATTATTCCAAATGAAAACACTTGAAGCATCATCTACTGCATTCACACTTCGATTACCATGAATCCAAATCTGCATATAACTAAATCCAGTGGTAGTAGAAACATTTATGTGCGTTATATTAACAGTCATTGTCTCTTCGTTAACAATACCAAAAGCAGCAGTATACGTCTTGTTACTATTTGCGCTCCAATTACCAAAATAAAGTTGAACAGTGGCAACAGTTCCATTATTAATTGCTCTCAAGACCCTGCCATCAGAACCGTTGTCAGATCCTATGAACCTTATATCAGCATTGCTTGGATGAACAATTGAATAAGTATAACTAACCTTGGTTGTAGCATATTGGGTAGCCATAGTCATACTGAGAACAATTAGCATTACTCCTAATATGGTAAGACGTCTATCAATGTTCATTCCCATCCACGCATCCCATATCCCAATCAAAAAACAGATGTAAATCCTCTTATATAAACATATCGTAAAACCTGCATATGCAGGTGAATATTCATGTTTTTTATATGCTAAATTTTTAACAAAAAATATAATTTTTTTTATAAACAAAATCAAAATTTAAATTAATAGTATCCGCCGATTCTTAGGCTGGGGTCGCCCATCAAGAGCCACATTTCTGTGTTTTTTGCAATCAAAGCATCCCCGTTAGAACTGTTATCAGACCAGTTTATAGAAAAATTCTGCAAAAAACAAGTTACGGTTTTACCCCAAATTTCACCAAGGACTCTAACATTATGTTGTCCGTATTGATCAAAGAAATGCATGTCAAGCCACTCAATACCTCCGTTTCCAGTGTTAATGTCCGGTGACTCATAACTAAATGCTGTCGAACCAATTACTGCTATACATCCACCATATGGTTTTAGTGTCAAAGCCTCGCTCCAACAATGAGTTACAGGGAGACCAAATACCCAATATGAGTTAAACAGACTAACATTAAACATGCTGTTAAAACACCCACTACCAACGATGCATACAGGCAGCTTCTTTCCGTTTACTAAAAAAGGTATATTCCATAATTTAAGGCCATTTATCCATGCTGAGCTATTAGGTGGATGTGTCGCCCATGATGTTGGGTTACCATGACCTGAAAACCAGATGAAACCACATCCTCTGTTAATTGCTTTCGCAACATCCATCCAGTTCTTCAAACTACCATTAGACGCCCAAAGCTTAACTGGTTTGAAACCAGGCATCATATCCAATCCCATCTGCGTGTAGACCTCTCCATCATAGTAATCAGTTTTATCTGGATAGGTATCACCTGCGACAACAACCATGTTTTTGAACCAAGAATCAGAAAAATTTCCGGTCTCGTAAGAGATTATTTTTTTTACTGCTACTCTTACTTGCAAAGAGTTACGGCATGGAAGCCGCCCGACATAAACATCAGGGTATAAATCTGGTTTATCTACTGCTGATTGGTTTTCTGGCCACTCACCATAAACTCCATTATTGTTGTCATCCCAACTTGAAAAATTTCCATCTGAATCATATATATCAGCAAAATACAAATCACTGATGAATTTATGTTCAGTATACTCCTCATAATTCCTGTCTAGATAGCTGTATCTAACTGGTATCCACCATTGCTGAGTCGGTGACTGACCCTTCAGACCACCAACAAGAAGAACATATTTTATGCCCCAATTTCCAATAGCATCTTTTATAAAATATTTTATTTTCTCTGCGTCGTCTCTACCGTGCCAAAACATTTGTTGGTATACTTCCTCCACGTCAACTACTATTGTTTTCACACCAAACTTGTTTTTATGGTTAACTAGAGGGATAATTTCTTTTGAAAATACTTTTGGCGCTATTATAAGAAGGTCATATACTTTATTTTTACCGTTATTCAAGATTTTCTGTTGAGTATTGTTTGAAGAAGTTAATGCGTTTGAAACAAAACCAGTTAAAAAAAGTAAAATGATAACTGTTAATATAATTATTTTGATTTTCTTCATATTCAATAAAAATAATAACTATTATAATAAATAAATTTTGTCATATATTTATTAAGTATAATTCTAATAAATTGTTAAGATTACAAAAGAACCAAATCATTTCCTGGTTTTTCTTGCAAAATAAAGACAAGCCAATGCAACTCCCAAGATAATTAATGCTGCAGTTATTAAAACCAATGCTGATAAAGGCAATTCAAACTTTTCTGAAACAGTCTTTAATCGCTCGCATGTCTGCGCATCCAACGCAAAAACAACTCCGTTTGCCCCTATAAATATGGTGCTGTTGTTTGCCACAGGATCCGAAATAATCGGTGTCGTTATATAGTTATAAACATCGCCTTGTAAGCTATAGCCTGGAGTAAAAAACCATTCTGGTTCACCTGTTGTTTTATTTAAAGCATAAAACCTTCCATCGTCAGAACCAAAGAAAACATACTCCCCATATACAGCTGGTGAAGAATGTATACTTGCCTGGCACGTAAATATCCAGAAGTCGTCCCCGCTTTCTGCATCAAGAGCATAAAAATTATTATCCATCGACCCAAAATAAACGATGCTGTCACTAACTGCAGGAGAAGTGTCAATACCCCACCCTGTTTTATATCTCCATTTTAACTCTCCATCTTCAGCATTAATTGCGTACAAATACGTATCCCAACATCCAGCATAAACAGTTCCATCATTTACTGTGGGACAAGAAGTAATAGGAGCATCCATCTCAAGAATCCATTTTGTTTCTCCATTTTCCGCATCAACTGCATAGCAACTGTTGTCAGATCCTACAAACACGGTATCTCTCCACGATTTTGATATATATGCTGCTCCCTCAACCGAACTTTCCCATTTTTCACTCCCGTCATTACATGAAAATGAATATATGCCCTCTTCAGTTCCCGCAATAATTTCATCGCAAGCGATTGATAAAGATGAAACAGCACCTACTTTCTTCATCCATGTTATATCACCATTATTTTTGTCTAAGGCGTACAATCCGCTGTTTGTTCCTACAAACACTGTATTGTTGTATACCACTGGTGCAACTGAAGATTTTCCACTGAGATTCAAATCCCAAAGCAAGTCGCCATAATAAGTGTCAATTGCGTAAATCATACCCGATGAAGTAGTGGAATATAACGTGTCATCTGAAACGGTACTATGAGAGTATTCTATATTATTTTCTTTATCTGTTGTGAAATCCCAAAAGATTTCTTCTTTATCTCCATAATTGTCATAATATTGATGATTAAGTTGATAATCAAAATTATAAGGCAAACCATACGTCAACAACCATCCCGCGGCTGGTACATTTTTTACTCCTTTGAGAGTTTTCTGGAGTTTGGTAACATTCCATTCTGCTCCGTTTTGGTAACCAAAAAATGTCCATAAGCCATTGTTTTTGATAAGTGTTGAATCTGTTATCTTGCAGTCTACAGAGTTAGCATTGAAGATAGGTTTCGTTGACATTATTTCTTTAACAACATTCGTGTCGATTTCACCATAATATTTATTGCCCAGTTCTTCAAATTTTGTATCTCTATCTGAAGGGAAATATCTTCTAGTATAATATTGATATCCGGTTGGTATTTTCAACAGACGTGTTGCAAGCAAATATACGAAGCCTTTGATTCCCAACCCGTTCGTTTCTGCTCTTACAGCTGGATCCATAAGGTTATTTGCAGACCAATAAAATCCATTAAAAGTGCGCCAAATCTTATATTTATACAATCCAAGATCTAGGCGGCCTATCTCGCCTGTTTTTGTGTCACCAAAAACTAATACAGCGGTCCATACGCCATCGTTTTTGTATAGCATGTGATATATAACATCATCTATACTGTTGCTATATTGAGCTGCGGTTCTTGTTCTTATCGCAAAAGGAAGTCCTCTTTCGGTCCATAAACCCTGCGGGGTTGTTGTATCAATTAGTATTATTCCGTTACTGTTCTGATAAAAATTTTCATCACTCCAGATATATCCTGGAGAGGTTGTCATAATGATTCTGTTACCTTCGCTAGGCGCGATATCTAGGATAACATTCCAGCGTTGAGCAATGTAATATGAATACCACCAATTACCACAAAGCACTCCCTGTGAAGCAACAATCTGCCCGTCTGTGGTGGCGTCACCTGTCGCTATAAAACCATTACAATGATGCGCTTTTGGTAGACTTATAAATGTCGAAATAAATTCGTTTTCATCTTTTTCTGATACTCCAGGGACTATTTGTCTCAAAGAATTCAAAAAAGTTTTCAGTGGATGAATTCCTTTTTTAGGGTTTTCAAATTTTGTCATAACCTCGTACATTTCATTTAGTGTTAAGATATCTTCATATGTTAGAGTCTTGCCGAAGAATTTAACGTCTTTTGCATTTACGCCATCTGCTATTCCTTTGATTTCTTCTTTGTATTCATCAGGATATTCACTCCAATACATTTTCATAGCTTTTGATTTACAGAAATTCCACCATTTTTGTGAAACTTTTTCATATCTTGGGGATGATGCATCACCAATAATAGACTGAAATTTTGGGTAATTATGGATTATATTGCTCCATCGATTCATCATATCAATAATTTCAGCGGCTAGGAGATATCCCTGCTGATACCCTCTGTCATAAGGTTCTCCTTCTGTGTGAACATAGATCCAGCCTTGGACGTTATAACGATAAGCATTTTCAAATTGTTCAGAACTTGTACTTTCTAAATTGTTGTCATCTGCTTGTACTAAATTGATAGTGGATGAAGAGGATAAAAGCAAGATTAGAATTATTATAATACATGATGTCTTCTTCGTATGTAATCCTCCCTTGCATAACGATATCTATAATTATTATATATATGTTATTATAATTCTTGTATTTGGGAAAGAAATATTAGAACAAATAAAAAAGGTTAAGCGCTCTTTTTTTTCAACTGAAAAGCGTATCTGGTAGGTATACGTTTTTTCTTTCCAGTTCTGTAACCGCAGTTACGGCAATAAAACTCTATAGTTACCTCCCCACCCCATATTGTAAGATTCTTGACTTTATCTAGAACAAAGCCGCAAACAGGGCACTTCCTAAGTACCTTTTTTGGGTCTCCATCACGTGAATGTATATCTAGTTTGATAAAACCACTTTTTATTGCAGCGATACGCAATCTTTTTGCACTAACTCCATATTTTTTCTTTTTTGTATCAAGTTCCTTTGTGACTAAATCCCTGAGTTTGTTTTGTGATTGAACCACATGGAATTCTTTAAAAACTTTGTTGAGCGCTTCTGTAATCTGTTCGTCTGATGGTATGCAATAACTCATAAACGCTATTAGTAATCCAGGACGGGTTACTTAAATATATTTTATAAGGAAATGGTTTTAAGCAAATCAGTTCTTGTTACGATACCGACTATTTTTTCTTTTTCTAGTAACGGTAGGGCACCGATGTTGTTATCGATCATTATTTTTGCTGCATCTAGGGCCCCCATGTTTGGTTCAGCCCATGTAACAGGTGTTTTCATAACATCCTCTACCAGCAACTCGTCAAGATGATGTTTCTGTTTACCAAGTGGATAAGATTTTTTTATTTCTGCAAGGGCGAAAGCAATCTCGATATCGGATATTATACCAACGAGTCTGCCGTCACGCGCAACTGGTAGACGAGCAACATCTTTTTCTATCATGATCCTTCTAGCATGTATGACACGGTCATCTGGTAAAACAAAATGTGGTTTTTTCTGCATTATTGAATGAAGCGGTTTTTTACTGCTGACCAGATGCAGGAGATCTGCTTTTGTGACCACACCGACAAGTTTATTGCCTTCTCCTATAACAGGCAACATGGTTAAGCCTGGTTCACCTACTGTCTCTAGAATGTCCTTCACATCTGTGTCAGGGGATACGGTTTTGATTTTCTTTTCAGTTACTGACGATGCGTGAAGATGGGCAGCAGAAACAGTTCTTTTTCTTATAGAACCCAGCTTATAGGCTATCACATTATCAGTGATAATTCCCACAAGTTTTTTGTTTTCTATAACAGGAATCTTTGTGATATCGTATTTTTTCATGAGTTCAAGAACACGTGACAGGCTCTCGTCTTTATCAACACAAACAACTTCTTTTGTCATTACATCTTTTACTTTCATCTTATGTTTCCCCTCTTAACAAAATTTTTTTAGGAAAAAGCGAATCATTTATTCATATTTTAAACCATCTACACAATCCTCGCACAAAGAACGACCATCGATTATTCTAAGATTGGTTGATAGCATGCCGCAGTCCTCGCATTTACCAGAAAAAACCTGTTTCTTGCGATAAACCTCGTCCCCACCTTCTATGCTGCTCCATTCACGCGACAATTCCAATAACATGGGTGAAAAATATAGCACATCTTTCTGCGTTATTATACCGACAAGTTTGCCTTTTTCTACAACTGGTAGCCTACGGATGTTACACTTGCTCATTGTCTTCATAGCTTCTTCTATGTCAACATATGGGTTGATAACTATTATCGGGGTTGTCATTATGTCTTTAACAGAAACTTTGCTTGGGTCTAAACCTTCTGCTACAACCTTTTTTATTATATCGCTCTCGGTCACGATACCAACTGGTTTGTTGTCTGCAACAATGCAGTTGCCTATCCCTCTGCTTTTCATTATTTTTGCTGCTTCTTTGACAGATATCTCTGGTTTTACTGTTGCAAGATTTGTTTTCATCGCTTCTTTAACAAGGATGTCTTTATTGGTCATTACATACCCCCTTGGTTTTTAATAAAACAATTTACCCAAACATTAAAACCTTTAGTCGTATTTTATATTTTTGATATGAGCAGCCAATATGAGCGAGAATTTAAGAGCCTACTTGAGGGTAAAAACGAAACTCTTACAAAAATGACAAAAACATGTTCCGTTCTGGAAAAAAGCAACTATTTCATGATATGTAATAAACCGTTTATTGTTGTCCGTGCAGCTGGGTCATTTGGTGTAGATCTGGTGGCGTTACGTGGTGACGTATCTTTTTTGGTGGAAGTTAAGACAAGCATTGAAGACACGCTTCATTTCAGTAGCGTGGATGGTAAACTTCAGAGACAGGCAGAGCATATGAGAGATGAATGCGAAAAAACTAGAACACTGCCGATTTATGCATTTCGCCTAAAGGGTCATGGTGGTGACTCTTGGCGTCTTTTCACAATGGATGTCAAAGGATTGAATGGCAGAGCTAAGATTTTGCATTCTCGTTTACCAAAACTAAGTAATAGTAAAAGCGGGAATTTTATTATGCGTTGGGAAGAAGGGCTGCCTCTTTCTGATTTCATTTCTTATTTATGTAGATGATTTATACGAAATCTTTTTAGAACGATTCTGCATTAACACTTTTCGGATTACTATGAAAAAGATGATTGTTGCATATGACGGATCTGATGCCTCTAAAAAAGCTATAGATACAGCGCTACAGTGTGCTGATAAAGAAGATGAAATCACACTTTTAACTATAATACCAGCAGAGTTATCAGAGTCATCGTTCACAAAAATGCTTTTGCCGACAATTGATTTCAGTCAGCTAGTAAAATCAGGTACATTCAAAGAGAAAGCAATGGAGTCACTGTCAAAAGTAGCAAAAGAGATTGAGGGTGAAGTAAAAAAAGTCGATATAATAGTAGAATCGGGTGATCCAGCTGATGAAATTCTCATGGTAGCAAAGAGAGTAGCGGCAGACATTATATTGATAGGTTACAAGGGCTATGGTAAAGAAGGCAGATTTTTGCTGGGTAGCGTTACAGACAAGGTTGTTAGACACGCAGGTGTATCGGTCCTGGTAGTTAGATAAAAAAATATTTTTTTGTGGTCTTAATGCATCCTGCAGAAGAGATACGGGGAAGTAAAAGTAAAATACTTTCTAAAAAAAGAATAGTGTTGGGTGTAACTGGCGGTATAGCTGCTGTTGAATGTGTTAAATTAGCTAGAGAACTAATCAGACATGGTGCAGAAGTCTATCCAGTGATGACACGTGATGCTACAAAAATTATTCATCCGTATTCTTTGGAGTTTGCGACCGGAAACAAACCAGTTGTTGAGATAACTGGTGAAACAGAGCACGTGTCTTTTTGTGGCCAAGTACAGCAGCCAGCTGATATGCTGCTTATTTCTCCATGTACCGCTAATACTATTTCCAAGATAGCAAATGGTATTGATGATACGACTGTAACAACATTTGCAACAACTGCCATCGGCGCGGATGTACCGATATTGATTGTTCCCTCTATGCATCTGTCCATGTACAAGCATAAGATACTACAAGGCAACATAGAGAAATGTAAGAAGAACGGCATAAAATTCGTTGAACCCAATATAGTTAAAAACAAGGCAAAAATGCCAAGTATATATGAAATCGTTGCACATGTTATAAGAAATATTGGTAGGCAAAATTTAAAAGACAAAAAAATCTTAATTATTGGCGGCTCTACATCTGAGCCAGTTGATGATGTCAGGGTTGTTACCAACCGTAGTTCAGGCAAAACAGCTGTTTCTCTATCTAAAAAAGCTTTTTATCGTGGAGCAGAAGTGGAATTATGGTATGGATGCAGCAGAGAGCCCATCCCAAGTTACATAAAAACAAAACATTTTGAGTCCATCAGAGACGTTTTTAAGCTAATAAGAAATAAGGTTGTTAAAAATTTTGATGTAATCATTGTTTGTGCAGCTCTATCAGACTATATTCCAATTAAACATAAAGGCAAGATAGCCTCTGGGCAGAAAAAACTGGTTCTTGAGATGGCGCCTGCTCCAAGAGTTATTTCTCAACTAAGAAGTTTTGCTCCTGATGCTAAAATCGTTGGTTTCAAGGTTGAAGATAACAAAAATAAACTAAAGAAGAAATCATTTGAACTTTTAAAGAAAAACGATATCGATTTGGTGGTTGCTAACACAATTTCTGGTTTTTATGGGGATGTAAACGAAATATGGATAATAAACAAAAAAAGAAAGGTTATCCATGAGAGCGGGACAAAAGATGTTTTGGCTGATATCATCTTGGATGCAGTAAAATAAAAATTTAGATGTGGTTATGATGAGAGCTGTTGTTTTTGCACCTGGTCATATATCTAGTTTTTTTGAACCAGTTTTTGTAAACCAGGATCTTACTAGAACAGGTTCTCGTGGTGCAGGTATAAATGTTTCACTCGGGGCTGTTACAGAGGTTATAGCTGAAAGTTCTACTGCGCAGGATATCGAGATTTTTGTTAACAACAAGAAATCCAACTCACCTGTCACTAGGCTCGCCATCAAATATTTGATTGGTGAGAAACCTTTGAAGGCTGTTGTTAGAACCAAGCTGGATCTGCCTGTCAGTCAGGGTTTTGGTATGAGTGCAGCAGGTGCTCTTAGCTCTTCTGTTGCTCTCGCGAAAATTGTTGGTCTATCAAAGTTTGATGCAATCAAAGCAGCTCATTGTGCCGAGGTGCAGCTATGCACTGGTCTGGGTGATGTGTTTGCTAGTAGTTTTGGTGGTATTGAGATAAGACGGGAAGCAGGACTGCCGCCATGGGGCATGATTGAACATATACCTGGTAAATACGATATTGTGTTGTGTGTTGTTGGCAAAAAAATTGATACAAAAAACGTTCTGTTGGATGATAAAAAAATTGTAGAAATCAGTGAATACGGGAAATATTGTGTTAAGAAGTTATTGGAAAAACCTTCTGTTGAAAATCTTTTTTTATTGTCACAGTTTTTTACAAAAAAAATAAGTCTTGCGGACAGGCGTGTTGTTGAGGCTATTGAGGCTGCGAATCATTTTGGTATGGCTAGCATGTGTATGCTTGGTAATTCTGTTTTTGCATTAGGTAAAACTGATGAGTTAAGTAAAACACTTTCTTTGTTTGGTAAAACCTTTGTTTGTTGTGTCGATGATTATGGTGTTAGGGTTTTGGCATAATAAACCAAATTTTTTAATATTTTCATTGGTTATGATATAATAGTATTATGGCCATTCAAATTGATAGAAAGAAAAATATTGTTTCAGTTTTTTTTACTAGTTTTATTAGAATTCGTGGTGTATTTAATTGGTCTGCATTTTCTTTCATAGGTTTTATTTTAGCGATGTCTTCATTAAATCTGTCAGAGTATTTTGTTCCTTTTTTGGTTTTTGTTGTATCTACTTTTTGTATGACCTCTTTTACATTTGCGATAAACAACTATTACGATATTGAGTCTGATAAAAAGAATCTCAAGAAAATTCATTTTAATGCAATGGCATCTGGCAGAATTTCTAAACAAACAGGTGTTTTTCTAAACGTAATCTTTGTCGTTATTCCATTGGTCGTTTCTTTTTTGTTTAAACTTGAGGTTTTCTTTTTTTGTGTCATTCTTATTTTTTGGATGTGGATATATTTCTCTCCACCACTTAGATTAAAGGGTAGACCAGGTATAGATATAATCTGGCATTTCATCGCATTTTTTCTTCTGATAATGTGGGGTTCTCTTATCGCTAGTTCGATAACTTTGATTAATTGGTTAGTTGCGATATCGGTAGGTGTGTTCAGTTGTATGGCTCAAATTATGAATCATATGGGTGACTACGAGTTTGATAAAGAAAGTGGCACAAAAACATACGTAGTATCAAAAGGTATTGAAAAAGCTAAGGGGCTTCTAAAAATAAATGGTTTGGTTCATATGATTCTGTTGGTGCCACTGGTACTATTTTATTCTCTTAGCTATGTTTACACTATATTTATTCTGGTATTGGGTGTTGTATTTGGTGTATATATCATGAAATCAAAAAAATTTTCTCAAGATTTATCGATTTATTATTTCCTATTTGTGTTTGGTTTTGCGGTGTATGTAAGTTGCATTATTTATCACATAAGTATCTTATTAGGTATACAAACTATTGGTTTACTAACTGTCCCATTTGAA
>Ga0172362_10005194_pt1 | contig 11283 bp, 9 predicted proteins | sample LakKivs1_kivu2a2_FD_114534 | JGI IMG/M metagenome (GOLD analysis project Ga0172362, IMG submission 114534) | Sediment microbial communities from Lake Kivu, Rwanda - Sediment s1_kivu2a2 | ecosystem: Environmental > Aquatic > Freshwater > Lake > Sediment | place: Rwanda: Western Province, Lake...
GGCATGGCAAACAGCCGGACATCAGAACGCTGTATATCGAGGGCCTGTTCATCAAGAAAACGCTCATATCTCTGTTTCTCACGATCGGCATTCTCGGATGCCTCCCTGAGACGCCATTCTCCCGCATAATACATGAGAACCATGCTTCCTGCCAGCAGCAGAATAAGAACAGGAACGGCTACCCTGAAAAAACGTGCGCCTGCAGTACGTCGCTCCTGCTTTCCCGATACATCCTGATTTTCCATGGGTTCATGGTTTCATGTTATTCGATAACCGGCAGATGGCTGAGATAGAACTCTTCCTTTTCCTGCATCAGATTGCGTGCTTCAGTCGTCCGGTCGTCGAATCCCATGAGATGCAGCGCGGAATGAATGGTTACCCGCAGCAGTTCCTGATGTACGTCCGTACCGAATCTTCCGGCATTTTCTTCTATTACATCCAGAGATATATAAAACTCTCCGTCAACATCCGGACCGTCGTTGTATCGAAATGTGATGGTATCGGTAGCATAATCATGCTGCAGAAATTCCCGATTTATCCTGCGTATCATCTTTCGTCCGCAATAAACACCGACGATATTGTCGACGGCGCATCCCTCGGACACAAGCACCTCTTCTACAACGCGCCGAAGCAGCGCCTCGGGCAGCGGTTTTCTGGTCGTATTAAAAATCTCCAGCGGCATACTCTGTATGTTCTGTTGCGTTGACAAGCGCATCGACATGCTTGAGAAGTTTTTTATGCACCCTGAAGGTCAGATCGACCTCTTCATCAAGATAATGCTTTTCAATCACTTCCGCATGATCGTAGATATAGCCGATCAGCTTGTAGTTCGACACATGTGTACGAATCTTCCTCTCCCGGAAATCTCTGGCCAGATGGTCGCTGACGGCATCTTTCAGAGCCGACAGATTGATGCCTCTGGCTGCCGAAATGAATACCGCTTCGGGAAAGCGCATCCGCAGTTCCCGGAGAACCGCGGGGTCTTCAAGAGCATCGATCTTGTTGAAGACCTCGATGATGTTCTCGTGCTCCACCCCGATCTCCTTCAGCGTCTGTCGAACGACCTGCATCTGTTCCTCGAAACCGGGATGGCTGACATCGATGACATGCAGCAGAAAATCTGCCTGCAGCACCTCATCGAGCGTCGAACGGAAACTTTCAACCAGTTTGTGCGGCAATTTCCGGATAAATCCGACGGTATCGGACAGAAGAACGAGTTTATTGATTTTCAGTTCGAGACGCCTGGTTTTGGTATCGAGCGTAGCGAAGAGCCGATTTTCGGCAAACGCGTCCGCCTCGGGACAGAGCGCGTTCATCAGCGTTGACTTTCCGGCATTGGTATATCCTACAAGCGCCACCCCGGGAATGGAGCGCCGGCCTCTGGTCTGTGTATCGTGCTGAAGAGAGACCTCTTTGAGCCTTTTCTTCAGCCAGGATATCCGGTTGCGCACAAGACGCCGATCGGTCTCGATCTGCGTCTCTCCGGGGCCTTTGGTTCCTATGCCGCCCTTCTGCTTCGAAAGGTGGGTCCACTGCCCCGACAGCCGCGGAAGCATATATTCGAGCTGGGCAAGCTCAACCTGCATTTTCGCCCTGGCCGACTGCGCCCGAATGGCAAAAATCTGCAGAATCAGTCCGGTCCGGTCAATCACCTTGCAGTCGAAAGCCCGTTCCAGATTCCTTGCCTGCACAGGCGAAAGGTCGTCATCGACAATAACGATATCGACGCGCTCGTCATGGATGAACCCGACAAGTTCATCAACCTTGCCCTTGCCGATATACGATGCGGGATCCGGCAGCCTGCGTTCCTGGATAATCGAAGCAAGCACATCCGCGCCAGCGGTATCGGCAAGTAAGGCGAGTTCGGAAAGATACTCCTCCACGTGGGCTCGGGGCATCTCGGGAGGAGAACATAAACCAATCAGCACCGCGCGTTCACGCGAACGGTCTAAAAAGGATGTATTCAATAGGTAAAGATACTGTTACGTAAAAAAATCGATATAAAACGGTCTTTTGCGGTTTATTGTGATATTCGGCGCATTATTATATCTTGATGCGACAAAGAGAAAAAACGTATCGCTACCGTTAAAAGTTACACATTTCTGCTCTCATAAGCATACCGATTTACAGGACATGCGGCAATATGCCTGTATATCCTTGAACCGTAACGCCCGTGGCGCCCAGTGGCGGAGTGTGAACAGTAAAGCACGCATGTTACATGAATTACCGATATAATGGACAGACCACCGTGCAGGGAACGGATGATACGCTCACCCTCGACGACGCCTACCGGTACTGCCGCGATATATCGAAACATCACGCGAAAACATTCTATCTGGCAACTCTTTTTCTTCCCAGGCGACAGCAGAACCCTATTTTTGCGATTTACGCACTGCTGAGAACGGTTGACGACCTTGTCGACCTGGCCGAGGACAAGCTCACCAACGGACAGATTACCCGACAGGAGATCAACGATCTCCTGGAGAACTGGAAAAACCGCCTGAAACGCTGCTATCAGGGAGAGATCGATCGCGACCCTATCATGATGGCATGGCACGATACCCTGATAACCTACCCCATAGCCATCGAGCTGCCGCTCGATCTGATGGACGGCGTGGCAATGGACATCGAATTCAGTAAATTCGAGACCTTCGACGAGCTTTACGTTTACTGCTACAAGGTAGCTTCGGTCGTAGGGCTCATGACTTCGGAAATTTTCGGCTACAGCGACCGGCAGGCGCTTCAGCACGCCATAGAACTCGGTATCGCCATGCAGCTCACCAACATCCTGCGCGACATCGGCGAGGATATCGACCGCGGCAGGATCTATCTTCCCATGGAGGATCTCAAACGGTTCAATTACAGCGAGGAGGAGTTCATGAAGAAAACCATGAACGGTAATTTCGTCGAACTGATGAAGTTCCAGATCGAACGGGCACGAAGCTATTACCGTTCTGCCGAAAAAGGCATTCCCATGCTTCAGAAAGAGAGCCGTTTCGCCGTCATGATCAGCAGCGAGAACTACTGCAACATCCTCAAGGCTATCGAAGAAAACGGTTACGACGTATTCTCCAGAAGGGCTTACCGTTCCTTCTACCAGAAAATCAGCACCATACCTGCCATATGGTATAAAACACGACTAACGTAAACCCAACCGGGTAATCCTGTATCCTAACGTATTTTTATTCATATCAAACGCTATCATGCCCAAAGAGAACCAGAACCGGAAACAATCGCAGTTATCACTTAACGACCAGATGCAGCGCCGTTACGATGAGCGCCTCCACCTTATGGAATCGGGGGTCAACCCTTACCCGTGTTCCTTCGACGTTAACGCCTGCTCTTCCGATATTATCGAATCCTTTCAGGACGAAGAACAGACAAGAGTCTCCGTAGCCGGCAGAATCATGACCATCCGCAAGATGGGCAAGGCATCGTTTTTCCATATACAGGACTCGAAAGGGCGCATGCAGATCTATCTTAAAAAAGACGATGTCGGCGATGCAGCCTACGCCATATTCAAACTGCTCGACATCGGCGATATCGTCGGAGTAAAGGGTTATACCTTCAGAACGAAAACCGGCGAGGTCTCGGTACATGCCGAAACGTTTGAACTGCTCAGCAAATCACTGCGGCCCATACCGATAGCCAAGGAAAAGGATGTTGACGGCCGGAAAGTGGTCTATGACGCCTTCAGCGATAAAGAACAGCGCTATCGGCAGCGCTATGTGGACCTGATCGTCAACCCGGAAGTCCGCGATACCTTCGTAAAACGCTCGGCTATCGTCGCCTTCATGCGTCAGTTCTTCACCTCGAGAGGCTGGCTGGAGGTCGAAACCCCGATCCTTCAGCCGATCTACGGCGGCGCTGCAGCCCGCCCGTTTACGACGCATCACAATGCGCTCGACATGCAGCTCTACCTCCGCATAGCCAACGAACTCTACCTCAAGCGGCTGATCGTCGGCGGATTCGACGGAGTGTTCGAGTTTGCCAAGGATTTCCGCAACGAGGGCATCGACCGCTTTCACAATCCCGAGTTCACCCAGGTCGAGCTTTACGTGGCATACAAGGATTACAACTGGATGATGGAGCAGGTTGAAGAACTGCTTTACAGAACCGCTCTGGCTGTCAACGGCTCCGACGTGGCAAGCTTCCTCGGCAGCGACATTTCGCTCAGACCGCCCTTCCGCCGCATCACCATCGCCGATTCCATCAGCGAGTACTGCGGCGTTGATATCAGCGGAAAAACCGAGCAGGAACTCCGATTGACAGCCAAGGACCTCGGACTCGAACTGGATCCGAAAATCGGTGCCGGCAAAATCATCGATGAAATCTTCGGCGAGTTCGTCGAACCCAGACTGATTCAGCCGACCTTCATCACCGACTATCCGACCGAAATGTCACCGCTGGCCAAAGAACACCGCTCGAAACCCGGCCTTGTCGAACGGTTCGAACTGATTGCCGGAGGCAAGGAGCTCTGCAACTCTTTCTCGGAACTGAACGACCCGGTCGTCCAGCGCGAAAGGCTCGAAGCGCAGGCGAAACTGCGACAGCGCGGCGACGACGAGGCGATGATCGTGGACGAAGACTTTCTCAGGGCGCTCGAATACGGCATGCCGCCCTGCGCAGGCCTCGGCATCGGCATCGACCGCATGGTGATGCTGCTCTGCGGCCAGGAGTCAATCCGCGACGTCATTTTCTTCCCGCACCTGAAACCCGAGTGACAGGCAGCCTTCACATCACAAGAAAACCCGACCTCCGCTTCAGCGGATCCCCCGCACACCCCGGCAAATACCGGGGTGTGCGTATTTCAGGCTCTTCGGCGTCAGGAACTATACAACAGCATTGAGCCTTGATAAACAAAGAGTGTGTGTAAAGCCATACAAGAAGGAGAGAATAATGACCTCGACATTATCGGATTATTCCGGGCTGATTGTTGCGCCGCATGAACCGCCCTGCCTCTCGATTTACCAGAAAACCCACCGTAGTCATCCCGATAACCTGCAGGATCCCATACGGTTCCGGAATCTCTTGAAAAAGCTTGAAGGAATGCTGGAAAAGAAGTATCCCGTAAAGGTGACAGAGCCTCTTCTTGAACCCTTTTTCAGACTGGCCGGCGATCATCACTTCTGGAATCATGCGCTTGATGGCCTTGCGGTATTCGGTTCACCGGAGATGTTCAGGGTCTACACGCTCCAGGAAGAGGTCCAGGACAAGGCGATGGTTGCTGACAGTTTCTATACAAAACCTCTGCTGCGCATTTTCCAGTCTTATGCTCGCTATCAGATTCTTGCGCTTTCACGCGACAAGGTGCGACTCTATACCGGCACAAAACACGCCCTTGACCGTGTAGATCTGACAGGCACCGTACCGCAGACCCTGGTCGAGGCTCTCGGAGAAAAGATAACCCCGCCTCACCAGACCGTCGCTTCCTACGGGGGCACCAAAGGAAATGCCATGCATCATGGACACGGATCGAAGAAAGACGAGGAGGAGATCGATACTCTGAGGTTTTTCCGGATGGTGGACAGTACCGTGCTGGAACATCATTCGAAGCGCTCGCAACTGCCGCTTATTCTTGCCGCCCTCCCGGAAAATCAGGGTCGTTTCCGCCGTATCAGCCAGAACCACCTGCTTCTCGACGATGGCATCGTAACGAATCCCGACAGCATTCAGGAAAATGCTTTCCATGAACAGGCATGGGCCATTATCGAACCGCAACTGCAGCACCGGCTCCATGCAATGCTCGAAGAGTATTCGGAGGCCCTCCCGAAAGGCATTGGCTCCGACGATCTCGAAAAAACAGCTGCAGCGGCGGCAGCCGGCAGGGTCTCCGTGTTGTTCATCAATAACGATGTCCGGATTTCTGGACTTCTTGACAGGCAAACGAGAATGATTACCGTCGGCACACCTGAGTGTGCCGGTGAAAACGACCTGCTCGATGACCTCGGCGAACTTGTGCTCAGAAATGGCGGAAAAGTGGTGGTCCTGCCATCTGAAAAAATGCCTGCCGAAGCGGGTTTCGCAGCAACATTCCGCTATTAGGCCGAAACCTTTGGGGCGCGCCCCCTGGAGAAAAACGTTGCTGAACGGGAAAAAACGCTGCTGCGCAGCAGGCCGAATCCCGTAAAATCCGGCTTTTTTGGTTATACTGTCGTTATGAATCGTCCAGGCTGGCAAGGACTCAATACTCCGCTCAACGCCAGTAGAGGAAAACATGTCCATGCTGACGATCCTCCTTTCAACATCCAGACCCGGCCCTTATGACCCCGCTCTGGTACCGTTTCCAGCAGCTCTCGCTCCCTGAACTTGTCGCCGAAGGGGAAAACGAGCAGACCGAGTTCAAAAGACTCGTGCACTCTGCGTCCAAAATCGCCAAACCCATCACTGCTTTCGCCAACAGCACGGGAGGCGTCATTCTGATCGGAGTGGACGACGACAGACGAATCGTCGGCATCCACAGCGAGAAGGAAACCCTTGAAATCGTCCATGAAGCCCTCCGTTTCCACATCGATCCGGAACCGGAAATCGACATCTACGTCGAGGAGTTCAAACGCCGGCTCGTACTCATGGTGCTCGTACCCGAAAGCCCCGACAAGCCGCACTTCCATATCGAGCACACCACCGACCCCCGAACCCGGATATCTGTAACGGAAAAGCGGGTCTACACCCGCGAAGGCAGCCGAAACCGGTCTCTGTGCGACGACAGGATCGCACTCATGCAGTCGAAGAAAAATCCCCTGAAACTTTCGTTCGGTGCCGGAGAGATGCAGCTCTTCGGGTACCTACGGGAGCACCGGCATATAACCGCCGAGGGATACGCAAAAATGGCAGGCATATCGCTCCAGAAAGCAAGGGAAACCCTTGTCGCTCTGGTTCGCTCGGGGGCGATCGTGCTCCTCAGCGAAGGAAAACGGAGCTATTACGCGCTGGCGGCTCAGGCGATGCCATAGTAGCCGCGATACCACTCGACAAACCGTCTGACACCTTTCTCGACCGGTGTTTCCGGCTTGTAGTGCACGTCCTGCATGAGCTGATCCACATCGGCATAGGTATCGGGCACATCGCCCGGCTGCATGGGAAGGAACTCCTTTTCAGCGGTTTTGCCGAGCTCGCGCTCAAGCGCGCCGATGTAATCCATGAGATTGACCGGCTTGCTGTTACCGATGTTGTAAACCTTCCAGGGTGCACGGCTCGAACCGGGATCGGGATGCAGTCCTGACCACTGGGGGTTACCTTCAGCCGTGTGGTCGAGCGTGCGGATTACCCCCTCGACGATATCGTCGATGTAGGTGAAATCGCGCCGGTGTTTGCCGTAGTTGAACACCTTGATGGGCCTGCCGGCAAGAATTGCATCAGTAAAAAGAAAAAGCGCCATATCGGGGCGACCCCAGGGACCGTAAACAGTAAAGAAGCGCAAGCCGGTTGCGGGAATATTGTAGAGATGACTGTAGGTGTGCGCTATCAGCTCGTTGGCTTTCTTGCTGGCCGCATAGAGGGAGAGCGGATGATCGACGTTGTCATGCACGGAAAACGGCATGGTTTCGTTCGCGCCGTACACCGAACTCGATGACGCATAGACCAGATGGGCCACTCCGTTATGGCGACACCCTTCGAGAATGTTCAGAAAGCCCTGTATATTGCTGTCGATATAGGAATGAGGATTGATGATGGAATAACGGACGCCTGCCTGTGCGGCAAGGTTGACAACCTTGTAGAATTTTCCGTTGCGAAAAAGTTCTTCCATAGCAGGACGTTCGGCAAGATCGGCCTTGACGAAACGGAAATTCGCATGAGGTTTCAGGCGTTCGAGCCTGGCCTTCTTGAGGCGCACATCGTAATAATCGTTCAGGTTGTCAAGGCCTGTAACGATCTCTCCCCTTTCAAGAAGCCGTTGACAGACATGAAAACCTATAAAACCTGCCGCGCCGGTAACGAGAATGTTCATTGATTAACATGATAGGATGATTGAAAAAGCCGGAACCACATCCGCTTCAAATTCACTGAAAATAAGAAAAATAAAGGGTGAAATCTGTACACGGACGGTGGTCGGGGAAAAGAGGATTGTCGCGCTATCCTTGAGAAGGATCTCTATCGGAATTACTCTCACAAGCATGCAGAGGTGCGAGCAGCTCAGGAAAAATACTGACCTCGATGCCCTGCATGATCCGTTCAAAGTAGACCACAAGCCTTGATTCGCGGCCTGCCTTCATCACAACTCCTTCAAGTCCCTTGAAGGGGCCGGCCGTCACCCGAACTTTCTGTCCGGGAGGAAGCAGGTTTACCGCTCCCCTGACAGCACCGGGCTCCCTGACAAGTTTCCTTATCCAGTCTATATCCCGGTTGCTGATAACCGACGGCGTTTTTCCTATACCGATGAACTTTACCACGCCATCGGTATCGAGCACCTTCACATGCTCCGACTTCATATCGATCCGTACAAATACATATCCCCTGAAAAGCGGTTCGCTGACTTTCTTCTTCCGGTCGCTCCACTGACGCCAGGTTTCGAGCAGAGGCAGAAATGACTCGATACGCTTGTCGATTAAATCCCTGTTAACCTTTTTCTCATATCTGGATCGCACATAAACCGCATACCAGAATGCACTCCTGTCGTTGTCCGTCATGAACGCTCTTGAAAATGTTGATCATGATTTTATAAGGGTGTATAGTACATCGAAGGAATCACTTTTCAAAATGAAGTATTATAAAGTTATATCATGCGCATTATTGGGTTACCTGTGACTCAATACCGGATAACATGCAGGAAATACCACAAAAAAACCCATACCCTACCCGGCGATTTTTTGAATAAAAGCCGGTACTCCCGTATCATTATTCTAAAGCGGCAAGGAAAAACACCAAAATGACCAATTCAGGGAAGCCATCGAGGACTACGACCGTGCGGCAGTAGACTCACCAGGCACGGCAAAAATCTTCGGCAGCCGGACTGCGGCGAAAGATAAACCTGGCGATCGTCAGGGCGCGCCTGATGATGCCCGAACGGCAACGTGTCCCGGCGACGAGGATTCGCTATGAATCCTTCGGATGCTCGGCTACGATTGGCAGAAACTCTTTTATAATCCCGCCAAAACTCATTAGATTGGCGGTTTTCACCGCAACTCTTCGGGCGCAATAGTTAATAATGCCGCTGCAATTCAACCTTACATCCACCGACCCGCATTCGGCCGCTCGATGCGGAATGCTGCATACCGCTCACGGTGCAATACCCACGCCCATTTTCATGCCTGTCGGCACGAGGGCCAGCGTAAAATCGGTACCGACGGATCACCTCAAAGGACTCGGCGTGCATATCATTCTCGCCAACACCTACCATCTCTATCTGAAACCCGGCAACGACATCATCGAAAAAGCCGGAGGGGTGCACAGGTTCATGAACTGGAACGGTCCGCTGCTCACAGACAGCGGAGGTTATCAGGTCTACTCGCTATCCGACTTGCGGAAAATCACTGAAGAAGGGGTAACATTCAAGTCGCACCTGGACGGCTCGAAACTGCAGTTCACGCCGGAAAACGTGGTGGAGACACAGCGTATTATAGGCAGCGACATCATGATGCCGCTCGACGAATGCCCCCCATCGACTGCCGAACGCAGATACGTTGAAAAATCCGGCGAACTGACCATCCGTTGGGCAGAACGCGCAAGAAAGCATTTTGCAGTCACCTCCCCCCTCTACGGACACGAGCAGTACCAGTTCGGCATCACGCAGGGCGGCGTACATACCGATCTTCGCTCCATATCGTCGAAAGCCCTCGTCGATCTCGATTTCGATGGCTATGCGGTCGGCGGCATGGCGGTCGGCGAGCCGGCCGAAGCCATGTACAGGGTACTCGAGCTCTCCCACACGCTTCTGCCTGAACACAAGCCTCGCTATCTCATGGGTGTAGGCACGCCGGAAAACATTCTCAACGCCATCGAACGCGGCATCGATATGTTCGATTGCGTGATCCCGTCCCGCGAAGGGCGCAACGGAAGAGTCTATACCAGAAACGGCACCATGAACCTCCGTTCGGCAAAATATTCTGAAGATTTCCGGTCAATCGACGAAGGATTCGATAACGAGGTGTGCCGAAGCTACTCCCGCGCCTACATCCGTCACCTGCTCAACGTGGGGGAAATTTTCGGCCTCACCCACTGTACCATGCAGAACATCTCTTTCTTCATGTGGCTCACGGCAACTGCCCGGACTGAAATACAGAACGGGACCTTTACCGCATGGAAACAGGATTTTCTCCGGCAATTCAACAGCAATACCAACAGTTAGTCAATGCGCAAGGTCTTTCTGCACAGCCTCGGCTGCTCGAAAAACACCGTCGATTCAGAACGGCTGATGGCTCAGGCCGCAGCAAGCGGCACCATCTTCACCGATATGCCGGACGATGCCGAAATCATCCTCATCAACACCTGCGGCTTCATCCAGGACGCCAAAGAGGAATCAATATCGGAAATTCTGGCAGCAATAGATAAAAAACAGGAAGGCGAGGCACAGGAAATTTACGTCATGGGCTGCCTGCCGGAACTCTACCGCAGGGAGCTCGGAGAGGAGATGCCGGAGGTTGACGGCTTTTTCGGCACGCGCGAACTGCCGGAAGTGCTGGCCGCCATCGGCGCCCGGTACAGCGAAGAGCTTTTCGACCGCCGCATCCTGCTTACGCCCCCCCATTACGCATACCTGAAAATCGCCGAAGGATGCAATCGGCAATGCTCATTCTGCTCCATACCGACAATCCGCGGCCGATACCGCAGTCAGCCTCCCGACCAGCTTCTCCGGGAAGCATCGCTGCTGAAACAATCAGGCGTGCAGGAACTGAACCTCATTTCGCAGGACATCAGCGTCTACGGCTTCGACCTCGAAGGCAAGTCGCTCCTGAACGACCTCGTGCTGCGTCTGGCCGACATGGAATTCAGCCGCATCCGGCTGCTTTACGCCTATCCGCTGAATTTTCCCATGGAGGTGATCGATACCATGCGCAAGCGCGAAAACATCTGCAACTACCTCGACATACCGCTGCAGCACATAAACGATCGCATCCTTCGATCCATGAACCGCGGCGTGGACAGAGCCGGGACCGTTCGTCTGCTTGAAGAGATACGCTGGCGTAACCCCGACATCCGGCTCCGTACAACCATGATTGCGGGTTATCCCGGCGAGTCCCGCGAGGAGTTCGAGGAACTGCTGCGGTTCGTCGAAGAAATGCGTTTCGACCGTCTCGGCTGCTTCCCATACAGCCACGAGGAGCGCTCTCCTGCATGGCAACTCGA
>Ga0172362_10005195_pt1 | contig 11282 bp, 11 predicted proteins | sample LakKivs1_kivu2a2_FD_114534 | JGI IMG/M metagenome (GOLD analysis project Ga0172362, IMG submission 114534) | Sediment microbial communities from Lake Kivu, Rwanda - Sediment s1_kivu2a2 | ecosystem: Environmental > Aquatic > Freshwater > Lake > Sediment | place: Rwanda: Western Province, Lake...
CACCGGCGCCCACAAGATCAACAACACGCTCGGCCAGGCGCTGTTGACCCTGCGCATGAAAAAGAGGCGCGTCGTCGCCGAGACCGGCGCCGGCCAGCACGGCGTCGCCGCGGCGACGGCGTGCGCCCTCTTTGGCCTCGAGTGCCACGTCTACATGGGCACGACGGACATCGAGCGCCAGGCCCTGAACGTCTACCGCATGAAGCTGTTGGGCGCCGAGGTCGTGCCGGTCACGGCGGGCTCCAAGACGCTCAAGGACGCGATGTCCGAGGCGATCCGCGACTGGGTCACCAACGTGCGCACCACCCATTACATTTTAGGTTCGGTCGGCGGGCCGCACCCGTTCCCCGTGCTCGTGCGCGACTTTCAGGCGGTGATCGGCCGGGAGGCGCGGCGCCAGATCCTCAAGGAAGAGGGCCGCCTGCCGGACTGCCTCGTCGCCTGTGTCGGCGGGGGCAGCAATTCCATCGGTCTTTTTCACCCGTTCTTCAAGGACAGGAAGGTCCAATTCGTCGGCGTGGAGGCGGCGGGCAGCGGCCTGTCTTCCGGCCACCACGCGGCAACGCTCATGATGGGCGAGATCGGCGTCCTGCACGGCGCCAAGAGCCGCCTCCTGCAGGACAGGGACGGCCAGATCAAGATCGCGCACTCCATCGCCGCCGGCCTCGATTACCCCGGCGTGGGGCCCGAGCACGCGTATTACCAGAGGATCGGCCGGGCCCGGTACGCGGCCGTGACTGACAAGGAGGCGGTGGAAGGGTTGAAGCTCCTTTCCGAGACCGAGGGGATCATCCCGGCCCTGGAGGCCGCCCACGCGGTCGCCTATCTGAAGAAGCTCGTGCCCCGGCTTAAGAAAGGGGCGCGTATCATCCTGTGCCTTTCCGGACGCGGGGACAAGGACGTCACTGCCCTGCAAGGACTCACGTGAGAAACCGCATCGACACCACGTTCAGACGGCTGCGACGGGAAAAGAAGGCCGCCTTCATCCCTTTTCTCACCGTCGGCTACCCGGGCGTCAAGACGAGCGAGCGGCTCATCCTCGCCTGCGCCAGGGCCGGGGCTGACGTGATCGAGCTGGGCGTGCCCTTTTCCGACCCCATTGCCGACGGGCCGGTGATCCAGATGTCGTCGGAAGCAGCGCTCGCCAACGGCGTGACGCTCGCGGGTGTCCTGCGGCTGGTGCGCCGGCTGCGCCGCGCCACGCAGGTCCCGCTGGCGGCGATGACGTATTTCAACCCCGTTTTGGCCTACGGCCCCTTGCGCTTTATCAGAGAGGCGAAGGCGAGTGGCCTGGACGCCGTGATCGTCCCCGACCTGCCGGCCCAGGAGGAGAGGTCCTTTATGCGCCGCGCCGAGGAGGCCGGTCTGCACGTGATCCTTTTCGTGGCGCCGACGACCTCGCAGAAGAGGCTGCGTTTCATCGCGCGCCGGGCGCGCGGCTTCATCTATTTCGTCTCGCTGACCGGCGTCACGGGCGCGCGCAAGCGGCTGGCCGATGATCTGAAGGCCCAGCTCAAGCGGATCGCAAGGGCGGCCGGCCGCGTGCCGGTGTGCGTCGGCTTCGGTATCTCGACGCCTGCCCACGCGCGCACGGTGGCTGGTCACAGCGACGGCGTGATCGTCGGCAGCGCCCTCGTCAAGGAGATCATCCGGTTGCGCGGCCGGCGCGACCTCGTCGCACGCGTCGCCCGCTTCGTCAGCCGCCTTAGCCGCGCCTGCCATTGAGTGCTGCCGGCCGGGCCCGGAATGAGACTAACAGCCAGACTCATCTGTCTCATTTTTTGAGACACATGAGTCCGGCTCTTTGTCTCACTCCGGATCCAGCCGGCCTGAAGACCATGTACAAGATACGCGAATATCCTAACGGTCTGAAGCTCATCACCAAGAAGATGCCCAGCGTCTCTTCGGCGGCATTGGGCCTATGGATCAACACGGGCTCGCGCAACGAGGCCAAGCGTTTGAACGGCGTCAGCCACTTCCTCGAGCACCTGCTCTTCAAGGGCTCCGGGCGTTTCAGCGGCGACGAGATCAAGGAATCGATCGAGGGGCTGGGCGGGTCGCTCAACGCCTTCACCGCAGAGGAGAACACCTGCTATTACGCCAAGTTCCTGGGCAGGCACCTGGAGACGGTCGGCACGGTGCTGATGGACATGGTCCTTCATCCGCTGCTTAAGCTCAAGGACATCGAAAAAGAGCGCACGGTGATCATCGAGGAGATCAAGATGTACAAGGACCTGCCGCAGTTCCAGGTCGAGGAGATCTACGATGCCATCACCTGGCCCGGCCACGCCCTGGGCCGCAACATTGCGGGCACGATCGCCTCGGTGGCCTCCCTGACGCGCCGGGACATCGCGGCGTACCACGACGATTGGTACAGGCCGGTCTCGGTCGTCGTCGCGTGCGCCGGCGACGTGGACGAGGAGGTCTTGGACGGCCTCATCCGCCGCGCCTTCGGCAAGCTGAAGAGGACGTCCGAGGCGCCGATCGACCTTTTCACCGACACGGCGAAGGCGCCCAACGTCAGGATCGTCTCCAAGGACATCGAGCAGACCAACCTGGTCATCGGTTTTCCCGGGCTGGACCGCACGCACCAGGACCGCTACGTCTTAAGCGTCCTGCACGTGCTCTTCGGCGGCAATATGTCGAGCCGGCTCTTCAACGAGGTACGGGAGAAGCGGGGCCTGGCCTATGCGATCACCTCGCACATCAAGAGGTTCAAGGACAACGGCGTCTTCTTCGTCTACGCCGGGGTGGACAGGAAGAACTTCGCCGAAGCGACGCGCATCATCCTCAAGGAGACGGCGCGGCTCAAGAGGGACGGCGTCAAGGCGGGCGAGGTGCGGCGCGCCAAGGAGTTCCTGACCGCCCAGTCCGTGATGGCGCTCGACGATACGATGGACCACATGCTCTGGATGGGCGACGCCCTCTTGAACACGGGCACGGTCCAGACGAAGGAGGAGGTGCGCCGCCGCATCGCCCGCGTGACGGCGGCGGATGTCGTGCGGGTGGCCCGTCGGCTGCTGGCGCCGGCGCGCATGCGCGTCGCGGCGGTGGGGCCGCAGGTGGCCAGGGAGGAGACGGTGATCCGCAAGGCAGTGGACGCCTTCGCGCGGTCGTGATACTTCGCTCTCCTCGGTCGCTTAGGATGTCGCCCGCGGGGCAAAATAAGAGGGGTCACGGTTTTGCCAGCGGGGCTCCACGGAAAGCCGTTGACACCCTTGGGAACTTGTGGTACAAATAGTCCACAGATATCGTCATTTTGTCAACGCGAGCAGCAGGAGGAGGTAGGCATGGAAGGTTATTGCGTCAAGTGCAAGGACAAAAGAGAAATGAAAGACGCGAAGGAGCTGACCATGAAGAACGGCCGCAAGGCGGCGAAGGGCAAGTGCACGGCCTGCGGCACGTCCATGTTCAAGATTTTAGGCAACAAGTAGGCATCGGTTTGGGGACAGGGGAGGGGTTGTCTTCTTGCGCAAAAAAGAGGGCAGCCCCTTTTCCAATCAACCTCCGAAACAGAATAAAAGGGAGCGGTAGGATTATAGAAGCGCGAAAGAAGGCCCTCTGGGCCGCTGAACTGGCGTTGGAGCGCAAGGCCGAAGACCTCGTCATCCTGGACATGCGGAAGGTGGCGAACTTCTGCGATTACTTCATCATCTGCAGCGCGTCGTCGCCGCGCCGGGCTGCGGCCATCGCGGACCTGATCGAGGAGCGGTTCTTTGAGAAGGGCCTGCGACTGAAGTCCAGCGAAGGCAAGCGCGAGGGGATGTGGATCCTTTTGGATTACGGCGATGTCATCATCCACGTCTTCTTCGAGAGCGTGCGCACGTACTATAGTCTCGAACGCCTCTGGGCGGACGCCAAACACGTTCATGTACGCCGAAGTCGAGAAAAAACTCACGCCCCTCATCCGGCAGAGTATTGAGGCCGCCTTCGGTTTCCCCGCGGCGACGCCCGTCGGTCGCACGGCAGCGCCCTCGCCGGAATCCCCCGCCGACCTCCTCACCCTCGATATCCCCAAGGAAAAAGCGTTCGGAGATCTCTCCTGCAGCATCGCCATGAAGTTGGCGGCCCGCGTCAAGAAATCCCCTTTTCAGGTGGCGCAGGACATCCTTCGGGAGTTCAACGGCTGCCACGACCGCCTGCCCGAAGCGGAGCGGTTCGTCGAGCGCGTCGAGATCAAGGGAGGCGGGTACCTCAATTTCTTCCTGCGGCCGGCGGTTTTCGAAGAGATGCTGCGTTCCGTCGTGCGGCTGGGTCCGCGTTTCGGCTGCTCAGACGCCGGCGCAGGCCGCAAGGTCCTCCTTGAGTTCGTCAGCGCCAACCCGACGGGCAGCCTCTCAGTCGCGCACGCGCGCCAGGCCGCTGTCGGCGACGCTCTGGCCAACATCCTGGCGGCGACCGGCCACGCCGTCACGCGCGAGTATTACCTCAACGATGAGGGGAATCAGATCACCCTCCTCGGCCGCTCGATCGAGGCGCGTTACCGTGAGCTTTCGGGCGAGAAGGCGGACCTGCCCGAAGAGGGTTATCAGGGCGCGTACATCGTCGACCTGGCCAGCCGGCCCTTGCACGATAAGAAGGCGGCGGCGCGGATCGCGAAACTGGACGAGAAGGGACGCGCCGATTTCTTCAGGGATTATGGGATCAGGGAGATCCTTGCTGTCATCAAGGGCGAGCTCGAGAAGTTCGGCGTCCGCTTCGACGTCTGGTACAGCCAGCGCGAGAAGTTGACGCCGGAGGTCATCGCCGGCGCGCTGGAAGACATCAAGGACCATACGTTTGAGGCCGAAGGTGCGCTGTGGCTGCGTTCCACCGCCTTCGGCGACGACAAGGACCGCGTCGTCAAAAAAAGCGACGGCCACTACACGTACCTCGGCCCGGACATCGCGTACCACAAGGACAAGTTCCGCCGGGGTTTTGACGAGCTCATCAACATCTGGGGGCCGGACCACCACGGCTATGTCCCGCGCCTGAAGGCCGCGGTCCAGGCGCTCGGCCACCCGGCCGAAGACCTGCGGATCATCATCGTCCAGCTGGCGACGTTGTACCGCGACGGCGTGCCGGTGCCGATGTCCACCCGCAAAGGCCAGTACGTCACCTTGACCGAGCTCTTGGACGAGGTCGGCCGCGATGCGGCGCGCTTCTTCTTTTTGATGCGCAAGACCGACAGCCACCTGGACTTTGACCTGGCGCTCGCCAAGAAGCACACGCTGGAAAACCCCGTCTATTACGTGCAGTACGCGCACGCGCGCGTCTGCGGCATCCTTGCCGGCGCCAAGGGCAGGGCCAAGACCGAGGCGCTCCAGCGTCTGGTGGAGCCGGAGGAGCGCGACGTGATGAAGGCGCTCTTCGCCTACGGATATTGTCTGCAGGTGTGCGCCTCCCAGTTGGACCCTTACAGCCTCACGGCGTACCTGCAGTCCCTCGCCGCGGTCTTCCACAGGTTTTACGACCGTCACAAGGTCTTGACCGACGATGCCGAGTTGGCCGCAGCGCGCCTTATGCTCGTGCGGGCGGTCAAGACCGTCCTCGCCAACGGCCTGGGCCTTCTCGGCGTCAGCGCGCCCGAGAAGATGTGAACGTCATCGAAGGTGACACGGACACCTGAGCGCTCCCAAAATGTGTTTTCAGGCTTAAACGGTGGATGCCCATGGAGAAGATCTGGAAGGTCCGAGAGCCGGATATCGTCCAGAAGGACGTCCTGGCCAAAGAGCTGGGGGTCTCGAGCCTCTTTGCGCAGCTTCTCTTGAACCGCGGGATCACGGATGCCGCGGCCGCCGGCCGTTTCCTGCGCGCCGACCTCGCGGACCTGCACGACCCTTTTTTGATGAAGGGGATGCCCCGGGCTATAGAGCGTCTGCAGGAGGCGTGCGCGAAAAGACAGCGTGTCTTCGTGGCGACCGATTTTGACGCCGATGGCGTGACCTCGTGCGCGCTCCTCGAGGAGGAGCTCAGGCGCCGCGGGGCCGAGGTGCGCCACTACGTGCCGCACCGCCTCAAAGACGGTTACGGGTTGAACGACGAGGCGGTCCGGCTGGCGCGCGACTGGCCGGCTGACATCTTCGTCTCGCTCGACTGCGGCGTGACGAGCGTCGCTGAGATCGGCGCGCTGGCCGCAGCGGGTGTCTTCACGCTCGTCGTGGATCACCACGAGCCGCCGGCGGCGCTGCCCGCGGCGGACGTCATCCTGGACCCGAAGCAGGCGGATTGCCGATATCCCTTCCGGGATCTGGCGAGCGTGGGCCTCGTCTTCAAGGTCCTGCAGGCCCTGGGCGCGCAGGACCTGTATTCCAACCTCGACGTCGTGGCCCTGGGCACGGTGGCGGACGTGGCGCCGCTCGTCGACGAGAACCGCATCTTCGTGCGTCACGGCCTGGACCGGCTGGCGCGCACCGAGCGGCCGGGCCTGCGTTCCCTCATGGAGGCCGCGGGCATCGCCGACAAGAAGATCTCCGCCCGTTCGGTGAGCTTCATCCTGGCGCCACGCCTGAACGCCAGCGGCCGCATGGACACGGCCCATGCGTCCCTGGACCTCTTGCTGAGCGACGATCCGCGGGAGGCGGCCGCTCTCGCCCGGGAGCTCGACGACAACAACCGCCTGCGTCAGCAGATCGAAGAACGCGTCGTGGCCGAGGCGATGGATCTTATCGCGAGGGGCAACCTGGACAAGGAGAGCGTCATCGTCCTCTCCAAGGAGAACTGGCACCCGGGGGTCCTGGGCATCGTGGCCTCCAAAATCGTCGACCGGTATTACCGCCCCACGGTCGTCATCTCCCTGCAGGACGACGTGGGCCGCGGGTCGGCGCGCTCCGTCCCGCACTTCCACATCTACGAGGCCCTGACGCAGTGCGGCCCGCTCTTAAAGGAATTCGGCGGCCATCAGTTCGCGGCGGGCCTGATCATCGAGCGCGGCCGCGTGGACGAGTTCCGCCGCAGGCTCAACGCCGTGGGCCGCGCCTGCCTCGAGAAAGAGGGCGGCGCGCCCGTCCTCGAGGCGGACGCCGAGATCCCCTTGTCGCTGGCGGGTGAGGCGTTGATGCGCGACATCGACCGGCTCTCGCCGTTCGGCGAGGCGAATGCGCGGCCGCTCTTCATCACCCCGCACCTGCGCGTGCGCTCGCGGCCGTCGGTCGTGGGCCGCAACACCCTCAAGTTCTGGGTGACGGACGGGGCCGCGACCTTCGAGGCGGTCGGCTTCGGCTTGGGAGATTTTTTGGACGCGGTGGCGAACTGCGGGTACGTGGATCTGGCCTACCGCCTCGGGTGGGACACGTGGGGGCCGCACAACCCGCTCCAGCTCGAGGTCCGCGACCTGCGCGTGTCCGTTTAGCTGACGGCCGAGGGGATTCCCTCGGCCGCAAAAAAAGGCCCCTTCCCTGACGGAAAGGGGCCTGCTTTTGAAGTGGGGGCCGTGGTCAGAGGGCCTTCTTGACCTTGCCGGCCTTAAGGCACCGGGTGCAGACGAAGGCGCTGATGACGCTGCCCTGCGTCGTGACGATGCGTATCCTCTGGACGTTCGGCCGGAAGGACCGCTTGGAGCGGCCGGTGATCTTGCGGCCGGCGCCGCCCTTGAACTTGGCCATGCCGCGCCGGGAAATGGTGCCCCCGCGTCGCGCCTTTTTATTGCAGATGATGCAGGTCCTTGCCATGTTCGACCTCGCTCTCTCAAGATTTTCAGTGAGGCAATTATACTCGGCCGCCTGCATTTGTCAATGTTTTCTTGACGGCCGGCCGAGGCCGGTATAAGGTGTTGACGTGGATGCACGAGAGGTCCGCCTGCAGTATTTTAAGAGTTCGGGGCCGGGCGGCCAGCGCAGGAACAAGCGGCTGACCGCGGTGCGCGCCCTCCACGTGCCGACGGGCCTGGTCGCTGTCGGGCAGGAGCGCCGCTCCCGGGAGGCCAACCGGCAGTTGGCCCTGGCCCGCCTGGCGGCGCGGCTCGCGGCGTGGCGGCATGTCCCTGTGCTCCGCAAGCGCGTGCGGCCGTCGCGGGCCATGCACGAGCGCCGGCTCGCGTGGAAGAAGAGGCATAAACAGAAGAAAGAGATGCGGCGCCAGCGGGTTGAGGTGGAGTGAGGCGCGTTGTTCGTCCCTGGTTCGCGGCGTAGCAAGAGGAGGCGAACGAGCAGGGACGATTTAAGGGAAGGCCAGTGGGGTAAATCGGAGGAGACTAGCATGAACAAAGCGTTTTATGGGGTGACGGGTTTCGTGTTGGGGTGTCTCGTGGCGGGGATATTTTCGGCGCGGATACTGGAGGCCCAGTCCGCTTTTGGCGACAAGCGAAAGGGCGACAACTTCTCTTACGAGCAGATGCAGCCGCCTGTCCCGGCCTACTTCGGGTACCTCGTGGCGGTCTCCGGCATCAATCTGTACTTTCAGGGTGAGAACGGCACGGTCTATGTCGTCAAGCCACGCTCCGGCAACAGCCTGGACACGCAAGTGACCGTGATTCCGAGAGCTTAAAGAATCCGAGCCGAGAAGAGATAGAGGGGGTTTCATGTCCGATCCGCGCGTGGCAAAGCTCGCCGGTATCCTGGTGGATTATTCCGTGGAGGTCAAGAAGGGCGACGTCGTGATGATCGATTTTAACGGCGTGCGCGCCCTGCCGTTGGTCCAGGCAGTCTACGAGAGATGTCTCCTGAAAGGGGCGGTCGCCGAATACACCATGACCCACGAGGCATTGACGCGGACGTTCTTCGAGGCCGCGGGGCCCCGGCAGATTGACGACTTCCCGCACCACGGGCTGCAGGCGATGAAGCGCGCCACGGTCTATATCGGCATCAACGCCGTCGAGGACACGCACCTTTTGGCGCGGGCGCCCATGGCCAAGATCATGCGGCGCCAAAAGGTCCTGCGGCCCATCGTCAACCGTCGGGTGGACCACACGCGCTGGGTGATCACGCGTTACCCCACGTCGGGCCTGGCCCGGGACGCGCGCAGGAGCCTCAAGGACCTGGAGGATTTTTACTTCAGGTCGTGCAATATCGACTGGCCGCTCTTTGCGCGCCGCCTGATGCGTCTGCGCAAAATGCTCCAGGCCGCGCAGGACGTCCGCATCACGTCCTCGGACACAGAACTGCGCTTTTCTGTCAAGGGCATGCCGGCGATCGCGTGCAAGGGGCTGCGCAACATGCCCGATGGCGAGGTCTTCACCGCGCCGGTGCGCACGTCCGTCGAGGGCCGCATCGTGTACAACGTGCCGTGCCTCTATCAGGGCAAGGAGTTTGACGGCGTGCGCCTTGCCTTCAGGAGGGGCCGGATCGTGGAGGCGTCTTGCCGCCGGGGGTCGCTCGCGGACCTGCACCGCATCTTGGATAGCGACGAGGGCGCGCGCTACATCGGCGAGTTCTCCTTCGGCCTGAACCCGAACATCAGGCGTCCCATCAAGAACATCCTCTTTGACGAGAAGATCTTCGGCTCCATCCACTTCACGCCAGGCCAGGCCTACCGCGAGGCGGACAACGGCAACCGCTCCTGCGTCCACTGGGACCTCGTCAAGGACTTCAAGGGCGGCGGGGGGGTCTACCTGGACGGCCGCCTGATCCAGAAGGACGGCCTTTTCGTCGTCCCGGAGCTTAGGCCCCTGAACCCCCGAAGGTGATTGTTTCGCCGGCCAGGACCCCGGGGGCGACAAAATCCTTGACGCAAAAGCGTCGAAACGGTATACTATGCCTCACTTTGGAGCATAAGGTAGAGTAGGAGAGAGGCAATGTTGGGAGTAGAAGCCAAGAAAGGGATCATCGAGGCGCATCGGCAGCACGCCAAGGACACCGGCTCGGCCTTTGTCCAGATCGCCCTGTTGACAGAAAGGATCAATCAGCTCTCAAAGCATTTTGAGGTCCACAAGAAGGACCATCATTCCCGCCAAGGGCTGCTGAAAATGGTCAGCACGCGTCGCCGCCTGCTCGCGTACCTGAGGGAACACGACACCCAAAAGTACGAGGAGCTCCTCGCGAAACTCAACCTACGCAAATAATCAAAGAGAATAACATAGAAGAAGGAGTGTCACGGTGAGCTACAAAGAAGAAGTTCCCTTTGGGAACGGTCGCATGATTTTCGAGACGGGCAAGCTCGCGAAGCAGGCCGACGGCGCGGTCGTCGTTCGCTGCGGCGACACGGTGGTGCTGGTGACGGCGTGCGTTGCCAAGACGGTGCGTGAGGACGCCGATTTTTTCCCGCTGACCGTCGAGTACCAGGAGAAGACATATTCCGCCGGCCGCATCCCGGGCGGTTTTTTCAAGCGCGAAGGCCGGCCCACGGAAAGCGAGATCCTCGGCTGTCGCCTCATCGATAGGCCGATCCGTCCGCTCTTCCCGGAGGGTTTCTGCAACGAGGTCCAGGTGGTGGCGATGGTCCTTTCGAGCGACGGCGCCGTTGACCCGGACACGTTGGCCCTCAACGGCTCCTCGCTGGCGCTGGGCATTTCGCCGATCCCCTTCGCCGGTCCGATCGCGGGCTGCCGCGTCGCCCGCGTCGATGGCAGGTTCGTCCTCAACCCCACGTACGCCGAGCGCGCCGCCGCCGACATCGAGGCGGTGGTCGTCGGGTCCAAGGAAAAGGTCATTATGATCGAGAGCGAGGCCAAGGGCGTGTCGGAGAAGGACGCCATGGAGGCGCTGCGCTTCGCGCACGAGCATCTGCAGCCGGTCATCAAGGCGCAGGAGGATTTCATCGCGAAGGTCGGCAGGCCGAAGATGGCCTTTGAGCCGAAGACCGTCGACCCCAGGGCGGTCGATGCCGTCCGCGCGGTCTACGGTGGACGCATCAAGGCCGCCTGCCGCGTGGCCGAGAAGGGGCAGCGCGAAGACACGACCCTGGCGATCATGAAAGAGGCCCAGGAGAGGTTCTGCGTCGAGGGGGCGCAAGAGCCCTACGGCGCGGCCGACGTCGCCGCCGCCATCGATAAGATCGAGCAGGAAGAGGTTCGCCGCCTGGCCCTGGAGGAGAAGGTTCGCGTGGACGGCCGCAAGATCGACGAGATCCGGCCCATCACCTGCGAGATCGGCGTCCTGCCGCGCACCCACGGCTCAGGCCTCTTCACGCGCGGGCAGACGCAGAGCCTGGCCGTGGTGACGCTGGGCACGCGCACGGACGAGCAGCTCATCGAGGCCCTCGAAGGCAAGAGCTACAGGAAGTTTCTCCTGCACTACTCCTTTCCGCCCTTCAGCGTCGGCGAGGTCAAGCCGGTGCGCGGCCCCGGTCGGCGCGAGATCGGCCACGGGGCGCTGGCCGCGAAGGCAATCCACGCCGTCATGCCCAAGCCCGAGGAGTTCCCTTACACC
>Ga0172362_10005197_pt1 | contig 11281 bp, 8 predicted proteins | sample LakKivs1_kivu2a2_FD_114534 | JGI IMG/M metagenome (GOLD analysis project Ga0172362, IMG submission 114534) | Sediment microbial communities from Lake Kivu, Rwanda - Sediment s1_kivu2a2 | ecosystem: Environmental > Aquatic > Freshwater > Lake > Sediment | place: Rwanda: Western Province, Lake...
TGCTCAAGTTCGCTGAAATATGACTCAAGCCCAAGGCGCCTGAGAGAAATCCTCATCGTCCTCTCCCCTTTTGCCGTGACAATGGCAAGACGGATATTCTTAGAACGCAAAAGCCGAAGCGCCTCCGGTATGCCGGGAAAGGGTCTGGGACAGACAAAGTGAGCCCTCTCATATTCTGAATAATACGTTTTTAAGCACTCATCAGCACGTTCTGGAAGGAGTCTCTTTATCACTCCCTCCTCCGTGGGACCAAAGCAGGACAATATTTCCTTACTTGTCCAATTCCGACTGAAAAATTTCTTAAACGTCCGCTGCAGGGCGTTCAGGCAAACCGGCAGGGTCTCAGCCAGAGTCCCATCCAAGTCAAATATCATCCCCTCCAGTGCCATCTCGCCCTTTCCCATAAAAATATCCCCATCGGATAATGACAAATCTAAAAAAAACGATATAAACTCCCGACAGCCCGGTCAATCTCCAAATATGTCATTTTTGTTCTTGCCTTCTTCATTCTTATGAATAAACAAATTTTTTCATGAACCAACCGGTAGAGGCACACTAATGAATATTTTCACATACCTTGAAAAAATGTATGAAGAGGTCAAGGAACACGACTGGGAGGAACTGGAGTCAAAATATCGTCGCCTTGCAATTTCCTGGTCGGGAAAGGAAGTGGTCAGGAAGATAGACGATGTGGACATGTCCGACTATGAGAAGGACTTGATGAAATCCCTGTCAGATGCGGTCGAAACGGCGGATAAAACCCCCGCCGGCGCAATCTACTTCGAATATGACATGGATAATAACTGGCAGGGGGATTTCTTCGTCTGCACCGAATATCAAAGCGAGGAAGAGGAGGATGACGCCTGGGCATCCGACTGGGATGAGGAGGTCGAAGGACCCAACCTACCCGCCTTCACCTCCATTTACTCTGAGTTCGGCGGATACGAAAATAAGAAATCGAGTATGGGAGTCACCCTCTACCTAATTGCACGCACTGTCTCCGTTTTTGGCAGATGTGTGGACAACCTCCCTGAACATCCCTTTGCTATCTGCATCGGCTTTCACGACCAGTCCCCAATCTGGAGAATCCGCAACGTTGGCGAATGAATCATTAAATCATTGAGTCATTGATTCAACCTCTCAATCGGGTATGATGTTCGGGTCAATCATCCACACAAGTCGCCAGATACCATCTGCGCTCCTCTCCATGCAGGCGACCCCACCCGCAGGAAGGGTGAAAACTTCAACCGACTCATTTCCCGCAATGAGAGCGGATGCCATCTTATCCAGAAATGGCAAATGCCCCACAAGCAAAACATCCCCCTCCGCCTCAACGATTCTGGCAAGAAATGGTGACACGGCATCATCAGGCGCCATGCCTTCCACGGCTTTCAGCCCCATGTCAGAGGCGATGGCTGAGGCAATAATCTCCGCCGTCTGTGCGGCGCGTGTCTTCCCGCTATGCCAGATTTCCCTGACGTGAAGTCCGAGTGGTTTCAGAAATTCCGCAACCTTTTCCACCTCACGCCGCCCCCGCTCAGAAAGCGGTCTGGAAGCGTCAATGGCTTTGGGCAATGCCTCGCCGTGGCGGACGATATAAAGTCGCATTTCCCCTCCCCCGCTTTTTAAAAAAAGTATAGCGCCACAAAACCACTCCTCGCGTCAAGAAGGAAAGAAGATGAAAAAAGTATTGAAATGCATGCAGGAGAAATGGATAAGCATCTCATCATATCTTGAACGAAAAGGAATGGCGATGCCGAAAAAAGTTACCTTGATTCTGTTTCTCATTTTTATCGGGATATCTCCCCTCTACTGTGACCCGCCAGCGGGTTATTACGACTCTGCCAATGGACTCACCGGTGATGCCCTCCGGCTCGCCTTGCATAATATCATCAAAAACCACAACCGCATTTCATACGACAAGGTGAAGGACGTTGTCGCAGAGGCAGATGAAGACCCCGATAACCCTTCGAATATCCTCGATATATATAAAAACGAAAGCTATGATAAAACATCAACCGACACATGGAGCCGTGAACATGCCTGGCCTAAGTCTTACGGCTTCCCAGATGACATCCCGTGCAATTATCCATACACAGACTGTCACCACATCTTTGCCTGCGATACCAGCTATAATACTTCACGTGGCAAAAAATTTTACGACGACTGCCTCTCCGACTGCACCTCCTATTTCGTGAATGGGTTCCCGGAGTTCGCAAACTATGCAAACTCCGACTCATGGGAGGTTTGGCTACACCGGAGAGGTGACGTGGCTCGTGCACTGTTCTACATGGACGTCCGCTATGAAGGGGGTATCAACAATAAAGGATGTGCGGAGCCCGACCTCATACTCACCAATGACCCCACTAAAATCGTAACATCCGACACGATTCAATCCGTCGCCTATATGGGCATCCTGGACACCCTCTTAAAGTGGAATGATGAAGACCCGGTTGACGACCGCGAACGCCACCGCAATGATGTCGTCTATAACTACCAGGGCAACCGCAATCCCTTCATTGACCACCCAGAATGGGTGCAGGCAATCTGGAATCCGGGAACCACTCCAACACCATCGCCGACTCAAACCGCAACTCCAACCCCCACACCAATAGTCGCAGTCTCCCCCGGCGACATCGTCATTAATGAGATTAATTACGATGACCCTGGTGTGGACACCTACACCTTCATTGAACTGAAAAACGTAAGCCATAAAACCATTGACCTCTCCTCCATCGAAGTGGTGGGACTGAACAATAGCTCCACTGTGACTTATTTCACTTACAAGATGAACAGCCATTCTCTTGCCCCCGGCGAATACTGGGTGCTTGGAACAACAACGGATAGCACCGATGTCGCCGATTATGTCAACGAAACCATGACGGGCGCCACAGTCATACAAAATGGTCTGAATGATGGCGTTTTCCTGCGCCTATCTGACCCGCCGAACACCATCATAGATTCCGTCTCTTATGATGGCGATGGTGCGCATCCCGTTGGCTCGCTGGACACTGGTAATGCCGGAATCGATAACGGTGTGGGACTGCAATCCCTCTCACGCATCCCCGATGGCAGTGATACAAATGACAATGCTGTGGATTTCAAACTCATGGATATAACACCAGGAAGCGCCAATTCCGCCCTACCAACGCCCACGCCGACCCAGACGCCTACCGAAACCATCAACGCCGGAGACATCATCATAAATGAAATCGATTATGACAACCCGGGCAAGGACACGCAGTCCTTCATCGAACTGAAAAATAAAAGCGACAAAACCATTGACCTCTCCTCAATCGAGGTTTTGGGGCTGAACAATAGCACCACAGCGACTTATTTCACCTATCATCCAAACAGCCATTTTCTTGCCCCCGGCGAATACTGGGTGCTCGGAACAAAAGACGATAGCACCTCTATAACGGCATTCATCAATGAAACCATGACGGGTGTCTCATCGCTTCAGAATGGACCGAATGACGGCATCTATCTTCGTCTGAAAAATGCACCGGCAACCATTATCGACTCCGTTTCTTACAGTGGCAACAAAGCCCATCCTGTCGGCTCACCCGACAGCGGCAACGCAGGTACGGATTCTTCTAAAGAATACAGCAAATCCCTCTCCCGCATTCCGGATGGCAGAGATACCAATGATAATGCCGTAGATTTTATACTCATAGATGCAACACCAGGGAGCGCCAACAGCGCCTCACCAGCGCCCGGAACTTGCGGCATTCTATTACATTGAGCCCGGAAATGAGTTCGGGATACGAGCTGTATTATATCGGAAAATACGGAGGGTTCCCATGAAAATCGCAGTTGCAAATGACCATGCTGGCTTTGAGTTTAAAAATAAATTGAAACAGTTCCTTCAGTCAAAAGGGCACAAGGTTGAAGATTTCGGTTCATCGAATGCAGAACCAAGCGATTATCCCGATTATGCCGTTCCCGCAGTCAAAAGCGTTATCGAGGGTAAAAACGAACGCGCCATACTCATTTGCGCCAACGGACTCGGGATGTGCATTGTGGCAAACAGATTCCCCGGCATCAGAGCCGCAGTTGTCTATAGTGAAAAAACCGCCTCCACCTCTCGCCGGCACAACGATTCCAACGTGCTGTGCCTTGGCTCAAGGGAATTTTCGGAAAACGACCTGCTGAAATTCACCGATATCTGGCTCACGACGACATTTGATGGAGGAAGACATCTTCGCCGTGTCAGTAAAATCGCCGAACTGGATAAGCAAAAAACCTGTTGACATGCTGAAGTGGAAAATCCCGCGGGAGATAACCCATGCTCACACCTGTCATTCTTGCGGCGGGTGATTCACGGCGAATGAAAACTCCAAAGCCCTTCATTCGCATGGGAGATAAAACCTTCATCGAGATAATTGCGGAGAACATCCGCGCCGCGGGAATCATGAACGAAGGATTCATCGTCTTTAACAAAAAACATCGCTCACTGGTGGGCACCATCTCACTCCCCGGTTTCACCCTTATCCCCAATGAGCGGCAGGAACTGGGACAGATTTACTCCCTGCAACTGGCATTGTCACGCCTTCACAGCGAAACCACGGGCGTCCTCGTTTGCCTTGTTGACCATCCGATTGTCCGCAAAGAGACTTACCGACTGCTCAGCGATGCGCACGTGCTATACCCACAAAAGGTTCTCATCCCGACATGCGGGAACCGGCGAGGGCATCCCATCCTCTTGCCACGCCCGCTCTGTGATGAAATCCTCGCCAGCCCGCCGCTTTTGCCGGAGGGACTCCAGACCATTCTACGAGCACATCCCGGGATGATACATGAACTGCAAACTGACGATTCCGGCATTCTGACGGATATGGACACGCCCGATGACCTTTTGCGCCATATAAACTCTGAAACTCTATCAATATAATATTCACCACAGAGCCACAGAGGACACAGAGTTTTCAGATCCTCATGTCCGCCAATTATGGCGGACATGAGAATATAAAATTCTCCGTGATCTCTGTGACTCTGTGGTGAAAATTGAATTTTTTATTTTAAGATAGGTGTGCATTATTTAAAATTATTTTTCTCTTTTTGCCACAATCTCTTCATAAAGGGCATGTGCCCGCGCGGCGATTTTATCCCATGTGAACCGCTCAAGCGTCTTCAGGCGACCCGCCTCGCCAAGACGATTCCGTAAGTCAGGATTTCCTGCAAGCTCCGTAATCCTCCGCGCCACCTCCTCATCCGAATCGCAGAGAAAACCATCAACCCCGTCGGATATCAGAGATGCAACCGCCCCGCATTGCCTGTAACCAATGACGGGCTTCTGGCGCATCCATGCCTCTGTAAAGACCATCCCGAAACTCTCCGACCCCGAGAGCATGGCAAAAACGTCACATGCGTCATAAGCATCAAGCATCGTCCGCCTGTCAAGCGGACCAAGATAGAGCGCATCCGCAGAATCCACCTGTTGCCTGTCCTCATCAGGTCCAATCATGACCAGTCTGCATGGGGCGCTGAGGTTCACAATCCGCATTGCCCGGATAAGGGCATCATAGCGCTTCGGATAGGCTTTGCGTCCAACAAAAAGAATCATCGGCACACCTTCAAGTCCATACTTGCGGCGAAAACCTTCGCCATTGAATTCAGCCCGCTCAAACTCTTCAAGGTCGATGCCACCGCCGAGTGTATGTGCATTGGCGCCGAAGTGCGAGCGAAAGACATCGCGCGAATAATCGGACAGACTGAAGGTCACGTCTGCGGAGGCAAGGGCATCATAGTAATGTCGCCAGTGGTAATAATCATCCTCGACATGAGCGAGCGGAAGGGCGGCGGTGGCAATGCCTGCCCTCTTTCCCGCGCGGATTGCCTCCCCAAGCGTGAAGTGTGGAAAATCGTGCCCGAGAATAAGGTCAAATTTGCAGGAATTTTTATCAATATAACGAAGGAGTGGTCGTGAATACGGACCGCGGGCGCGGTCGAAATACCTGCAATAGCGTGCGGGACGCCCTGAGGCGCGCCTCTTAAGCCAGTCAAGAAGTGCTTCTTTTTCGCGGGTCAGGGCTGTGGTATAGTGGCAGTAAAGAGGGATAGACTTTGCGACATCACCCGACCTGTATGAGATGCCAGTGACGACCATGCCGAGTTTGCGAATCTCGCCCAAGGGAGGTTTTGGGTGTCTGAGCCTGACCTCCACTATCAAGCGATTCTGCGGAACGGGCGTTTTGAAGGCAAAATATTGAAGCGACTTTACTGTCCTGAATTCCCCCGTTTTTTCCCCATTCAAAAATACCTCGCCGGGGCTCTCCCAGGGGCACGCCGCACAAAACCCAATTTCCTGAACGTTATCATCGCATATAAGGATTTCCGCGCGGGGACCAGTCCAGCGCTGGGTGAGACCTCCGCCCAGTGGCTCCTCAAAATACCATCCGCGTCCAAGAATCCCCATGCCTTCCGGGTGAACGTCCGGCGGCGGAAAATCCCACTCCTCGCGGTCAAAGCGCCGTTGCAGGGCAATCCCGTAAATGCCTGCAAGCCACCGCGGGTACCGGGTAAATGGAAACCGGATAATGCGGAGACCGGAGCGCATCTCCTCGCCCGCCGGATATCCTTCCGTCCAGAAGACATTCCATCGTGTGGGTGAGCGAAAATCGCGGGCGGTTGTTGTTGCAACGGTGACATCCACGCCACGCAAGGCAAGATGACGGGAGAAGTTCCATAAATACCGCTCCGCACCGCCAATGAGGTCCTCGCCAAAACGATACGTGACGTGCAATACCTTCAAAATTCTGCTCCGCATCCATTACTTTTTCAACACCGAAATCTTCGCCTCACAATGGCTCAGGAGTTGCCGCGCGCGAGACGTAAGGAAATAACGGCGTGAGCCATCCGCCACTACCAATTGTTCCTTCATAAGGCGAAAGAGTTTGCGCCTGATTTCAGTTGGCTGGCAGGCAAAATGTCCGGCAAGCGTGTCGACCCTGTGGAAGGGCTGTCGGGAAATCTCCTTCAGGATGGCGGAATAGGTAATGCCCTGTGCGCGGCGGTCCATCCGCTTCAATGCCTCATCAAGCCGACCCAGCATCCTTTGAGAAAGCGGACGCTGTGGCAACCCGCCACGCCGGGGGCGACTATTGCCAATATATCTGAAAGCAATCCGGTAACAACTATCCTTAGTCGGGTCAAAATGGGGATTTCTGGATTTAAAATCCGCCATGAGGGCTTTGATGTCCGCAAAGCCCGCCAGATGTGCATCGTCCTCAGTGATGGAGGAGATGGAAACCTTCTCCGCCGATTGGATGAGAATTCTCCCGAGGGTTTCAAGACTGTAAGTCTTTCCACTGACAAGGCGGCACGTCTCCCACAGGCGAAAGGCAAGCGCGACCCTGCCCGACTTGATTGCCTTGTGAAGCAATCTGGAAAACACTAACATGTCTATACCTTTCAGGAAAAATTAACCCATTGGGGACGTCTTAACGCTCACAATTCCCAATGCCGTCAAATTTAAGGTGGTTCATTTCACGGCTATGTCTTTGAATCAAGTCTTTTTTTCCATGCCTGATATAGCCCGCGAGTCGATGATTCATCTCATTTGTCATGCAACCTTCCAGATGCCTTGCGCAATTTCTCAAGTAAGACCGGGTCAACAGGGTATTCAGACTTTTGCAAACGCCTGACGTCTTCCCACGCCTTCTCATATTCCCCAAGGCGGAAATAAACCTCCGCCCGTGCGGAATAATATGCGGCGTCTCCGGGCTTTGCCAAAATCGCACCGTTCAAATCCAAGAGGGCTTTCCTGTTTTCACCCATATTAACAAACACGGTGGCGCGGTTATAAAGCGCGTCGGAGTAATGGGGATTCAATTCAATAGCGGTTGAATAATACTTCAGGGTGTTATCATAATCTCCCTTCTTGAAATAAACATTGCCGAGATTGTTGTAAAATTCTGCCACTGAGGGTTTCATGCCGATTGCCTTTTTCAGGTCATCCAGAGCCCCGTCCAGCTCACCCTTCTGGCGGCGGGATATGCCTCGATTCGCATACGCATTGGCATATCCCGGATTTATCTCAAGCGACCGCGTGAAACAGGTTATTGATTTCTCCCATTCTTTCTTTTGCTGATATGCAACGCCAAGATTGTTATACGCATCATAAGAATCCGGCTGAATCTCGATGACGCGTAAAAAGTCCTTAATCGCCTTTTCCGTCTCACCAAGGTTCATATAAAGTCCACCGCGATTATAATACCCAACTGCATAAAGTGGACGCACTCTGACTGCCTCATTAAAATCTGCCAGAGCCCTCGCCCACTCTCCCCTCTTAACATAACACATCCCGCGGGCGTTTAAAACAGGAGGGTAATCCGGCTTTAGCTCAAGAAACTTACTGTAATCAAGAATTGCCCTTTCCGTCTCCCCCTTCTCGGCGTAATATGAACCGCGACCGTAAAACGAAATGGCGGCGTTGGGATATTGTTCAAGCACATTGTTCCACAATGAAAGACTGTCCTTCCACACTCGGCATCTCTTCTGAGCAAGGTAGGAAAGGATGACGATGAGAAGTCCCATAATGAGAACCAGTAAAACCTGAGTCACCGAACGGCGTAAATTTCTGTGATGACAAGTTCGATGAAACAACTCACCAATGATGTAAAAAATCCCTATAAGTGGAACATAAGAGTAACGGTCGGCTGGAATGCCATACGCCCCCACGGGCAAAACCTGCGCAACAGGCAACAGGGTCGTCAGATAAAATAGCCCGCCAAAGGTTATCGCCCTCATCCTTCTCCGGCTCAAAAAAAAGGGATAAACCAGCGCCACCAGCACAAATGCCGAAACGTATAAAACAGGGGCAAGGGAATTTCCCACATTCGCCGGATAGGGATAATAACATGAAAGCCGCACAGGCAAAAACATCTTCCACAGATAAAATAAAATATTATACGAGACCACGAAAACCCTTTGAAACAGTGTGAATCTATATTCCTGTATCGCCTTCTCCTGAACCGGCTGGTAATGCCCCCTGATGGCGATAATGACAAAAACAAATGCGAGCGCAAAAAACGGCAACTTCTTAATGAAGCCCTCTTTTTGGACTTTCCGACCCCATATATAGTCTAAAAGGACAAGAATGACGGGCAGTGTCACCGCCATTGGCTTCGAAAGAAGTGAAAATATAAATAAGAAAAGCGCAAGAATGTAATACCTTCTTGTCCCACGCATCATATACAACTCATAACTTATCAATGACCCCAGATAAAAAGGGGAATAAAGCATGTCCTTCCGCTCCGTAATCCACGCTACAGACTCCACATGCAATGGGTGAATCCCGAATAAGACCGCCGTGATTAGCGCCGCGCCAACCTTGCCGCCTATTAAAAAAATCAGCCAGAATACAAGTGCACAACTTATTATATGCAACGCAAGGTTCGTCACATGATACACAACCGGGTTCAACCCGAAGAAATGATACTCAATGGCATAGCTCAAAAGCACAAGCGGATGATAAAGGGCTTCAAAATATCGGGTGAACATTACTCCCAGATTCCGCCATGAAAGTGACGTTATGAGGGAGTTCTGCGTAACCATCCTGTTATCGTCAAAGTTGGTAAAATCGCAGGAAAATATCGGGAGAAAGGTGATTAAGGTCAGGATAATGAGTAGGGCAAGGGATATAAATATAATCGCACTCTTTGCGGGAGGTTGCGGGTCATCGGTTTGTGATGCCCGCTCCTCTTTCACATTATTTTTTCTCTTGCTCATTATTCCTGTCTAAGAAGCAGAACGATGTCCGTGACATCCATGATATCGTCGCCGTTCTGGTCAACGAGCGGGAACACATCGGGCAGTATCCCCTTCCGCCCGAGAATCTCATCAACCATCTGCGGGACTCCTACCGTGTTCCACCCGAAATTATGCGCCCCTCCAAATGCCCCTATATCGCTTACGGACTCACCTTTACCCGGAGGTCTGGAGAAGTCGTCAAAAGATAGGTCGGGATTGCCGGCGTCTATGCAGGGAGAGCCATCTGCAAGGGTAAAATCATATTCCTCCGGGTCGGCAAAGTCAGGTTCGGTCGTAATAATCTCCTCCCCGAGTCCCTCCCCGTCCTGAATGCAGGAAAACTGCACCTTCCCATAAATCTCCCCCACCTGGGCGGTTGCTGTGGATGGCGCCTCATTTGCCCGGATGATGCAGTTCTGTATGTCATTGACTGAATGGAATATCCCTCCGCCGGAATCCGCGGCAATGTTATGATAAAAAACGTTATTTTCAATCCCGGCATTACAATAAGCAATCCCACCACCAGCGCCATGAACCTCCGCATGATTCTCGAAAATAAGATTATTCCTGATTACCCCATTACAATCAAAAATCCCACCCCCCAGTGAGATTGAATCCTCATTACTCGAGCTCACGCCGATTGCGCTGTTCTCCGCAATGATATTGCACTCAATTATGCCATCACAGCCCTCAATCCCGCCGCCGCGACCACCAATGTAATCCGAGTCGACAGACTGCGGGGAGGAAACATTCCCCGTAATGCGGTTGTTCCGGATGTGCGCCAGTGTCCCGTTGCCTCTGATACCGCCACTCCTCGCCACCCCCATGCCATTCGTTATGGTAAATCCCGCAAGGATGCATGTCGTCAGTTCATCACCTGAAAAGACGACGACAGTGTCTGCCCCACCTCCGTCAATCACAGTCCGTGAAACAATGTCCGGGTCAGTGGGATTCACGGAGCGCAGTATTATATTTTTGCCGGAGATTTTGATATTTTCCTTATAAACCCCCGGGGCGACGATTATCACCGTGCCGTCAGTGGCGGCTTCAATCGCCTTCCCGATGGTCGGGTAATCCTTTGTGACATAAATGACCACCGCATAAGGCGTCGGGGTGGGGGTTGGGGTCGGCGTGGTGGTCGGCTCAGGGGGCGCATTAAGAATAAATCGCGTCCCGAAACAAATCCCCCACGGAGTGCCGGCGGACATGGGGAGGAACTTTTCCCACCGCACCACATCAGCAGGTGCCCATGTGTCAAGACAGCCATATTCCCTGAACCCCTGCGACTCGCGATATCCAATCACTGTAACAAAGTGGTCGGTGCTTCCATCACCATCCGTGTCCACAAGGAAAACCATCGGACGGTTGACATCAATTTCACCCTTCAAGACCTCCCATGTGATGAGTTTGCCGTATTGGGAAAAGTCTTCATACTGAGGCTCGTATTGCGGGGCTACAAGATTGACGTAGTTAATCCACGCGGTTCCAATCATGTTTGACCAGCTCCAGCCATAGCGATTCCAATCAA